>Ga0209640_10000370_pt1 | contig 34303 bp, 25 predicted proteins | sample RifCSP10_1_FD_184018 | JGI IMG/M metagenome (GOLD analysis project Ga0209640, IMG submission 184018) | Soil microbial communities from Rifle, Colorado - Rifle CSP2_sed 10_1 (SPAdes) (version 2) | ecosystem: Environmental > Terrestrial > Deep subsurface > Rock core/Sediment | place: Rifle... | reverse complement strand
TCTTCGGGTTGTTCATCAGGTTACGGACAACGGCATAGTTCTTGATGAAGTTGCGGTTCCTGCCGATCAGCCGGAGCACCTCGTCGCTGAGGTTGGCCATGGCTGCGAAGGCTTCCACTTCGCGGTCGGTGATCCGGCTGGATTGAAGCACCGCGCGCTGGACCACCTTGCAAGGGTCGCGGATCAGGGTCATTCGTTCTTCGCGATTGCCTTTCAAGGCGAGCTGCACGCGCTCAACCACGCGCATTCGGGACAGGCGTTGTAAGAGGGTTTGCCGCTTGGCCCGATCGGATTCGGCTACCGCGGCTGCTTCCTCCAGCTCGGCCAGAGATGCCGGTGCGTCCTGCTGGAGCTCCTGCAACTGCTGGCGCTGCTCAGCCGTCAGCGAAGTCGAGGTGGCCAGGGCCGCGGCCAACGCGGGCGCTGCGCTCAGGTGGTCGAGGTTTTCCAGCAGCGTTTGCACCGAAGTTGCGTTCAAGCGCGAGGCCGCCGGTGCCAGCAGTTCACCGGGACACTCCGGCTTGCGGGCCAGCGCGTCTGCCATGCCTGGTTTTTCGAGCAAGTACTTTGCGCAGAAGATGACCAGTTGCAGGCTGCACCCACCGGAGGCCGCAGGCCGCTCCAGGGCGGCCAGGAACGTTTCGACAGGTTGTGTGAGCAGTGCACCAGCCGCGCGTTGCGCCACCTGTTCATCGGCATCCTGGGCGAGCACGGCCAGCAGGTCCACTCGTTGTTCGGGAGAAAGTGACGCGGAGCCGGAAACGACTGCCAGTTTCCGTTCCCGCGTGGCACGGCCGGAGCGAATCTCCTGGACGAGGTCCGGGTTAATCGCGCCCTCCCAGGTTCTTCTTCAGGCTCTCACGGGTGAGCCGGATCGTGCCCGGCTGGTCCGGCAGGGCAGGCAAGAGCTGCAACTGGCCGTTCAGCTCGATCACCAGCGCAGTGGAGTTGTTGGCGGACACCTCAAAGTATTCCTGAGCGCAATAAATCTCGAATTTGCTCGGCTTCATCTGACCCTCGAAGACTTTCTTGCCGTCGGCCACGATGGTCACCTGCGCTGTCCTGCCGGCGTCCACCTTTAGTTCGAGCGGCAGTGGCCCACAGTTTGCTGAGGAAGGGGGCTGCGCGGGCGGATCCTCCGGCAGCGGGGCCTTCGCTGTGGAGTGTGGTGTTGCGGGGTCCGGCCCTGCGGACCACGGCAGCAGGTACCCGAAGCGGTTCCAGCCAAACCAAGCGACGCCCACGAACACAATCCCAATGGCCACCAGGAGCGACGGCCGCCAGTTCCGCCCGGGCGGAGGAGCGGGCGGGCTTAACGCCCAGACGGCAACCTCGCGCTGGTCGTTGGTAGCCAGCGCATACTCGGCCACCATGTCTTCCTCGTCCAGGCCCAGAAAGCGCGCGACCGCGCGCACGAAGCCGCGGTTGAAGACGCCGCCGGGCAGGCGGTCCCATTGTTCGGTCTCCAACGCCTCGAGGAAGCGCGTCCCGATGCGCGTGGCCGTGGAAATCTCTTCAAGAGAGACACCACGCATCTCTCGCTCGCGCTTCAACCGGTCGCCAAAAGTGCTCTTTGCCATCGCCTCTGGAATATAGGCGGGCCGCTGGAGGGTGTCAATCGGCCCGAGACTGGTGGGCCGGCACAATGGCCCGGGCGTGTCCGCTTTGCGAAACACGCCGTGGAACGAACGTTGCGCCGGGCATTTTCCGTTGCTTATAATCGCCCTGTCGCATGCGCTCGCCTCGGCGGGCTAAGTTTGCAATCCCCATCAGGAAAAAGGCCAGCGTGGAGGAAACCAAGAACTTCTTTGGAGTCGAGCGGCGCCGGCGTCCGGCGGTTCCGCTGGCGCAGCGCGGGGCGGGCGAGGTCGCCGTCTTCCACGAGCTGGGAAAGGCCCTCACGTCCACGCTCCAGCTCGACCAGGTCCTGCGGACCATCATGGAAAAGATCGACGAGTTTCTCCACCCGGACACCTGGTCGTTGCTGCTGGTCGATGAAGCCAAGAAAGAACTCTACTTTGAGCTGGCCATCGGCAAAGGCGCTACCGCATTAAAAGATATTCGCATCAAGTTGGGGCAGGGAATCGCGGGCTGGGTGGCGGAAAACGGCCAGGTCGTGATCGTACCGGACGTCAGCAAGGATACGCGCTTCTTCGCCCAGGTGGACGAAAAGACGAAGACGGAAACTCGGTCGATCGTCGCCGTGCCCGTGAAGTTCCGCAACACCTGTCTGGGTGTGATCGAGCTGGTGAACTGCGTCGGCCCGAACGGCTTTGACGACCGCGACCTAACCCTGCTCGAGGCCCTCTCCGATTTCGCTGCGATCGCTCTGGAAAACGCGCGCCACGTCCAGCGCATCCACGAGCTCACCATCACCGACGACTGCACCAGCCTCTTCAACGCGCGCCACATGAACTTCATGCTGGAGACGGAGATCTATCGCGCGCAACGCCACGGCTTCGAGTTTTCTCTTGTGTTCATCGACCTCGACTACTTCAAAAAGGTGAACGACAGCCACGGTCACCTGATGGGCTCCAAGCTGCTGGCCGAGATCGGCCAGTTCGTCAAGACCCACTGCCGCCTGATCGATTTCGCCTTCCGGTACGGCGGAGACGAATTTGTCGTTCTCCTACCGCAGACCTCAAAAGAAAATGCCTGCGTGGTAGCCCGCCGCCTTCATCGTCAGATCCGCGAAATGGTCTGGCTGAAGTCAGAGGGATTGAACGTTCAGATCACCGCCAGCATGGGCGTGGCGGCGTTTCCCTCGGACGCGAAGACGAAAGGTGACTTGATGCACCTCGCCGACGAGGCCATGTACGTGGTCAAGAACTCCACCCGCGACGGCGTTGCCGCTGCCCGCCAGGGTGTTCTCCCAACTGCCTGACTTCTCGGTCCAGCTTTCCTCAGTTTGTTTTCCACAGATCCGCCGCGTCAGCTTGATTCGATTTTTCCGCCATGTTAGGCTTCCCGCGACCCATGGTGCATTGCCTTGTCGAATGCTCATAGCGAACCCGAGCGAGGAATGAATGGCCAATGAAGCGCTGGGAATGATCGAGACCAAAGGATTGGTGGGCTCGATCGAGGCAGCCGACGCCATGGTCAAGGCAGCCAACGTCATTCTGATCGGTCGGGAATATATTGGGTCCGGCTTCGTGACCGTCATGGTGCGCGGTGACGTGGGCGCGGTGAAGGCGGCCACCGACGCGGGAGCTGCCGCTGCTCGCCGCGTGGGCGAGCTCGTGGCCGTGCACGTGATCCCTCGCCCGCACGAGCACGTCGAAAAGATTCTGCCCGGTGGCGGCCAGCCGCCTGGCGCAAAGAAGTAGTGCACTTGGCTCACGTGCCGTCCGCCGCTCTTTCTGGACTTGCCCGGGGCAGACGGACTAGCGTGAGGGGTTTGCTTTGAGCCTGCGCGACCGCGACCTCATCTCCATCCAGGAAGCCCGCGAACAGGTGGCCCGAGCCACCGAGGCCCAGAAACGATTCGCCCGATTCTCCCAGGAACAAGTAGATGCCGTGGTTGCGGCTTGCGCTGAAGCAGCCACCGCTGCGGCCGAGCCATTGGCCCGCCTGGCCGTCGAAGAGACCGGCTATGGGAACGTTCCTGACAAGATCCTCAAGAACCGTTTTGGCTCGGTGGATGTCTATCGAGCAATCCGTTCGATGCGCACAGTTGGAATCCTGCGCGAGGACAAAGAAAAAGGCATCGTAGAGGTCGCAAGCCCGGTCGGCGTGGTTGCGGCCGTCATTCCTTCTACCAACCCCACTTCAACTGCCATTTACAAGACGCTGATTTCCATCAAAGCGTGCAACGCCATCGTCCTGAGTCCCCATCCCTCGGCCATGCGCTGCATTTGCGAGGCCGCTGGAATACTTGCCAAGGCTGCGATGCAGGCGGGCGCTCCGGAGGGGTTGATCAACTGTATGACTCACACCACCCTCCAGGGCACGCAGGAGCTGATGCGCCATCGCGACGTGGGAGTGATCCTGGCCACCGGTGGCACGGGTCTAGTGCGCGCCGCCTACAGTTCGGGCAAACCCGCATATGGTGTCGGCCCCGGCAACGTGCCCGCCTTCATCGAACGCACGGCCGATGTTCGCAAAGCCGTCGCTGATATTATTGCGGGCAAAACCTTCGACTACGGCACAATCTGTTCTTCGGAGCAGGCGATCGTCGTGGAAGAGACTGTCCGTGATTTGACCTTGGAAGAATGTCGGCGCCAGGGCGCTTACTTTCTCTCACCCGACGAGATCCAAAAGGTCGGCGCTCTGGTTTTCCACGCTGGCTCGCATACGCCCAACCCGAAGATTGTTGGCCGGCCCGCTACGGTAATTGCCGAAGAGGCTGGCATCCAGGTGCCGCCTGCGACCCGGGTGCTGATTGCACGGCTGGAGCAGGTTGGACGCGACCATCCGCTCTCGGCTGAAAAACTTTCGCCCATCCTGGCCTTCTATTCCGTGCCCAACCTGGCCGCGGCGATCGACCTTTGTACTCGCTTACTGCACTTCGGCGGCTTGGGCCACACCTGCTCCATCCATTCGCAGAACGAATCGGCCATCCGCGAATTCGGCAAGGTGGTTCCGGCCTTTCGCGTTTGCGTGAACACTTCGGCGGTGCACGGCTCCATCGGCTACTCGACCAACCTCTTTCCCGCGATGACGCTGGGCTGCGGAGCTCCGGGCGGCAACATCACTTCCGACAACATCGGCCCGCAGCACCTGATGAACATCAAGCGCATTGCGTGGTCGTCGAGGCCCATTGAGCATCGCACCATCCCTGCCGATCGTCGCATGCAGGCGGACGCGTCGGCCGCGGTGGCTGCAGCCGCATCAGCAACCACGCATGCAAAGGCATCGGAGTCCAGTGGCCCGGCGGCCGCCTCTCCGCCACCAAATCCGCCCGCTCCTCCGGCTGCTCAACCAGCTACAATTCCGGATCGGGCCACCATTGCGAGAACGGTCGAGCACGTCATGCAGCACCTGGGCATTGCCCGGGGTGCTGGTGCAGCGCCTGCCGCAGCGCCCAAAGAGGCTTCTCAACCGCCACAGGCAGCCGCGGAGATTGTCGATCAGTTCCTCAAGGCGCGGGCGGCCACCCCGGCGGCTCCAACAGCGCCACTCGCGGCAAGTCCTTCTCCGGCACCTTCCACTGCTTCCTCCACACCCCTCGCACCTCCCGTGAAGGTCTCACCGTTCGTCAGCGAAACCGACGTTCGCAATGCTGTGACGCGCGGTGAAAAGATCTTTATCGGGCCAAAGACCATTCTCACACCCTCGGCGCGGGACATGGGCGTCGAGCATGCGGTCTTCGTGGAAACTGAGATTGTGCCCTCTGTGCCCGGAAGCGCTGGCCGTCACGATTCCTGAATTCACCGCAGATTGAAGTGGGGTTGTCCATCGTCAGCAATGCGTTTCCAGCGGAACAACGCGGAGAGGGCATTGGCATGTGGAGCTCCTTCGGCACGATCGGCGGCGCCCGAGGTCGCTCACCAGGTGGAAGCAATTGTTCGTGGCGCCTTCCTGCACGCTTTCGACGGGGTGATGATTCTGTGTCTCGTGCTGAGTTTGCCGGGTGTCGGTTGCACACTGCTGGTTCGGCCACACGCGTGAGCGGCGGGTATGGCAGAGTAGATATCTTGAAGATCCGCTTTCCATTGTGGGCAACGCCTGTGGACGGCCCTGATCCAGATTGTTCCCCGCAAACCAATTCTCTATACTCGACTTCTAAGAAGTTGAGTCCACTTGTTCACCTTCCGGGTTTGACCCGGAACGTGTCGAGATCGCAGCTCGAATGCGAATCACAGACGCTGCTCGCTACGCCCGCTGGTCGGCGCTGGCCGCCATTCTCCTAGTCGCGATGGTTGCAGGCGTTTACTCCCATCGCGCCTGGAAGGCGTACCGTGCGAAACAGAATGCCCCGCCGCCCGTCCCCACTGCGGTGCAGCAGCAGTCGGCGCAGTTCACCTTTTCAAAGGTGGAAAAAGACCGCACTTTGTTCACCGTCCGCGCCTCCCGCGCCACCGAATTCAAGGGTGGGCAGAAGAGTCTTCTCGAGGACGTCTGGATCACCGTCTTCGGCTCTCGGGAGCAGCGCTTCGATAATCTCCACACCCGGGCGTGCGACTACGGCCCCGATACCGGTCTGATTGTATGCACAGGCGAGGTGCGGATTGACCTGGAGAGCGCCGAGGAGGCGCGCGAACGCCCGGGCGAACGCGTAATCCAGGTCTCCACCTCGCATGTTTCCTTCGACACGAAAACGGGCGAGGCCAAGACGGATCAGACGATTGCCTTCCGCACTCCGGATGGAGAAGGGCGGGCCGTCGGCCTGACTTACAGTACGCGGCACGGAGTTGTCCGTCTGCTCAGCGATGTTCGGTTGACCCTCACTACGCCGCTTCCCGGCCAACTGACAAACGGAACCTTTGAGCCTCTGATCCTGACAAGCAGCAGCCTCGAGTTTCGCCGCAGCGACCTGACCATCCGTCTCCATGCACCCGTGGCCGCGCGTCAGAACAGCAAGTCTTTGCAGGCCGGGGAGCTTGCCATTGAGATGGACCGCCACCTCCGTGCGCGGCGTGTTGTGGCCGATGGTGCCCCACGGCTTCGTTCGGCGGAATCCGACGGCATGTTTGAGTTGACCGCAGAAAAGCTGACGGCGGCCTTCGGTCCGACTGGTCTATTGGATGGCATGACCGCCGAAGGACGGGTGCGCGGCTCATATCGTCCTGCCGCACCAGCGAACAGCAAGGACGAAGACCGACTGGCAGCGGATCGTGCGGAACTGGAGATGCAGCCGGGCCGAGGCATCGGGCGTTCCGTGCTCCTCAGCGGAAACGTCTTGGTGGAACGGGATCGAAAAGAGGACGCGCAGCGGCTCGAGACCCCTCAGCTAGAACTGGTCTTTTCCGCGGCGAGCACGCCGCAATCCTGGCAGCTGGAGCGCGGGGAGATGCCTGCGTCTGCACGCATTTCAGGGAAGACTGCCGCGCAGTCAACACAAGCCAGCGCCCAGCGGCTGACCACTTTTTTCGGCGCACAGGGTCAGGTCCGCGAGCTGCGCGGGCAGTCAGGCGTTGAAGTTCAGCGGCGTATTGGGGCCGGCCCGGAGCTGCAATCCAACTCGCGGGAGCTCGTCGTGCGCTTTGGCCCGCGCGGGGAATGGTCCGACATGGAACAGACCGGCAGCGTTCGCGTGCGTCACGGCGACCGGACAGCACAGGCCGAGCGTTCCCGCATCGTCCGGGCTACCGACACGGCCACACTGGATGGTTCGGTGGTGCTGTCGGATCCGGAGGCCCGAACTACGGCTCGCAATACATCCTTTAATCAGCGCACGGGTGAAGTTCGCGCCGAAGGCGACGTTCGCACCACCTATCTGCGGGTTGATGCGGGCGGCGCCCTCAACCTCGGGCCGCAGCCGGCGCACCTTTCCTCAGATCGTCTGCTCGGCAATCTGAACGCGGGCCGTGCCATCTACTCCGGCCGCGCGCGCCTCTGGCAGGGCGATGCAACGGTGGAGGCCGAAACGATTGAGCTTCTCCGGCAGGGAACGCAGCAAGGCCAGTTGATTGCTCGCGGAAACGTCCTGGCCGTCTTTCCGCAGGCGGCGGGACCGGCAGGCTCGCGGGGCGGGCCTGCGGGGCCGGACCTGATGCGCGTTCGTGCCGGCTCCCTCACCTATTCGAGTGCGGACCGCCGGGCGCGACTCGAACAGGGCGTCAACGCACAATCCTTACAGGGTCAAATCAGCGCCGGAACAGTGGACCTGTTTTTCGCTGCGGGGGGCAACGGTGTGCAGCAAATCTCCCGGGCCCTGGCGACCGGGAACGTAATCGTCCGCCAGGGCGATCGCCGGGGCACTTCGGAGCAGGCCGAGTACAGTGCCGCCGAAGGAAAATTCGTTCTCTTCGGAGGCCGGCCGACGCTCTATGATGCCTCTCGCGGCACAACCACGGGCCGTCAATTGACCTTCTTTTTTGCGGATGATACGATTGTGATGGATTCGGAACAGGGAACGCGTACGCTGACCAGACATCGGGTTGAGAAATGATGCCGTATGCTAATGCTCCAGGCCGTCGAACTCAGCAAGACGTATCGAGGGCGCAAGGTAGTCGATGAGGTTGACCTGGCGATCGGACAAGGGGAAGTAGTTGGGCTCCTGGGGCCGAACGGTGCTGGCAAGACGACCACCTTCTACATCCTCGTAGGTCTCGCCCGGCCCGATGCCGGCCGCGTGCTCCTGGCCGGAGACGACATCACCGACCTTCCCATGTACCTCCGGGCCCGCAGCGGGATCAGCTACCTTCCCCAGGAACCTTCGGTTTTTCGCCAACTGACGGTCGAAGAGAATCTGCTGGCTGTGTTGGAGACACTCACATTGACACCGGAACAGCAGCGCGATCGCCTCGAGGAGCTACTGGCGCAGATGAGTCTGGAAACAGTTCGCTACAACCGGGCCTTCACGCTCTCCGGCGGTGAGCGCCGCCGGCTGGAGATTGCGCGGTCGCTCGTCCTGGAGCCGTCGTTTGTCCTGCTCGACGAGCCCTTCTCCGGCATCGACCCGCTTACGGTGGTGGACATCCAAAAGATCATCGCCGACCTTTCTGTGGCGGGTATCGGCGTGCTCGTTACCGATCACAACGTTCGTGAGACGCTGCGCGTCACCCACCGGGCCTATATTATCAATGAAGGCAGGATCTTCCGCTCAGGCACGCCGGCGGAGCTCAGCACCGACCCGGATGTGCGTCGCGTTTATCTAGGGGACCACTTCCACTTGAACTAACTGCCATGAGCTGGCTCCAGCCCAAACTCAGCCTCAAGGTCGCGCAGAAGCAGATCCTCACGCCCGGCCTCGTTCAGATGGTCAGCGTGCTCGCGCTCAATCGGCTCGAGCTGCGCGCGATGATCAACCAGGAAATGATTGCCAATCCGGTGCTCGAGGAGCTCACGGAAGATGGCGCCCTGGCCGAGAATTACAGCGACGAGAATTTCCTCAAGCAGGAAACCGAAAAGGTGCCGGAAACGGAAGCCGCCAACCCTTTCGATGAGTTTGATCTCAACTCCTTCTTCAACCAGTATCTCGATAGCGGAAGTGGAAACAGCGACGAACGACGCGAGCGCGAGGAAATCGAGCGCCCCTCATTTGAAAAGTTCCTGTCCTCTCCGCAGGGCCTGACCGAGCACCTCACCTGGCAACTGAGCGTCACGATCTGCAGCGAAACGGTGCGCGAGATTGCCGACGTGGTGATCGGCAATCTGGATGAAAACGGCTCCCTGACGACTTCACTCGAGGAAATCGCACAGCAGGGCAACTTCTCGATGGAGGACGTCGAGGAAGCGCTGGCCGTGGTCCAGGAGTTCGATCCGCTAGGCGTGGCCGCGCGCGACATCCGCGAGTGCCTGCTGATCCAGTTGCGCACCTTCGACGCGCAGAACACGCTGGCGCAGCAAATCGTCTCGGACCACCTGAAGCAATTGCAGTCCAACCAGTTGAAGGAAATTGCCCGGACGCTCAACCGTCCGATTGAGCTGGTCAAGCGCGCCGTCGAGGTGATCAAGAAGCTCGACCCGCGCCCCGGCCTGCGCTACAACAAGTCCGAGCCGCGGCTGGTCGAGCCCGACGTCTATTTTCGCAAGGTAGATGATGAATGGCAGGTGTTTATGAACGAAGACGACCTGCCCCAGCTCCGCCTCAGCCCCACCTACCGCCGCCTGCTGGCGCGGGATGCCGCCGACCGGGAAGTGCGCAACTACGTCAAGGAACGCTTCAGCGCCGCCATCCAGCTGATGAAAAACATTGAGCAGCGCAAACACACCATCCTGCGGGTTTGTCAAGCCGTCATTCGCCGCCAGCGGGATTTTCTGGACTTCGGCGCCGACCATCTGAAGCCAATGATGATCAAAGAAGTTGCGGAAGAGGTCGGCGTCCATCCCTCCACGGTCAGCCGCGCCGTGGCCAGCAAGTACGCGCATATGCCCCAGGGAGTGATCGAGCTGCGCGCCTTCTTTTCCGAGTCGGTGAATGGCCCGGAGGGCGGTGCGATGTCGCTGCAAACCCTGAAGCGGGTAGTGAAAAAAATGATCGAGGAAGAGGATCCTTCGCACCCACTGACGGACGAGCACATTGCCAAGAAGCTGGACGAGGGCGGAATTCGCGTCACCCGCCGTACCGTCGCCAAATACCGCGAAGATCTTCGCATCCCCAGCACCCACCAGCGCCGGGTCAAAACCTAGGTGCGCCGTGCCGTGAAGCGCCGGACGAGCCGCGACCCCCGTCAACTGGTGATCCTCACCGGCCTGAGCGGCTCCGGAAAAAGCACCATCTTGAAAGCGTTTGAAGACCTGGGGTTCTACTGTGTGGATAACCTCCCCGTGGACTTGATTCCTGCCTTCAGCGAGATGTACATGCGAGCCGGCGGAGAAATTGACCGCGCCGCCCTGCTCGTGGATGCCCGCGAGGGCATGCGGCTCTCGCGGCTGCCTGCCATCTACCAGCGGCTGCGTCGCAAGCGTCCCTCCACGCTCGTGTTTGTGGACGCCACTGACGAGGCGCTCATGCGCCGCTACAGCGAAACGCGCCGCCCGCATCCCTTTGGGGGCGACCGTTCCGTCCTGGAAAGCCTGCGTCGCGAGCGCATTCTAATGGCTCCGATTCGCAAGCTCTCTGATGTGTTAATCGACACCACTCGATTCAATGTCCACGAGCTGCGCCAGTTCATCGGCCAGAAGTTTCAGCACGATAGCCCGCGACCGCTGCTCATTTCCCTGGTGAGCTTTGGGTATCGCTACGGCATCCCCAGGGACGCGGATTTGGTCTTCGACGTCCGCTTTCTTCCCAATCCGCATTTTGTCCCGCGGTTGCGAAAGTACTCGGGCCGTGACCCGCGAGTCGCTCGCTATGTCCGCTCGTTTCCGCAGACGGGTGCGTTCCTGCGACGCATCGAAGGCCTGCTCGCCTATCTGATCCCCCATTACATTGGGGAGGGGAAAAGTTATCTCACCATTGCCCTGGGCTGCACCGGAGGTCGGCATCGCTCCGTGATGTTGGCCGAGGCCATCTCGCGCGCTCTCAAGCGGCGTGGGTATATGGCCAAGGTGGTGCACCGGGACATTGAGAATTAGGCGGCTTGACTTTTGTCCAGCCCATTCGTAGCGTAGCTTTCTTGCATCCTTCGAGGGAAGGGCGGCGGGGACATCCGGCTTTTGATCTCACGCAGTGAACTCGGGCGTCTGCTCTCTTACGTCCGGCCGTACTCCGGCCGGATGACTGTGGCTATTCTGCTGCTGGCTGTGGTTGGCGTGACTGAGGGCCTCACCGCGTTGATGATCACGCCGGCCGTGGACCGAGTACTGAACCCGGCGGTCACCGACCCAGCGCTTCCGCTGCTCAAATTGCCGTGGGGCGGGCCGACCATCTACCTGAACTCCTTCTTCCCCAGCAGCATCCGTTACGTCTGGACGGTCTTTGCCATCTCGCTGGTCGTAATTTTCATCGGCAAGGCGATCTCAGAATTCTTCGGCAGCCTGCTGATTCAATACGTGGGTCATGCTGCGGTCACCGACCTCCGGAACCAGGTTTATGCCCGCTTGATTCGGCAGCCCATCGGCTTCTTCCAGCACAACCCGACCGGACGGCTGATGTCTGCCGTGATCAGTAACGTCGAGCGGGTCCGCAGCGCGCTTTCTGAGTGGCTCGCTGACTTTTTCCGCCAGTCTTTCACCTTCATCGCCTATGGCCTGGTGCTTCTCCTGGTGGACTGGAAAATGGCTCTGGGGGCACTCATTGTCTTCCCGCTGGCCCTGATTCCGCTCAGCCGGCTGGGCCGACGCATCCGTCGCGGCGTTGAAGACAGCCAGTCCCGCCTGGCCGAGCTGAGCCAGATTCTCCAGGAAACAGTCAGCGGCAATCGCGTGGTCAAGGCGTTCGGCATGGAGGATTTTGAGATCGGCAAGTTCCGGTCCACGGCACGGCGCTTACTGCGGGAGAACATGCGTTGGATTCGCGCCCACCTGCTAAGCTCCCCGCTGATGGAAATCCTCGGCGCCCTGGTTTTTGCGATGGTCCTGCTCTACGCACGTGACCAGATCCGCCATGGCCTGATGACGATCGGCACGTTTGGCACGTTTATCTTCGCGCTGCTGCGCGTCTATGAACCGGTCAAACGCATGGGGATCATCTACAACCAGTTTCAGCAGGCGCTCGGTGCCAGCGCGCAGGTCTTTGCGTACTTGGATCTGCCCGAGGAGCAAACGGACGCGCCGGGGGCTCGTCTACTTTCGCCTTTTTCGCAAAGCATCGAGTTCGATGACGTCTGCTTTGCCTACGATTCCGGCCCTTTAATCCTGAGGAATATCAACCTGACTGCCCGCGCGGGTGAGGTCATCGCAATTGTGGGTTCTAGCGGGGCAGGGAAGACCACCCTGGTCAACCTGATCCCACGCTTCCATGCCGTGACGTCTGGCGAGCTGTGCATTGATGGTATCAACGTCAACGAGGTCTCGATCCGCTCGCTCCGCGAGCAGATTGCCATCGTCACCCAGGAGACCATCCTCTTCCACGATACGGTCTGGAACAACATCTGCTACGGACGCCCGGAGATGGACGAAGCGCGTGTCTTTGCCGCCGCCCAGGCTGCCCTCGCCCATGACTTTGTCCTGGAGTTGCCGCAAGGCTACCAAACGGTGCTAGGTGAGCGCGGCCAGCGGCTGAGCGGAGGGCAGCGTCAGCGCCTGGCCATTGCTCGCGCTCTGCTGAAGAATTCGCCCATCCTCATCCTCGACGAGGCCACCTCCGAGCTCGACTCCGAGTCGGAGCTGCTCGTCCAGCGCGCGCTGGCCAACCTGATGGTCGGCCGCACCGTCTTCGTCATTGCCCACCGGCTGTCAACCATCCGGCGCTCCGATAAGATCCTCGTTCTCGAAGATGGCGGAATTACCGAATCCGGCACGCATCAGGAGCTGCTGGCCCGGGGCGGGTCCTACTCTCGCCTTTATGAACTGCAATTCGCCGGCGCCGATCGCGCCAGCCTTCCCACGGGTCTCGCGTGAACATGAATCCCACGACGCACAAGACGGCTCTGAAGTCCATGACTGGCTACGCTCAGGCGCGTGCCGAGCAGGACGGCTGGGCACTGCGCATCAGCTTGCGCAGCGTCAATCATCGCTTTCTCGATCTGCGCCTGCGTCTGCCGGAAGGCTTCGAAGCGGTTGAGCCGTTGGTTCGCCGGGTGCTGCGCGACCGCTTGCGCCGCGGACACATCGACGTGACTCTGCATTTCGAGCCAGTGGGTCCTGCGGCCGTCCAGGTGAACTCCCAGCTCGCGGAAGCCTACCTCCGCGCTGCGGAGGACCTGCGCCGGAAGTTCGATTTGCGGGCCGAACCGGATCTGGTAGCGGTGATGCGCCTACCCGGGGTGGTTGCCGCAGCGGGCGCGCCCAACGGTGCCTTCAGCGAAGAATTGCAGGAGCGGCTGGCGGGACGCATCTCCGCGTGTCTCAGCGAGGCCCTGGAGCGGCTTGAGGAGATGCGCCGCTCCGAAGGGGCTCAGCTTGCTGCGGAGATGGCCCGCCGCCTGGACTCCATCGCGGATCATGCCGGCCGCATCGAAGTTCTGGCCGAGCGCACGCGTCCGGCCTATGCCCGGCGTCTCGAGGCTCGCCTGAAAGAATTGCTGGGCACCAGCCCGATTGATTCGGGCCGTCTGGCGCAGGAGGCGGCCTTGCTGGCCGAGCGTGGCGACGTTAGCGAAGAGATCGCGCGGCTGCGCAGCCACGTCGAGCAGTTCCGCAAGCTGCTGGCTGCGGCGGGCGAAGTCGGGAAAAAGCTCGATTTCCTCCTGCAGGAAATGCAGCGCGAGGCCAATACAATTCTTTCGAAGACGCCCGGCGTCGAAGCCGAAGGGTTGGAGGTCACCGACCTGGCGCTGGAAGTCAAATCCGAAATCGAGAAACTGCGCGAACAGGTGCAAAACGTCGAATGAGCGAGCCGCGCCCCGCTGACCCTCTTGTGCTGATTGTTTCCGGCCCCTCCGGTTCGGGCAAATCCACTCTGGTGGAGAAAATCCTGGAGCTGCCCGGTACGCTCTTTTCCATTTCGTGCACCACGCGGCCCCCGCGCTCCACCGAAGTGCCGGGAAAATGGTATGATTTTGTTTCCGAGCCCGAATTCGACCGCATGGTCGCGCAGGGCGAGTTCCTCGAGCACGCCCGCGTCTTTGGCAAGCACTCCTACGGCACGCCGAAGAAGTGGTTCGAGGAAGCGCGGGTTCGCGGGCTCGATCTGGTTCTCGAGATCGATGTTCAGGGGGCCGAGCAGGTGAAACAGAAGCTCCCGCAGGCGGTGGCAATCTTCATCCTGCCGCCCTCACGCCAGGAGCTGGAAAAGCGTATCCGCGCCCGGGGACTGGATTCGGAAGAGGCCATCGCGCGGCGACTGGAGCGCGCCCGGCAAGAAATCCAGCGCTTCCGCGAGTACGACTTTATCGTCGTGAACGACGATCTGGAGCGCGCCGGCCGCGAAATCCAGGCCATCGCAACGGCTGCGCGCGCGCGGAGCGCCCGCAATGCAGTGCGCATCCGCGCCATCGTAGATTCTTTTGGAGGCACGTAAGGTCATGGCCGTTTTAACCAATGCACCCGAATGCAAGTTTTCTTATGTCGTCGTAGCGGCACGCCGCGCCCGGCAGTTGATGCTGGGGGCACGCCCGCTGATGGACCATACACTCTCCTCGAAGTACACCCGCGTGGCGATGGAAGAGCTGGACCGGGGCTTGCTCGAATACACAGTTCCCGAGCTGCCCGGCGGAACCGAGGAGAAAGAAGGGAAGCGGCGCAAGGAGTAGCGCGCCGGCCACAGGATGCGAGTTGCGCTCGGAGTCACCGGAGGGGTGGCGGCCTACAAGGCCGCGGAGCTGGTGCGCCGGCTTCAGCAGGAGGGCCTCGAGGTGCAGGTCATCATGACCCGCAGCGCGCAGCAGTTCATCGCCCCGCTCACGTTTGCAGCGCTGACCGGCCAGAAGGTCATCACTGAGATGTTCGCTGCCGATTCCGGCGCCCCGGCCAACGTCGAAAGCGCCATCGAGCACATCGCTGTCGCGCAGCGCATTGACGCGCTGGTGATCGCTCCGGCCACGGCAAATACTCTGGCCCGCCTGGCGCGCGGCATTGCCGACGATTTCCTGACCACGCTTTATCTGGCCACCACAGCGCCGGTAATTGTTGCCCCGGCGATGAACGTCAATATGTGGGAGCATGCCGCGACGCAGGAAAACCTGCGCCTCCTGCGCGAGCGCGGCGCGCGCGTGGTTTCTCCCGACGAAGGGTATCTCGCCTGTGGGATGGTCGGCGCGGGACGCCTGGCCGGCACGGAGGCAATTGTGCAGGCCGTGCTCGAAGCTCTGGGCGTCAGTCGCGACCTCGAACGAGAAATAGTCCTGGTCACGGCCGGCCCCACCTGCGAGGACATTGATCCGGTCCGGTACATTACCAATCGCTCTTCTGGCAAGATGGGCTACGCGCTGGCCGAAGCAGCGCGACGCCGGGGGGCCCGCGTCATCCTGGTCAGCGGTCCCACAGCACTTGAGCCGCCTTCGGGCGTGGAGTTGGTTTCTGTTCGCACAACGGAGCAGATGCATCGCGCGGTACTCGACCGCGCCGCAGAAGCGACGATCGTAGTGATGGCCGCCGCCGTGGCTGACTACCGGCCGACGGTTCAGCATTCCAAGAAATTGAAGCGCGGCTCCGGTCCTTCCTCCCTTGCTCTCGAGCCAACACCTGACATCCTTGCCGAGCTTGCGCGGCAGAAGAGCGAACGCATCCTGGTCGGCTTCGCCGCCGAAACAAACGACGTGGCTGCCAACGCTCGCAAGAAGCTGGCCTCCAAGGGCGCCGACCTGATTGTCGCCAACGACGTCACGCAGGAAGGTGCCGGCTTCGGCGTCGAAACCAACATTGTCTCCATCTTCACGCGTGACGGCCGCGAAATCTCTCTGCCGCAATTGCCAAAGTTCGACGTTGCCAATCGGGTCTTTGATGAAGTGCTTCAGTTGCGCCAGCTCTCTCGGTCGGATTCCACGGTTCCCAGGCAGCGATGAACCCGGAAACTCGCGAAAAGCTCGCCGCACGGCTTCGCTATTACGATGATCTCGGGCTTGGCTCTTTCTATTGCGACCGCCAGCCAGGACCCGCCCAAATGCCTGCACCTTCGCCTGAGCCCAAGATGCCGCCAAGGGGCGTGCCACAAGTGGTAAGCGTCCCTCGTCCGGCTCCGTCGGTGCGTCCATCAGCGAGCACCGTCTTGCCCGTCCTGGAGGCGCCGAGTCTCTTCGAATCCCTCGACCGCGTCGAAGGCGAAACGGTCGAACAGATTCGCGAGGCGATGGGCGAGTGCACCCGCTGCAAACTGCACAAAGGCCGCACGAAGATTGTGTTTGGCGCTGGCAACCCAAAGGCGGATTTGGTTTTCGTTGGCGAAGGACCGGGCCACGATGAGGACATCCAGGGTCTGCCCTTCGTTGGCCGGGCCGGCCAGCTGCTCAACCAAATGATCGAAGCCATGGGGCTGCACCGCGACGACGTGTACATCTGTAACATCGTGATGTGTCGCCCCCCGGAAAACCGCACGCCGGAAAAGGACGAGATCGCCACCTGCTCTCCCTTCCTGTTGCGACAGCTCGCCGTCATAGCGCCAAAGGTTATCGTCTGCCTGGGGAATGTTGCCGCACAGACAATGCTCGGCACTAAAAAATCCATCTCGCATTTCCGCGGCCAGTGGTTCGATTTTCGCGGTTCGCGCTTGTTGGCCACCTATCATCCTGCCTACCTGCTGCGCAATCCCAACGCCAAGCCGGAAGTCTGGAAGGATCTTCAAAAGGTCATGTCTGTCCTTGGCCTGACGCCGTCGCCGAAGAAGCGCTGACGCTTCGTTAGCGCGAGCTGTCCCTTCTCGACAAAGCCGCTGCTGCTACACTATCGGTTGCCTATGGCTCCCCGTTTCTGCGAAGTCGCCGCACCGGTGCCGTTGCGGAAGACCTTTACGTATTCCATCCCCGGATCGCTGCAGGACGCGGTCGTGCCGGGCAGCCGCGTCGTCGTGCCCTTTCGCAAGCGTGCCATGGTCGGCGTCGTGCTTGCGCTCGCCGAGCAAGCTCCAAAGGAAACGCAGGTTCGGGAGATCATCGAGGTGCTTGACCCGATCCCTGCCGTGCCGCTCAAGCTGATCAAGCTGGGCCAATGGGTGGCGCAGTACTACCTTGCTCCGCCCGGAGAAGTGTTTCGCGGCATCCTGCCACCCGCCACAGACATCCGCCTCGAACGCGAGCTCTTCCTAACCGAGGCGGGTCGTCAGCACATCGCTGAGCCCAACTCGCGCGGCAACCGCAGCGAAGCGGAAAATGCCGACCTGGCTCTTCTCCAGCTCTGCGCAGTGGAAGGCCGGCCGATTCGCTTCAGCAGCCTCAGAAAACTTCCCGGCGGGGAAGCGGCTGCCGCGCGTCTCGTGAGGGGAGGAATGCTGGAGGCCCGGGAAGTTGCCCACCGGCGTCAGGCCCGGCTGCAGAAGATCCTAGCGTGGAATCCGGAGGCAAGTGTCCCTGCGGACGAGGCCGGCCGCCGTATTTGCGAGGCGCTCCTTTCCGTGCGCGGGCCGCTGCCGCTTGCCCGGCTGCTCGAGCAGGCCGATGTCTCACGCTCTGTCGTCGCGCGCCTCGAAAAGTGTGGTGCCCTGCGATCCTGGGAAGAGCCGCTGAGTGTCGAGGACGAGCTATTGGAATTGGATTATTCTCCGCCCAGCAACGTGCTCAATCCCGCGCAACGGCGTGCCGTTGCCGAAATCGCCGGCTGGCTTGACGGCGGTGAGTTCACCGTCAGTTTGCTCTTCGGAGTCACCGGCAGTGGCAAGACCGAGGTGTACTTGCGGGCCGTCAAGGCTGCTCTGGCCCGCGGACGCACGGCCCTGCTGCTCGTGCCCGAGATTGCGCTGACCATCTGGATGGGCCGCCTCTGCCGCGCCTGGTTCGGCGAAGGCGTCGCCGTACTCCACTCGGCCTTGCCGGAGACCGAGCGCGCGCGCGAATGGTGGCGTGTGCGGCGCGGGGAGGCGCGCGTCGTCGTCGGCACCCGGTCTGCGGTCTTCGCACCGCTCGAGAACGTCGGCCTGGTGATCGTGGATGAAGAACAGGAGTCCGCGTACAAACAGGAAGAAACACCCCGTTATAACGGGCGCGATGTCGCCATTGTGCGTGCTCGAATGGAGAACGCCGTCACCCTGCTCGGTTCAGCCACGCCTTCCCTCGAGAGTTTCCACCACGCCCAGACCGGCAAGTACCGGCTGTTGCAGCTTGAAACGCGCATCGAGAACCGCCCGCTGGCCGCGGTCGAGATTGTTGACCTTCGCGAAGACTTCCGCCAGACGCATCGCGCCGGCCCCATCTCAGGCCAACTGGACACCGCGATTGCCTGGCGGCTGGCCGAGGGCACGCAGGCGCTGGTGCTCATCAACCGCCGGGGATATTCCTGGTTTCTGCTCTGCCGGAGCTGCGGCGCCACCGTACAGTGCGAGAACTGCAGCATCTCGCTCACCTATCACAAACGCAGCGACCGGCTTCTCTGCCACTATTGCGGCTATACGCGCCGTGTGCCGAAGACGTGCCCGAAGTGCCAGTCCGAATACGTCTATTTCGTCGGCGAAGGTTCTGAGCAACTCGAGGAAAAGCTCCGCGAACGATTTCCGGACGCTCGCGTGGGCCGGTTGGACCGCGATGCGGTCCGCTCCAAGCGCGAGTATCAGAAGGTGCTGGGCGCGTTTGCCGGCGGCAAGCTGGATCTGCTGGTCGGCACGCAAATGGTGGCCAAGGGTCACGATTTCCAGCGGGTGACCCTGGTGGGCGTCGTCTCGGCCGACACGGCTCTTGCCCTCCCTGACTTCCGCGCTGCCGAGCGCACCTTTCAATTGCTCACGCAGGTGGCCGGTCGGGCGGGAAGGGGCGAGCTACCCGGCGTCGTTCTGGTGCAAACGTATTTCCCGGAGCACTACGCCATCCAGCACGCCGCGCGGCAGGATTACCTGGGCTTCTTTGAAAAAGAGTTGCACTTCCGGCGGCTGATGAACTATCCGCCCTTCACTGCGCTGGCCAACCTCATCGTGCGCGACCGCAAAATGGAAAATGCGGTCCGCTGGTCCCGCGCGCTGGAAGGATTCCTGACTAAGCAGGAATCCAGCGGCCTGCGTGTCCTGGGACCTTCGCCGGCCCCGCTGGCACGGCTTCGTCAGGAATACCGCTTCCAGTTTCTTTTGAAGTCGCCCCGCCGCACTCTGCTCACACGGACCCTGGCAGCAGCCCTGGATTTCTGCGCGAAGAAGGAGATTCCGGAGAGCGCCGTGCATGTGGATGTGGATCCGCTGAGCCTTCTCTAACGAAGCAGCGCGCTACCCGCCGTCGGAGAAGAACATCCGCAGCGATTGCCCCTCGAAGGGCCAGGGCGTGAAGCACAATAGAAAGATCAGCAGCGCAATGAGCGCCCAGAACCGCCGCCGGCCATCAACTGGCTCCCAGCGGTCCACCAGGGGCGGGTGACGAAAGCCAATCAGCAGCAGCAAGATCGCCCAGGGCAGCCACCCCGCCCAGCAATAGTAGGCCAGCGGAACCAGCAGCACCGCGACCGCAAATGAAATTCGCCGGTGCGATCCGCTGGCGAACGAGTAGAGGATGTGGCCGCCGTCCAACTGGCCTGCCGGAAGCAGATTGAGTGCCGTTGCAAACAATCCCACCCACGCCGCGCGAGCGATGGGGTGTAACAGCAAGTCCCCGGACATCACATCTGGGCGCAGCCAGGCCTCGAGCAAGCGGGGGAGCAGGGGATTGCCGAAGATTACGGCGGAGTTTACTTCTGCTTCGGGAACGACCTTCGAGAAAGCAATGCCGATGGCCAGCGCCGGTGCCGCAAATAAGAAGCCCACGATCGGGCCGGCGATGCCGACATCGAACAGCGCTTTTCGATTGACGATCGGCGAGCGGATGCGGATAAACGCGCCCAGCGTGCCGATCAAAGTCGGCGCCGGCAGAAAGTACGGGTAGCTTGCCGCGATCCCGTAATAGCGGCACGCGAAAAAGTGGCCCAGCTCGTGCGCCAACAGGATGCCGATCAGGGTGAACGAGAATGGAATCCCCGCCAGCAACAGCGCGGGACGCTCCAGGATCTCCACGTAGGCGAGGAAGAAACTCTCAAAGTCCGGCGCCTGGTTCCGGTCGTAGGCCAGGCTGAACTGCGCGCCGACCGCAAGCGTGGAGAGCACGGTCAGCAGGAAAAGAAACAGCGCGAGAATCAACGACCGGCGGCCACGACGCGCAGCCGCAGGTTGCCAGTCGTGCCGAGGATTCAGTCGAGAGTCCTCAGTTACCGCAAACACCTCGATCGGCTCCGGAGTGGTGCCGTTATCGCCGTTCATCGAGGCTGGCAGGCCAGTGAACTCGCCGGGGATGAGGAATAGCTGCGCAGAAAATAGAACGAAGCCGGGGAGGCGACTCGATCATTTGACTTCGAGTGATTGGAGTTCCTTACCGGGTTTGAACCGCACGGCCTTGCCGGGTGGGATGCTGACTTCTTCGCCCGTGCGCGGGTTGCGGCCGATGCCGGTCTTGCGGGGCCTCACGTTGAAGACGCCGAAGCGGCGCAGCTCGATGCGGTTGCCGCGTCCCAGTGCGTTCTTCATGGCTGCGAAAACCGTTTCGACGGCCTGTTCCGCCTTGGTCCGGGTGATGCCGGTGCGCTGAACGACGGCGTTGACGAGGTCGAGCTTGATCACAACTGCCTCCTGCTCACGAAAGCGCCTATGCTAGACAGGCAGTCGCGGGTTGTCAAGCTGTGTACGCTGCGCTACACTGCGCTCCCCTTTTCTGCTGCACGGGAAGCCTCAGGGACCAGGAGACCCGCATGACCGTCAAGCCCGACCGCTGGATCCGCAAAATGGCGCTTGAACACAAGATGATCGAGCCGTTCGCAGACCGTCAGGTGCGCGACGGCGTGATCAGCTACGGCGTTTCCAGCTACGGCTACGATCTCCGCGTTGCCGATGAGTTCCGCATCTTCACCAACGTCAACTCGACCATCGTGGACCCCAAGCACTTCGACGCCCGCTCGTTCGTCGAATTCAAGGGCCCGGTCTGCATTATTCCGCCCAACTCGTTTGCGCTTGGCCGCTCGGTGGAATACTTCCGCATCCCGCGCAATGTCCTGACCATCTGCGTGGGCAAATCCACCTACGCGCGGTGCGGGATCATCGTCAACGTCACACCCTTCGAGCCGGAGTGGGAAGGCTTTGTCACCCTCGAAATCTCCAACACCACGCCCTTGCCCGCCCGGATTTACGCCAACGAGGGCCTCTGCCAGGTCATCTTCTTCCTCTCCGATGAGGATTGCGAAATCTCCTACAAGGACAAAAAGGGGAAGTACCAGGCCCAGCAGGGCATCGTCCTCCCAAGGCTCTAGGGAATTGCTCATGTCCTTCTCATCCAGGGTGACCACTCAGGCCAGCCTGCCGAACTCTCCCCGAACAGTAGAAATCATCAGGTGTCGCACGGAAAAGGTCGCCGCGGAGTGCGCCGAGTCGATTTGCCAGGGCGTGGTCTACACCCCCGATAGGGAAGGGCTGCCGACCAGAAAGGCAGTTACAAGACTTGCCGTAAACAGGAATTTTCTCATTGGTTTCTCCTTCACGCGTTGGATGTCGAATTCTCTTCTTGCGCTACAAGAACGATGTAGCAAAAAGGTGACTACTCCGGCCGAGCCCGGTCCCGTTTTCGAGCCTGCTCGAGCAGGCTGACCAGCAGGCGCAGCCTGCGCGCCGGAATGTGTCGGAACTGCCATTGATGTAGCGAAGAAACCGGCTCATCGAGCTGCTTGAGCAGCCGCGCAGCCTGCGCGGTGATGCGGGAAGTCACTACGCGCCGATCCCTGCGCTCGCGTGACCGGCTGACCAGTCCGCGGGCCTCCAGCCGGTCCAGCAGCCGTGTAATGTCCGGGTCGCGAGTGATCATCCGGCCGGCGATCTCCCGGCAGGCGAGTCCCGCCGGGCCGGCGCCGCGGAGAATGCGCAGTACGTTGTATTGGGTTTGCGAGAGGCCGGAGTTCTTCAGCACGCCTTCGACTTCCCGGAGCAGAGCATCCGCCGTGCGTAGGAGGAGGACAAAGGCCTCGCTCTCGAGCGAGCGGGTATGGCGGACCTCCAACTGTGCTTTGCCGGGCACAGGGAGATATTACTTGTTATAACGAATGTTATCAAGAGGACTGCAAGCCTCGCACTAGGGCTTCTGCGTCGGGCGCAAGTGCACTTCGCTGATGAAGCTCTGCGGGGCTTGCGTCACCAGCATGCCCACGGCATGGGCCACGTCTTCCGGACGGAGCATCTTTGCGGGATCTTTGCCTGCGTGTGGTGAGAAATCCGTGTCCACCGTTCCCGGGCAGATGCTGCTGACGCGGATGCCGTATCCCCGCAAGTCTTCAGCCATACAGCCGGTCAGCCCCTGCAATCCCCACTTCGACGCGCAGTAGATGCCGCCGCCCGGGAAAGTATTTTGGCCGGCCAGCGAGCTGATATTGATAATGTGGCCTGTGCGAAGGCGAATCATTCCCGGAACCACGGCCTGGCTGACCAGGAACACGGCCTTCAAATTGGTGTCAAATACAGTGTCCCAGTCTGTTTCGGTAAGTTGCTGAAAGGGGCCGAAGACTCCCGTGCCGGCGTTGTTCACCAGGATGTGGATGGGTCCGAAGGTTTTCTCAACCCCTTTGACCAGCGACTGGACCTGGATGAGCTGTGTAACGTCGGCGACGATGGCCAGCGCTTCGACGCCCTCGCGGCGCAGGGAATCGGCTGCCTGGGTGAGAGCCTTCTCATTGCGCGCGCACATGGCCAGGCGAGCGCCCATTCGTCCTAGCTGTCGGGCGATGGCCAGTCCGATGCCGCGGCTCGCGCCGGTGACCAGCGCCACTTGGCCGGCAAGAGGTTTCTGGTTGTTCATCCGTGCAATCCGGTGGGGCGACCATTCGCCGCACGGCCTCATCTTACCATCTGAGCGTTTGCAACAGAGTAGAGGTCGCGGCTAGTTAGGTCGGGCGCTGCTGGAATCTTTTGAGGGAAACTCGCTTGCACCGCATGGAGGGATTCCCTATAATCCCTCAGTTTTGTGCTTTGAGTGGCTCGATGCAAACTGTCGGGGCAATTGTATCGTACAAGAAAAAGGGGAATTTGCCGAGGAGGCAGGTTGAAGATGATGCGAACGTGGATGAAAGCGGGCGTCGGGTTGGCATTGGTCGCGGCGTTGGCGATCGGGTCCCCGCCGGCCGCTTGGGCCACACCGCAAGAGGCGCAACAGCCGAAGCAAACGTATACGCGCCAGGAATACGATGCTTACAACGCAGCGGTCAATGAGAAGAACGCTCAGCAACGCCTCAGACTCCTGGACGAGTTCGTCGCAAAGTATCCCAATGTTTCCCCCGAGCTACTGCTCCCGGCCTACCGCTCCTACGTTCTGACCTACAACGAGCTGCGGAATTTCCCTAAGGTGATGGAGTCCGCGGACAAAATGCTGGGCTTCTCCGACCGGCTCGATGCGGCGGGCAAGCTCGAGCCTCTTTACCTCCGCACCCTTGCGTACAACAACCTGCCGTACAACGAGAAAGATCCGGCCGCTCGCGAACAGGCGCAAAAAGCCCGCGACGCAGCGCTCCAGGGACTGCAGGCGCTTAGCGCTCTGCAAAAGCCAGAGAACGTCACCGACGAGCAGTTTGGGCAGAACAAGAAGGGCCCTCAGACGCTGTTCAACTACACCGCAGGCATTGCCGCCATGCGCGTCAGGAACCCTAAGGCGGCCGTCGATTCCTTTAGGGCGGCAATCGCGCTCGATCCGAATGGTGCCGTCACTTTCTTCCAATTGGGCGTCGCCTATTTGCAGATGGAACCGCCCGACTACATGAACGGCTTCTGGGCACTGGCTCGGTCGATTGCTCTGAAGGGACCGGGCGAGGCCCAGGTACGAAGCTATCTGCGCAACCAGATGCTGCGCTACCAGCAGGCCTCCTGCGACAAGCTGCTCGACGCGGAGATGAACGAGCTTCTGACCCTGGCGGCCGGCTCCGCTGACCGTCCGGCCAGCTATAGGATTTACAGCTCGGCTGAGCTTGACGCCGCGCGTCAGGGCATGACCGTGCTTTCGGTGATCAATGATCTGAAAGCGGGCGGCGACAAGGCCAAACTTGTCTGGCTAGCCGCCTGCGGTCTGGAGTTCCCCGACGTGCCTGGGAAAGTACTGGAGGTCACGCTGGCCGCTGACTCGGTCACACTGAAGTTGTTCCTCGGAGCGACCGATGAAGAAATCCAGGCAGCGACCGCGCCGAACATGGAGGTCAAGGTGGTCGGTCAGCCCGAGGCCGCGCGGCTTGAAAAAGACGAAGGCGCCCGGTTCACGGGGAGTCTGGTTTCCTACGACCAGGAACCCTTCATGCTGCACTGGGAAAAAGCCAAGGTCAACCCCGAAGATATTCCGCAAGCGAAGGTTCAGCCCAGCAAGCAACCTGCAAAAAAGGCGCCGGCGAAACGGCCTCCGGTCAAAAAGCCCGGCCGCTGAAACTTGCAAGAATCAAAACGCCCCGGTCCGATATCTTGGATCGGGGCGTTTCTGTTTTTAGGCCGGAGGCCTACGGTGACAGCGAGGAGGCGTCAGAAATGGCGCCGGCGGTGTTCGAGCTTATAAAGACCGATCTTGCGGCTGAGCGTGTTGCGATGGATGCCCAGGATGCGCGCAGCGCGCGACTGGTTGCCGTTCGAGCGGTCCAGCGCACGCTTGATGAATTTCTTCTCGAATTCGGTGATTGCTTCGTCAAAGAGAATGCCGCGATCCACCATCTGGCCGATGAGAGCTTCGAGTTGATCTTTCACCTTCTCACGCTCCGCAGGGATACTTTGTTTGTGGCTCCCACTCAGGCGAGCTCGTGGCCTGTCAACTTCCGGTAAGCTTCCCGGTACTTCGCCTGCGTCGCGGCGACCACCTCGTCAGGCAGCTCGGGCGCCGGCGGCTGCTTCGACCAGCCGATGCGCTCCAGGTAGTCGCGGACGTACTGCTTGTCAAACGAAGGTTGGCCCCGGCCTGGCTCGTAACTTTCCGCGGGCCAGAAACGCGAGGAATCGGGCGTCAGCGCCTCGTCGATCCAGAAAAGCTCGCCTTTGATCAGCCCGAACTCAAACTTTGTGTCTGCGATCAGGATTCCGCGCGGCTCGGCTAGCGCCACCGCGCGATGGTAAAGCTCCAGGCTGATTTCGCGCACGCGCTCGGCCAGCTCCTGCCCGACCCGATTGGCCGCCTCGTCAAACGTAATGTTTTCATCGTGGCCGGAGGTCGCCTTAGTCGCCGGGGTGAATATCGGTTCAGGTAAACGGTCGGACTCGCGCAGGCCCGGCGGCAGGGCAATCCCGCAAATATGGCCGCTTGTCCGATAGTCCTTCCAGCCCGACCCCGAGAGATACCCTCTCACAACACATTCAATCGGAAGGGGTTGCGTGCGGCGGCAGAGCATCGCCCGGCCTTGAAGCTGTTTCCGGTAAGGCGCCAGCGGCCCCGTAAAATCGGTGGCCGTCAGGACGTGGTTGGGAACCACCTCGCGAAGCGTTTCGAACCAGAAGAGCGAAAGCTGCGTGAGCACACGCCCTTTGTCAGGGATTGGCGTGGGCAGCACCACGTCAAACGCAGAGAGCCGATCCGTGGCCACGATCAGAAGGTCTTCGCCGACTTCGTAAAGGTCGCGCACTTTTCCGCGGGAACGAAGCAGCAGCGCGGGAAAATCTGTCTGCCAGACGACCGCGCTCATAGAAGGAGAAGCCACAGGAAGTTTAGTCCCCCGAAGAGGGAGCGTATTCTAGCGCACGAAGTTGCAATGTCAACGGAGAAGAAAAAAAGTATGAGGAAAACTCTGTGAGCGGCGCGAAGCCAAAGGCAGTGAAGGAGTTCCGCGTCAGGCGGCGTTCGTTGCCACCGCCGCCTTGGCGTTTTTCTCTTCGGGCGTGGCGGTCTCTTCCCAGCGCACGGAGACGAGCTTGGAGACGCCCGGCTCCTGCATCGTCACGCCGTAGAGCACGGGCGCCATTTCCATCGTGCGCCGGTTGTGCGTGACGATAATGAACTGCGTCTGCGCGCTCATCTCGCCCACGAGCTTCGTGAAGCGGCCCACATTGGCTTCGTCGAGCGGCGCGTCCACCTCGTCCAGGATGCAGAACGGGCTCGGCTGATAGCGGAAGATTGCAATCAGCAGCGCCAGAGCGGTCATCGCCTTTTCACCACCCGAAAGCAGCAGCACGTTTTGCAGCCGCTTGCCCGGCGGCTGCGCGACCACGTCGATGCCCGGCTCTCCCGAGCTGTCGGCTTCGGTCAGGCGCATCTCGCCGTGGCCCCCGCCGAACAGCGTGGAGAATGCCACCGCAAGGTTCGCATTGATAATGGCGAAGGCCTCTTCAAACTTCTGACGGGAAACTTGGTCCAGCTCCGCGATCGCCTGCTGGGTGTCGGCGATCGATTGCAGCAGGTCGTCGCGCTCGCGGCTCAGAAACGTGAAGCGCTGCTCGCATTCGTTGTACTCCTCGAGCGCCATCATGTTTACCGGGCCCATCGCCTCGATGCGCGCCTTCATCTCGCGGAAGTTGGTCTCGGCAGCGACCAGCTCCTCGCCAGAAAGCAGGGAAGTCTCCTGCGCGATCAGGTCTTCAGGATGGACGTTCAACTCGCCGAGCGAAGTCTCGCGGAGATGCTCCCGGTCAGCGTCGTTGCGTGCGCGCTCGACCTCATGCCGGCTGCGCTCCTCGCGCAGGTCGCCCAGCTTCTGGCGCGACGCTCGCAGAGCGTCGTCCACCTCGACTGTGCGCACGCGCGCCTGTTCCCATTCCTGTTCGAGCTCGGTCTTGCGCAGATCCAGCCGTGCCTTCTCCTCGCGGAGCGCTTCGGCCTGCCGCTGTTGCTCGGCGGTCTGGAGGGCAAGCTCCTGCCGCTCCTGGATCAGAGTTGTCTGCTGCCCTCGCAGCGTGCTCTCCCTCTCTCGGACTTCGCGTTGCTCTTCTGCGAGTCGCGCGCGAAGTGACTCGGCACTCGCCAGGCGCTCCGATAGCGTCGCCATCTCCGCGCGCTGCCGAGCGATCTTTTCCTGCGTCGTTGTGATTTCCTGGCGGAGCTCAGTCAGCTTCTGGCCCAGCCGGGTCGTCTCTGCTTCGGCGCCGCTGCGGGAAAGGCTCGCAGCGGCGTGGCGCTCGCGGGCCTGTATTGCGCGTAGCTGCGCTGAGCGGGTCTCGTTGCGCAGGCGATCGAGTTCCTTCTGGCAGGCGGCCAGCTCCATGCCCATCCGTGCCAGTTCGGCGAGTGCCTGGTCGCGCTGATGCGTGGTCGCCACCACGGCCTTTTCCGCCTCCATCTGCCGGCCGGTCGATTCTTCCAGCACGCGCTCGGTCGCGGAAAGGTCTTCCTCGATCCGCCGCAACTGGGCCTGCGCCTCGGCCGTTTCCCGCTCGCGCAGGTGAATCTCTGCATCAAGGGCGCGCAGTTCCCGCTTCATTCCCAGCGGACCCGCTTCGGCGGGCCGGCCGCCGGTCACCATGCGCCCCTGGTACGTCGTACCGTCCAGCGTGACGAAGTGGAATTGCAGGTTCTCGGCCGCCAGCTTTTCAGCCGCCCCGGCCGTTTCCACCAAAAACGCGGACCGCAGCCGCGGCAGGAACTGCTTCGCCGCCGCGCCCAGCGGGTCGCGGAACTCGACGAGCTTGTCCATTCGCGAAACGACCGCATCGCTCGGGCGGAACAGAATAATCGGTTCGTGCTCGGAGAGCTTCAGGTTGCGCAGCGAATCCACGAAAAACGTCGCGCGTCCTCCGACTTCCTCCCGCAGCAAGGCGATGCCGGCCCGCGCGTGGTCAAAGGTCTCCACCACGACGTATTCCAGCTCATCGCGGAGGAACTGCTCCACGGCGGCTTCGTACTGCTCTTCCACTTCAGCGTAATCGGCCAGAACGCCGACAGCGCGGAAGCCACGCCCTTCGGCCGCACCATGCGAAGCGAAGAGTTTCTGCACCGCCTCGGCCGTGTACGAGCGGTCCTGCAGGATCTGTTGCAGCGAAGCTCGGCGCGCGCGCGCACCAGCCAGCGCATCGCGGGCAGAATCCGACCTGGTTTGTGTCTCCTGCTGGCTGCGGCGCAACTCGGCAATGCGCGACTGCGTTTCGCGGACAGCCTGTTCCAGGCTGCGCGCACGTCCGGCGCTGGCCTGCCATCGCACCTCGGCGCTTTCCGAGCGCTCGCGGTGCTGGAGCGATTCCTCAAGCAGTGCCTGCTCTTTGTTCTCGGTAACAGCCAGTGATTCGCTCATGTGCAGCAGCGCCTGCTCGGCCTGAGCCTGTTCGCCGTGGAGGCGCGTCAGCTCATCGCCCAGTTGGCCGGATGCTTCGCGCAGCCCGATGATGCGGGCTTCGGTTTCCTGCTCTGTTGCGACGAGCTGCGCTGCCTGCTCGGTCAATTGCTGCAGAAGCGCCCCAATGCGCCGCGTCTCTTCTTCGACCGCAGCCATCGCCTGCCGGTGCGAGGTCACGCGCGCTCCAAGTTGCTGCGCCTGCGAGGCGGTCTGCTCCGTCTCCCCCAAAAGCTGCCGGCTGCGCGCTTCGAGCTCGGTGGCGCGCTGGCGGTTGAAGCCGATGCGGTTTTCGGCGCGGTCCAGTTCCAGTGCCGTCTGCCCCAGCGAGTTCTGGTTTTGCCGCAGCTCGGCCTCGAGTTCATAAGTCCGCGCGCTCAGACGTTCCTGCTCGGTCTCCATCTGTTCGAGTGCCTGGGTCTGTTGCGTTTCTGCGGCGCCGATTTCGCGAAGCAGGTTAGACAACCGCTCGGCTTCGAGGTCCAGTTCGCGCGCCTTGCTGCCCAGCACCTGCCGAATCAGTCCGCGCATTTGCTCACGGATTTCGGCATAGCGCCGGGCCTTCGAGGCTTGGCGCTTGAGCGATGCCAGCTGCTTTTCGACCTCCACGAGGATGTCGTTCACCCTGGCCAGGTTGACCTTCGACGACTCCAGCTTGGCCTCGGCCAGCCGTTTCTTGGTCTTAAACTTGGTGACGCCAGCGGCCTCCTCGATAATGGCCCGGCGGTCCATCGGCTTCGAGCTCAGGATTTGACCGATGCGCCCTTGCTCGATGATGGCGTAGGAGTCCGGGCCCAGGCCCATACCCATGAAGAGCTCCTGAATGTCGCGCAGGCGCGCGATGCGCCCGTTGAGCAGGTATTCACTCTGCCCCGAGCGGTACAGCCGCCGACCAATCACCACCTCGCCGAGCCTGGTCTGGATGGCTGGCTTCTCTTTCGTGCGCTTCTTCTTGCCAAACCTGCTTTCCGGTCCTTCCTCGGCGCGTTCGGTATCCTGTGCGGCCTCGGTATTGATTTCCTGAGACGCTTCTGTGTCACCCTCAAGTGCCGGGGTCGCCGTTGCGACCTCCATCCCGCCGTTCAGGACGAAGCTCGCCGCTTCGGCCAATTCCGGGTCCTCAAGCGTGATCAGCACCTCGGAGAGACCCATCGGTGGGCGCTTGGCCGTGCCGTTGAAGATGCAATCGGCCATGCGCTCGGCGCGGAGCGACTTGTGGCTCTGTTCGCCGAGCACCCAGGAGATGGCGTCCGCGATATTGGATTTTCCGCAGCCGTTCGGGCCGACGATGCAGGTGATCCCCGTGCCGCTGAAGGTAATCTGCGTCTTCTCGCAGAACGACTTGAACCCCACCAGTTCGACTTTGCGCAGCTTGAGCAAGTGTGCCCTTTCCGGCGGTATCTCCAGTCCCGTCCGAGCGGGCGGAGAGAGACGCGTGCCAGTTCCCGATTGGTCGGAGTCGTGCGACACGAACGTTGGTGGGTCGTCGTGCAGTGGCCCAGCCGCCTGGCGCTTGGATAGGCGGTTACGAGTGAGCATTCTACTGTGCCCCGCGCCGCCTTGTAAAGCGCAGCGTTGCTGTTTGTGTTTTGAGCGATACAGTGCTCAGGGCACGAAGAAGTAGCGGGTGAGGTGGAAAAAAACTGGCGCCGCGAAGCAGATCGAGTCAATCCGGTCGAGGATCCTGTCGTACCCCAATTCCTTATGGATTGCGAGGAAGTCAACAGAGCCGATTGACTCTAGACTCTGCCAACACTAAAAGAAAAGATTTGACATATTGTCAGGAATATTACAGGCTTCGCCCGCGAGATCCTCGTGGTGGGGGTCCCAGCGACCGGACTATAAGCCTGTGCGAGTACCGGATTGGGGAACTCTACTTCTCATGGGGGAGGAAAACCAATGTACAAAAGGTTCTTTGTAGTGTGCCTTGCGGTGCTGCTGTTTGCGGGCATTGCTGTGGCACAGCGCACTACGGGCGTGATTGCAGGCCAGGTCACTGACCCGCAGGGATTGGCTGTTCCCGGCGCGAAAGTGACCGTTTCGGACGAGGCCACCGGCTTCAAACGCGACATCACCGCCGGGGAGGACGGATCGTTTTCTGTCCCGAACTTGTCTCCGGCCAGCTATAAGGTCACTGTTACGGTTACGAACTTCAAGACCTTCCAGACGACGGTGACCGTCTTCGTGGATCGCACGACGACCGTGACCGCCAAGCTGGAAATCGGCGAGGCCACGGCCGTGGTGCAGGTCGAAAGCAGCCTCATCACGGTGGACACAACCAAGGCCACCGTGCAGGGCACCGTCACGGGCAAGCAGATTGATTCGCTGCCGCTGAACGGCCGTAACTTCCTCGACCTGGCGCAGCTCGATCCCGGCGTCCAGACCGTGGACGGCGGCTTCTTCGACCCGACCAAGAACCAGATGGTGGGTGTCTCCATCGGCGGACGTTCCGGCCGCGTCACCCGCATCCAGGTGGACGGCGTGGACATTACCGACGAGACGGTAGGCACCACGGTCGCCAACATCTCGAACGAGTCCATCCAGGAGTTCACCATCAGCCAGTCCTCGCTCGACGCCAGCACGGACGTCACCTCGTCCGGCTCGGTGAATATCGTCAGCCGCAGTGGAGGGAACGATATCCACGGCTCGGGCTTCGTCTTCTGGCGCGACGAGTCGTTCGCCGCGGACCAGCGCCTGGCCAAGTCCGGCTCCAAGCCTCCGTTCGACCGCGAGCAGGGCGGCTTCCGCCTCGGCGGCCCGTTCGTCCGGAACCGCTGGTTCTGGCACGTTGAGGGCGAGAAGACCAACCAGGACGGCCAGCGGATCACCAACGTCCCGGAGTTCCCCGCCTTCACCGGTGCGTTCGGCGTGCCGGTGGACGAGAACCTGGCCGGCATCCGCACCGACTATATCTTCAGCAGCCGCTGGAAGGGCTTCTACCGCTTCTTTCACAATTACAACAACGGGACCACTGGTTTTGGCGGACGCGACCTGGCGGCGTTCTCGAACCTTAACAACACCAACATTCACGTGGGCGGTGTAGACTTCGGCGGCACGCAATGGACCCACTCGTTCCGCCACAGCTACCTGAACTTTAACAACTTCATCGTTCCGGCGAACCAGGCTGCGGGTACCCCGCTGGCCCTGAACAACTCCGGCCAGCCGGATTCCAGCGGTCCCATAGACCTGACCAAGGTCCTGCTTCGCATCGACGGCCGGTTGCAAGACATCGGTCCTGACCTGCTGGCCCCGCAGCAGACGTTCCAAGACAACCGCCAGACGAAATATGATGGCGGCGTGATCTTCGGGCGTCACACGCTGCGGTTCGGCGCGGAGTGGAACCGCATCGAGCAGTTCGTCTTTGCATCGTTCTTCGGTCTTGGGCCACGCATTCGCGCTGCGTACAACACCACGCCCTCCTCGACGTTCCCGACCGGCACCCGGGGATTTGCCAACCGGAACCTGTTCGGACCAGGTGGCGATCAGAACGCGCTGAACTTCCCGAACCGCCAGATCGTGATGGGCAACGGCCTCGGGTTCTTCAGCGAAAAGCCGGCTCTGGGCTTCCCCTTCGGCGGCACCACCAACCAACGGCTGGGGTTCTACGTTCACGACACCTGGAAGTGGACGTCGAACTTCACGCTGAATTACGGCCTGCGCTACAACTGGCACAGTGCCTTGTCAAACAGCGACCTCGAGCGCGCGCCACTGATTGGCGTGTTCGACCAGACATTGGTCGGACGGCCGCGTCGGGACGCCGATGACTTCGCACCGCAGGCGGGCTTTGCCTGGAACGTCTTCGGGAATAGCAAGACGATCATCCGCGGCGGCGCGGGCATCTTCTACGAGACCAACATCTTCAACAACCTGCTGTTCGACCGCGTGGTGAACATCCCGCCGGGCATTGGCAACGACACACCGGTGCTGACCTCCGGCTTCTCGAAGGTGCTGCACCCGGCCACCGGTGCCGTCCTGTTCGACTTCAACACCCAGTGCACCGGGATCAACCCATCCCTCACAACGCCCAATAGCTGCTTCAACGCGCCCATCGGGAAGGTGGTCCCCTTCGCCATTCAGGCGCAACAATTGCTGCAGACCGCCAGCCAGGCTCTTGCGGCGGGCTACCCGCAGCCGGGCGTTCCGCCGCTGTTCAATGCGATACTCGACGCATCAGGCAGCCTGCTTGACCCCAACTACAAGACCCCCTACGGCATCCAGATGAACATAGGCGTCCAGCGGGAAATCAAGCCGGGTCTGGTGCTGTCGGTGGACTACCTCCGCAACCGCGGCGTGCACTTCAACCTGACCCGCGACCGCAACCGCATCGGCGCGGCGGATACCCTTTCGATACCCGCGGCGATCAACGCGATCAACGGGACGTGGTGCGGCTTCTTCGGGCCGTCTGAGGGCCCGTGCATCCCGCCCTCCAGTCTTTCCACGGCGATCGACGATGTCATCGAAGACGGAGGAACCATCACCGACTTCGCTGACCACGGCCTGGGTGCCGGTGGCGGCGTGGACGGCTTCGCCTTCAGCGGCAAGAACCCGAACTTCCGTCATATGGGCATCATCGAACCCCAAGGCCTTTCGCTGTTCCAGGCCCTGCAGGTTCGACTGACCGGTGACATCGGCAAGCTCGAGCGCTTGGGCATCAGGCGGCTGTACACGAACATCACCTACCAGCTCGGCCGTTTCGAGTCCACCGGCATTGACCAGGACTTCCTATCTACTGCCGGGTTCAATGACCGTCCGACGAAGTTCTTCGGGCCGGCCAACTTGGATCGCACACACCAGATCGGAGTAAGCTTCCTGATGGACCTGCCGTTGGGCTTCACTGTGAACACCACCAACAGCTTCCGGAGCGCCCTGGCCAGCTCGATGTTCCTCCCGGCGACCACCGGCGGCGCGGATGAGATCTTCTTCTCCGACCTGGACGGTGACGGTGTCTCGCAGGACCCGCTGTCCGGTGTCACGCCGCGTGGTGCCTTCAGCCGGAAGGTCACGTCCGGTAGCATCAACAAGTTCATCGCCAACTACAACTCGACGTTTGCCGGCACCGTGGGCCCGGCCGGGCAGGCTCTGGTTGCTGCAGGCCTGTTCAGCGAGGCGCAGTTGATTTCCCTCGGTGCTGTCCTGACGTCAGTGGCTCAAGCCCCGTCTGGTCAGGTGAACAACGACTCGTTCTTCAACTCGGACATTCGCATCTCCAGACCGATCAAGATCACCGAGCACTGGTCGGTGGAGCCGATGTTGGAGATTTTCAACCTCTTCAACGTCGCCAACTACACCGCCCTGAGCGGCGTGCTCGATGGCGGCACCGGGGACACGAACGGGACCACGGCTTCAACGCGGCCTACCCGCGTCGGCCAGGGTTCCGGCTCGTTCTCGCCGGGTACCCAGCGCGCGCTTCAGTTCGGCGTTCGCGTGAGATTCTAACCGCTTCCCAAGAACTTCAGCGCGGGGCAAAGCCTTCGGGCCTTGCCCCGTTTTTCTTTGCCGCCATCTTGCAGGGCCCTCCGCGGCCCCAACATCGCCGCCAGCGACAACAGCACATCCGGCACAACCAAAAATAGCGTCCCCTCCGCCAGCCCCCACAGGAATGCGAGCGCAATCCCCGGTCGCCCCAGCAACCATGGCACCCACGCAGGCTGGGCGTCTTTCGCTCCCTCTGCCATGCGGCGCATTGTACTCGCCCGCGCTAGTGCGTCAAAGCAAACAGACCTGACGATGCTTTGCCTCTCTTCGGCACGTCGGCTAGAATACTGAGCTTTGTGCTCGACAACGGAATCGTATGGGCGAAATCCAGCTCCAAAACACGCTGACCGGCCGCAAGGCGCCGTTCACGACGCTCCATCCGGGCGAGGTGCGC
>Ga0209640_10000369_pt1 | contig 34304 bp, 36 predicted proteins | sample RifCSP10_1_FD_184018 | JGI IMG/M metagenome (GOLD analysis project Ga0209640, IMG submission 184018) | Soil microbial communities from Rifle, Colorado - Rifle CSP2_sed 10_1 (SPAdes) (version 2) | ecosystem: Environmental > Terrestrial > Deep subsurface > Rock core/Sediment | place: Rifle... | reverse complement strand
TGCTCGGGATAGGCGTCATCGAGATATTCGTTGATGACGGTCGATTCGATGATGACGGTCCCGTTGTCCACCAGTGTTGGCACGACGGCGTTGGGATTGAGTTTTAGGTACTCCGGTTTCTGTTGATCGCCGGCGCGGAGATTCAAGTGATGTCCCTCCCAGGAAAGCTTTTTCTCAGCCAGGGCGAAGCGAACCTTCTGGGCACACACCGACATGTCGTTGTGATATAGCTCGATCATTGCTGCGCCTCTCTCCTGGTCTGAACACCAACACCTTACAATCAGTTAAATCGCACGTTCTCGTTCTCCTGTGTGTCTTATAGGCTGCGTCCCTCCCAAAGCGCTTTGCTGGCGAGCCGCGCGCCTTCTGCCATCGCTTTGAACTTGGCCCATACGACGGTCGGGTGGATCTCCGGCTCTGTGGCGGCCTGTGAAGAAAACCCACAGTCGCTGCCCGCGATGACGTTCTCCCGCCCCACGATACGCGCGAACTTGAGTAGCCGCTCCGCCACGAGCTCCGGGTGTTCCACGATATTGCTACAATGAGTGATCACTCCGGGGATAAGGGTTTTCCCTTCCGGAAGTTTGATGCTCTCCCAGACGCGCCACTCGTGCTCGTGCCGGGGATTTGCGGCCTCGAACGAGTAGGCGCCGGCATTGACCCTCAGCATGATATCCACCATATCCTTCAAGGCCATGTCATGGACTCGGGGGCCGATATTGATGCCGTAGCAGGTATGAAAGCGCACCTTTTCCGAAGCGATGCCTTTCAGCGCATGATTCAGCGCCTCGATACGCAGCTCGGCCCATTTGCGGCATTGCTCGACAGTCGAGCCCGGGTTTGAGTTGTAGTAAGTGACCAACCGTGGATCATCCACCTGCAGCAATAATCCCGCAGCGACAATGGCGTTGTACTCCTCGCGCATAGCATCGGCGATCGCGTAAAGGTAGGCTTCCTCAGTAGGGTAGTACTCGTTCTTTCGCTGCGCCTCGACATTCGCGGGCGACGTCGCGGGCATGAAGGCTCCCTCCACGTTTACCGCTTTGAGAGCGGCTTTGAAGTTGTCGATGTCTCTTTGGAGAGCCTGTTGGCCTTTGTATGCGATCGGCCCCGTGCATGCGAAGCTCGTCGACGGGCCGACAGACGCGCCGCGCCATCGGGAATACCACTCATAGTATTCCGGGAAGTCCATCACTTCCCTCGATCCCACCCACGGTCCCGCCCTCAGTGGTGACGGACACGGCTCGAAACCGGCTAGCCGCTCGCCGATGTAATTGACGAAGCCTGCCTTCCCCTGCTCTCCATCGCTCACAACATCCACACCCGCCTCAACCTGCCTGCGGACCGCTTCGGCTACCGCGCCGCGAACCTGCGTGTCAAACGTCTCGTGGTTGTAAGATTGGCCGCTTTCTTTCGCCTTTAGCGTTTCGATCAAGTCCGCCGGGCGCGCCAAGCTCCCGACAAACGTAGTGAGAATTCGCTCTGTGCTGCGCTTCATTCTTGCCTCCTCTTATCACCGGATGAGCGAATTTATCTATGGTGTATTTGGGCGGAGATTATCTGCATGGGCGGCCGAAACGCTTCCCGATCGATCCTGCTTGAGGGTTTGCTCATGCTTCCTCCTATCTAACCGAGCGTCACGCGACTCGGCGGCGAGATCTGTTTCAACGCAACCCCCGAGTGTTTTTTCGCGTGTCCGGTCAGAGTTCACCTGGATTCCCGCTAAAAGCATGCGGGAATGACGGATAAGAATACACCGTTACGCAGCAAGCTGCGGGGAATTAACCCTAGCGATTAAATGATCTCATTTAAAAAAATCATGGCCGGTGATGCCCGTGGCGTCGGCCATCCGGTCGTTGAAGTTGTAGAGACAGATGACGTAAACGATGTCTAATATATCGCGGTCGTCGAAGCCGTAAACGCGTAACGATTGCACATCCGCTTCGTTCACCGTTGACGGCGCCACCGTCAGCTTGACGGCGTAGTCGAGCATCGCGCGTTCGGCGGGCGGCAGATCCAACTGGGTGTAATCGCGTTTGATGCCTTCGACCAGAGGATCGTCGTTCGATTCGGTACGGAGAGCCTCTCCGTGCGCCGTCATTCAATAGCTGCAATGATTGGTCGCGGAGACCACCGTGGCGATCATCTCGCGCTGGCGCCGGGTGATGCGCGATTCGCCGCGCATGATCGACACGTCCAGCGCGCGCCACGCGGCGAGGTTGTCCGGATTGAGGCTTTGCACCTGACGGATCATCGAAACTTTGCCGCGCGCCGCCGAGGGGCCGGAGCCCGACTCGTAAACCTCTTTGAGCTTGCCGCTAGCCTCGGCCGGCGGTACCGTTTTGATATAGGGCATGGCTACTCCTTCCCAGCGGGCGCCAGCCGGCGCGGTTGCTTGTCGGACAGGACATGCCTGACCGCTTCGATGATTTCATACCGATAAGCTGCTCGAGCCGGATCGGCGCGCAGCATGTCGACGATCTTTTGGGCTTCAGGGTGCGAGTAAAACAGGCCTACGGTGTTGACCGCGCCATCGGGGCCGATTTCGTTGACGTAGAGTTTTTCCATAGGGAATTTTTCCGCACTTAGCGGCTTTGCGCCTTTGCGGGAGAAAAGTCTTTTCTCCGGGCCATCTTCTTCTTGCAAACTCTCAATAACTCTTCGGCGTCTTGTAGCCCACTTGCTTGCGCTCTTTCATGAACGCTTTATAGGTCTCGGGGTAAGACTTCACGATGTACGGACACGCGTCGACGCATAGATGGCAGTACTCATCCCGCAAGCGCGAGTAGGGATAGCATTTCTCCAGATCGATCAGCCAACGTTTGATGCCATGGGTCATTACGTGATCCTGCGGAATCGCGTCGCCCGGGCAGTTGCGCTGGCAGACGTTGCAGTTCATGCAGAAGTCCTGCACGCCGAATTCCCGAGGCCGGTCCTCCACCAGCGGCAAATCCGTCGTCACGAAACCCGGGCGAAAGCTCGCGCCGTATTTTTCGTTAATCAAACTGCCGTGGCGCCCGAGCTCGCCGAAACCGACTTGGTAAAAAATCGGAATCGCTTGCACCTCGCTGGCGCCGTTGTGGTGAGCAATGGCGGGATATCCCATCTCGCGCACGTAGGCGGCCAGCGCCGTGGCGATCTCGGTGCACTTCGCATAGGTCCGCATCGCCTCTTCTTCCACCGCGTCCGGACCCTGCAGGACCTTATCGTAGTCCTCCGCGACGCAACAGGCGATCACGAACTCGTGCGATACTTCCGATCCGAGATCGATCATATGCGGTTGCAATCGGCAGACCCCGACCAGGTTCGCGCCCAACTCCATTGCTTTCGCCTTGACCTGCGTGGTCATCGCCGCGGGGTCGTCGACCGCGACCCGCTGCGAATTCACCGGACCGTCTCGATACGGGGCCAATTTCACCCAACTGGCGCGATAGGCCTGAATGGTCGGTTTCACCGCCGCATAGTGGCGAGACTCCGTCGCCCCGGTGGCATGAACCATCTCGGCCAACACCGGATCGGCCATGCCTTGTTCTCGTCTCGGCGTGATACCGCGCATTAACAATTACCTCCGTCCTAGAATCTCACCGTTCGAATCTCGAGCAAAAACAGTTCAAGAAAAATTCTCCCGCCAAGACGCTAAGGCGCAAAGATAAATATCGTCGTATTTTTTCCGAACTTGGCGTGCTTCGCGTCCCTTCGGCTGGCTCAGGACATGCTTTGGGCGAGTCATCTTTTCCGATTCACTGGTTCAAAACGACCCTTGTCAACTTATGCACACAGGCTCGGCAGCACGTCGAACGCCGCCGCCATGCGGATCGCGTAGTTGTGATAAGCGACCGTCGTGGCGATCAACAAAACGTCCTTGTCGCTAAACCCAGCCACGCGCAGCGCATCGACGTCGCGCCGCCGCACCGAGGCTTCGGCGATCGTACCTTTCTCCGTATAGGCCAGCACCGCCTTCTCCGCCGCTGTGAGCGCCAGCGCACGCCAATCGCTCGCCGCGTGGTCGGCGAAAGATTGATCCAGCGGCCCGCGCAAGGTTTCGACGAGATCCTTGCAACACAGACAACCGGCAACCACAACGCCGATCAAGCTGTACAGCCGTGGCGTCAGTTGTTCGACGAGCAAGTGGCGCATAGTGGTATCGGCTTCGAGAGCGCCGGGCGCCGCCGTCAAGAGATCTTCTAAACGATTACCCGACACCATGCGCAAACGGCTCATTTCGGATCCTCGTAGAGCGACGTCTGAAGCTGCTCGCGCGTAACGCCGAAGGCTTTCAAAATTTCCTCGGGAAAGTCGAACTTCTCTTCCTCGACGCCAAGCAAATCGGCGATGCGGTCGACCCAGTTTCGATAGCCGGCGCCCAAACCGATGGAAAGTATTTGCTCATCGCTAAAGCCCGCTTGGCGCAGCGCTTGGATATCGGCGTCAGTGATTTGGCTCGGCGTCAAAGTAAACTTCTCGGTAAACGCCAGCATCGCTTTCTCTTGATCATCCAAATCGGCCTCGCGCCAGTTGGAAATCACCCTGGCCACTTCCTCTACCGCCATTTTGCCGTCGACACGGAGAAACTCTCCGTGACCGATGCCTCAAAACCGGCAGCCGCTCAGCGCGGCGACCTGGGTCGCGATGAGCTCTTCTTTGCGCCGGCCTAAACCGGAATGTCCGGGCCGATAGATGCCCTTATCGAAGCCAACCCGCGCTTCGAGCAGCGCCGGAGAGAGGCTGAAAATTCTGACGATGGGCGGCAGCTTATCGCCGCGCCGCTGGCGCACCGACGGACTTAAACGGCTAAGCGTTCTCTCGTAGACTTCCTTGAGCTCGCCGGTCGCTTCCGATTCGCGAATGACTTTGATGAAACTCATGCTTGCTTCCTTAGCGTACTTTCCAGGGATCGGACGGCATCGCGACGCCGCGCTCCTTGGCGATTTCCGCGGCCCGTTTTGCGCCGGCGCGGGCGCGCTGGACTTGCCAATCGGCGACTTCCAATCCGAGGCCGTCGACTACGCGCACACGAAAATTGAAATAGGCGCAGACATGGACGATATCGAGGATGTCGCGGTCGGTCCAGCCGGCTTCGCGCAATTTCTGCGCGTCCGCTTCGCGCATGTTGCTCGGCGTCAAGGTGAGCTTCTCGGCAAATTCCAACATCGCGTATTCGGCTTCGGTGAGCGCCATCTGACGCCAATCGTCCTTGACCTGTTCCACCGCCAGATCGTCGCCGCCTTCTTGACGCAGAAACTCTGCGTGGGCGACGGTTCAGAAACGGCAGTGCAGCGTCGCCGATGTCACCGTGGCGATCATCTCGCGTTGCGCCGTGGTCAGGCGCGATTCGCCGCGCATGATCTCCCACATGAGCTCGGCAGTGTGCCACATCGCCTTGGGATTGAGGCTGTGCAGCATCGGCGGGCTGAAGGGCGGGCCCCCGGGGCTCGCGTCGCGCTCTTGATTGATCTTCTCGCCCTGGCGCTGCTCGCGAATCTTTTTATAGACCTCTTTGAGATCGCCCTCGGCTTCGTGCTCGGGGATTATTTTAATCCACGGCATAATCGCTCTCCTCTCTGATGGATTGTACGCCCGATTGGGCTCCCATTCGATCGCAGCGTCATGCCGGCCGTCGCCCCTGTCCGAACAGCACCGATTTGGATGCTTCCGTTACGGTCGGTTGGGTATTGATCTTTTTGGCGACTTCGTATGCGCGCTGGACGGCGGGTCTCTGTCCGATTGCGTCGAACCATCGCTTAAGATTGGGAAACTCGTCGAGGTTCTGCTTATGCCGTTCATGCGGCACAATCCAGGGATAACACGCCATATCGGCGATCGAATAATCGCCGGCAATGAAGTCACGCCCTGCCAACTGCTCGTCGAGCACGCTATAGAGCCGCTCGGTCTCTTTCACGTAGCGGTCGATCGCATAGGCTATCTTCTCCGGCGCGTAGTTGTTGAAATGGCCGTTTTGCCCCGCCATCGGGCCGAGGCCGCCCATCTGCCAGAAGAGCCACTGCATCACATCGCTCCGGCCGCGCATGTCGGCGGGCAAAAACCTGCCCGTCTTCTCGGCGAGATACTGCAGGATCGCGCCGGATTCGAAAACGCTCAGCGGCCCTTTGCCGTCGGCGGGATCATTGTCGACGATCGCCGGAATGCGATTGTTCGGCGAGATTTTCAGAAACTCCGGCGTGAACTGCTCGCCAATGGAAATATTGACCGGCTTGATCGAGTACGGCAGCGCCGCTTCCTCCAGGAAGATCGTAATCTTGTGCCCGTTCGGCGTCGTCCAGTAGTAAAGATCGATCATCGTGTTATTCCTATCTTTCTCCGTAATTGGCCGATTTCAGGTAGCAGTTCAGTTCCATAAATCTCTGGCGGGGCTTAACTCAAGACTTTGCCGCGGCCGGCGATTTACACAGGACGCTAGCGACAACAAACCAATTGACCTCCTACTACTAATCATATAAGCAGTCAACATGCTCGCGTGGAACTCGAAGTCGATGACCATTTTGGATCAGAGCGGCGTTCGTTTGGTAGCGTCGCGACTGCGCGGGGGTTCGAACTTCGATGAATGAAGAATTCTGCCGCAAGCAGCGGGGTATCAGAACCCGGCGACGACATCTGTCTCGAGGCTGACACCCCCGAATGTTTTTATCGGGGGTCCAGTCAGAGTTCGCCTGGATTCCCGCTAGAAGCATGCGGGAATGACGGGATACGAATTCACGATTACGCAGCAAGCTGCGGGGAATTAACCCGCAGCGAATCAATCCTAAGGGGAGGATATATGGCACGACAACTCAATTCTGGGGATCCTTTCCCGGAGTACCAGGTGCAAACCACCGCCGGTCAAACACTTCGTCTGCCCCAGGACCTCACGGGTGACTATGCGGCGCTCATATTTTATCGCGGCAGCTGGTGACCCTACTGCATGCGGCAGTTGGCCGACTACCAATCGCATATCGAAGACCTCAAGAAAGAAAATGTCGATGTGGTGGCTCTCTCCGTCGACCCCCTCGACAAAGCGCGAGAGACCGTCGATAAATTGAAGCTAACCTTTCCCGTGGCCTACGGACTCGAAGTGCCGAGAGACGCCGACAAGATCGGCGCCTTTTGGGAAGAGCGCAGAAAAATCATCCACGCCACAAACTTTATACTGGACGCCGACGGAAAGGTCTGCGATGCCTCCTACAGCATCGGCCCCATCGGGCGCATTGTTGCCGCCGACGCTTTGAGTCATATCCAGTTCTTCAAGAAGAGAAAGGCACAGGGCACGTAGCTCCACGCTCGGCCCATGAATCGAGAGGCTGAGCGTGGATTGTTTACAATCGCGGAATACTCGCCGAAGAGATTCCGCAAATTGCCACCAATAACAAATTTTAGGTAGTCGCCATGCGCCTCGCTAGAAGCTCCCCTTCCCCCGTGCCGCTCTACTTTAAAGTCATGACGGATATCCGCGACGATATATTATCAGGCGAATGGCGCGCGGGATCCCAACTGCCCGGCGAGTTGGATTTGGCACGGCGCCTCGGCGTGAGCGTCATCACGGTTCGCCAAGCCCTCGCCGATTTGACCCGCGAGGGTTTGGTGCGCCGCGAGCGCGCCAGGGGAACTTTTGTCACCTGGAGCGGTCCGGTCAAACAGCCGATCAATCTCGAGATCGACGCGGCAAATCTGGTGAGCATCAATCCGGAAGGCACGAGCTTCAAAGTGCTGCGGATCGACACCGTGACGCCCGCCCCGGAGTTACACCGAGATTTCGACTTGGATTCGAATGAAAAGATTACAAAGATTACGCGGGTCAGGATGGCTTACGGCCGTCCCCTCGCGTTTGTAAATTCCTACGTTCCCGCCCGCGTGTTCGACAAGGTTCCGAGGAACAGGCTGCTCAAACAACCGCTCACGAACATCATCGAAGACCGGCTGGACATCAAAGTCGCCGGCCTCAAGCTGGTGGTCAGTGCCAAACTCTCAGACCGCCAAGTATCGGCGCACTTGGAAATCCCCACCGGCTCCCCGGTACTGTTCGTCGAGCGAAATTATTTACACAAGAAGAAACTTCTCTTGCGCACAGCCGGTTTCTATCGCAGCGATTTGTTTGGTTACGAGATCAAACTGAAACGCACCGGACGGTAGGGGCGGGTTTGAAACCCGCCCCGGCCCCCACAACACCGCAACGCCGAATGTTTGAATCCAACGTACCTTCGTAACAGGTGCGCTAATGCTTCGACGTACTACCCACCGTCGTCACCGTGATATGCGACATCGGCGTCTCCGCCGTGGCGCCGTGCCAGTGACGCTCGCCCGCTCTGATGTGCACGATGTCGCCGACGCTGATGTCGCGCTCTTCGCCTTCAATTGCGACCTTGCCCTTCCCCGCGGTGACGACGAGGATCTGATCGCAGTCGTGCACATGCCACCCGGTCGTCGCTCCGACGCGAAAGTTGACCACGTTGCAGCGAAAGTTTTCCGACTGCCCATCACCGATCACCGCCTGCCGCGTCCGACTCACCGGTCCGCCGGCCCAGCCGGCGATCGGCGTCGCTGTGTCCATCGGCTTTTCCTGTAGCTCGTTGATTTTTAGTACACGCATATATCACCCCAATTGGTTGCAAACCTCGTCGTGTAAGAACAGCAACGGATTTGCGAAGCTAATTCAGCCAACCAGCTTCGGAAACTACGACGTGATTTCCTTCTGGATCATTTAACTGAAGCTGCCTCTCAGCCACTTCTGAAATCGCCACACCGCCGTCTATCAAGCGCTGCTTAACGGCGGGCAGATCGTCCACCTGGATGCCGAAGTATTGCACGCCGCTTTTCGGCCGCACTTGTGACTTGGTCAGCAGCAGCGTTACCGTGCCGTCGCTCAGACGAATCGTCCCATCATCAGTCCAACCAACGATTTTGAGATCGAACTGCTGTTGATAAAATTCACAGGCCGCGGCCAAATCGGGAACTTGCACGGCGAGCAGGCGCACGCCGGGCAGCTTTTTCTCTTCTCTGCCGAGAAAACCGCGCGACGAAAGATCGACGTTATTGCCCCACGGATCGATGAAGCGCATCTCTGCCGGTCGGGCGCCTTCGGGACCGCCGACTCCGGCGGACACTTGCGGGTTCGCGCCGCGATTTAGTGATGCCGGCAGCTTGGCAACCGCTTCGTTCAAATCGTCGACAAGAAAACCGTAATGATGAATCCCGGGTTGCCGCTCAAGCTCTGCGCCGTCCGCGCGGTGGGTACCGACGACCGCCCCTGCTTCGTCGCCGCGGCTCTGGAGGAAGGCCAAGTTAAACAGCGGATCGATCACCATCCTCGAGCCGCTGGGGAAGACTTTGCACTCCTCGAATCCAAAATACTTCTGGTAGAAGTCGCTGAGCACTTTCGGTTTCTTTGAAATAAACGCGATGTGTCTAAGTTTACCCATGTGTCACCTCCGCGATTTGCAGGCTGCTGAAAAGGCTTCATATGCTTCGTTGCGCTCAATTGCCTCGCTGCGACGTACACTCTGAGTACGCCTCCGCTCATCAATGTTTCGCGCACCTCGCATCTAAGTCTTTTGGAACAGCCTGCACACAGTTTTTTCTGCAACCTGAAAGACTGCCTGTAATTCTTGATTCAATTGCACGTCAATCCTATTCTTATTGGACAATGAACGCTACCCGGTCAGCGGACTTTCGGCACTACTTGTTCCATAAATCGGCGCATCGAGGCCCGCGTTTGCTCATCGGTTAAACTGCCCAACGCGAAGTTTCCCGCCATGTCGGTCAGGTAGAGCCGCTCGCGAACGTATCCTAACTTTTCGCGCACTTCGACCGGCGTACCCACGAGCACGCGGCTTTGATCGACCAGTTCATCGAAAGTGAGCACTTTCATCTGCTCGCGGTGCCGTTCATGGCTGCGGTAGGACTCTGGATCGGCCATTCCCGGCGTCAAGCTATGAGCCTCTCTCGCCGCCGAGTTGTATTCGGCAAGTCCCTGGGCCGCGGCCGCGCGTGCCTCCGCAGAACTTTCGCCCACGTAGGCATGATACACGCCGAGCACGCGTGCCGTTGACGGCTCAAATCCCGCCGCCTCTCGCGCGCTGAAGTAAGCCTGCATCTTTCGCCGCAGCTCCTCGACTTCATTCAGAAACGGTATCAGCATCATGTTAAAACCGTACCGTCCCGACAATTCGAACGACTCCACGGACGTGGTCGCCGCCATCCAAACAGTGGGATACGGTTCCTGCAGTGGCCGCGGCCAAACCTGCACGCCGCGGTAATCATAAAAGCGGCCTTTGTACTCAATCTTGGGCTCGCTCCAGGCTTTGAGGACCACTTCGAGATTTTCTTTGAAACGGTCGCGCAAATCGTCGAGCGGAATGCCGAAGGTCAGCGCTTCCCACTTGACGAAGCCATGACCGATGCCGAACTCCAGCCGGCCGTTGCTCAAGCAATCGAGCGTCGCGTAATCTTCGGCAACGCGCAGTGGATTGTGATAGGGCAAGAGCAACACAGCCGTGCCGATGCGCATCTTGTTAGTTCTCTGGGCGATCGCCGCCCCAATGACGGTCGGCGACGAAAAAATCCCCGCGAACGCATGAAAGTGATGCTCGGCGAGCCAGACGGATTCGAAGCCGATCTCCTCCCCGTACGCGATCTGATCGACGATCGTCCGAAACCGCGCGGCTCCCTCCGCTCGCGTAGCCGGAAGCGATGAAGGCAAATAAAAAAGCCCATACCGCATGGCCGGAGACATACGTCAGTTTTGAGGCGATGACAAGGTGGTTTCGTGAAAGGTGAGGAGTGCGCGCACCGCGGAACGGTCCCGATTTCCCGGTCATTTGACGGATTTCTTCTGGCTGTATCGCTTCAGCAAGTGTCCGCGATGCAATAGTTTGCTTCATACAATGCCGGCGCGGGCGAATCTTGGGCAAGAAAATGTATCGATTGCGCATTGCCGTGGGGTCATAGAAAAAAGTTCTAACTGTGGGTTCAAAAAAGAAAAGGGCGACCGTAATAAGCGGTCGCCCTTTTTTAACCAACCCAGAAGCTAAACTATTCTTCGATAACCTTCTTCCACTTGTTGTAGATCTTCTCTTTCAGCTCAGGCGAAGACTCCGCGACGGGCGGGAAGTCTTTCATCCACTCGAACGGACGGCAGGCGTCGATCACGGCGCGAGAGTTGAAGCCCTTCTTGCCCGGTTGGATGCGCGGATCGAGCGGGCCGCTCCAGCAGCGGCGCAGGATCTCGATCGACTCCACCGGATCGGAACGGCTGGCCAACGCCCAAATAACGTCGAAGGTGTTAGTCGGATCGATGTCCTCGTCAACGACGATTACGTAGCGCCCGAGGTAGGCGCCGGCATGGACTTGGGAAGCGACCAACATGGCTTGGCGTGCATGACCTGGATAGCGCTGTTTGATTGAGATGATGTTGAACAGGCGGCCACCGCCGGCCTCGTGACACCACACACCTCTCACGTCGGGAACACCGGCTTTTTCAACCTGCTCCCAAATCAACGCCGCCTTCACCATACATTTGGCGATGGAATAATCCGACGGCGGACGGCCCGGACGAGCGCAGCAGAGAATCGGATCGTTTCTGTAATAAACGTTTTCGACGCGGATTACCGGCTCCGGGCGGCTCGAGCTGGCATAATAACCGGTCCACTCGCCGAACGGACCTTCGGTCTTTCTATCGGTCGGGTCCATCCAACCTTCGATGACGATTTCCGCTTGGGCCGCGAACGGCAGGCCAGTGGATTTGCCTTCAATGACTTCGATGGGCGCGCCCTTGAGACCGCCGGCATAATCGAATTCAGACACGCCGTAGTCGATCTCGTTGCCGGATACCATGAACAGCACCGGGTCTTGGCCGACTGAAACGACGACCGGGCAAGGCTTGCCGCGTTCGAAGTACTTGTTGCGCTGAATACTGCCGTGCTTACCGGGCGAGATGTATAGGCCCATGCTATTTTTGTCATGGACCATGCCGCGGTAAGCGCCGAAATTTACCCAGCCTTCATCCGGGTCGCGAGTGGTCACCAAGCAAGCCGTACCAATAAAACGTCCGCCATCTAATTCGTGCATGAAAGGAACGGGGAACTTAAGCAGGTCGACCTTGTCGCCGGAATCGACATTGTCAAGAATGGGACCTTTGGTGACGACCTTGTGTTTGATCGGCTCGTGGGTCACGAGCTTTTGGCGAAAAGCGCGAACCAAATCGAGACTGGAAAGGTTCATGTCCAGGCCCAAATTTAAAGCCATACGTTTAAACGAAGCGTTCTGCGCGAACAGAGTGCGGAAACCTTTTGGATAACCGGGGACGTTGTCGAATAGAACCGCCGGCACGGAGCCGCTTTTGGTCTCGCGGGATAATAGCTCGGCCAGGGTGCCCATTTCGAGGTTCCAATCGGCGCCATCGATCTTTTTCAGTTCGCCGACGCTGTCGACAATCTCCAACCATTCACGCAGGTCGGTGTACTTCGGGGTTTTCCCGGCTTTCATTTCGTCTTCGGCTAGTTTCCTAGCCTCTAGTGCGGTCATTTCAATAAGTCTCCTTTCAATCTCGGCATGGGCGCATTCTAGTCCCCCAACATCGATTCATCAACACCTTCCCGATCATCCGCGGGAAGACCGTTACAGCTTGCCGGATCGAGCTGGAGATAAACCTTATCGCCGGGACTTACGGCATTGAATGGATGAGTATGCACCGCCAATATGTCGTCGCCGACGGCGACTTTGCACTGATACGCATCGCCCATAAACACCGCCTCTGTTACTTTGCCTTCGAGCACGTTTTCCGTCTCGTGCGGACGCTCTTTATATAAAGGAATGTTTTCCGGCCGGATCGAGATCACTGCCGCTTGGTCCTTCTTGAGTCCCGGCGCCGGGATGAATGAAAGCAGGCCTTTTTTGGTTTGGATTTTTCCCGGCTGCCCGTCGCCATTGAGCTCGACAATTTTGCCTTCGATCAAGTTGGTGAGACCCAAAAATGTCGCCGTGAAGCGGCGCGTCGGACGGGAGTAAAGTTGATGCGGCGCGCCGACTTCAATCAGCGTTCCGCCGTGCATGACCGCGATCTGGTCGGAGATGGCCAAGGCCTCGGCCTGATCGTGCGTGACGAAGATGGTCGTGATATTGGTTCTGCGCTGCAGAGCTTTGATCTCCGAGCGCATCTGCACGCGCAGCTTGGCGTCCAAGTTACTCAGCGGCTCGTCCAAGAGCATGACCTTCGGCTCATTGATGAGCGCGCGCGCAAAAGCAACCCGTTGCTGCTGCCCGCCGGAGAGCTTAGGCGCCGGACGATCTTCCAAGCCGTCCAGGCCGACGATCTTCAAAACATCGCCGACTCTGCGTTTGATCACGTCCTTGGACTTGCGTTGGATTGTCAGCGGGTAGGCTACGTTTTCCGCCACCGTCATGTGCGGCCAGATCGCGTAGGACTGGAACACCATGCCGATCGGCCGCTTGTTGGTCGGCACGTAGACTCGTTCACCCGAGGCGTAAACCGTCTGCCCGCCGATGCTGATCTTGCCGCCGTCGGGACGCTCCAGCCCGGCCACACAGCGGAGAGTGGTCGTCTTGCCGCAGCCGCTCGGACCGAGAAAAGTGTAAAGCGCTCCCTCCGGAACGTTCAGCGTTACACCCTTAAGAACATGGACGCGCTCCTTGTCCTCACCGAAGTATTTCTCCAGTGCTTCGATGTGCACCATGTCTCTTTTTTCTGCCATGTCTCCTCCCAATGACTCGCCGACCTACAGCGACTCGTAAAAACTTAGGATCGATCCGTTACGCCGCAATGCCGATTTTGGCTCCGAGCTTTCGCGCGACCGCAGCCATCGCGACGAGCAACATGACCATCATCACGCCGAGGGCGCACACGTAGGTATATTGGCCGCCTTCCCAGAGATCGAAAGCCATGATCGAAAGCACCGTGCTGTTGTAGGAATAGAGCAAAATCGACGTCGACAATTCGCGCAGAGCGATGATGCTGATATAAATCCAACCGGCAGTAAAACCCGGCATCAGCAAAGGCAAAATAATTTTCCGAAAGGTCTGGAACCACGTCCCCCCGGCCGTGAGCGATGCCTCTTCCAATTCTTTATTGATCTGAATCATCGACGCCGACGCCGCGCGAATGCCGTAGGGAATGTACTTCGTCATGTAAGCAAGGAGCAAGACCCAGAGTGTTCCATAAATGGGGATCGGCAACGTTAAATAAACCCATATCAAACTCACGCCCAGGACAATCCCGGGCATCGCGATCGGAATAAACGTCATGGTGTCGAGCAAACTTCTTCCGGGCAACTTGGTCTTAACCGTGATCCACGCAATCACCGAAGTCAGCAACATCACCAGCGTCGCCGAACCAACGGACAGATAGAAACTATTCTTAAACGCAGTTAATGCAAGAGGGTAATTGAGAATGTACTGATAGTTGGCCAACGTCATCTTTTGCATCAGCTCCTTGGACGGCACGCCGTAATAAGGAATAAACGATGACCAGAGCAAAACGAAAACCGGCATGATGACCGCCAGGAAAAATATCAGAAACGAAACCCCCAGCGTGACGTACTTCCAACCGCCGAGATCGATGACCCGCGGCCGATAGCCCTTGCCGGTCACGGTTGCATAGCGTTCTTCCCGGCGCGTGATCCTGCCATAGATCAACACGCCGACCGTGCTGATCGCCAAGAGCGTCACGGCGTAAGCTCCGGCGAGCCCGAAGTCGGACGGGAACTGGTGAATAGCGAGAAAGATCTTGGTGGTAAAGACCGAGATCTTGGCCGGGACTCCGATCAGCGCGGGCACCTCGAAGGCTTCGATGCCGCGAATGAAATTGATAAGCAAAACGCTGAACATGGCCGGCCGCATGAGCGGCAGTGTCACCCGGCAAAAAGTTTGCACGGTGCTCGATCCGGCGGTGAGCGCGGCCTCTTCCAGGGAAGTGTCCATGTTGCGGAACGCCGCCGACATCAGCAGGAAAACCAATGGATAGAGATGGATCGATTCGGCCCAGATCATTCCCCACATCGAGTAAATATTGAAGGGCGCCGACTCCAGACCGAGAAGTTCCTTGACGACGATATTGATCAGACCGATCTTCGGACTGAGCAGAAGAATCCACGATATCGTGCTTAAGATCCCGGGAATAATAAACGGGATCAGCGACATGACGACGAAAAGCTTCTTAAGCGGAGTATTGGTTCGTTCACTCACCCAAGCGAGAAACGTTCCGATCAGAAAGGTGAGGCCGCAGGTGCCGAGAGCGTAATAAATCGAGTTGAGAAATAGAAGATAAAATTCCTTGTCGAAATAGGCCTTGATATAGTTTTGAATCGTATAGGTCGCCCCCGGCTCGCCAATGGGCGCACTCCTGATGCTGCCGTAAAGCAGCATCACGAGTGGAACCCCAGCCAGGTAAAGAACGAAAGCGGTACAGCCGATTAGAATCAGGGTTTGGGAATTGAAATGGGAATTGAAACGACTCCCCATGTCTGACCCTGTTCGACACTGCTAGTTATTGATGTTGTGGACGACCTGGTCTTGGACCATGGTCTTCTTGACTTCTTCTTCGATCAGGTTCCACAGTTTGTCTTCGTATTCTAAGAATTTAGGATCGCGCTTGATCGAAAGATTGCGCGGCCGCGGCAGATCGATTTTGATCATTTCTTTGACTTTGCCTGGGCGTGCGCCGAAAACAATGACTCGATCAGCCAGATAGATCGCTTCATTGATCTGGTGAGTGATGAAAAGTATTGTTTTCCTGGCCTCGTTCCAAATGCGCAGCAACTCAGCCTGCATGATTTCCCGCGTTTGCGCATCGAGAGCGGCGAACGGCTCGTCCATAATCAAGATCTGGGGGTCCACGGTAAGCGCCCGCGCCAGGTTGCAGCGCTGCTGCATACCGCCGGAAAGCTCGTGCGGAAAATGGTCTTCGAACCCCTGCAGGCCGACCAGCTTGATGAATTTGCTGGCGCGCGCCTGGCCCTCTCCGTTATCGAGGCCTTGACATTCCAGGCCGAAGATCACGTTTTTAAGCACGGTGCGCCAGGGCATCAGGCAAGAATCTTGAAACACCATGCCGCGGTCCGTGCCCGGGCCGGTAACTTCCTTGCCGTCGATGACAATTTTTCCGGCGGTCGGTTTGAGCAATCCGTCGCAGAGATTGATAAATGTCGTTTTACCGCAGCCGCTGGGTCCGACGATCGTCACGAACTCGCCGTCATCGACCTGCAAGTTGATGTTGTCCAGGGCCAAAAGTCTGCCGCCGGTTCGCGGCTGATAGTACTCATGCCGCAATCCAATCGCCTGTAATTTCGTCTGTGCCACAATGCCTCCTTAATATATTTCTCGACCCTTGACGCCGGAAGTTTTCCTCAGCGCGCCGGCCGCAGCAGGCCTTCAGGACGATCAGGTCGCAAGCTTATTATCATTTTCATTTGATTTTTCAAGCGCAAAGTAGCGTTCATTGACAACACCAGTGGGATCAGATAGGTTTCGCGGCATTGCATAAAGTTTTGCATACAAAATCCCAGCCGATGGCTTACCCGCTCAAGAGAACGAAATCCAAAACACGCGCTGTGGAGAATCTTTCAGCCCGCGTTTACAATCAAATTAAGAATTTGATTTTGTGCAACGAAATCATGCCGGGACAAAAATTACATCACCAACAGCTCAGTGAACGTCTCGGCGTGAGTCGCACTCCCGTACGCGAAGCATTGACTCGGCTTGTACAGGAAGGATATGTGTCCTTTCTGCCGAACCGCGGTTTTACCTGCAAAGAAATTAGAATGCAAGAAGCGGAAGAACTCTATGAGCTACGTGAAGCTCTGGAAGCTTTCGCCGTGGAAAAGGCCATCGCGACGCTTACCGAAAACGCGCTCACTCAGCTGCGAGAGAAGATAAACGCTTATGGCCGCGACGTGCAGCATCGATTTACCCGCGAGCGGCTGGTCTACGATCAGGACGTCCACTTGCAGATCGCCAAGCTGACCGGCAATGAGACGTTGAGAAATACATTGAGCCACGTTTTTGAGCGGATCGTGCTGAAGCGCCGGACCGATGGTTTATACGATCCGGCGCGCGGCATCGACGCGCACCATGAGCATTTGCGGCTGCTCGATGCCATGGAGCAGCGCGATGCCGCAGCAGCGGTTGCCATCCTGCGAAACCATATTCAAGCGGGCAAGAAGAACGTTATGGCCGACCTCGAGCACCGCCAAGAGATTCGCGGCCTCAGAGCGCTGGCGACGGATCAATAAGGAAAATTCGAAAACAAGAAAGGGAGCAAAATGGCAGCAGATTTGGTCATTAAAAACGGTTGGGTAGTTACTCCGGACGCAACGTTTAAGGGCGGTGTCGCGATCAGCGGCGAAAAGATCGTCGCCATCGGCACCGATGATTCTCTGCCCCAAGGCAAAGAAGAGATCGACGTCAAAGGCAAACATATTCTGCCGGGCCTGTTCGACGGCCACGTCCACTTCAGAGAACCGGGCATGACGCACAAAGAGGATTTCGCCACCGGTTCGACCGCGGCGGTGTGCGGCGGTATTACCACTGTCGTCGACATGCCCAACACCGTGCCGCCGACCTCCGATGCCGAGCAGGTCAAGGTGAAAAGGGAACTGGGCGAAGCAAAATCGCTGGTCGATTTCGGCATCACCGGCGTCGTCGTGCAAACCAATACCAAAGATATTCTTCCGATGGCCGCCGCCGGGGCGATTGGCTACAAGATTTTCTTCGGCGAAACGATCGGCAACCTGCCCTTCCCGGACGACGGCATGTGCATGGAAGCGTTCGATTACATCGCGCAATCGAAGCTGCCGCTGGGCATCCATGCCGAAAACCGTCAAATCATGGCTTATTGCACCAACAAGCTGAAGCAGGAAAACAAAAATGAAGCGCGCTACTGGGAAGCGTCCCGCCCGGATATCTGCGAAGCGGAATCGGTGCATCACGCGATCTTCTTCGCCGAGACTTTCGGCACCAAGCTGCACGTCTTTCACATGAGCTCGAAACAGGCCGCTTACATGGTGCGCGACGCCAAGGCGCGCGGTTTGAGAGTCACGGCCGAGACCGGGCCGCACTACCTCCTGCGCGAGCCTAACGACATGGACAAAGTCGGCTCACTGCTCAAGATGAATCCGCCGGTGCGCACTCAGGACCACGCGGAAGTATTGTGGCGGGGATTGCGCGAAGGGTTCGTCGACACGCTCGCCACCGACCATTCACCACACACTTTGGATGAAAAAGGCTCGGATATTTACGGCAAGCTCACCAAGCCGGCGATTTGGGATTGTATCTCCGGATTCTGTGGCGTCGAAACCGGTGTGCCGCTGATCTTGACCGAAGTGAACAAGGGCCGTCTGACGCTGAACCAATATGTGAAAGTTGCTTCCGAGAACCCGGCCAAGGTTTGGCAGGTCTATCCGAAGAAGGGCGCGATCCGCCTCGGCTCGGACGGGGACATCACCGTCGTCGATATGGATAAGGAAGGCACCATCGATGTCAACAAACTGCACAGCAAAAACAAACCTTCGCCCTGGCACGGCTGGAAAGTCAAAGGCATGCCGGTGCTGACCGTCGTGCGCGGCCATATCCAGATGCGAGACGGCGAGCCCTGCGGCAAGGCCATCGGGAAGGCGCTTAAACCGCTGATCTAAGGATGACCGAGTGCTGAGGACCGAGGTTTTCTCAGTTTTGAATCCTCGCCACTGTTTTTATGAAACGTACCGAACCGTTTGATTTCTATCAGCCGGCAACGCTTCAAGAAGCCAGCCGTCTCCTCAAAGAAAATGGCCCCGGCGGTCGCTTTCTTGCCGGCGGTACTGATTTAGTCATCGCCTTGAAAGAAAAAGGTCTGCTGCCGAAATACGTCGTGGATCTGAAAAAAGTTCCCGGCTTGGCCGGCATCCGTGAAAACACCGACGGCAGCATCACCATCGGCGCGCTGACGACCATGCGCGAGATTGAAATCTCGCCGCTGGTGGTTCAGAAGTACCCGTTCCTGGCGCAAAGCGCCGCCGAGGTCGGTTCCATTCAAATAAGGAACCGCGCCACGGTTGGCGGCAACATGGCGAATGCCACGCCGTCCGCGGACACCGCCCCGGCGCTGATCGCCTTGAATGCGGCGGCGAAGATCGTCGGCTTAAGCGGCGCGCGAACCGTCGCGCTGGAAGAATTTTTCAAAGCGCCCGGCCAAACGGTGATGAGCGCGGACGAGATTTTGACCGAAGTCACCATACCGAAGACCGGCCCGCGTCTAGTCGGCGAATATATTAAATTCTCGCCGCGCGAGATGATGGATCTGGCCTACGTCGGGGTCGCAGTCGTTTACAACCTGGGCGACAAAGTCAAAAAGTGTGACGGCGTGCGCATCGTGCTCGGCGCAGTGGCGCCGACGCCGATTCGCGCCAAACGTGCCGAAGCCGCACTTGAAGGACAGACGCTGACCGAAGCCTTGGCCGAAAAAGCCGGCGCCATTGCCGCTGAAGAGTCCAAACCGATCAGCGACGTGCGCTCAAGTGCCGAATACCGTCGCGCCATGGTCGAAGCCATGACCAAGCGCGCCGTGCTCAACGCCGCCGCGGGGCCGGCGACGGCGTGGGTCGAACGGCGCGACCGGAGATATTGAAACTGGCGTGATGGAGTTGGAATAACTGGAGAAATGGGCCAATCCGGACCCAATGCTCCACTACGCCAACACTCGATTACGCCACTGTTGAGGTTTTCATGAACAAAAAGATCCAATTCACATTGAACGGCCAGAGCATCAGCCGCGAAGTTCCGGTGCATCGGCTTCTGCTCGATCTTTTGCGCGACGAGATCGGCATGACCGGCACGAAGGAAGGCTGCGGCACCGGTGACTGCGGCGCTTGCACGGTTTATCTGAATGGTAAGCCGGTCAATTCCTGTCTAGTTTTATCGGGCGAGCTAGACGGCGCCGAGATCGTTTCCATCGAAGGGCTTAAGATCGGACCCGAGCTCCATCCGATTCAGAAGACTTTCCTGCAAGACGGCGGCGCCCAGTGCGGTTACTGCACCCCGGGGATGTTGATGATGGCGAAGGCGCTGCTCGATGAAAATCACGACCCGAGCGAGGAAGACATTCGCTACGCGCTTTCCGGCAATCTCTGCCGCTGCACCGGCTACGCCAAGATCATCGAGGCAGTCCAAGACGCCGCAGCCATGCTACGGAGTAAGAACGTTCAATAAGTTCAAGCCGTTCAAATCGTTCAAATCGACGATCGCTCGGAACGGTTTAAACCGACCAACATCAGAACTCATCATACGGCTTGAACTGCTTGAACGGTTATTTTTAGGGAGAAAGAAATGGCGGAATTGACTGTCGTAGGCAAACCGGTCCAGCGCGTCGACGCCGAGGAGAAAATCACCGGCCAGGCAGTTTATGGGTATGATCTGGTTCTGCCCAACATGCTCCACGGAAAGACTTTGTTCAGCCCCAAAGCGCACGCCAAAATCAAAAAGATCGAGTGCGAAAAAGCCAAAAGGCTACCGGGGGTGGTCGCGGTTGTCACCGCCGAAAACACTCCCTGGACACACGGTGAGTCGATCAAGGACAAGCCGTTTCTGGCCCAGGGCAAAGTTCGTTATATCGGCGAACCGGTTGCTGCCGTTGCGGCGGAAGACGAGGACATCGCCCAAGCGGCGCTGAAGCTCATCGAAGTCGAATACGAAGATCTGCCGGTCTACACCGATCCGGAAGCAGCCTGCAAACCGGGCGCAGTCGAAATTCACGAAGATTTTGACAACTATCGCAAGGTTGATTTCATCGTCAGAGGCGCGATGCCCAATGTCGCCGAGCATTTTAGGCTGCGCACAGGCAACGTCGAGCAAGGCTTCAATGACTCCGATCTCGTGCTCGAGGAGCGCTATTTCGTGCCGATCATCCAGCATGCCGCCATGGAGCCGCATTCGGCGCACGCGCAGTTCGATAAAGAATCGGGGCGCTTGACTATTTGGGTGGCCAATGACGCGCCGTTTCGCGCGCTCCATGAGATCAGCGAAGCCTTGGGCATGCCCAAAGACAAAATTCGTTTCATTAACCCGCTTCAAGGGGGCGGTTTCGGTTCGAAGGGCGGATTGAAGGTCGAGCCGATCGCGGTTGCCCTGGCGTTCCATGCCAACGGCCGGCCGGTGCGCGTGAAGTTCAATCGCGAAGAAACCTTTGTCTCGACACTGACGCGCCACGAAGCCGTGGTTTACTCCAAAACAGGGGTCAAAAAGGACGGCACCTTGATGGCGCGCGAGATGACGATTTACTGGGGCGCCGGCGCCTACGCCGAGAAGAGCCCGACGGTGTGTATCCGCGGCAGCCTCCCGGCTCCGGGGCCTTACCGCATTCCACATGTGAAAGTCGACGGCTACGCGGTTTACACCAATAAACCGGTCGCCGGCTCGTACCGCGGCTATGGTATTCCGCAGGGCGCCTGGGCCGGCGAGCAGCAAATGGATGAGCTCGCTAAGCGGCTCGGCATGGATCCGGTCGACATTCGCATGAAAAATATTTTCGTCGAAGGCGACGTTTCTTACTGGGGCGAGCAGCTTCACGCCGTTGGCCTAAAGGAAACCCTAATCAAAGCCACCGAAGCGATCGATTGGAGCAAGAAGCCAAAAACCCTACGGCCGGGCCTGAAGATCGGCAAAGGGTTCGCTTGCATTCAAAAGCCAACCCGATCTCCCACCACTTCAGCCGCCGGCGTCCTGGTGAACGCCAAGGGCGAAGTCACCGTTCTGGCGGGTACGGTGGAAATCGGCCAGGGCTGCAATACGATCCTGTCGCAAGTCGCCGCAGAAGAGCTCAGAGTGCCGATGGACAAAGTCCGAATGCATCAGCTCGACACTGATGTGATCCCGTTCGACGCCTCGACTACGTCGAGTCGCAGCACTTATCACATGGGCAACGCGGTGCGCCGCGCCTCCATTCACGCGCGCGAGCAGATCATGGAAGCCGCCAGGCCGATGCTCGAAGCCGAAGTCAAAGATCTCGCCTACGGCGACGGCAAGGTTTCCCTAAAGGACCAGCCGCAGCAGGCTCTTCCTATCGGCGAAATCGTCAGGCGCAAGCTCGGCATCAACGGCGAGGTGCGCGGCGACGGTTCCTATACTTACGAGATCGGCAAGGACTTGGATCTCGAAACCGGCCACAGCGACCATGCTTCGGCGTTTTACATGTACGCCACCCAGGCCGCCGAAGTCGCGGTCGACGAGGACAGCGGCCGCGTGCGCGTGCTGCGCATGTCTGCGGCCCACGACGTGGGCAAGGCAATCAATCCGCTCAATTGCGTGGCGCAGATCGAAGGTGGCGTGGTCATGGGTATCGGCTCGGCGCTGCACGAAGAGATGGTCGTTGACGACAGCGGCAAGGTGCGCAACCCCTCGTTCCTCGACTATCACCTGGTGACATCGCTGGACACCCCTGAGATCATTCCGATTGTCGTGGAATGCCCCGAGCCCGAAGGACCCTATGGTGCCAAAGGCCTGGGCGAACCGGGACTGGCGCCGACCCCCGCCGCGATCGGCAATGCGGTCGCCGACGCGTTAGGCGTGAGAGTCTACGATTTGCCGCTCAAGCCCGAAAATGTTTATTGGGCGATTCAAAACGCTAAAAAGAAGAGCGCCGCTTAAACGGCCACCTCGAATTCCTATCCTTTTTCGTCTAACATGCACCCGCCCGGCGCCTCTTATGGCGGCGCCGGGCTTCATCCATTCGTTGGAGGTTAGATCATGCGCTATCGCGTCTTGCAGTCGTCAGCACTGATGCTGGCGATGTTCTTATGTCTGCCGCAGATGACCATCGCTGCTGAGATCGGCGCGCGAGCGATTCAAACCGTGCCCGGAATGCCGCCGGTCATTGATCCAAATAACCTTTATAGCGAAACCCGTCCCGGTAATTTAAGTCCGGTCGTCGCCAATCATTTGCATCGAGTCTACGTCCCCAACCGTAGCTCCAACGATGTGTGGGTGATCGATCCCGCAACCCTGAAAATTATCACTAAGTTCAGAGTCGGCATCCACCCGCAGCACGTAGTGCCGTCGTGGGACTTAAAAACTCTGTGGGTCAACAACAATGCCGAAGGCCGTGACGACGGCAGCGTAACGCCCATCGATCCGATCACCGGCAAGCCCGGCAAGAATCTTCCGGTCGACGATCCCTACAACATGTATTTTACTCCGGACGGCAGCGCCGCGATTATCGTCGCGGAGGCGCGCAAGCGGCTCGACTTTCGCGATCCGCACACGATGGCGATGAAATATTCAATCGACACGCCCAATTGTCCGGGAATCAACCACGCCGATTTTTCCATCGACGGGCGGTACGGGATTTTTACCTGCGAATACGGCGGCGCTCTGGCCAAGGTTGATCTTGTCGCCAAGAAAGTCGTCGGTTATCTTAAACTCTCCAAAGGCGGCATGCCCCAGGACGTACGCATCTCGCCTGACGGCAAAGTTTTTTTTGTCGCCGATATGAAAGCCGCCGGCGTGTTCATCGTCGACGCCGACAAGTTCTTCGAGATCGGCCATATTAACACCGGCCTCGGCGCCCACGGTCTTTACCCCGACCGCGGCGGCACCAAACTCTACGTCGCCAATCGCGGAGTGGCTCGGGTCTACGGTCCGCCGAAAGGCAAAGGCAGCGTTTCGGTGATCGATTTTGCAACCCGCAAGGTCATCGACACCTGGACGATTCCGGGCGGCGGCAGTCCCGACATGGGAAACCTCACCATCGACGGCAAACAACTTTGGCTCTCCGGCCGTTACGACAACGAGGTCTATATTTTTGACACCACTTCATGCAGCGTCAAGAAAATACCGGTGAAGAGCGAACCCCACGGCCTCACCGTATGGCCGCAGCCTGGAAGGTACTCGTTAGGTCACACGGGAAACTTGCGCTAGGTCGAAATTTGAGGAACCTATCCCTAGCACTGGAACAGTTCGAATTTAAGGTCTGATGGAGTGACCACACGCGCGTGTCCGCGCGAACGCATGTAACGGGCCGGCAACGTACCGCCGCAAGCACACCAAATTCCATTTGCCTTCGGCCGCTCTCTTCCAGTAAAGCTAGCGCAGCATCGTCAGACGGGCTTCGAACCTTACCATCGTCGCCGAAAACAGGAGGAATCTATGTTCAAGCTAGTCGGTCTATTGACGTTTTTGCCATTGCTCATCGCCGCGCCGTATGATGCGCGCGCCGCATCGGCGGATCAGGAATTTTATCGCGGCAAAACGATTCGCATCATCGTCGGTTTTTCCGCGGGCGGCGGTTTTGACGCCTACGCGCGCATGATCGGCCGGCACCTGGGCCGTCACTTACCGGGCAATCCAACCATCATCGTTGAGAACATGGGTGGCGCAGGCAGCCGCCTCGCCGCAAACTCCCTTTTTAGAGCGAAGCCGGATGGTTTGGTCATCGGCAACTTCATCGGCTCCCTGGTGCTGCAGCAGATTTTGGGCGACAAGGGCATTGAATTCGACGCGCGGAAGTTCGAATGGCTTGGCGCGCCGGTACAGGACGAAAACGTTTGTGCGCTGACGAAAGCGAGTGGCATCAATTCTCTGGACGACTGGTTCGCCGCCAAAAAGCCGGTAAAACTCGGCGGCGAAGCCCCCGGTGCCAACGATTCCGACATTCCGCGTGTCCTGAAGGCCGCGTTAGGCCTCCCCATTCAACTGATCGAGGGCTTCAAGGGAACTTCGAATATCCGTATCGCAGCCGAGAGCGGAGAAGTCGACGGCGGCTGCTGGACCTGGGCCTCGATACGCACGACCTGGGCAAAGGGGCTCGAATCCGGAGCAGTGAAGGCGATCGTGCAGATCAATGCCAAAAAAGCCAGTGATATACCGAACGTCGCCAATGCGATCGATTACGCCAAAACCCCGGACGCCCGCCTACTGATCGAATCCGGCATCCATGCGTCATCGGCGATCCTGCGCGCCTACGCCCTGCCGCCGGACACGCCGAAAAACCGCATCTCCTTGTTGCGCAGCGCTTTCAACGCCACGATGAAGGATACGGAGTTTCTCGCCGAAAGCAGAAAGGCGAAGCTGGAGATCAACCCGCTCAATGGCGCTGAAATCGAGGACATCGTCAAAAAACTTTTCCAGATGGATGCCAAGAACGTGGCCAAAATCCGCGATGTGCTGGTGCCGAAGAATTGACCATAGGTAAACTCTTATACCTTCCGCAGCCCTTTCTGGCAACGAGCATCTGGGTCGAACGAAAGGCTCGCCAGACTGACGTAGTATAAGAGCAGAACGTGGCGGCCAGCTAGCGAGTCAATGAAGACGCCTAAGCGAATATTGCACCTTTCTGACGAGCTGGCCGGTTGCTCGTTGCCGAGTTCTGTCTAAAATTTTTCGGCAATCGCGCATCCCTAACGCCACGAAATGAGCTTGAAAGCGTCGGAGAATTCGTCGGTCCAGAGATCCCCTCCCAATTGCCCATTAAGGCGTTGCCAACGCGAATCGTTCACATAGTGCGCGATCGCTTCTTCGTCCCGCGATAATACAACCCAGCGGGAGGGCGACTTGCCTTCCTGTTGCTCTTGAGCGCTCATGCTGAAATCGTTCTGCACAAAAGCAACCAGCTTTAGATTGTTAGCCACACGGTCGAGCACTGGGGTAAGATCCAGGTATCTGTTGGAAATGTGAAACAAGAGAATGCCATCGGCGGCGGTTTTGTTGAGATACAACTGCACGGCTTCCCTCGTTAGCAAGTGGGTTGGAATCACGTCGGAACTGAAAGCGTCCAGAACAAAAATATCGTAGCCGTGCTCGGGTGCCCTTGCTAATGAAATCCTAGCATCGCCGATCACGACTTCAGTCCGCGGCGGGCAATCGCGCAAATAGGTGAACAATTTTTCGTTCCGGGCGATTTTTTCCACTAGCGGATCAATTTCGTAAAAAGTAAACTTCTGCGAAGGTATTCCATGACACGCCAGCGCACCGATTCCCAAGCCGATAATCGCGATATTTCCGGCGGCATGCTCCTTTGACTGGGCGGCCAGGAGAACCCGCCCTGCTGGACCCGTTCGATGATAGTACGTCAACGGTTTATGACGGCTTTGCGGCACTATGCTCTGGGCTCCGTGAACCGTCGTCCCTTGGAACAGCACGTGCTTTTTCGCTTTGGCGTCCAACGTCGCACGGTAAGCGCCAAAAAAACTTCGGTCCATATAAAGCGTTTCGCCCCATGGGCTTGGATACCACAAAGAAACCATGGTCATGGCGGTTAGACCAATACCAAAGCGCAGCGGCCGGTAAGCGAATAACAAACAGATCACGCCGGAAGCGGCAAGGAGTAGAAAACGCTCGTTGGCAGACGGAAGCCACTGGCTCTGTTTCATTGCTAAAGTGAGCATCATTAACGCGATAATCAGCGCCGGCGGCAACGTCCAGTCTAAACAACGCTGCCACTTTGTTTTCTCGGCATCCTTTCCGATGTACGGGCGCAGAAAGGCAGCAGCAGCAATGGCGATGGGGTATTCGAGCACGAACCTAAACACCTGAGGTGCGACGAGCGCGTTAAAGGCACCGCCTAAGACTCCGCCTAAAGATATCCAAAAATAGAAATCAGTCAGTCTCGCCGGGTCGGGCCTGTCTTTGGCAAGCTGCCCATGGCAAACAATTGCGGTCAGGACGAAGGCGATCAAGTGCAACGGTAAAATGATCCATGAGGGTTCAGTCGCATGCATGAAAACAGTGATCGCCGCGCCGAGCAGGAAAAACGCCTGTAAACGAACCAAGAAAGAACTCGTCGCCCATGAGACGCGCGCGAACGCGATGACAAACGACAATAGGTAAGCCACAAGCGGCAAAACCCAGAGAAGCGGCATTGAAACGATATCGGTGGTGACGTACGAAGTCACTCCCAGCAACAAACTCGATGGGACAAAAGACCACACAATCCAGCGCGTGCGTTGCGCTAAGGTAACTTCTCTCAAAGCGCCCAAGTTTGTATTCTGTGCTGCGATGGGTTGCACTTGGGCTCTACCGAGCGGGCGAAGAAAGCACAGTACGCATACTGAAACCACTCCGAGCAAGGTCAGAAAACCGCAAAACCAAAGATAATTCTGTTGACTCACGGTAAGCCTTGGCTCCAACAATAGGGGGTAAGCGAGCAGACCCGCGATGCTGCCCGCATTGCTTACCGAATATAAAAAATAGGGGTCGCGGGCCGCATCGTCTTGACAGTGAGCGAACCATTTTTGAATGAGCGGAGCGCCGGCCGACAGAACAAAAAAAGGGAAACCGATTGTAACGGTCAGAACCCAGAGCATTAGGCTGACTGGGGTGCCGGAAGGAACCCTGAACGAATCGATCGGCAGTACAATCGGCAACAATAACAGCGCGGCCCCCAAAAGGCCTAGATGAAGTAACGCGTGCACTTTGGTGCCCAGCCAGGAACTGAGGATGTGAGCGTAAGCATAACCTGCCAACAGACAAGCCTGATAGAACACCAGGCTTGTGTTCCAAACCGCGGGACTACCACCGAGCCAGGGCAGGATCATTTTCGCCACGAGAGGTTGAATCAAGAACAAAAGGGTGGCGTTCAACACGGTGGCGAGTGAGAAGATCAATGCCATAACTTTGCCCGAGTACAACTTAAGATCGGTGGGCGCCTCGCAAGTCAACGAGAATAGGCTGAGAGAGGAACATTGACATTGGATCTGTCGGTCGGCATCGGGTGAGGCGACTTAAGAGTCGTCAACAACGATAGTTTAACCGGTCATCCAGTTGGTTGACAACCAAGAAACATTGGCACTAAAAGACCGTTTATTGCACCCATTGGATGATTCTCGTAAATATCGTGTCATTGAGGTCAAATATGGTGGAAGAACTGATCGAAAATCTACGAATTGCGTCCAAACGTGCCGGCTTGGACTTGAGCGACGACGAATTGGAGCGGCTGTTCCCGGGAGTCAACCGGGCGAGGAAACAAGCGGCGGAGCTGCGCGAGTTGATTGCAGCTGGCGACGAACCGGCCGCTCACTTCAATGTGCCGGGCGCAGCCCGGAAATAGCGGCCGTTCATGGACCCGAACCTAGTCTGCTATTTGACGATTGCCGAAGCCGCGGCAGCGCTGCGCCGAAAGGAATTTTCAGCGGTTGAGCTGACCGAGGCATTGCTGAAAAGGATCGAAGCGCTCGACGGAGAGCTTCACTGCTTTATCAGCTTAACCGCCGATGTCGCCCTTAAACACGCAAAACAAGCCGAAGAGGAAATACGATCAGGAACTGACCGCGGACCGTTGCATGGAATCCCCATCGCCCTTAAAGATTTATACGCGACCCGTGGCATCCGCACGACCTGCCATTCAGCAGTATTGGAGAATTGGGTTCCGGATCATGATGCCACGACAGTGACAAAGCTTCGGCAAGCGGGCACGATCTTGCTTGGCAAGCTCGGCATGCACGAGTTCGCCTTCGGCGGTCCGTCGGTCGACACCCCGTTTCCCGCCGTGCGTAATCCCTGGAACACGGACCATATCCCCGGCGGTTCCAGCAGCGGTTCAGGCGCCGCGCTCGCGGCTGGATTTTGCTACGGCGCCCTAGGCTCCGACACCGGCGGTTCGATTCGCACGCCATCGTCACATTGCGGCATCGTCGGCATTAAGCCGACCTATGGTCGCGTCAGTCGCTACGGCGTCATTCCTTTGAGCTGGTCGCTCGATCACGCAGGGCCGATGGCACGCAGCGTGGAAGACTGCGCGATCTTGCTTCAGGCGATTGCGGGCTATGACTCCAAAGATCCGGCGTCGGCCCATGTAGCCGTGCCGAATTTCCGGTCTGAACTCAAAGCCGGCATCAAAGGACTGCGCGTCGGCGTGCCGCGCGATCATTGGTTCGATGAAAACCGGGGAATCGACCAGGAAACCGAAAAAATCTTCAACCAGGCAATCGAAGTCCTGAGAGAACTCGGGGCGAGCGTGGTGGAGATCGATGGCAAGCCGTTCTCTCTCGCGCGCAAAGCCAACCAAACGATTTTGGTCTGCGAAGCCTACGCCTATCATGAAAAAACCTACCAAGAGACGCCGATGCGATTCGGCAGTTCCGTGCGCCGACGCATGCTCGAAGGCGCTTTCTTGAGCGCCGCGGATTATATCAGTGCCCAACGCGCCCGCGCGGCCTTAAATGAGCAGATCTGCGCGAATTTCGCGCGCGTAGATGTTTTCGCCATGCCGGGAGCACCACGCCCGCCTGAAGCCTTCGCAAAAATCGACCCTAACGAGCAAAATCTCCGTCCGAATTTCACCAATCCATTTAATCTCACCGGGTTGCCCACCATCTCAGTGCCTTGCGGCTTCACAGCCGGCAGTCTGCCCACTGGGCTACAGATAGTAGCGCCGGCTTTTGACGAACCCACCTGCTTTCGAGTCGCCTACGCCTATGAGCAGGCGACAGACTGGCACCACCAGAGGCCCGCGCTGTAGAGTCAAACCGTTCGCCCGTAGCGAACGCGCAGCCCCTTGACGGCAGCTTGCTCCCCGCGATATAGACCGCGATCGAGGAATTAGCACCATGCCGCAGATCATTTTAGTCACTGGAACGATACTCGCTTCGTCCATCGGCTTTGCGTTATCCGTCTTGATTCTCCGAAACGCGATTAGCAACTCTTGGAGGAGAGCCCATGTGGACGAGAGTCAGGCTGCGGAATTCGCCGACACCGCCCATCAGGGTTTACGTCCCTGGGATCTGGCCGTGCGCGGTTATGACCATCCGGAACTTGCCTGGGAGGATATTCTAATGAGGACTCGGCTTTCGAGCCGTGAGCCTGATAGGCACTGACGTCACACCAGGTTGCCTGATTTGCCTCAAGCCAAAACTCCATCACTGACGAAACACGCGAAAATACATTTCTGTTAAGCTGGGCTCCAAAGTCTTCGCTGCCGCCAATTCCTTTTGAATCGATGGATCGAGCCGCCGTCGTGCCTGCTCGGCAAGTTTAAGAACCTCTTTCTCATCCACCTTCGTGAGGCGTCCGTCTTCGACGACGATCTCGCCATTGACAATCACGCTATCGACTCCGCTCCCGTTCTCGCAAAAGACCAATTGGGCGATCGCATCATTGAGCGGTGTGAACGCCGGCGTATCCCGGCGCAGAAGGACGATATCGGCCAGCTTACCGGGCGCAAGCACGCCGGCGTCGAGACCGAAGGCGCGCGCGCCGTTGCGCGTGGCCATGGCAAGTGCCTGCCGCGGGCTTATCCATTCGCTGAAATCCGTCCCGGCTTGATTGTGAATCAAGGCTGCCAGACGCATGGCATCGAACATGTTTTGCCCGTCATTGGAAGCCGAGCCATCCGTGCCCAAGCCGACAGCAACTCCGGCAGCAAGGAATTGTTTTACTTTGGCCAGGCCGCTACCGATCCGCAAATTGCTCGCCGGATTATGCACGGGCGTGGCGCGACGCTTGGCAAACAGTTCGATGTCGCTATTCTCGATCCAGATCGAATGAGCCAGCGACAGATTCGTATCCAAAGCGCCGATGGCGTCCAGATGCTTGAGCAGCGACGTGGCGTAAATCTGCTGCCCCATCACCGCCTGCGCCTTGGTCTCGGCCAGGTGAATATGCATCGGCAGGTTTCGCTTGCGTGCCAGTTCGGCTGATTTTGTCAACAGCTCATCGCTGCAGCGCTGCACCGCGGACGGGCCCGGACAGGCCGTGGTCAGCTTCTCCGGGAAGTTAAAAGTCTCGATAAACGCTTGGCACTGGTCGAGCCATGTCTGCGTCGATTTCGCTTCGCTCGCGCTCATGCGCCTGATCTCGTCGTTGAGACTCGCAGCCGTGTCGCCGAGCGGGATCGTGTCTTCGTAGTTCTTGTCGGTCATCGTCAGCGCGACGACATGGCGGAGTCCGAGGTCGCGCATAGCCTGGATTGCCGCTCCGGCGCCCATGAAACGGCAGCCTTGGTTGCCGGCGAAATGATCGAGTACCGTGGTCGCGCCGTTCTTGAGCATCTCCATGCCGCCGAGCAGCGCGCTGGCGTAAAAATCCTCGTCGCGCATGTCGCGCAACGACGCCCGATAATAAGCGCGCCAGATTTCCAGCGGCTTGCTCGGCATCATGCCGCGCACGAGATTCGCCGGCGAGTGGCAATGCGCATTGACCATGCCGGGCATGGCAATCATGCGCCTGGCATCGATCGTGCGGTCGAACGGGCCCGGCGGCGTCCACTCGGCCGGGCCGACATAAGTCATCCGATTACCGTCGATGACAATCGAACCATTTTCGACCACATCGTTTTGATCGTTCACGGTCACCAGGAAAGCATTACGAATCAAAGTCTTCATCGCGACTCTCGAAAGGATTAGGGCATGGCAGGCTGCACCCCTACGCTATCAATCCCAAATCATCGTCTGTTATACGAATCCCATCTTCCGGCCCCAATTCTCGGGATCCTTCAAAAACTCGACAATATGCCCGCTCGATTCCTCGCTGAAATAACTCTTGCTTAAGCCGGTGTCCAAAACGTCATCCCAGTTGGCGAGCACATGCAAGGCGATATCGTTTTTCGCCAGATTGACCTTACCTTCGTGCTGGTCCAGCCGATCCGAAGCGTAGTCGAAGACGCACAGGCAGTGAGTCATTTTCGCGCCGGCGCCGCGAATGCCGATATTGAAGCGCAGCTTGCTCAGGCCGTCGGTGATCAGGTCTTCGACCAGCAAGACTCTTTTTCCGGCTTCAAGAATTCCTTCGATCTGCTTGGTGCCGCCGTAGCCCTTGGGTTGCTTGCGGATATAAATCATCGGCTTCTTGATCAGGTGCGAGACAAACGAAGCGTAAGGAATTCCCGCTGTCTCGCCGCCGGCGACGACATCGATACTATCCAACCCGATATCCGTCTCGACTTTCTTGGCCAGGGCAACGACGATGTATTCGCGCTCCGCCGGGAATGACAAAAGCTTGCGGCAGTCGATGTAGACCGGTGAGATCCGGCCGGAGACGAAAACGAACGGCTTGTCTTTGTAAACCTGAATCGACTCCGTGGAAAGCAACATTTCCGCGACTCTTTGAGAAACTTCGCTCATGGAACGGCCTTTCAGAATTGTTGGATAGGCAGGTCATAACACAGCGATTCTTGCTTTCCAATAAAGTTTGCTTGCCAACCAGAGATTTTCAGCGCGCGCGTAAGCTGTTAAGATGCCCCGCAATGAAGCGTATCCGGCGACTAGCAGGATCGACGAAAGCCACGGTCAACCAACGCCGTTTGATGCGCGACTTGAACGCGATCGGGCGAATCGGTATCGGCGATCGAGGCGCGGTGACCCGGCTGGTTTTCTCCATCAAGGAGCTGCGCAGCCGCCAAGTGCTGATTCATCTCATGCGCCAAGCCGGTTTAAAAATTCACATCGACGCGATCGGCAATATCTTCGGCCGCTTCGACGGCAGCAGCGATCCACGAGCGCCGGCAGTTCTAGCAGGCTCCCATCTCGACACGGTGATCCACGGCGGCAAATACGATGGACCCGTGGGCGTGATCGGCGCCCTCGAAGCGGTCCGCACAATCCACGAAAATAGGATCCCCGTGCGCTCACCGCTGGAAGTCGTCTGTTTCGTCGGCGAGGAGTCGAGCCGCTTCGGCTTCTCGACGCTGGGTAGCAGCCTGGTCGCCGGCGAAGTGCATCGCAAAGATTTAACCAATGCGATAGACGCCGAAGGGACCAGGCTCGCGGATGTGCTGTCGAGCCTCGGTATTGCGCAGCGAGGGCTGCAACGTCTCAAACGCAGCCCAAAGAGCCTGAAGGCCTATCTGGAGCTGCATATCGAGCAAGGTCCGATCCTCGAGGCAAAAGGAAAACGAATCGGGCTGGTGACGTCGATTGCCGCGCCAAGCCGCTTCAAAGTTATTTTTAAAGGCCAGGCCGACCACTCGGGCACGACGCCGATGGACATGCGCAAAGACGCTCTCGTCGCCGCGGCGCAGCTGATCGAATATATCGAAAAGATCTGCCGAAAAAATGCATCGATGGCGCAGGGCCGGGTCGTCGGCACGGTCGGTGCCATGAAGATCGAACCGGGAGTGATCAATGCCGTGCCCGGCAAAACCGAGCTTTCAGTGGATATCCGCGGCACGTCAGCGCAGTCGAAGAACCGCGTAGCGCGTATGGTGAAGCAGCAAGCGCGCGCCATCGCGATGCAGCGCGACATCGGCTTTGAAATCCTTACGATCCGCGAAGAGGACCCCGTCCCGCTCGACAAGCGATTATTGCGCGTGAGCCGCGAACTGTGCGACGAACAGGGAATCGATTATGAGATCATGCCGTCGGGAGCCGGCCACGATGCCATGCAAATGGCCAAGATCACGCCGGCAGGAATGATTTTCGTGCCGAGCAAGCGCGGCATCAGTCATAACCCGCTCGAGTGGACTGATCCCGCCGATATCACTCTCGGGGCTCAGCTACTGATGGAAACCATGGTCCGAGTCGCCAATGAAAAACTCTAACAAGCTGTTGAAAACGGCTCATAGGCTTCGTTGCACTCGATCGCCTCGCGTTAACGTACAGATAAAGTACGCCTCCGCTCGTCGACCATCGTGCGCCTCGCCTCTGAGTTCTTTTTGAACAGCTTGTAAACCTATGGCCATACTCATTTCGGAGTGTTGATGGCAAAGCCAAATAACAAAACCAAGAAGAAGCGTATTCTCAATGCCGCCCAGGTCCGTGTCATCTTCCAGCGTTTCGCCCGCGAGATGACCAAGCAATACGGCAACCTGGATCAGGTCGTTTTTATCGGCGTGCGCACCCGCGGCCCCTACGTCGCCAAACGACTCGCGGAAATCGTCAAGAAGCGCCAGGGCAAGGGAATTCCCGTGGGCGAGATGGATATCACTTTATACCGGGATGATCTCAACACTCTTCTTCCCGGCGGTACGGTCGACCACACCCGTATTCCGTTTGATATTGCCAACAAGATCGTCGTGCTCTTCGATGATGTGTTGAACACAGGCCGAACCGTGCGTGCCGCGGTGGACCATTTAATCGACCTCGGCCGGCCACGTATGATCCATCTCGCGGTTATCATCGACCGTGGCGGGCGCGAGCTACCGATCGCCGCCAATTACGTCGGGAAAAAGATCGAGTTGCCGGCCGGAGGAAATGTCCAGGTGAAACTCAAGGAGGTCGACAGGAACGACGAAGTTTGGGTCGAGCAAAGTTGAGAGCGGAGGCGTTCGCAAAGTCTCAAGGCGTCCCGCTCGTCGTATCAGAGCTTAGCAGTTCGACTTCGACTGAGGCTGCTCGAGAGGGCGAAGATGCGAATCACTCGTTTGAAAGCCGGCAAAAGCTTACAACTCCGGCACCAACCGAGTC
>Ga0209640_10000368_pt1 | contig 34331 bp, 32 predicted proteins | sample RifCSP10_1_FD_184018 | JGI IMG/M metagenome (GOLD analysis project Ga0209640, IMG submission 184018) | Soil microbial communities from Rifle, Colorado - Rifle CSP2_sed 10_1 (SPAdes) (version 2) | ecosystem: Environmental > Terrestrial > Deep subsurface > Rock core/Sediment | place: Rifle... | reverse complement strand
CCAAAATGGCGCTCCCTTATTGATAAGAAATTAGAAGCCAGGATTTTAAAATCTGTAAATAAGTTGATTTTTACTACAGATGGGACAAAAGAGCATTACCTGAATTTGTACCCGTTTCTAAAATCAGAGGACATAAAGGTAATTACACAGGGTTTTTCTTATAAAGAATTTCACGAATCCCTTCCGGAAAGCACACACAAATTTAGAATTGTTTACACAGGGGTGTTCTACGAGGACGGAGAGCCTTTTAGATTCTTTGACGCACTTAAACATGTAAAGGAAATTTGGAAGGATACGGAGGTGATTATCGCAGGGAATATAGCCAATAAGGAATATAAAAGATACGTAGAACATAATAGCTTATCAGAAGTTGTTCAATTTATTGGCTTTGTTTCAAACAAAAGGTCATTAGCACTTCAAAAAGGAGCCTCGGTGCTTCTACTGATAGGGCACGGTGGAGGGATCCAAGTCCCAGGGAAAACCTACGAGTACATTGCAGCAAAAAGGCCTATATTGTCGGTAAAAACAGATAACGCCGATATTGCTTCAAAAATAGTTGAGAGATTTAAAAGAGGAATCTCTGTTGAAAATGATCCTTCGAAAATAAGTGAATCTATTATCCATCTCTATAACTCGTGGAAGAATAAACACTTAGAAAGCGAATTTAACCTTGAAGATGTAGATGAATTCCGCTGGGATAGATTAGCAGATAAGTTAGAAGAAACAGTACTTGAAGTAATACAGACTACGACTCATAAGTTCCCCGATTAACCATGTAGCCGTTCCTAGAACTTTTATACATCTTAGTAGAATTTTATCAATTATTTTTTCAGGCTCGTTTCTAATCGTGAGTTTATGATTTAAAAATGCTTCATAACTTTCCCTAAAGGCATAAATTTCCGGGGACTGCTTCTTAAACTTTGCGAAAATACTCGAATGCCGATACATTTTTATTAGATAGTGAGATAAGCTACGCGCAAAATCATGGTATATAATGGTGTCAGGAAAATAGACTAGTTTATTTCTATCTTGGGGCATATTTATAATTCTATAAGTAAGCTCTAATCCTTCGCCACCAAAGAGATCTTTATTAAAACCTCCAACTTTTATTAGCACCTCTTTTAGAAAAGCACTGTTGCCTTCTTGATTAATAACGAAGGGAAAGATAACATCTCCAAGATCATAATTAACCGCTAACTTGTTTATTATTTTTCTTTTGTTTTTTGGAAAAGCTCTGCCTCGTAGGCCTATTATGTCGTAATAATTAAATGCATTTCTTATAGACTCAACGTATCTTTCAGAAGCGATAGAGTCATCATCCAAGAAGCTGCATATTTCACCTCTTGCATGGATGATGCCGACATTTCTTGCGAAAGATAGGCCTAAGTTACTTCTCAGTTTAATAAAGGTAATTGGATACAGATAAGACTTAGCCTTAAAAACTTCTTCCCCAATCACTCCATTGTCAACAATGATAACCTCAAAATCCTTAAATGTCTGGTTTTCTAGAGATTTTAAACAATCTTTTAATTCTGTAGTATTATAAGTAACTATAATAACACTTATAATAATCTTATTTGAATTATTATCAGCCTTAATTAACTTGACTATACTTTCTTCCAAATCTCTACTCTCCATCATAAAATTTTTACCCAATTACCCGGAGGAATTAAAATAATATTGTAATAATAAATAATAGAATGAGCCAAGATAAACCGTTGCAAAGTATAAGTGGAATAAAGCTCATAAAATACAATAAATCCTAGTTCTGTAAATGAATTATTTCAAAAGTGTAAAATAATTTATCGTACTACAGAACTTGTCTCCAATATTTTTTACACGACCGAGCTAAATAATAATTATTTAAACGATGGTATATATATCATAACTTGTTCAACGCTTTTGTTAAAACTTACGAAACTAATCCTAATGAGGTTTGTAATAATGAATACATGTTTGGAAGATTCAACCATTCTTTAAGTATTTAAAGGCTTTTTATCTAGAGACAAAGCTGAAATCTTTTTTTCTTAAAACATTGATGCTATCAGTGATTGAGTATTATTTCCAATTTATAAGAAATTGGAAGAGTATAAGCTATGAGAAAAATTACAGCAGATTAGATATAAAACCCATCAGGAGTATAATTCAACTCCATTTATGTTTTTTATAAAGTACTTTTTTATTAAAACCTTATGAAGGCTGGGAAGCAAAGCAGAAAGTAATAGGTGAATATAATTACCTCTTTTAAGAGGATCTTTTTTAATAGAAGCAAAGAAATATTTCCGTGCCTTTGTATAGTCTTCACCTAGAGAGTAAAGTATACCAAGCCGAGTTAAGAGGATGCTAAGGGTTTGAGGCTTCTGAGACAAGTCAATCCAATATTTCTCTATTAATTTTTCTCTAGCTACAATTTTCACATTTAAATCAACTGATATTTGGACACCATGAACATAATGCTTTGCTAAAATATCAGGGACAAAATCAAAATTATAGTTTTTTGAAATCCTAATCCACATATCCCAATCCTGACAACTTGGTAGTGTCTCATCAAAAAAACCCGCTTTTTGAAAACAAATCTTTTTGATAACGGGAGTTGGACTTCCTAAGATACAACCTTTGATAAGGCTATCGTATACATTTCCTCGTAACATGGGAACATTATTGGAAATAATCTCTCCTTTTTTTTCATATACATAAGAAAATCCGCTATAAACTACTCCATAACCTTCAGACAATCCTTGAAATTTATTAATTTGTTTCTCTAACTTCTCCGGTAGCCACTCATCATCATCGTCTAAAAGACCTATATATTGTCCTTGTGCTGCCTTAATCCCTGTATTTCTTGCAGCAGATCCCCCTCTATTTTTTTCATGTCGGATATATCTAATCTTGTTATCTTCAAAACTCTTTACAACTTCCTCCGTGTTATCTGTTGATCCATCATTAACGATAATTAACTCAAAATCTTGAAAAGATTGATTTAATACACTTCTAATAGCTCTAGGTAGTAACGCAGCACGGTTATAAGTTGGTATGATCACACTTACGATTGGATAATTCTTAGTCATAGTACTTTGCTGATCTTATAAATCTGGCCGAGAGAACACCGTATTCCTTTTTAGGCTTTGAATGGTCATAGGTTATGTTTGGACTAATACTTGCATATGTACCGTCTCTACTTCTTTCAAAATGCTTTTCCTCTACCAATTTCAGATTTGAGTTGAATTTAGAGACTGGATCCCACGAAAATTCTATCAGTTCGCACCTACTAGAAGCATGATTTAAATTGGTTATAAAGAGAAACAAACCAACAAGGCCACTATCACGCTCGATTCTCTTCATTTTAAACGGGTCATTCTTATTTAAGTTAATTGCTCACCCCTAAGCTCTTCCAATGTACTGGTATCGTTGGTAAGCAAAGCTTTGTATATTTTTACTAATCGCTGATTAAGTTTTTGGATATCATATCGTTCTTCAACAAACTTTCGTCCATATCTTCCCATTTCTGACCATAACTCTGGATTTTTAATTAGATATTCTATTTTGTCGGCTAAAGCATCAACATCCTTCTCAGGAACAAGGAAGCCAGATTTACTATCGAGCACGCCTTCTGGAATTCCACCATGTAAACTGGATATTATTGGAAGACCAACCGCTTGGGCTTCCAGTAGAACTACTGGTAGTCCTTCACTATCCCCATCACTTGCAGTTACACTTGAAAGGAGAAAAATATGTGAACGCTCATAGAGTTTTAAAACCTCGTCTTGATCAACGGCTCCTAGAAATTTCACATAATTTTCTATCTCTAATGTTACAACCAGATTCTCTAATTTGCTTCTTGATGGTCCATCCCCTGCGATCATATACTCAATATTTCCGTGTCTCTTGACTACCTCTGCTATCGCTTTGATTGCATATTCATGTCCTTTTTTTTCAACCAATCTTCCCACAGTTAATATTCTTATAGGCTCTTTATCTTGAACTTTTCTTTCAGAGAATCTAAATTTTTCAATTCTAATGCCATATGGCAAAATTATGATTTTATCTTCGTCACATCCAAGTTCTATCACACACCGCTTAGTCAAATTCGCATTCCATGTAATAAGATCAACTTTTCTGAACAAATTGTTATATATATTTTCTCCCATTATTCGAGGATAACCGCTAATATCATATCCGTGAAAAGTAGTTATGTATTTCCCTGAAATTCCCATCTCTTTAAGATATAAACTGATAATTCCATTAGGTCCAAAATGACAGTGAAGTATATCAAAACTCTTATCTAAAAAAGGAATCAAAGTATATATTAATGATAAAGTATCTTTTCCATATTTAGGTATGTTTAATAACTTTAGTATATTAAATGGGCTCTTATGGAAATTCGTGATTATGAGATATATAGCTTTTAACCTACGCTTTAATATACTGTGAGGAATGTGAGGCATATAATGAGTTCGTTGATTAAGATGATACTTATATATATCGGGATGTTTCTTGGGTTCGTTAGGATTGTTCCTTGCAAATATCTCAACATCATGCCCTAAATCTAGTAATCCTGTAATTTGATTAAGAATAAATGTTTGTGACAAGCTAGGAAATGAGCTAACAATAAACCCTATTTTCATTAGCTATTTTTTACCTATTATTATATGTCCTTCTGCTTTATATTTAATGTAAGGCTCTAGTTTTATTGTTAATCCATATAGTAACCTACCAACTCTATTCAATATGGGATATGAACTTAACAAAAATAAATAAGCCAATTTAGTAAACAGATTAAAATACTTCGAAGTTTTTTCTATTGCTAAGTCATCATTTTTAAATAAGATTTCTAATTCCTTCAAATCATAGCCCATTCTGACATGACCCCAGTTCTTATTAATGATTTTACTTTTTTCTTTGCTGATGAGAGGAAAAGATATGCCATTTTGCATCGGGGTGCTTAAAATTACTTTACCACCTTTTTTCAAAACTCTGGATATCTCCTTAATTAGCCTACTATCTTCCTTAACGTGCTCTATTATATCAAGACATAGAACGACATCGACTCGATTATCCCTAATTGGTAATTCAAGAGCTGATGCTTGAAGTACATTCAATCTTTGGTTTCTTGCTAATTGCAAACCTGATTTATCTATATCTACAGTTGTAATGTTGAGATTTGGAAATATGTTTTTTAGATTATAAGGGATGAAACCATCGTAACTTCCAATGTCAATTGTGATAGATCCATCTTTAATTTCAGATTTTAAAATTTTTTTTAAAGCGTACCAACGCAATAATGTTCCTGGTCTTATGAGTTTTTCCCCTTTCTCGATTTAATAACAAGCTGGTAACCAAATAAATTTGGAAACCTCTTTAGAACATAGTAAAAAAGCCTTACAGGTTTAAAAATTCTTGGAAAAACAAATTGACCATCTATCTCAATGGGAGAAAATCCACTTTCCCGTAACAGCTTATAAAATGAGTCTAATGTAAAATTTTGAATATGTTCCCCTGGATATAAAAGATAATTCTTTGGGAAATTACCCATTAACATATCAATTCTATATTTATACCAAGCGATATTAGGGAAAGAAGCAAGGAGAACTCCGTCATCCTTTAAAATTTCGTAGCATTGTGAAAGAACTTTTCCAGGTCTAAATAAATGTTCAAGTACTTCTAATAAAATTATATAATCAAATCTTTGACTATATAATTTTTCAACAAGTTCATTCTTTTCAATATCAGCTTGGAAAACACACGAATAGTGAGAAGAAGCCCTAGTCAATGCCGTATTTGAAATATCGCAACCGACAATATCAACCTGATCTTTTAGTCTTTCTGTAAGCAACCTACCGAACGCCCCCTCACCACAACCGACATCAAGAACACGTATTGACTTATTTCCATTAATATTATAATCCCTTAATATCATATTCACAGCAATCCTAATTCGTGGAGGTATCCACATATTATTTTTAGTATGAATATAATTTTCATTTTCTCTCTGCTTCCAATATTCTTCGTAGAATTCTTTTTGATGTTGACTCATATCTTTTGTCATTTTTGAAAATAAACTCCAGTATAATCAATTTTAACTAATTCTATATGCAGTTTTCTACTCTCGATAAATTCGTCAACAGCTTTTTTACAACCTTCCCAGTGTCCATAATCATCGATAACTATAAAACCCCCTTTAACGACACAATCAAACAGTTCCTCTAAACAGAATTTTAGGGATTCATACCAATCGCAATCTAAATGTAAAAGGGCTATTTCCCCGATATCCTTTTTGCATAAAGGAATTGTGTCTTTAAACCATCCTCTTTGAAGGTGTATTCTCCTACCATCTAATTTAAGTTTTTTGAAAAGGAGTTCTTTAACACTCTCAATACTACCAAAAGCCATACCTTTATTACCTGTTTTACCTTGATAAGAAATATCGAAAGCTGTCGGTTCTGGCAAACCCTCCCAAGAATCAAAAAGCCATATGTGCCTTACTTGATTATTTGAAGCTATTTTAGCCATCAAGCCTGAACTGCCACCATTCAGAACACCGCACTCAACAAAACTACCCATTACCTTTCGCCTTTCTAAATGAGTTGCAATTTCATAGAGTGTAGATAGTCTGGGATAATTCAACAATGTGTATGGCATAACACAAAAAATTAGATATTTTTTATATATTTTCCAGAAATCCTTTTTTAATGGCATTTTTCGAAGAGTAACTTTATACTTAAGAAAGTTACTTAATAAAAAATAATTTTTAAATTTTAAAATCCTTATTTTCAATATTTTTATAAGCATTAAAAAAAACGTTTTTTTTAAATAAATATAATACCCACAAGTATCCAGCTACAAAATAAAATATTAAAAATATGAAAACAAAAAAGTTCACATATTGACAAAAACTAATAAAAACGTACAAAGGTAAAATCACTATAATGGTATATATAAGTGGTAATAGAAAAACCTTAACAAACTTAAAACTACTATATTTTATAATATTCAACACATTAACCCCAACGATAAATTGGGTAATAAGAGATGGGGTCAGAACAGCTATGGAAGTTCCGAGGATACCATATTTACTCGTTAGCGGATAAATTATTAAGATCATTAAAGTCAAATCAATTATTGCTAAATATGTTAATATTGATGGTTTACCAACTCCTTGGAATAAAGTGCCAGCAGTAGCTCCAAAAGCTCTGGCAACTCCATAGATGCACAATATTCGCAGCGCTGGTACCATTGGCATCCATTTTTCTCCTAAAAATATTTTAGTAAAATCCGGAGCCAAGACAAAGATTAATCCAGCAATTGGGAAAGATAAATACATTGTGACCTGTAAAACTTTTATATACGCTTCTTTTAGTCTAGATAAGTCTTCTTGCAATTTAGAATAAGCTGGAAAAGTAACACGAGATATGATATGCGAAATTTCAGTTGCCGGAGTGTTGGAAACCCTATAAGCAATTTGATAAAACCCTAACATAGTAACTCCAAGAAACTTTCCAACAAAAATATCGTCTCCTTGGGTAACTAAAAATATCAATATGCTAGAGCTAAATATCCATCTTCCAAAACCCCATAATTCTTTCAACTTACCTAAATCAAAATTTAGACGCGGTCTATGTGGATGAAGAAAATAACTTAAACAACACATTGCTAAGTCTCCTGCAAGTAATCCAAAAACCAGCGCCCATACATTTCTTAAGATTAACGCTGCGGATACTGAAACGATAAAATCAGCTAATGCCCCTGCTAATTCATAAATAAACTGTTTATTAAATTCGAAATCCTTCTTGAAATATATAACACCGATATTAGTAAATGCCTTAATAAGCACCGAAAGCCCAATTATACGAATTATTGATTTTGCCTCTGTTGCATTAAAGAAAGTTGCGACATAAGGTGCAATTAAGTAAAGAATCACGAAAATTATAATTCCTCGTAGGACTGAAACAGTCCAAGCACTATTAAGATACGAATCTATATTTTCCTTTTTCTGAATTAAGGCATGTTGAAAACCGCTTTGAGAAAAGGTTTCTAGTGTTGACATTGTTAATAGCGCAATCCCCATTAAACCAAAATCATCGGGAGCGAGAACACGTGCTAATACTATCAACCTAATAAAGCCAAATGCTTTCTGAAGTATCCTTAGTGCAAACACCCAAAATCCACTTACGACAACTCGGTGAGTTAGACTTGCACCAGGTTTTCTAACATTATTAATGATTTTCCTGAAACTTAGTTTATCCATGCTTGTCCATTAAAGAGCATACAAATACTTATAGCAATTTGTAAGATCCCTTATACCTTACTTCTTTTTACTTTATTGGTCATACTTAAGTTATTATAGTTTCAAAGGATTATTACTGAATTAATACAATGTGATAACATTTGAAGTATTTTACATGAAATTTGACTAACAACGGTCTTAGTAGCAAAATTCGAATCTTAAAGTAACAAAGATAAATTTAATACAAATATGGATAACCCTTTTGTTTCTGTAATAATCCCAGTTCTCAATGATTCAGAAAGATTACAAACTTGTTTGGAGGCTCTAGAAAATCAAACATATCCAAAAAGCATGTATGAAGTCATTGTTGTTGATAATGGGTCTGATGAAAATATTGAAAGCTTAGTAAATCAATATAGTCAAGTAACACTTTACTTTGAAAGTAAGCGAGGATCCTATGCTGCAAGAAATAAAGGACTTTCTAAAGCTAAAGGTGACATAATTGCTTTTACTGATTCAGATTGTATTCCGGCCTCAGATTGGATTCAGAAGGGAGTAGCAAATCTTCTTCTTGTGCCTAACTATGGTCTGGTTGCAGGTAGGGTAAACATTTTCTTTAAAAACTCAGACAAACCAACGGCCGTAGAAATTTATGAGAGTGTTGCAGCTTTTCCACAGAGGTATTATGCTGAAGTGATGAGATTTGGCGCAACTGCAAATGTTTTTACTTTCAGAAGTGTTATTCAACGAATAGGTAATTTCAACGAAAAACTTAAATCGGGTGCGGATGTTGAATGGGGACAACGTGTATTTTCATCAGGATATAAACTTGTGTATGCCGAGGATACCTGTGTGGCGCATCCTGCAAGACATTCTTTAAAGGAGCTATATAATAAACACGCTCGGATAATCCATGGAGAATACGATCTAATTAAAGCAAAAAGCTCTCATCCTCACATAGCTTTAATAACAAGCTCGTTCGTAGAACTGCTGCCACCTGTTATAACCCTAGCACGTATTTGCTCCGATGAAAGATTTAGAAGGCTAAATGGAGTAAAACAAAAATACAAAGTCATTTGTGTTTTTTTATTCATAAGATGTGCGCGGATTTGGGAAAGGATGCGATTACTATTAGTAGGAAAACCCAAAGGATGGAGGTAAGTATGCTTCTTTAATCTTTTTACGGTCTCTGTTTGGTACAGAAGTATATGTCTTGATCTTCACTCAAACCATGTTTTTTGATCTTGTCGTCCCCTAATTCTCTTACATACCCATCCACCTTTACGGTAAAACCAGCTTCCTCAAGTCTATCTTTATAGTCACGACCATATATTCTTACATGGTCTTTTTGGCCGAAGATGCGTTCTCGGTCTTCGGGTAATACTATATCAGAATCCTCAAACGTTTTGTCATGCTCAGCAGGAATTGGTGCTTGTAAAATCGCCCACCCCCCTGGCTTTAGAACTCTAAATAATTCTTTCATAGCTTCTCGATCATCAATGACATGCTCAAGCACATGACTACACAAAATAACATCAAAAGAATTGTCATCATATAAAATATTTGTAATATCCACTTTGACCATTGCCAAAGGTGAGTCTAAATCAGCACTGATATAATCAAGGTTAGGCATAAATCTGAAAGTCTTTTGAAAAATATATTCCGGTGCAAAATGTAACACTTTGAGATTATCAGAAAAGAGATTGGTTCTATTTTTAAGATACAGCCATAATAAACGATGCCTCTCAAGAGAACCGCATCGTGGGCACTGAGCACTTGGTCTCGGCTTAACACCAAACGGCAGAAAAACGCGAAAGCGCCAACCGCAACAAGGACAAATATATCGGTTGCCAATATATAGAAATGACCTGCAGATTCTATAAATTTCTCCCACAATGGGATGGTATTGCTCCGGAATAAGAGCTTTTACGAGTCTAATTAAATAGTCCATAGATTCTTCTTCGTTCTTTAGAGAAAATTAGATATTAATCTCAAACCCTCGCCATGATATTTCCCCATTCATCTACTTCACACCAAAAATCTGGGGTAATGAAAAGTGTAGATGTGCTTTCTAAAATTAAGGCGGGGCCCGAAAAGGTAAACCCCGGAAAGAAATCGTGTCTTCTATAGGAATGTACCCCAATCTCTTTTTCCCTATAAAACAATTTTTCCTTTTTTGATTCTACTTCTTTTGGAGTTGTACTTAATCTAGGGAGCTCGATTTTTTCTTTCTCAATTTTAGCCCTAACTCTCAAAGTTACTATCTCTATATCACTCTCATGTTTGCAGTATCCATACATTCTTTTATGGGCTTGGTGAAATATACGAATAAAATCCCTACTGTAGGGAATGGTTATCTCATGAGATTGTCTTTTGTAACGCGCATCAAAAAAACGTTCAAATCTTAGTTGCTCTCCTGGTAGGTCTTTCCGTGCTTTATCTTCTAAAACCCTGAAACTCCTTTCAATGGCTTTTAGGTTAGGCTTCTCTCCAGCTAAAAATGTTGTGAGGCTATAGTCCTTAAAAGAATCTGCCATTAGCATACCGAGCGCAGAAAGCGTCCCAGGCTCTCTCGGAAAAATTACGGTTTGTATACCCAAGCCAAGAGCGAGTTCACAAGCGTGTAGTCCCCCAGCACCACCAAAAGAAATAAGCGCAAACTCCCTAGGATCAAACCCTCGACCAATTGATATAACTCTGAGTGCCCTTTCCATATTTGAGTTTGCAATTTTTATTATGCCCTCGGCAAGTTGTATTATAGAGAGTTTTAACTTTTCTGAAAGTCTAACCAAAGCTGCTCTTGATTTTTCCGGAAAGATCTCCATCCTTCCGCCCAGAAACCATCTTGGATTTATTCTTCTAAGAACAACGTTAGCATCCGTTACAGTTGCATTTAAAGCTTTTCCATAACATGCAGGACCTGGGTCTGCTCCTGCACTCATAGGCCCAACATTTAAAGCCCCTCCTGGGTCAATATAAGCAATAGACCCACCACCTGCACCTATGCTCATTACATCAACCATCGGAACCTTTATCGGAATACCATCAATATAAGTTTCTGTTGTAAATCTTAGCGCTCCATCATAGAGAGCTACGTCTGTAGAAGTACCACCCATATCATAGGTAATTACTTTCTTATGCCCAATTGTCTCTGCAATTTTAAACCCGCCAACAACCCCTCCAGCTGGGCCTGAGAAAAGGAGCCTTACGGGTTCTTCACCCGCCTGAATTGGCGAAACCACACCTCCACTTGATTGCATAATAAAGAGCCGACTCTCATAAAGTTTTTTTGAAAGCTCATCCATATACGACTTAACCCTGGGAAGTAAATAGCAGTTTGCCACAGTGGTTGAGGTTCTTTCATATTCCCTGAACTCAGGCAGAATTCTTGACGAAATGGAGATAGGAATTCCAAGGGGTTTTAGAAGATATTCAACTCGCTCTTCATTCTTTGGGTTTGCATATGAATGAAGAAAAGAGATTGCAATTCCGCCGACTTTTAGTTTTTTGAGTTTTGAAGAGATTTTCTTAACATCAGCTAATCTAACATTTTTTATAACCTTTCCCTGGAAATTGGTTCTTTCATTGACCCCAAACCTAAGTTCTCTTGTTATAAGTGGTTCTCGTGGCTCCCAGAAAAGATCATATAATTTCCCCCTATTCTGCCTGCCTATTTCAATTACATCCTCAAACCCTTTAGTTGTGATAAGGGCCACTTTTGCCCCTTTTCTTTCAAGAAGCGCATTTGTGGCAACGGTTGTACCGTGTACTATTTCTATGTTTCTGATTCCTTCGCCTAGGCCATCTTTTAACCCTTTTAATATTGCTTTAGTTGGATTTGAAGGGAGTGATGGTACCTTATAGGTTTGGACATTCTTCCCATCATAGAATACAAAATCTGTAAAAGTTCCACCTGTATCTATTCCTACCCGAATCATAATAGGAGAGCTAACTTTTTATGTGGTTTATGTTATCCTGCATAACATTAATTGTTGTTGCCAGTGCGTGGTTCGTGATTCGTGAATCGAGTATTGAATTGTTCGATTGAACTCACGAATAAGTTACGAACCACTAGTCACAAACCACGAAAATCTGAAATCAGTTCCATAACCCCTCTTCTTACCATCATAATCCCGATGGCTGCAAGTAGGATGTGCATTACCTTTGCGAAACCCCTGGCTCCACCTTCTCCAAGCACTGAGAATATGATATCGGCTTTTAAAAGAGCCACTCCTAAAATTATGAGATTCAATCCAAAAGAAATGAGGGTTGGAACAAATCCATGGTTATCCACAAGTATAATAAGAGTTGTTAGCACAGCAGGCCCAACGATAATAGGTGTTCCAATAGGAAAGATACCAAGAGAACTAATTGCCTTTCTATTAACTTCAGGGTTTATATCTTTAACTAGGTTTAAGATGGATATTGAAAATAGAAGTAAACCACCCGCTATCGCAAAATCAGCAACACTTATCCCTAAAACCTGAAAAATAACCTTCCCTCCAAAAACAAATACAACCCCAAGAACACATGCAGTCAGAACTGAATCCTTTACTACCTTTCTCTTTTCATGATGGCTCAGTTCTCCTGTTAGAGTAAGATACAAAGGGACAATACCTATAGGATCCATAGCAACGAAAAGGGGAATAAAACTAAGGATCAAAGATTCTTTCATTTACGAGGTGGATTAATCTTTGTATAACCGGGAGGATAAACCACCTTTACATTTTCTCCCGCAATCTCTCTAAGTGCTAGAACAACGGATTTGTTATCAGTTTCTTCAGAAAGAGGCTTTGCCCCCTTTACAATCTGCTTAGCCCTTTTCATCGCCGCTACTGCAAGGGCAAATCTGTTTTCTACCTTTTCTAGACAATCTTCTATAGTTATTCTTGCCATAGTTATTCACTCCTCAGATTAAGGAAATTAATAGTAAAAATATAAGCTACATAAAGGAAATAGTAAAGAGATTAAGACTCAGTTAGTATTTTACATAGTGTGCTGTAAACGATCCATAATTTATTTTGTCATTGCTTGGAACAAAACCCCCTTGCCTGTAATTGCGAGGAGAATTATTTCGAGAGCCGCTTTCTTTGAACCGCCGTGTGGTTCAAAGGGAAATACAAAGAACGAGAAATGGAAATAAAAGGCGTTGACGAAGCAATCCGACACTGAGTGTCGTCCTGAGCCCTTCGATGCCTCAGGATAAACTCCGCGAAGGATCCCATAATAAATCACGAGATCCTTCAGTCGCTTTGCTCCTTCAGGATGACGCTATGTATCAAATTACTTCACGTAGTTTACACTGAACTAAGCATGTCCTGAGTGAAACCGATGGATGAATGTGTTCGCAATAATAATTATGGAAAGTTATGCAGCTACTATAATTGTGGAGGTAAAAAATGAACATCAGAAGTATAAAATTCGATGAAAAAGGGTATGTGCCGGTTATTGTTCAAGATGCTGAAAACGGGCAAGTACTAATGTTCGCCTATGCAAATCAAGATGCACTTGAAAAAACCATAAAAACGAAAAAAACCCACTTTTGGAGTAGATCAAGAAAAAAGCTTTGGGAAAAGGGCGAAGAATCAGGAAACGTTCAGGAAGTAAAGGATGTTTTTCTAGACTGTGACAAAGATACTATACTAGTTCTGGTTAATCAAACGGGCGTTGCCTGCCACACCGGTAAAAGAAGTTGTTTTTTTGAGACAGTAGATGGAAGAGAAAACATTGCCCCTTCATTTGGACCCATAAGAACTGATAAAACTTTAGAGGAGGTGTATCAAGTTATTGAAGATAGAAAACGAAACCCTCGAGAAGGCTCTTATGTAAGCGGTCTCTTTAAAAAGGGACTCGATGCCATACTCAAGAAAGTTGGAGAGGAAGCTAGTGAAACCATAGTAGCAGGGAAAAATAAGAGTAAAGAAGAGGTTATTTATGAAATATCGGACTTATGGTTTCATTCAATGGTAATGCTTGTTCAATTTGGAATAAAACTTGAAGATATATATCAAGAGCTAGGTAAGAGGTTTGGAAAATCAAAAGAGGAATACAGGCAAAATGATTCTAAATGAGGAAGTCAGAAGCCAGGAACCAGAAGTTAGAAGTCTTCTTTTCTTCTGACTTTTGACTCCTGAATTCCTTAGTTAAACACAATTACCTATTTTTCTTTGGCCTGTCCTTCTCTTCAATATAATCACCAATCATTGTTTTTGACCTTACTTCAGGTGGCAAATTTGAAAGATCAGGCTTAGGCATGTTAGTAGATAAGTCTGCAACCACAGCAAAGGAAGAAAAAAGTCGCTCCCATTTCTTTGATTTGCATTTTGGACATTTGAGCTTCTTCTCTTCGTCCTTTTGGTAAATTATCTCAGAGAATTTGTGCTTACACTTTAAACACTCATATTCATATAAAGGCATTCTAATTTCTCCCTATCTTTGGAAATATTGATCCAAATAATCGTATCCAACCCAAGAGCTAGCCATTTCCTCATCCTTTTTTTTCTTATAATCAAAATGGTATGCAAGCTCATCCCCCGGACGCGGTGCCCTTTTATTTTTGTCATCAAGAATCGCCTTGAATGTTGAATAAACCCTACGAACTTTATCACCTTTATGACACAATGGGCACTTCAGGCTTTTTTCTTCCTCTTTGTCATATATCAGCTCGCTGAATTTAAAATTTCTTAATTCAATAGAGAGAATTTTATTATTCTTTAGCTTATAACTAAATCTTCTAATATTATATTTATTATATTTCCCCTTCTCACCCAATGCGAACAATGGCTTACTCCTTTTGTCATCATAAACCTCGACGTAACAAAATTTTGGGTTTCTTTTCATTATCTTTGTTGCATTGGATTTATTAAGCTTCTCAACTAAAGTAGATATATCAGAATTATATTCATCTATACAGCGGTCGCACTCATATTCAAAAACAGGCATTACTCATACCCTCCTATTTTGTACGCTTATATATTAACAAAGAATTCTTAGTTGTTCCAGTGGTAGAGACATGCCATGGCATGTCTCTACTAAATTAAAAATATCATTATGGATGCAAGTTAAACATTACATCTCTGCTACAGGATTTGAAAATATTGAGCGCTATATTAGGGCATCAGGCAGGGTTTCTAACCCTGCCTGTCAATGCGGGACAGGAATGTCCCGTCTATCGGTGTATTAAACCTCCATCCATGATAGGCGGTGTTTTCCAACACCGCCGAAGAAATGCGGGACAGGGATTTCCCTCCTATTTTTCCCAGAGGCGATAGGGGATTTTACAACCACACCTTTAAATGCTTGATGTTACCACCATGCGTTTTCAATAATTTGACAAAGATTGGCATGGGATAATACTAATTTCACACTTGCTTTCAAGGAGGAAGTCCCGTGACAAATGTCAAGGAACTGATAATTGAACAAAAGGATACGATCACATCTATAACTATAAATAGACCTGAAAAACGGAATTCCCTAACACCAGAAATTCTTCTCGATATCGGTTCAGAATTAAAAAGAATAGCAACTGAAGAGAAAACAAGATGCGTAGTAATTCGGGGCTCAGGGGATAAGGCCTTTTGTTCAGGATACGATATAGCAGCAATCGGAAAAATAAAAGACGATATGATGAGGGACTATAGAGGTGACCATCCGCTTATCATAGCATCAAAAGCTATAGAAAACTTTCCTTATCCTGTGATTGCTATGATAAACGGTCACGCCTTTGGCGCAGGACTTGAGATAGCCTTAACCTGTGATATTAGAATATCCGTTGATAACGCACTCTTCGGGATGCCGCCTGCAAAGCTTGGAGTCATTTATCCATACTCAGGGGTAAGAAGATTCCTTAACCTTATCGGCATTGGATTTACAAAAGAGATTTTCCTGGTAGGAAGAAATATTGACGCACGAACTGCTCAAAAAATAGGACTCGTAAACCATGTTCTACCAAAATCTGAATTAGAAGAGTTCACATATAAACTCGCCTATGAAATTTGTGAGAATGCACCACTCTCAATCAGAACCTTGAAAGAGATGATAAATGCCTGGCAAAGAAACCAATCATTAAGCCCTCACGATGAAGAAACCATTAAAGAGATGATTTTAAAGGTGCAAGAAGGTGAAGATTATAAAGAGGGCCAAAGGGCTTTTTCAGAGAAGAGAAAACCTAAATTTAGAGGGGATTGAAAACAGAAATAAAGCTTATCACCTAGATAAAGTTAAAAAAACGAAAGTCATGTCCTAAATTAAGCAAAATCCGGTTTTAGCTAGCGTCTTGCTTTTATATTACAATTTTCTACAATCTATTAATAAAAATTTGCCATATCTTTGAAAAAAGCATTATGCTTTAATATACTTTAGGTGTTTTTTAGAAATTCGGTATACCCATTCAGTACCTAGGAGGATTATTTTTCATGAAATATCACGTTGCTCAGTGTAATCAACTTAATAATTCCGTCCGCATGCTAAGCGTCTCTTTAGTTGTCTACCTATTGACTGCCCATGGAAGCTTGGGAGCCCCAGTCACCCAGTTAGTAAAACTGGATCACTTTGGATACAGACCCACGGATACTAAGCTAGCCATCGTTACAACTAACCCCGGTTCTATTGTTGAGATCCGTACTAGCACCGATCAGGTAGTCTTTACCATACCTTCAAATGGCGGTTCGATTGTCAGCAAGGGTTATGACGGTGCACCCTCAGGCGACAATGTGTGGTGGGTGGATTTTAGCTCTTTTACCACTCCCGGTACATACAGGCTCAATATTCCCTCTTTAGGCCTCCAATCTTATGACTTTGAAATAAGAGATGATATATATAATGATGTTGTAATAACAGCACTAAAAACCTTTTATTACCAAAGGTGCAACACTCCCAAGGAGACGACTTACGCCGGTGTGTGGGATGATCCCCAATCATGCCATATACAAGACCTGACAACAGGGCCAACCCCCGGGCATACAAACTACGGTACACGCGATCTTACAGGGGGATGGCACGATGCCGGGGACTACAACAAATATGTTTGGAAAGCAGTATCTTCCGCAATACTGTTTATGTTAAGGGCATACGAGGATAACCCTGGCGTTTTTAGGGACGGTGACCTAAACATACCCGAATCGGGAAACGGCATTCCGGATATTCTTGATGAAATTAAGTGGGAGCTCGACTGGTTACTCAAGATGCAGTTGACGAGTGGAGAAGTCTTGTATCAAATGCATGTAGACGGATTTGCCTCCGATTCACCACCCAGCATGGATACAAACATAAGATACTATCAAAACCCGAATTTGGAATCAGGGTCTGTTTTTGCTGGTACAACGGCGCTGGCTTCTAGGGTCTTTAAATCCGAGGGAATACTTGCTTACGCAGATACTCTAAAGACCGCTGCGGTAAAGACATGGAACTGGTTACTGACGCAAGGCCATAGCGAAGAAAAAGTGTGGGCCGCCGCAGAGGTTTTTCGAACTGATCCGACTGTAACTTCAGCCCGTAACTATGTTGACAATTTTTACCCATCTAACTGGAGCGGCCGATTCTTTAACCCTGCGCGCTATGATACCCATGCAGCAACCACTTACGTTCAAACCACGGGCGCGACGTCAGCGGTTGTTTCAAATATGCTCCAAAATATATCAGATCAGGTGAATTACATTTTTTCTACTAATGATCTTTACAGGAACGGCATGCCCGATTGGGCCTACCATTGGGGCTCAAACCTACCTAGAGCTGCTACTGGCGTATTCCTTATAACGGCTGTAAAGCTAGGCCAAACCGGTTCCCACACAGCACAAGAGTGTTTAACACATGCTCAGCACTTCTTCCATTTCTTTCACGGACTAAACCCACTTAACATGGTGTATCTTACAAACATAGCATCCCTTGGCGGGGAGCATTCCTCTTTCCAGTTTTATCACGCATGGTTTGGAGACTCCACAAACACCTTCTCAAAAAACAACTATATAGGCATACCAAGCTTCGTGAATGAGCCTGATTATCCCTATTTTAAGGGTACTGATAACCACGGTATTAACGACAACAAGGCTTCTGTCCTTGGGCCACCTCCTGGTTTTGTTCCTGGCGGCCCCAACAAGGATTACAGTGGCACAGCTTCTCCTCCGCTAGGTGCCAACTATTACAACCGTTTCTACCGCGATTGGAATGACCAAACAGTCTGGACGGCCAAGACCTGGGAGATAACTGAGAACTCAATTGGTTATCAGGGGACGTATGTAGGATTGGGAGCCTATTTCATGAGTGTCCAATCCTCTAACTGCACAGAGAATGCGGATTGTGAAGACGGCCTTTATTGTAATGGAGCTGAAACCTGTGTTAACAATAACTGCATGCTGGGGAATGATCCCTGTCCCGGTCAATCGTGCGATGAGCAAACAGACACATGTTTTACTCCCGTGTGCAATAATAACGGCAGTTGTGATTCCGGAGAAAACTGTAGCAATTGTCCAAACGACTGTATTTTCGGAAATGGAGCAATGTGTGGAAACGGACTTTGCGAGGCGGGCAACGGAGAGGACTGTATTTCTTGCCCGCAGGACTGTAGAGGAAAGCAAGACGGCAGTCCTAGTAAACGTTACTGCTGTGGCGATGGGGATGGAATCAAACCGGTTTCATGCAATGATGGCCGCTGTATCTCACAGGGCTATCAATGTACAAATATTCCAGCCGAACCATATTGCTGCGGAGATATGGAATGCAGCGGCTTTGAGGACAGCAATAGTTGTACACTTGATTGCGGGCCTGCACCCTTCTGTGGTGATGGAACTTGTCATTCCAACGAATCGGTTTGCAGTTGTCCAAATGATTGTGGAACACCACCAGCATCTGAACAGATCTGTACCGATGGTCTGGATAATGACTGTGACAGTTCAATAGATTGCGCTGATCCTAATTGCGTCGGTGATCCCTCCTGTGCGCCGCCTGCTTGTGATAATGACGTTATATGTGATTTAGGAGAAAATTGCAATTCTTGTTCGGCTGACTGCCCTGGGAAAAATGGCGGCAGACCTAGTTCTCGTTATTGCTGTGGTGATGGTGTGGCACAAACGGCGGAAGGAAATGGTTCTATCTGTGATGGAAACTTTTAGACTTCACTCGAAACGTAGAGGCACCCACTGGATCAACTCTACCCTCATGCATTGTAAAGGTCTATACAACGTATTGAAGTATATTCGTTTATAAAGGAGTTTTCTGGTAAGGCTCACACATACACAAAAGAGAAATTAAAATAACATTTTTTATTTTAAAGCTTCCTCCCAAACTTCTCCATGTGAAGCACCTCTTCGTATGACTTCCTAACCTTTTTTCTTTTTACTGTAAATTCCTCAGGGTATCCAAATGGGAGAATTGTAAGAACATGCAGATTTTTTGGAATGTGGAGCTTCTCCTTTACTTTCTCTCTATCAATTGCACCAATCCAGCAAGTCCCAACCCCTTCATTCCAAGCTGCAAGAGACATGTTCTGTACAGCCCTTGTCCCATCTATTTCATGCCATTTATTGGAAGGTTCAGTGATTACAACAACAGCAAAATAGGCATCAACGATAAACCTCCCACTCATACAAAATTTACCGAGTTCTTTCAACGTATCCCTATTTTTTATTACGATAAAATGCCAGGGCTGTAGGTTCATAGCACTAGGAGCGAGCCTGCCCGCCTCAACAATCTTTCTAATAACGTCATCCGGCACATCTTTTTTAAGATAACTCCTTATATCCCTTCTTTTTCTTATACATTCAAACGCGTCCATCAGATCTCCTCTCTAATTTTGATTTTTTTCACTACTGACTTCTGGATTCTGGCTCCTGACTCCCTATGGCCTTTGCATCTTGTATCATGTATCTCGCATCCTGCATCGTGTATCCTGCATCCTTAAATCAGCCTCCGTACCCAAACTCCCTTATAAGATCCCCCCTCTCCGTCCATCTTTCTTTTACCTTTACCCATAGCTCAAGATAAACCTTAGTGCCGAAAATCCTTTCCATATCAACCCTTGCAAGGCTTCCTACTTGCTTCAGCATCTTGCCACCCTCTCCAATTATAATCCCTTTATGGCTATCCCTTTCAACGTAAATTACTGCTGAAATCCTCACTAGGTTTTTATCAGGCACATCTTGAAACTCCTCAACAACAACAGCAGTTTTGTAGGGAACCTCCTCGCGTGTGAGGTTAAAAATCTTCTCTCTTACAAGCTCTGCGGCAAGAAATCTTTCTGGCTGGTCCGTAATCATATCATCTGGAAAATATTTTGGACCATCCGGAAGATAATTTATAATAGTGTTTACAAGATCATCAATCCCATCAGCTTTGAAAGCGGAAATAGGTATCACTTCCAAGAATTTTCCTTCGAATTTCTGTGATTCTGCAATAATATCTAAGATTTCACTTTTCTTTACAGTATCAATTTTATTAATTACCAGGATGGCCGGTTTAGGAAGGCTATCTATTATAAAGCAGTCGCCCTTACCAAATGGCTCATCCACTTCGATCATCATTAAAATAACATCTGCCTCACCGATCGCACTTATCGCAGTCCGAACCATAACCTTTCCAAGTTCGTCTTTGGCTTTGTGTATACCAGGTGTATCAAGAAAAATAAGCTGAGCACCAGGAAGGGTTTTTATACCGAGTATCCGATTCCTAGTCGTACTAGGCTTTTCTGAGACCATAGCAATCTTCTCACCTACAATCACGTTGAGTAGGGTGGATTTCCCTACGTTTGGTCTTCCGATTATTGAAATAAAACCGGAGCGAAAATTCTCTTGAGTCTTTATTTCATGTTTCATTGTAGACTTTTATTGAACACCTTTGGTACGTTTAAAAATTTCATCTTCTAATAGATCTTGGCCAACCCTTTCTGGATTTTCTCTATCGAGATTCCATTTTAATGGATTATTTTGAATATATTCCCTGATTTTGTTTAATTCATCTTCGTTACGGATTATGTGTTCTTAATAATTGCGTTGCCAGAATTTACCAACCGCATCAATCCTGTTTTCTTTTATGTATTTTAACCAATCATGTAGACATAATGATTTAAATATTCCAATAATTTCCCCAATTGTAGGGGCGGGTCTTGCACCCGCCCTTTTCTCCCGGGCCTGGGCAACCGCAAGGGTTGCCCCTACAATTATTATCCCATGTATATGATTTGGCATAATGACGAATTCGTCTAATCTTATATTTGCATATCTATCTGGTATTTCTTGCCATTGCCGAATTAAAATCCGCTTTAATTCAGGGTGTTGTTGAAAATATAATTCTTTATTACGAGCACATATCGTTATAAAACATGCTCCACCTTGTGAATAATCGTATCCTTTTAACCTTATAGACCTTCTATGATGAATATCAGGATTGTATTTCATACCGACCTTGCTTTTTCCAGTCTATTCTTAACCAACTCACACACTACCCCATAGAACTTTGCTTGCCAATATCCACTATAAAGGTTAACATTTTTGAACATTATCAGAAATAAGAGGAAGCCGTTTATATGCTTGAGCTTTTAGGAGATTGGAAAAGAACTGACTACTGTGGGAGCCTTGGTGTAGAAGACCTTGAGCGTGAAGTAATTCTAATGGGGTGGGTTCAGTCAAAAAGGGATCATGGTGGGCTTATATTTGTAGATTTAAGAGACCGAGAAGGGATAATCCAGGTAGTTTATAATCCTCAACTCAATATAGAAGCGCATCAGAAAGCAGGGCTACTCAAGGATGAATGGATAGTAGCCGTAAAGGGCACTGTAACAAGACGCCCCCAAGAAACTATAAACCCAAATATTAAAACGGGTGAGATTGAAATTACTGTAAAGGAAATAAGGATTCTTAACACCTCAAAAGTTCTTCCTTTTCCTATAGAGAACGAAATTAAAGTTGACGAGCTCCTAAGGTTAAAGTACAGGTTTCTCGATCTAAGAAGACCAATGATGAAAGAGAACCTTATTCTCAGACATGAAATAGCAAGTGCTACGAGAAATTATCTAAACTCCAAAGGATTCATAGAGTTGGAAACCCCATATCTCACAAGGTCTACACCTGAAGGGGCTAGGGATTTTCTTGTACCAAGTAGACTTAATCCAGGTGAATTCTATGCACTTCCTCAGTCGCCGCAACTTCTAAAACAAACACTTATGATCTCTGGCTTTGATCGCTACTATCAAATTGTTAGATGTTTCCGCGATGAGGACTTAAGAGCCGACCGTCAGCCTGAGTTTACACAGATTGATTTGGAAATGTCATTTGTGAGCGAAAATGATGTCATGGAAATCGTCGAAGGAATGCTCAAGGCTATTTTTAAGCAATCAAAGGAAATAGATATTCCAACGCCATTTTCAAGAATTAGATATGATGAAGCAATGCTTAAATATGGAAACGACAAGCCTGATACCAGGTTCGGTCTTGAGCTATACGATATTACCGAGATATTTATGAACTCGGGATTTAAAGTGTTCGGCGACGCAATAAAAAGAGGCGGAATTGTAAAAGCACTCAATCTCAAGGGAAAGGCCTCAGATTTTTCGAGAAAAGAGCTCGATGACTTAGTTGAATTTGCGAAATCCCTTGGAGCAAAAGGGCTTGCATGGATAAAGGTTACCGGTGATGAATGGCAATCACCTATAACAAAGTTTCTCACAGAGACCGAAAAGAAGGGATTGCAAAACACTCTAAAAACCGAGGATGAAGATGTTATCTTCTTTACAGCGGATTCCGCACATACAGTTAATCTCGTACTTTCTACTTTGAGACTTCGTCTTGGAGAAAGATTCAATTTGATAGATCAAAGCAAACTCTCATTCCTATGGGTAGTAGACTTCCCTCTTCTTGATTTCGATGAAACTGAAAAACGCTATGTCGCTATGCATCACCCATTCACGTCGCCCAAGGAAGAAGACCTAGGGGTTTTCGATAGCTCCCCAGAAAGGGTAAGGGCTAGGGCTTATGATATTGTTCTAAACGGTGTTGAAATCGGTGGGGGCAGTATAAGAATCCATAGAAGTGACATACAACAAAAACTCTTTGATAAAATCGGGCTTGAACCAGAAGAAGCAAAGAAAAAATTCGGATTCCTGCTAGAAGCCCTGGAGTTTGGGGCACCTCCACATGGTGGGATTGCGTTAGGATTAGATAGACTTGTAATGCTCATTGCAGACGCTGATTCAATAAGAGATGTTATCGCCTTTCCAAAAACGCAAAAGGGTGTCTGTCCGCTTACCGAAGCCCCTTCACCAGTAGATACAAAACAGCTTCTTGAACTCAAGATAAGAGTGGATGTGAAAGAAAAGTAGGAGCGGCTTCCAGCCGCGAAATTGTCGCACACCAGGCCTGCCCTGAGTAGAAGCGTCTACCAAACGCCTTCAAATCGCACCAAGATGGTGCTCCTACGGAATAAGGGGGTTATTTTTGGTTGTTATGACCTCCCACTTTACACTTCCCCCCAAAAGTGTAAGAAAATGTTAATAATCCAGTTCGCAATTTCTTTTTAAACTCATATTTATGCCTTAACCCCTTCTCACTTCTTAATTAGCTCATTACCGGAAGAAGTAATCTTAGAAAGTATGTCCCCCCCTACAAGGTAAACCGGTTTTCCATCAGCAAGTTTGGCATACACCTTTTTGTTCTCTTTCTTTCCGAAAAGGAGTGTTTTCTTTTTATCCGCTTCCAAAACCGTGAGCACAATCTCAGGTTTATCTAAACCATAAGAAGTCAAATCCTTGGGATTGTCATCAACAAATTCTTCTACCTCAAGACTCCCAATATCCGCTATCAGCTCACCGACTTTTGATTCATCAACTTTTTTGCTATTGTCACCACCTAGCTTCCATTTATTTCCTTCTTTAAGAATCGAAATCTTATTATCACCTCTATTAATCTCAACTCCCCTTACCTTTTCGGCATCCAATTTCACAATCCTTCTTACCCTAATGTCATTCACACTTTCAGGAATCTGTCTTAATACAAACTCAGATACGGAATAAGCAGAATTATCTAAATCGAGCTTTACGTAATAGTCTCCCGATTCTTTTTTATTCCCGAATGACACACGAACGGGTTTACCATACTGAAAGAGATCAATCTCAGCAATCGGTTTATCTAACCCATATGCAGCGAGATTATTCGGCTCATCATTTTCAAAATTATCAATCTTTAAATTTACAAAAGTCCTAAGAATTGCCCATACCCTTGATTGATCAATATCTACATAATCAGGAATATCTTTCCCAATCCAACTTCCATTATTTCTCTCGATTTCGAACGACGAATCTTTCCATTTAAACCTTATTCTTTTGATTTTACCTTCGTTTAAGCTAAGTACCTGCTTATCCCTTAAATCATTCGCTGAGTTACTCAAAAATTCCCAAACAGAGCTTCTACTTACAACAAGAATTCTGCTATCTTTATCCACCTGTATATATTTACCTGATCCAACAGGACTCTCACCACCTATTAATATCCGGTATTCTTTCTCAGGAGTTTTTGCAATAACCTCAGCTTCTGGCGTTACAAGGCCAAACTCAGATAAATCGGTAAGGGTTTCCGAGGCTACCTTGTCAATCTTTATCTTTGAAATATTTTCTATCACGCTACCTATAACTTTGTCGTCAGCCTTAAATCTTTTTGAATCCTTCAAAATAAACCAACTTCCTCCATCCTTTTGGCAAACTACTGTGCTGGAAGGATATTTAAGAATAATCTCGTTAATTTGTCCTTCATTAATTGTAGGGAAAATATTTTCTTTCTTTGCTTTTTCACTTTCTTTTCTTATTTCGAAGAAATAAAGATATCCCACAAGCACAATAAGAACTAATGCTCCGATAAGAGTTCCTGCGAACTTTACTAGATAGCTTTTCATATCTTTTGATTGAGTCATGCTGACAAAAACTAATTTGAGGGCGGTGCTTAGTTACAGCATTGAAAACGTTTATTAATTATTAAAGAGAATTATAAATTTACTTACTTTCCACTTGCAGGTACGAGCAAAACCCCTTTACACTCTAATCTTCACATATTTCTTCTCTTCCACCAGACTGCTACTCCAGAAAAAAGAATAATTGCAGGGAAGATAATAACAGTGATGGAGAAAATAATCCTCATTTGGTTTCCTGAAAGTGTCAACTTTCCTTCTTTAGCTATCTTAGGTCGAATCGAAATTAGATGTTCATCTCCTCCGACCCAGTTTATAGTATTTAGAAAAAAGTCACTGTTTCCAGAAAAATCAAAGTACCTGTTTGACACAAAATCTACACTTCCACACACAGCTATCTTAGTATTATCTCCAATTTCGCCCACAGCGACAATTCCAAGTGGACCTGATTTTTCATCAGGGTCCTGCTGAGCTGTTCCCTTATCAAATAGAGAAAAATCACCTTCAGACCAACTGTACTTGCTCGTGTTTGCAATTACGGCTGTTTTGCCTTCATCCTTTTTAGTTACGTTAACACTCCTGCCATATGGGAACATTGTAACAAACCTGAAATCGTTTGTAATATCATGAGAAGGATACTCAGCCACAATCGGGGCAATGTCTCCACCGCCTACAAGCTTAGAGGAGGGGTCAATTATAATATCGTTCTTTAAATCGAAGCCATAACTTCTTAAGAGAGAAACCAAATTCTCAGCCGACCTTGGTTCTATCATAAAGACGGCTTTCCCACCGTTATCAATATACTTCTTAATAGCTTCAATCTCTTTTCCAATCAAAGGTTTTTTAGGACCTGCTATAACCAGTATTGAATTCTCTCTAGGAATACTTTTATCCGTTAGAAGTACAAAATCTTTAACCTCATAAGACTCTCCTTCTAGGGCATGCTTTAAACTTCCATATCCCTCTGGTTCTGTTTCGTTCTGAATATCCCTTTCACCATGTCCAGCAAGGAAAAAAACAGTTTTCTTTATCGACTGAGATAATTTAATTAGAGCGTTTGTAATCTCTTCCTCACTATTATCCACTATACCTCCTGATATCAAGTCTTCTAACTTTGTTTTTACATTTTGATCACCGCTTACGAGCACCACTGTACCGTACTCATTAACCTCATACTTCTTCGATAGCCCTGGCTCTTTATCTGGGTCAACGAATCGCACTCTTATCTTATCGGACTTTCTTTTATATTCGTTTATTAAATCCTGGAATTCTTTTCTATCAACACCAACCTCCTTAAAAAAGGCTAAAACCTCTATCTCTTTATCTAGATTATTCAACACTTTAACCGTCTGATCTGAAAGGGAATATAATTTCCCCACAGTAACATCGAATCTGGCATCACGTTTATAGGCTAAATAATTTATTATTATTAGAATCCCAAGTACTACTATCGAAAATACAAAGGCATTAGTTCCATGGAGAAGAAATCGCTTTCTCTTCATCTCCACCTCTCAGATTCAAGTGTGACATGGGTTAGAAGGAGTCCAAAGAAGATTAGAGAAAGATAATATACGACATCTTTTAGCTCAATCACACCTTTTGTAAAATTATCAAGGTGGTTAATTATCGAGATGTACCCTAAGATAGAACCTTCATCGCCAGATGAAGCCCCTATTATCCAAAAAATAAGCAGTATTCCGAAAGAAATCACCGCAGAAATTATTTGATTCTCAGTCAATGAAGAAGCAAAAAGCCCAACTGCAATAAAACAACCACCTAAAAGAAAAAGCCCTAGATACCCTGTAAGCACAGGACCTGAGTCGGGGTTTCCATAGGCCTCAAGAACAACAACATATATAGCAGAGAGTATCAACATTACTCCAAAGAAAGAGAGAGAAGCGAGAAACTTACCTAAAACTATATGTATTATTCTAAGAGGTGAAGTAAAAAGAAGTTCTGCTGTAAAGTTTTTTCTCTCTTCCGCAATAAGTCTCATCGTGATAAGAGGTATCATGAGAAGTAGTATGATGCTTACTGTGCCAAAGTATGGTCGAATCACGAAATCATTTAAGTTAAGCCTTTCTCTAAGGAACTGAAACCTTGGGTCGAACTGAGATTCAACAAAGCTCTGGAGATATAAAAAGAAGAAGATCCCAGAAAGAATAAGAAATACAACTAAAACAATATATGCTATAGGAGAAGCAAAATATGATTTGAATTCCCTTCTTATGATCGTAAAAACGGGTTTCATCTACTCTCCTTCAGTTGATATAACTCTAAGAAATACCTCTTCAAGTGCATGCGTAAGAGGACGGAGTTCTAGTAGACCCCAGCCATTTTTAACAACCATCTTAACCAGTTCTTCTCTAATATCGGCTCCTCCCTTTGTCTGAATGATAAACTCTCCATAAGCGCTTTCCTTCACCTCTGATACTGTGGGGAGAGAGAGGATTTTTTCGTTAACGTCATTACTTTTATCATTGTAATTGAGCTTGAGAAATAACATCTGAGCACCATTTACCCTTTGTGAAAGTGTCTCAAGGGATTCTTCTAATACAATCTTTCCTTCGTTTATAATTACAACCCTTGTGCATGTCATAGTAACCTCTGGAAGTAGGTGAGTACTCAGGATAACGGTACGATCCCCTGCCAGGCTTTTTATTAGATACCGAATCTCAATAATCTGCTTTGGGTCAAGTCCAATCGTAGGTTCGTCAAGTACTAGAACAGCAGGATCATGAACAATTGCCTGCGCAATTCCAATGCGTTGTCTATAACCTTTGGAAAGATTCCCGATTAGACGTCTTCTCACATCTGTAATTCCACACCTTTCCATAGCAAGGTCAATCTTGGCTTTTTTATTTTTCCCCGACACATTTTTTATATCAGCAACAAAGTCAAGATAACCCTGAACAGTCATGTCATTATATAAAGGGGGATTCTCAGGTAGATAACCTATTTGCCTCTTTGCTTTTATGGGATCTTCTAAAACGTCAAAATCACCCACACGGACAGTGCCATCAGTGGGAGGCATATATCCACTAATTATCCGCATTGTTGTGGTTTTTCCCGCACCGTTTGGGCCGAGAAATCCAAGAATCTCTCCATGACCAACTCGGAAGGATACATTATCTATAGCAACTAAATTGCCATAGCGTTTTGTAAGATTTTGAACCTGAATCATATCCGAAAAATAGTTTTACAAAAACTTAAGTTAAAAATTAATCAACATAGAAGTCATGTCAAGAGGGAACAGTAACTAATATGACTATCCAGTTTAGGTTAAATACAATATTAATATTTCTAGCACACTTTTATCTGATACTTTCCTCTAATTTTAAAAAACCTCTCCAGTCTTGATAATAACCAAAGACCCCACTAGTAGAAAATATACTGGCGATCACCTGAGCTTTCTTATCCGGATTATCCTTGCAGTCAATGTATAAACCTAATAATTGTAAGCCAGTTATTAGACAATGATCCCTTTTTTCAGAGTAGCTTATCAAATTACTTGGAAAGGGAGCCACATTTCGATCATCTAGAGGTGTGTCCTTATAAACGTTAACAACTAAAACTCCCTTAGGCATAATTTCGTGAGACGAGTAGTACTCAATAATAGCTTTTTCTAACTGTATAGCGTGTTTTTCTAATGCGCCCCCTGACACCCCTTTAGTCTCAACTACGGCTATTCTGTCGTTATATTTAAATATTAAACCCTCCCCGTCTTGTAATCCCCCCATAAAAGTATATCCCATCTCTTCAAGTATATCCTTGACTTGATCTTCCATCTCCTTGCCTGAGCCTGCAAATAAAATCTTACGTTGTTCTGACTTCCAAATTAAATCTTTATGTTTACTTATTTTATCTTTGATACCATTTATTTCTTTTTCGAGGTTTTGTATATCGCCTCCAATCTCAAAGTCATGAGGTAGAATATAGCTATTACACCATGATGGCAGCCCGAAATCTCCGATAGACTTTTTCGTGTCCTCAAATAACGTGTTTAGCGAATTGATCAGTTGCTGCTGTGCTTTCCCACACTCCTCTAGGGGTGTATTATAAGTTACTTTTTCACTTATCTTATTAGGTCTCTTATCATCTGAGATACCCTTTTCAATACTATAGTACTGCTTTAATGCTTTTTCTATATCCGGCTCAGAAGCGAACCCTAACTGAACATCTAGACCAGTGATAAATGAAACAGCATCAGCAATCTCTATATCAGGGTCAGAGGTTGCAAGCATTAATATTTTTCTTCCTAATTTTTTTTCTAACTTTATAGGTATTACCTTAAGTTTGTAAGCAGTTTCAGCCGGAATTAATTTCAATGTATTTTTTTCTATTTCAGTGGCCAATGGATTTACTAATGGTAGCTTAAGTTTCTTTGTAAGAAACTCTTCTAGTTTAGTCTCTGAAATAAACCCAAGCTCTACTAGAATACTTAATATTCTTCCACCTTGAGACCACTGACGTTCAAGAGCTTCCCGTAGTTGGTCTTCTGTAATTACACCAGCCTCGAGTAAAAGGTCACCAAGGAGTTTTCTTGTTATCGTTATCAATGTCTTTCCCAAGATGTTTTCTCTAATTTATGCTACCAGGCTACTTTGCTGTAATCATGATAAGTTAAGATTATGGTACACCCATTTCGACTAGTACGCAAACCACTTTTCTATTAAAGTAGATCGGATTTCTGTTCATAATAGTTAGTTTAATCTTTTATATTAGACATAGATTCTATATCGCAAAGATTTCAGAATCAAAATATGGAATACCCTAATTATTACTCCTTAGCTATTGCAATTAACTACTTACAAAAATAAAATATCTCATGTTATGTACATTTTTTTGTAATTTCGCTGAATTGAGCTATTGAAATAACCTTCAAGGAGGAATTCACATGGAAAGGGCAGTAGTTATTATTAATGAGGCTCCGAGCAGTATGAGGGCTTGGAATGGTTTTAGATTGTCAGGTGCCCTTATAGGTGCTGACACAAAGGCAGAGGTCTTTCTCCTAAACGACGGTGCCTTCTGTGCACTGAAAGGACAAACCACGCCTGATGAAATTTCGGGCCAAAATACAGGGGCAAAGATAAAAGAGCTTCTTGGGCTTGGAGCACGAATAAGGCTTTGCACTCAGTGTGCTCAGACTAGAGGCATCACGGAGGGTATGGTGGTTGAAGGAGTAGAGTGGGTAAGTATGGTAGATCTAGCCAAATCTATAAGGGAATCGAATAAGGTAGTGAGTTTTTAGATAACGTGGTGTGGGCGACCGGCCGGTCGCCCCTAAATTATTTTAGACAATCTCTCTTGAAAGCTTTTCAAGTCTTTCTATTCTTTCTTCTACTGGGGGATGTGTGCTGAAAAGTCCAGATATACCGCCACGAAGGGGATTCATTATAAAGAGATGTGCTGTGCCAGGGTTTGCATCAAGTGGAATTCTTTGTGTTCCGTAGCTTATCTTTTTAAGCGCACTTGCTAATTCAAGGGGTCTTCGAGTAATATGAGCGCCGGTTTCATCGGCTTTATACTCTCTCGCACGTGATATGGCAAGCTGAATAAGTAAGGCAATTATTGGCGCCAATATTATCATAGCAAGAGAACCTATCAAACTGCCACGTCCTTCATCGTCACTGCTTCTTCCATACCCTCCAAAAATAAGTGCGAACTGGGCCATATGAGCCAAATACCCTATAGCGCCTGCAAGCGTGGCTGCTATCGAACCAATAAGGATATCCCTATTTTTAACATGGCTAATTTCATGGGCTAATACACCCTCAAGCTCCTGTGGTTCAAGGAGTCTAAGAATGCCTTCGGTAACAGCTACAGCAGCATTTTCAGGGTTTCTTCCTGTAGCAAAGGCATTTGGTGCCTGTGTTGGCATTATATAAACCCTTGGCATTGGGATCTGAGCCTGCATCGCTACGTTTCTTACCATATTATGAAGCTTGGGAGCCTCTTCAGGCGTAACCTCCCTTGCGCGATACATAGCAAGCACGATCTTATCTGAGAACCAGTAGGATACGAGGTTCATAACAAGGGCTATAATAAAAGCTATAGTCATCCCTGTCGTTCCGCCAATAAGCCTTCCAACATAAACAAATACTAGAGTTAAAATTACTAATAAAAATGCAGTCTTTAACGATGTTGACATATTTTTAGCCTCCTAGATTACAAACTAAACAGTAATAATGTAATTATCGTAACCCTTGTTGTCAACGTTTTTCACTAGTTTTTCACTGGTTCTACAAGGATAAACAAAGGTATAATTTGAAATTCGATGGGTTTTCGATCATAAATAATACATGAATGGTTTCAGTGGATTGTACCATAAATCACGATTCTCTATCTGTTTGATAAACGTCTAACCTCGGTTCTATAAGTAAAGTTGGTGTGGGTTATGAATATGGTCTTCAATATGAGGCTTATTTGCACTGATATTAAAGATGATAAAAGTTTAATGCCGAAATTAAGGGGTTACTGCTGTCTAGTTTGCAGATTCACAAAGATTAATAAGGGTTCTTGATTTAAGGATATTTCTTCCCTCTTACCTCAGCATTAATTAAAGTGTATTTAACTAATCCTTTTGGCGAGTTATGTTCATGATAAATGAGCCCTACACCTTTTGCATAAACATCCTTGAACCAGAATTTATCTCCACCCGGAACAGTCACAACCATAAGGTCGTCAAATTTGCCCGCCAGGGTTATGAACTCAGAATGTTTGTAACTGTGTTGTATATCTAGGTTATAAAAAGTCCTTGTCCCTTTGTCAGACGTAATAAAGATAGTACCAAAAGGATCTATTCTTAAAGCAATGCTTTTTTGTCCGAAGAAGTTGTCAAAGATAGACCATCCATCTTGTGATACAGAAAGAATTGAGTAGGTTTCATCATGTGCCTTTCCCTTGGATTCAACCCTGTATGTCCAGACGTTTCCTCTATCGAGTGGAAAATATTGAGATATTTTATTGTTACCATATTGCTTAAGCACACTTGCATCAACTGGAAGCCTACCAATTGAGGTACCTTCTGGAATTGGAGGCTTTGGAAGATCCTCAATAAATTTCACATTTAGGTTCTGCGGATCGGTTGGAAATAGCTTGGCAATTAGGTATGGAGAATTTAGCCCGCTGTATGTCTTCGAATCTGTTAACATAGGTCTTACTAAGTATCTGACCTCAACGGTATTCGTTTTTTGTTCAAGCGTTGAGACCTCTACAGCGCTTTCTGTTCTTCCTCTTGGCACTATAACAATCACCAATTCTTTTTTGAAATCAATGGTGGGAACTTCATCAACAATCCCTAATGAATCCCAGACCCTTTTTAGCTCCTCTTGGTTTTTAACAACCAAATTATTAAATGATGGTATCTTATTCGTAAGTCCCTGTGAGATTACCGTAAACTTTAGATTGGAAGATAAAGCAAATATTGTAAAAAGTATCAGCAACCCCTTTACAGTCACTTTTTTATCTCCTTTTATATTAATTATATGTCAAAAAGGCCAGAAATATCAGATTAGAGTTTTCAAGATTGTGCCAAAGATAGCAAAAACAGATCAAGAATCTAGAGTCATTGGGGATTCTATTAGGAAGGCCTCATAGGCTTATTCCCTGCTTTAATTAGTTCTTCACTTATTTGTTCACAAGTGTTTTTTCAGTACTCCTCGGGATCCAGTTTCAGAGCCTCGTTAAAACGATTTATCATGTTATACAAAGCTACCAACATGGTCAGCTCTACAATCTGGGAGTCACTAAAGTGTCTTTTAAGTTCGTCAAAAAGGGCGTCAGGAATATTTCCTGGACTAATCGTCATAGTTTCTGCGTATTTTAGAGCGACCTTTTCAGCCTCTGGAATATTCGCACTCTCAGGGTTATCAACCTCAAGAATTTCATTTTCAGTAAAACCCATTTTCTTGCTTATTTGTTGATGAGCGTGATAGCAATATGCCGAGCGGTTAATCTTTGAGACTTTTAGTATTAACCTCTCCTTAAGCTTAGGATCAAGTTCGTCTGGCTCCTGAACAGCTGCAACAAATGGTCCCATGGTTGATATTATGGATGGCTTATATGCTAATGCTTTATAGATATGGGTAACCTTACCCCTTTTCTTTATCATCCGATCATAAGCCTCTTTTACCTTTGGGTCTTTAACTTCGTTATCTTCAATATATTTAATACGCGCCATATATTTCCTCCAATTTATTTATTCTATATTTTTTAAACTTTTATTCCTCTTACTTAATCTAAAATCCCGAGATATATAGACCCACTTGAAGTCTTAGTACGTAATAAATCCTAAAATGTGAATCAAAAAATATTATCGCTTACCATTTATAAATAAGAAAGAATGCTGAAGACGGGCCAGTTTCTTCAACCCTTACTGGATCATGGGATCCTCAACTGTCTTCTTCGTTCCTAGATAAAGAGCCGGTCTGAAGCCAGGTGATAACGTCAATAAAGTCATCACACAGGGTTCGAAACTCTCCATTAGTTATGCATATATCTCCTAGATACTGTATACACCTAGGGCAATTATCCGGAATCATTGGTCCTATGTTTAGGCCAGATTCCTGATCGTGTTCACCGACAGAAAGTTTAAAATTATATGTATATGTCCTTGCAGTTGAATTGGGCAACTCATCGTATTTACACCAAACGTACATCGGTCCACAAGTCTCTCTTCTTACACCACTGTAACAGGGACAAACGTTTATACCCTGCTTTTGGTTCCACCTGGAAATACAAAAAGGGCGAGCTAGCGGACACCATAGTGGCTTTATCCAAAAGATCTCCTTTTCTTTAGTAGATATAAGATATTGTATATGTATCATTTGTCCTCGTTCTTATTACACAACTTTTCTACTCAATTGTCAAGCATAATCGGCTTCAATCTTGATTGTTGACAAGGTATTTAAAAAAGGTATACATAATAGCCAGTTGTGCTTTATTTGTTGTTTTAGCATTTCTGATTTACAATTACACAAAACCACAGTTAGATAAAGTTACCTGTAATCTAGCCCTGAGAGGGCTAGTGTTAATCCTTTGGGGGGTATCTGTCATGCCAATACTAACTGAAGAACATGAAGAAATTCGAAGAGCTGTACGTAAGTTTACGGATGAAGAAATAGTTCCAGTTGCACAGGAATTAGACCGCCATCAAAAAGAAATACCCCGTGAAATTATACAAAAAATGGCAGAGCTTGGATACTTCGGTTTAATATTTCCACCA
>Ga0209640_10000366_pt1 | contig 34351 bp, 25 predicted proteins | sample RifCSP10_1_FD_184018 | JGI IMG/M metagenome (GOLD analysis project Ga0209640, IMG submission 184018) | Soil microbial communities from Rifle, Colorado - Rifle CSP2_sed 10_1 (SPAdes) (version 2) | ecosystem: Environmental > Terrestrial > Deep subsurface > Rock core/Sediment | place: Rifle... | reverse complement strand
AAGGAGATACTGGCTCGAACCAGCCGAGGGGCGCTACGGGGATATCAAGGGGACGGAGCCCCTTGGCTGATTCGGGAAGGACATACCACTAACTCCCCAACGAAAGGACTGTCGTCAGCGATGGGATCAGCAGCATTGTTTGAAGCCGCGAAGAGTATTCGCGATTGGTCACTCAACGAAGGCCGCACGTCGACTTCTCCCGTCAAGGCCGTCGAGGCGTACGCCTCGCTGGTGTTCAACGACAAGATGCAGCAGGAACGGCTGCCGAAGCCGGTGTATCGCGCCCTGCGCGCGACCATTACCCGCGGTGAGGCCCTTGATGCGGCTACCGGCGACGCCGTGGCGACGGCGCTGAAGGAGTGGGCCGTCGAGCACGGCGCCACGCACTACACGCACTGGTTCCAGCCGATGACGGGCATCACGGCGGAAAAGCACGATTCTTTTCTCGCTCCGACGACTCAGGGGACGGCCATCACCGAATTCCGCGGCAAGGAGCTGATCCAGGGCGAGCCAGACGCCTCGAGTTTCCCGTCAGGCGGGATGCGCTCGACGTTCGAGGCCCGTGGCTACACGGCCTGGGATCCCACGAGCCCGCCATGGCTGCACGTGACCATCAACAGTGCCACGCTCGTCATTCCAACGGCGTTCGTGAGCTGGACGGGTGAGGCGCTCGACAAGAAGACGCCGCTGCTCCGCTCGATGGAAGCTGTCTCGAAGCAGGCGGTTCGCGTCCTCAAGCTGTTCGGCTCGACCGCCGAGCGCGTGTTCCCGACGTGCGGTCCCGAGCAGGAGTACTTCCTGATCGATCGCAACTTCTATTTCGCGCGTCCGGACCTGATCAACGCCGGCCGCACCCTGTTTGGCGCGAAGCCGCCGAAGGGGCAGGAGATGGAGGATCAGTACTTCGGTTCGATCCCCGAGCGCGTGCTCGCGTGCATGGCGGACGTCGAGCTCGAGCTGTTCAAGATCGGCGTTCCGGTCAAAACCCGCCACAACGAGGTGGCGCCGAGCCAGTACGAGATCGCGCCGGTGTTTGAAAACGCGAATCTCTCGGTCGATCACCAGATGATGACGATGGAGACGCTGAAGCGGGTGGCGCCGAAGTACGGATTGGCGTGCCTGCTGCACGAAAAGCCGTTTGCGGGGGTCAACGGCTCCGGTAAGCACAACAACTGGTCGTTATCGGACGAATTCGGAAACAACCTCTTGAGCCCGGGCGACACGCCGCACGACAACATGCAGTTCCTGGTGTTTTGTGCCGCCGTCATCCGGGCGGTCGACATGTGGCAGGGGCTGTTGCGCGCCAGCATTGCGAGCGCGGGCAACGACCATCGCCTCGGTGCGAATGAGGCGCCGCCGGCGATCCTGTCCATTTTCCTGGGCGACATGCTCACGGACATCTTCGACCAAATCGAGAAGGGAAGCGCCAAGTCGACCAAGCAGGGTGGGACGCTCGACATCGGCGTCAGCGTGCTGCCAAAACTTCCGCGTGACGCCGGCGACCGAAATCGTACCAGCCCGTTTGCTTTTACCGGCAACAAGTTCGAGTTCCGCGCGGTGTCCTCCGGCCAGAATATCTCCTTCCCGAACACGGCGCTGAACGCGGCGATGGCCGAGTCGCTCGACTACGTGGCGACGGAGCTCGAGAACGCGACCGCCAAAGGCGGGGAGCTGAACAAGGCAGTCGGCAAACTGCTGACGAAGGTCATCAAAGCGCACAAGCGCATCATCTTCAACGGCAACAACTATGCGCCCGAATGGGAAAAGGAAGCGGCCAGGCGCAAGCTCCTCAACCTGAAGAATACGGTCGACGCGTTGCCGCAGCTGGTGACGAAGGAGGTCACCACGCTTCTCGACAAATACAAGATCCTCAACGAGCGTGAGATCCACGCGCGGTACGAGGTGTTCCTGGAAAATTACAACAAGACGGTCAACGTCGAGGCCAACCTGATGGTCCTGATGGCAAACCGCTATATCCTGCCTGCCGCGCTCGAGTACCAGAAGCAGGTTGGGCAAAGCGTGGCGGCCGTCAAGAGCGGGGGCGGGACGACCGTGCAGGGCAAGAAACTGCTGACGACCTACACGAAGCTCGTGGATCGGTTCAAAGCGCAAACGGACGCGCTCGAGTCGCTGCTCGACCGCACTGGTGGCCCGGCCGAGAAGCACGCCAAGTACACGCGTGACAAGGTCATTCCCTCGATGGGCAAGCTCCGTGAGCTCGGCGACCAAATCGAAGTGCTCACGCCCCACGAGATCTGGCCGCTGCCCACGTACAGGGAGATGCTCTTCGTGAAATGAGCAGTAGGCAGTAAGCAGTAGGCACCGGCCTTTTCTTTCTGCCCACGAGGATCCGACATGGGCTGCTGGCTACCAACCACGAACCACTAACCAGCCACCAGCCACCAGCCACCAGCCACACAGCCACCAGCGACCAGCGACCAGCGACCAGCGACCAGCGACCTGGTACCCATCCTGCAAGAACGCATTGTCGACCTTGGCTGCCATGCGGCTGGCGTGGACTAGCGGCCTGGGATCTACGGCCAATCGTTCGCGGCGATCCAAAATTTCGTGCGTCGTCCGAGAGGTTTCGTCCGTGCCTCCGTCGCGTTCAGCCCGAGGTCATGCTCGATGTCACGAATGCCTTCCGTGAGGGCGCTGGTGACCGTGTTGGTGACCCAGGACGGTGCGCGAAGCGGAACCTGCCCGGCCGGTTTTGACCGGCGGGCCGCACGAGCAACCCCGGCCTGCCATTTCGAACCCAAGCACGTATCCAAAAGGATGGAACCAGAGGGGGACCTGAGCGGCGAGTCGTGTAACGGCCGTCCTACGACGTGGCGTGTAACGACTTACGTGTTTTGGCTCTGATGAATTCATGAACGGCATGGGTATTCTCGAGAGGCTTCGTCCTCAACCACGGTGGAAACATGCAGATCCGGCGGTCCGGGCGGCCGCCGTGTACGACCTCGGCCCGGACGAGGCCGAGGCGCTGCACCTGCTCGCCCGCGAGGACCCGGAGCCGCGAGTGCGCCGAGCCGCGGTCACGCGGGTCGACGCCGCTGACGTGCTTGCCGAGGTCGTGAAAACGGATCCGGACGAGGACGTGCGAGCCGAAGCCGTTCGCGGCCTCGCGGGGCTGGCGGCTGAAGCTGACGACATCACGAATGCGCTCGAGGCGGCGCGGCAGCTCGTGGCGCTCGGGAAAACAAAGGAGCTCATGCTGGTGGCGCGCGAGAGCTCCAATCTCGACGTCCGCGGGGCCGTCGTCGATCTCCTGGACGATCCCAAGGCGCTGGCGGCCATCAGCCGGCAGGCGCGCGACAGCGCGACACGGTTGCGCGCCCTCGAGCGGCTGACTGACGGCGACGAGATTCTCAACGTCGCGCTCAAAGCGGAGCACACCGACACTGCGGTCGCGGCGCTCGAACGGATAACCGTCACGAGCGCGCTCACCGAGGTCTCGCAGCGCGCGCGCAACAAGGTCGCAGCTCGTCGCGCCCGCGCGAGGCTTCGCTTGATGGTGGAAGCCACGAAGCCTGCTGCTGCCGCCGAGATCCGGATGAGCGCGGAAGACCGGCAGCGCGCGCTCGACTTGCTCCATCGCGCCGAAGGACTCGTGGCGGTTGCCGATCCGGACGAAGCCGGCAGCTCGCTGGCCGTCGTCCGTTTGGCGTGGGCCGAGCTGCAGGCCGACGCCGAGCTCGATGTTGCGCTCGTGCAGCAGTTCGAAGCCGCCAGCGACGCGGTGCGCGAAGCCATCGCCGAGCGCCAGCGGGAACGGGCAGCAGAAGAGGAACGGGCGCGAACGCTGGCGCGCGAGCAGGCGGATCGGACGGCCATCTGCGAGGAGATCGAGGCGCTCTCCGTCGACGGTGGAGCGGATCGCATCGCCGAGTTGAAGGTACGGTGGGACAACCTGCCGCCGATGCCGTCTGAGTACGCCGCGCCGCTGACCCGCAGGTTTCAGGACGCGTGTCGCACATTCGAGGATCGCGAGCGTCGCCGCCTGCTTGCCGAAGCTGCGGCAGCACGACTCGACACCCTCGCCACCGAGCTCGAGCAGCTGGCCGGATCGGACCAGGCGCCGGACGACATCATCGCGCGGTGGCGTGGACTGCGGCGCGATGCTGACGTCCTTCGGGAGCATGCGTCGTCGAATCCGGGTGCGGCGGAGCGACTGGAGCATGCGATCGCGCGGCTCGAGGAGAAGGAACACCAGCAGGCGGCGATACGCGCAAAGCAGGAGCAGGACAACCTGCGGCGCCTCCAGCAGCTGTGCCGTCACGCCGAAGCATTGGCCGCCGCCGAACAGGTCACGCTGAAGGCGGGTACACGCACCGTGCGCGACATCCGGGCCGCCATCGATCAGCGTCCGTCGTTGCCGTCGAAGAAGGACTGGCAGGAGCTTCACGCGCGCCTCGAAACCGCCCGCGCAAAGCTGGCGCCAAAAGTTCAGGAGCTCCGCGAGGCCGACGAGTGGCAGCGTTGGGCGAACCTGCAGGTGCAGGAAGAGTTGTGCGGACAGATGGAAGCGCTCAAGGACGAACAGGATGCCGAAGCCGCGGCGCGACGCATGCGTGAGCTGCAGGCACGCTGGAGGGAAGTGGCGCTGGCGCCGCCGGCCAAGGGCGAAGCGATGTGGCGCCGCTTCAAGGTTGCCCAGGACGAGGTGTTCGCACGCACGGGAGCATACTTCGCGGCGCAGGCCGAGGAGCGCGCCGCAAATCTGGCGAAGAAGCAGGCACTCTGCGAGCGTGCCGCGGGCCTTGCCGATTCGACCGATTGGGTGCCCACCGCCGTGGCGCTGCAGGTGCTGCAGGCCGAGTGGAAGACCATCGGACCCGTCACACGCGGTCACGAGAAAGCCGTCTGGGAGAGGTTCCGCGGCGCCTGCGATCGCTTCTTCACGCGACGGCAGCAGGATCTGAAGCACCGCAAGGAAGCGTGGGCAGCCAACCTCGCAAAGAAGGAAGAGCTGTGCGGGAAGGCAGAAGCGCTTGCCGATTCCACAGACTGGGAGGTCGCGGCTGCGCAAATCCGACACCTCCAGGTCGAGTGGAAGACAATCGGCCCGGTTCGGAAAGCGAAGTCGGAGGCTGTGTGGCAGCGGTTTCGCACTGCGTGCGATCGATTTTTCGACCGCTTCAAGCATCGCGATCAGGTGGAGCTGGCGTCGAAGGCCGAGCCGCGCGAATCAGCGATTCGCAACCTGGAACGGCTGCTGCCGCCGGACGGCACCGATGGCAGCGCCCCTCCCGATGGCCTGTTTGCCGTCATCCAGCAGGCGCGAGAGCATTGGCAGCAGGCGCCGGAGCTGCCGCGGCAGATGCAGCAGGACCTCGCCGTTCGCTATCACGAGGCACTGGGCCGGCTAATGGCGACGTGGCCCGCCGCGTTCAGCGGCACCGATCTGGATCCCGACGTCACTCGAAAGCGGATGGAGAAGCTGGTGACGAGGGTCGAGGAGCTCGTGTCTGCGCCTGGCCATCACGCCGCGCAGCTTTCACCAGCTGAGCTGCTCGCGCGGCAATGGCGGGAGCGGCTCGCGTCGAACACCATCGCCGGCAGTCGTACAGCGGAAAACGAGGAGTCGCGGTGGCGAGCTGCGGAGCAGGACGTTCGCAACGCTCAAGCGCAGTGGATGCGACTCGGCCCGGTGCCGGCCGACATCGCGGGACCGCTCAACGAACGGTTCCAGCGTGCGTGCCGGAGGTTTTTCGAGCAAAGAAAACGCGCGTCTTGAATTGGACGATCGATGATCGATGATCTGAGCATCGATTGAGCCATCGATGCATCGACGCGTCGATCCAATCTCGAATCATCGATACATCGAGTGAAATCATCGATCATCGTTCATCGATCATCGATGGTTCAGCCTTCCAGGTAGGTATATCCGTAGAGCCCGTCCTCGTAGAATCGCAGCAGCCGCCCCGCCCCTTCGTAATCGATGCGGCCGCCGCGGACGGCGGTTTCAACGTCGGTGCGCAGCTTGCCGAGCAGTATCTCGGCGTCGAACTCCACGTAATCCAGCACCTCGCGTACGGTGTCGCCCTTGATCAGGGTGTCCAGGCGAGCCTCGCCGTTCGCGTCGAGGCTGACGTGCACCGCGTGCGTGTCGCCGAACAGGTTGTGAAGGTCGCCCAGGATCTCCTGGTAGGCCCCGACGAGAAAGACGCCCAGGTAGTACGAGCCGCCGTTGACCGTGTGAAGCGGCAGGGTCTTCTTGACGTCGCGCCGGTCGACGAAGCGATCCAGCTTGCCGTCGGAATCGCACGTGATGTCGCCAAGGACCGCGTGATTGGTGGGCCTCTCGTTCAGACGGTGAATCGGCATGACGGGAAACAGCTGCTTGATGGCCCAACTGTCGGGAATCGACTGGAAGAGCGAGAAGTTGCAGAAGTACGTATCCGACAGCTGCTCGTCCAGATTCTGCAAATCCTCCGGCACTTCGGCCATCGTCTGGACGATCTTCTGTAGCTTCGTGCAGATCGCCCAGAAGAGGTTTTCGGCCATGCTCCGCTGGTCGAGCGGCAGGTAGCCGCCATTGAACAGGCTAATGGCCATGTCCAGCGCTTGTTGGGCGTCGTGGAATGCCTCGAGCGCGTTGCGCGCCGTGACGTTGTTGTAGGTTTCGACCAGGTCAACGAGAGGCTGCTCCCACTCGGGATTCGGGGTGATGGGGACTTTTTCGTCGCCGAACCCGGACACGCCGAGCACGTTGAAGACCAGCACGCTGTGGTACGCGACGACCGCGCGACCGCTCTCCGAGACGATCGTCGGATGGGGCACCCCCGCCTCGTCACAGACCGTCTGAATGTGATAGACGACGTCGTTGGCGTACTCCTCGAGCGTGTAATTCATGCTCGACTCGAAGTTCGTCTGCGAGCCGTCGTAATCGACGCCCAGACCCCCGCCGACGTCCAGATACTGCAAACCGGCACCGAGCCGCGCGAGCTCGGTGTAGACACGGGCCGCCTCGTTGAGCGCCCCTTTCACGATGCGGATGTTGGTGATCTGGCTGCCCAGGTGGAAGTGGAGCAGCGTGAGGCAGTCCTGCATACCGCGCGCCTTCAGCTCTTCGAGGCCGCGCATGATCTCGGTGACGGTCAGCCCGAACTTCGAGCGGAAGCCGCCGGACGACTGCCAGCGTCCGCTTCCGCGCGCCGCCAGCTTGACTCGCATCCCAATCTGGGGCCTAACCCCAATCTTTTCAGCCGTTTCGAGGATGAGGCCCAGCTCTGTGTACTTCTCGACAACCGGGATGATGTTGCGGCCAATCTTCAGGGCCAGCATCGCCGTTTCGATGAACTCGGCGTCCTTGAAGCCGTTGCAGATGATAGGCGTGTCGTTATCCGCGAGCGCGACCACCGCCAGCAGTTCGGGCTTCGACCCGGCCTCGAGACCAAACCGATACGGCCGTCCGAAGTCCAGCACCTCCTCGACGACCTGGCGCTGCTGGTTGACCTTGATCGGATACACGCAGCTGTAGCCACCGTGGTACTGGTTCTGAGAGATGGCCGCCTGGAAGGCCGCATGAATCTCGCCGAGACGATGCCGGAGGATGTCGGTAAAACGAATCAGGACCGGCAGGCTGATGCCGCGAAGCTGAAGACGGTCGACCAGTTCCTTGAGGTCGATGGCACGCGCAGGGTCCTTGGTCGGATGAACCTGCATGTGCCCCGTGGCGTTCACCGAGAAGTAGCCGTGACCCCAACGCGGCACCTCGTAGAGCTCGCTGGCGTCTTGGACGCTCCATGCTCTGGTGGACGACGTGCTCGCCACGGCGGGCGACGGACGCCCGTTGGTTACCGTGCTCATCTCGGTTTCATGATACGAGGTCTTTTGTCTTTAGTCTCTAATCTTTTTAGATCGTTCGGGTCGTTCGGATCGTTCGGATCGTTCGACTAGAATGTCGTTTCCATGTCCGTGAGGCTTCCCTCCATCAAGCTGGTGCTGCTGCCGAAGGACACGAACGCGTACGGGACGATCTTCGGAGGCGTCATCCTGTCCCACATCGACCTCGCTTCGGCGGTGGAAGCTCGCAAGACTGCGCCGCATCGGTACGTGACGCGAGCGATGCACGAGGTCGAGTTCCACGAACCGGTGTTCGTGGGTGACGTGGTCAGCTTTTATACGGAGACCATCCGCGTCGGCCGCACGTCGCTCACCGTGCGGGTGTTGGTGGAAGCTGAGCGATGGAGCGCCAGTCCCACCGCGCCGAGAGGGGCGGGTTGCGGCGAAGTGGTAAAGGTCACCGAGGCTGAAGTGGTGCTGGTTGCCGTGGACAATCATGGACGGCCGATGCCCATTCGGCCGGAACCGATGCAGGCCTAGGACAAGTAGAAAGTGGAAGAAGTGGAAGAAGTGGAAAAGTAAGTGGAAAGTAGAATTGGAGTCTGCCGAATCCTTTTATGGCAGATGGCGCTCGGGAAACAGTGCACTCGTAACTTACTTTTCCACTTCTCCAGTTTTTCCACTTTTCCACTTCTACAATGTTCTCAATGAAATGGGTGAGCACAAGGCGCGCCGCGCCGCCGGTGCCGTTTATCGATGCGCTGTTTGCCGGCACCGCGCCGGACGGCGGTTTGTACTTTCCAGAGCGTTTCGACCCCCTGCCTGCGTCGAGACTCGAGACGGTCAGGTCCGGGGGGCTCGCCGAAATCGCCACCGCCGTCGGCACCCACCTGCTGGCGGGCGACATCTCCGAGCTGGACATGGGACGGATCGTGCGCGATGCGCTCGATTTTTCGATTCCGCTCGTCCAGGTGGCAGACCGTGTGTGGGCGCTCGAACTGTTCCACGGACCGACGCTGGCCTTCAAGGACGTGGGCGCGCGCGTACAAGCGCGGCTGCTGCACCACTTCACGGACGGGACGCCGCTGACGATTCTGGTGGCCACGTCCGGGGACACTGGCAGCGCCGTTGCGCAGGCTTTCCACGGGGTGCCGGATTCACGCGTCTTTGTTCTGTATCCCGAGGGTCAGGTGACCGACGTCCAGGAGGCGCAAATGGCCTCCCTCGGCGGCAACATCACCGCCGTCGCAGTGCACGGCACGTTCGACGACTGCCAGCGTCTGGTCAAGGAGGCGTTCGCGGACGACGAATTGCGCAAGCGCGTATGGCTGACCCCGGCCAACTCGATCAACCTCGGCCGGCTGCTGCCGCAGGTGTTTTATTACTTCCTGCTGGCGCCCCTGGGTCCGGCCGGACGCTACGATCCGGCGTGGCTGGGTCCGGCTAAAGCCGGACACTACGACCGCGAACTGGTTGTGTCGGTGCCCAGCGGGAATTTCGGCAACCTGACAGCAGGCCTGATTGCCAAACGCATCGGTCTGCCGGTCGGTCGTTTCATCGCCGCGACAAACGTCAACGACGTCGTCCCGGAGTATCTCCGGTCAGGCATCTACACACCGCGGCCGTCGGTGCGGACCGTCGCGAACGCGATGGACGTCGGGGCCCCCAGCAATTTCGAACGGATACGCGCCCTGTACGACGACGACATCGATCGGATGCGTGAAGATCTCGTGGGCGCGGCCTTTGACGATGCGAATGTTGTGGCGGAAATTGGACGGGTGTATCGCGAGCACGGTTATTTGCTCGACCCGCACGGCGCAATCGCCTGGCTGGGTCTTCACGAGCATCTCTCCACCCATCCACGCGCAGCGGGCGTCTTCCTCGCCACCGCGCATCCTGCAAAGTTCCGCGAGGTCGTGGAGCCAGCCATCGGAGAGAAAGTGGCGCTGCCATCGACGCTCGCCGACGCGCTCGCACGCCCGCGCCACAGCGTCAGACTCGCCGTGAACTATCCTGCGCTCGTCGATCTGGTACTGAGCTGATGGCCCTCATCGACACGTTCAGGCCGGAGCCCGGGACGCTGCGAACGCGCGAGGAGATTCCCGCCAGATACAAGTGGAATCTCACCTCCATCTGCCGCGATTGGGACGACTGGGCCACGAGCTATCGACAGCTCGAAGCAGCCGTCGAATCGTTCAAGACACTGCAGGGGACGCTGGCGCAGGGTTCGGGGCACCTGCTGTCGGCGTTTCGCGCGATGGACGAGATGGGCGCGCTCAGCTACCGGGTCTGGTACTTTGCGGCGCTCCAGTACGACGAAGATCAGCGGAACAACGACATCAACGCACGTCGGCAGCAGGTGCAGATTCTGTTCGCGCGCCAGCAGCAGGCGAGTTCCTGGTTCAATCCGGAGCTGCTGGCCATCTCGCTCGAGACGGTTCGCGGCTGGCTGACGGCCGACGCGGATCTGGCCCTCTACCGCTTTGCCATCGAGAGCCTGTTTCACGAGCAGGAGCACGTGCTCGACAAGAACGGTGAGCGTCTCTTGTCGTATGCCGGACGATTCAACAGCGTTCCTCACGACAGCTATGCTGCGCTGACGACGGCGGACATGAAGTTCTCCTCAATCACGCTCAGCACGGGCGAGCGGATCACCTTGAGCTACGGTCAATACCGTGCTGTGCTCGAGACGAACCGGCATCAGGAGGATCGAGCCGCGGCGTACCGCGCGTTTCACGGCGCCTACGCCGACAATCAGAACACGTACGCTGCACTCTACTCCGGCGTACTGCAGCGGGATTGGTTCCACGCGCGCGCACGCAACTACACGTCGACGCTCGATGCCGCGTTGCACGGCAACAACATCCCGCCGGCTGTCGTGGAAAACCTGATCGCCGCCACACGCCAGGGGGTCGAGCCGTTGCGACGCTACCATCGCCTGCGGCGGCGCGTGCTCGGGGTGGACGCGTACCGGTTGTTCGACGTCTTCGTCCCGCTCGTCGAGCACGACGTCCGATATCCCTATGACGAGGTGGGGTCGTGGATCGTGGAGTCGGTTGCCCCGCTCGGCCGCGAGTACCAGCAGCAGGTCCGCCGCGCGTTCGAGGAACACTGGATCGACGTGTTCGAGAACGCCGGGAAGCGGCACGGCGCGTACTCGGCTCCCGTGTACGGGGCGCACCCGTACATACTCCTCAACTATAACGAGACACTCGACGCCGTCTTTACGCTCGCGCACGAGATGGGGCACTCGATGCACACGCTGCTCTCCCACTGCACGCAGCCGTTCGTGTATGCCGGCTACACTATCTTTGTCGCAGAGGTGCCGTCGACGCTGAACGAGGCGTTGTTCCTCGACTTCATGCTGGAGCGGGCGCGCTCGCGCGACGAGCGGATCGTGCTGCTGCAGCATGCGATAGACAGCATTACGGGCACCTTCTACACGCAGGTGCTCTTCGCGGATTTCGAGCTGCAGGCACATCGGTTGGTCGAGAACGATCGACCCGTGACGGCCGACACGCTCAACGAGCTGTTCCGAGGATTGCTGCGCGACTACTACGGCGACGCGCTGGACGAGGAAGCCGTCTCTGCCGTCACCTGGACGCGGATCCCGCATTTCTTCAGCACGCCCTACTACGTGTACCAGTACGCCACGTGCTTCGCCTCCACCGCGAGGCTGATGCAGGACCTGCGGGCGCCGAATGAGGGGCAGCGCGAGGACGCCGTGCACCGGTATCTATCGCTGCTTCGCGCCGGTGGCAGCGATTACCCGATGACGCTGCTGGCGCGCACTGGGATCGACCTAAGTCAGCCCGATACGGTAGGCGCCGTGGCAACCGAGCTGGATGGGCTGGTGACCCGGCTCGACGAGGAACTGCGGGGCTGACGCGCACGCTGAAGCGTGCGCTCTACGGGTACAGGCGCAGCGACATGTGCGGGTGTGGCGCCATGCGCAGGTGTAGCGCGCAGGCTTCAGCCTGCGCGCGTCACCCGCTCACACTACCCGCGGCAGGTGGACGAGAATCTCCGTGCCCTGCCCGAGCGTGCTGTGGCAGGCAATTCGGCCCCCATGGGCCTCGACGATCCATTTGGCGATCGCCAAGCCGAGGCCGGCGCCGCCGGAGTGCGAGGTGCGGGCCTTGTCCGCGCGGTAGAACCGCTCGAATACCCGGGGTAAATCGTCGGCACTGATACCGGTGCCGGTGTCGCGCACCCGCAGACACGCCTCACCCCCTTCGGGCCACACGTCCACGTGCACCTGCCCGCCGGCCCGGTTGTACTGGATGGCGTTGGAAAAGAGATTCGTCACCAGGTCGGTGAGCCGGTCCCGATCTCCGACGACCGTGGCTTCGCGCAGACGGGTTTCGATGGTGACGCGCTTTTGCTCCGCGAGCGGCTGCACGATTCCCAGCGCATCGTTGACCACCGGCGCAAGGCCAACCGGCGCACGTTGAAGGGCCACGTCGGCGCTGTCCGCACGGGCCAGTGTCAGCAGGCGCTCCACTACGCGTCGCATGCGATCAGCCGCCCGCTGCGCCGTGTCGAACGAGCGGCGGTACTCCTCCGACGAGCGATCGCGTGAGAGCGCCCACTCGATTTCCGCTGAGATCGTCGCAAGGGGCGTTCGCAGCTCATGTGACGCATCGGCTGTGAACCGACGCTCGTTCTCGACGGCGAGTCGAAGCCGATCGAAGGCCTGATTCAGCGCGAGCGCCACCTGTTCGAGCTCGTTGTCGGTGTGTTCCACGGCGATTCGCGCTGTCAGGTCGCCGGCGCTCATGGCGGTTGCCGCCTGGCTGATTCGCGCCACCGGCGCGAGCGCGCGGCCCACGAGAAACCAGCCGCCCAGCAGCGACAGGACGAGCGCAGCCAGACCACCCGCCGCGGCAGTGCCCGCGAACGCCAAGATGTCGCGTCGTGCGTCGGCCAAGTCGCGACCGATCAGCACCAGCGCTCCGTTGGCGCCCGTCACCGTCACCTCCCGTCGACCGTCACGCGTGACGGTCCCCGCAGCCGCAGGTCGCGGGATGTCGAAGTCTCCCGGCGAGCGATCGACGAGCTCTCCCTCACGATTCCACACCGCATAGAAGGTGAGCGGCGCGGTGGCGCCATCGGTTTGGCGGTATTCGGGCGGAAGAACGAGGTCGAATTCGCCCGAGGCCATCGGCCGCAACCCCTGCACGAAGCCCGCTGCGCTCGACCGCAGACCCTGGTCGATGTCGGCAACCAGGGATCGCCAGAACAAGTAACAGACGGTGCCCGCAAACGTCGCGATGACGGCTGCGAGGATGAACGTGTACCAGAGCAGCAGCCGCGCGCGCAGCGAGCTAAGCATCGATCATGTAGCCCTCGCCGCGGCGGGTGCGAATCACGCCGGGACCGAGCTTGCGGCGAAGCGCGGCCACGTGAACGTCGACCACGTTGGACAGCACATCGGTGTCTTCGTTGTAGATGTGTTCGCAGATCGTCGAGCGTGCGACGACCGAGCCTCGCGATCGCGTCAGCAGCTCGAGGATCGCAAACTCACGCGCGGTCAGCTCGATAGGAGCCCCGGCCCGCAACACCTGCCGGCCTGCGGTATCGATCGCCAGTCCGCCAAGCTGCACGGTGGACGAGGGATTTCCGTAGGCCCGGCGAATCATCGCGCGGACGCGCGCGACGAGCTCCACCAGGGCGAACGGCTTCGTGAGGTAATCGTCGGCGCCGAGGTTCAAGCCGCGCACGCGGTCGTCGATCATGTCGCGGGCGGTCAGCACGAGCACCGGCGTCCTGATGCCATCGGCGCGAGCGGTCTGCAGCAGCGCCCATCCGTCGAGGCGCGGCAGCATCAAATCGAGGATGACGGCATCATAGGGCAACTCGCGGATCTTGAAGAGCGCGTCTTCACCGTCCTCCGCGAGGTCCACCGCGAATTCCTCTTCCTCGAGCGCTCGTCGAAGCGTCTGCGCCAAATCGCGCTCATCTTCGACGACGAGGAGCCTCACCGGCCGCGTCCTCGATTCTCATCCGGTTCGACGCGCAAGTCGTCGAACCACGTGGTGGCGCCGCCACCCGACCAGACGCCGGCGCGGCCCTCGTCGGCGACGGTCCGATCGCGGGCGCGTATCACGCCGATCCCGCCGAGCGATACCCGAATATCGTCGTCATCCTGCACGACGCGGATGCTGTGCCAGGCCGACACATCGAGCTCGAGCTCGTCTTCCTCATCGAGCTGGATGCGATTGCCTCGCACCACGCGATACAGCGCCAGCTCCTGGACGCGCAAATCGAGCGCCGCGAGATAGAAATTCTCCGCGTCCTGATATCGCCAGACCAGTCCGCCGACACGTTCGCCTTCCATGAGCTTGAGCCTGACCGACGCGCGCATCTGCGCTGGATGCGGCGTGTCGAGCACGGCCAACGAAAAGCCGCCGGCAGCGGCCGGATCCGCCAGATGTGTCAGGTAATGGTTTGGTCCTTCTGCGCGCACCAGCCATCGCCCCGCTGTCTGTTGGCGCGCGGCGGCAAACGTGAGACCGAGAGGCGGACTGTTGATCGGATCCTCGTCGAACGTACGCACCGCGACCTGCGCGCTCGCGCCTCGGAGCGCGAGCGCGGCGGCGATCACGATCAGCAGCGCGCGGATCCTGTTCACGAGAAACGAGTCGATTGTATCCGACCTGCGCGCGGTCTCCGCACGATCGCATCTTCATCATGCCTTCATGTACGGTGCATTACGCTGGCGTCCCCGTGATGATCAGGATCTTGGGTTGCGCTTCTGATCACGCCTCAGCGTGGAGCGCACAGTACAATGTCGGCGCTTCGAACACTCTATGAAACACGGATACGGAGCCCTCACATTCGTGACGGCAGCTTTGTGCATCAGCCCGCTCGCGGCGGCTCAGCAGGACAACATCACGCAGCAGGACAACGGCCGAAAGACGGCCCGCGCCGTTCGCGTGCCGGCCGGCGCCATCGACGTCGACGGGCGCCTGGCCGAGTCTGTCTGGCAGACCATCCCGGCGATTACGGAGTTCGTTCAGAAGGAGCCGGTCGAGGGTACGCGGCCAACCGATCAGATGGAGGTGCGGTTCGCGTACGACGACACTGCGTTGTACGTAGGCGCCCGTATGCATGCTGGCGGCGGCATCCAGGCCCCGATGGGGCGGCGTGACAACGGCGACCAGGCCGAGCATCTTCTCATCTCACTCGACACGTATCTCGATCGACGAACGTCGTCGACCTTTGGCGTCACCGCGTCGGGCGTCAGGCTCGACCGCTACTACGCAAGCGACAGACCGTGGGACGACGACGACAGTTTCGACCCCGTCTGGCAAGCGCGCACGAGCGTGGACACGCAGGGATGGGTTGCAGAATTGTGGATTCCCTTCTCACAGCTTCGCTTCACCGACCGCAGTCCGCAGGTGTGGGGCCTGAACATCCAACGATGGATCCCGTCGCGCAACGAGGAGGTGTACTGGGCGCTGATCTCGCGCACCGAGGAGCGGTGGGCGTCACTCTTCGGCGACCTGCACGGCATCGACGGCATTACGCCGAGTCGCCGGCTCGAGATCATGCCGTATGTGGCGAGCTCGGCGCATGTAATTGGCGATCGCGATCGAGACGATCCGTTCACTGGAGGCGGGAACCTCGAAGGGCGCATTGGCGTCGACGCGAAAATGGGTCTCGGCTCGAACCTGACGCTTGAGGCGACTGTCAATCCCGACTTTGGACAGGTCGAAGCCGACCCGGCCGAGGTGAATCTCTCGGCCTTCGAAACGTTCTTCAGCGAACGCCGGCCGTTCTTTGTCGAGGGCAACGATCTGTTGACGGGCAACGTCAACAACTATTTCTATTCGCGCCGCATCGGCGCGCCGCCGGCGGGACGGGCGTCGGCCGACTTCGTGGAGTACCCGGGCACGTCGACGATTCTGGGCGCCGCCAAGCTGACCGGGCGTCTGGAGTCGGGGCTGTCGGTCGGGATGCTGGGCGCGGTGACCGCCGAAGAATCCGCCCGCACGTTCGACGCGCCCGGCCTGTTCGGCCGCACGCGCGTCGCGCCGCGGACGACGTACGGCGTGACGCGTCTGCAGCAGCAGTTCGGATCGTCGGGGTCGACGACGGCGATGATGGCGACCGCCGTGCATCGCGATATCGCCGAGGGCGATCCGCTCGCGTCGCTACTCGCGCGCAACGCCTTCACCCTCAGCAGCGACTCCGTGATCCGTCTGAGGGACGGCGACTACGAAATGCAGGTGAACGGGGGGGTCACGTACGTCGGCGGCGACGCGCCCGCCATCGATCGTCTGCAGCGCGCGAGCGCCAGGTATCTCCAGCGTCCCGACGCCGCCTACACCTCCTACGACCCGCGGCGCACATCGATGACGGGCATGAAGCTCATTGCGAGTGTCGAGCGCAGCAATGCGCGGCACTGGTCGTGGGAGGTCGGCACGGACATCGAATCACCCGAGTTCGAGACCAACGACATCGGCCGCCTCGGCGCGGGAGACGGCATCGTCGGTTCTGGAGAAATCGAGTATCAGGAGACGGTTCCGGGCCGCTGGTGGCGCCAGTATTCCTTTACTCTGCAAACGCGCAACGAGTGGAACTATGGCGGCGACCGGCAGCAGGCGCAGTGGGAGCCGGGCGTCGAGATCACGTGGCCGAACTTCTGGCAAACAGAGCTGAGCGGCACGATCAATCCGCGCACGCAGGACCAGCGTCTGACGCGCGGCGGCCCGTCGATGGAAAAGCCGGCGAACTGGGAGATGTCCCTGAGCGTCGAGAGCAGCGAGTCGTCCCGGACGCGCGGCGACGTCGAGGCAACCTACGGTCGTAATGAGGATGGTGGACTGATGTTCAACGTGAACGGCGGCATCACGATGCAGCCGGGATCGCGGTGGCAGCTGTCCATCGGTCCGCAGTACGAACGGCAGATCGACACGCAGCAGTACGTGGCCACGCTGGCGGGAGGCGGCCCGGCGACCTACGGCGGGCGCTACGTGTTTGCCCACATCGACCGGTCGACCTACTCGACGGAGTTTCGCTGGAACTACACGTTCAAACCGGATCTGACGCTCGATTTCTATGGCGAGCCGTTCGCGGCCAGCGGTCGTTACGATCATATTGGCGAGCTCATGGCCGCGCGTACTCGGCAGCTTCGGGTCTATGGCACAGACGGAACGACGTTGACGACCCTAGCTGACGGGACACGTCGCGTGACCGACGGTTCCACCGGCTTTACGCTGCGCAACCCCGACTTCAACGTGCAGTCGTTCCGCAGCAACCTCGTGCTTCGCTGGGAGTGGCGCGCAGGCAGCGCGCTGTATCTAGTGTGGCAGCAGGATAGGGAATTGGAACTTCTCGCACCGGAGCGCGTGTCGGCGGGTGACATGTTCAGCTCCCTCGGCCGGCGGGGGGACAATTTCTTCGCCATCAAAGTCGCCTATTGGTTCTCGCCGAATTGACCCGGAGGCCTAAAGCCCTCCGGCTACCAGGACCCCGGTCTAAAGGCCTCGGGCGCTACCGGGACCCCGGGCGTACAGCCGGTAGCCGGAAACCTTCAGGTTTCCGGTAGACACATCCTTCATTTCTTTGTAACATTCCATCCGCATAGACGGATACATGGTCGCGATTCTCGAGCACATGTCGGCGCTTGCCGACCCAACCCGTTGCCGGATCCTGTTGCTGCTCGAGAAGCACGAGCTGACGGTGTCGGACCTCTGCGCCGTGCTGCAGTTGCCGCAGTCGAGCGTCAGCCGTCATCTGAAGACGCTCGCCGACGATGACTGGGTGACGTCGCGGCGCGATGGCACCAGCCGCTTCTACACCATGCCGCTCGACGATCTTGATTCCGGCGCGAGCGGGCTCTGGCCGCTGATTCGCGAGCAGGTGGCCGGGACGCCAAGAGCCGGTCAGGACCGGCAGCGGCTGCTTGGCGTGCTCGCGCGCCGCCGCACAAAGTCGGAGGAGTTCTTCGCCACCGCCGCCGCTGGATGGGATCGACTGCGGGGGGACCTGTTCGGCGACACCTTCTTCCTGTGGGCGGTCCTTGGATTGATCGATCCTTCCCTCACGGTCGGTGACCTCGGTTGTGGGACCGGACAGCTGACGGAGACAATTGCGCCGCACGTGCACCGCGTCATTGCAGTCGACGCCTCGGACGACATGCTGTCGGCGGCGCGCACGCGTCTCGACAAGCTGTCGAACGTCGACGTTCGGCAGGGGGAGCTCGAGGCGCTGCCGATCCAGCCAGCTGAGCTCGATGCGGCCGTGATGTCGCTCGTCCTCCACTACGCGCCGGATCCGGCGCGCGTGCTGTCGGAGGTTGCGCGCGTCCTCCAACCCGGCGGCCGCGTGTTGGTCGTCGACATGCTGCCGCATGAGCACGAGGAGTATCAGCAGCACATGGGACATGTCTGGCTCGGATTTTCGGACAAGCAGATTGTCCGGTTTCTTACGGGCACCGGGTTCGGGAACGTGCGGATTCGATCCCTGCCGACGGATCCCAATGCAAAGGGTCCGGCCTTGTTCGCAGCGGCGGCGACGCGACACAGGTAAATCCAGAGGAGAGCTTCATGGCCACAGCAGTAACTGAAAAGACGCACGCATTCGAGATGGCCGAAAAGGCAGGCCGGGTCCAGTACAAGGTGGCCGACCTGAAATTGGCCGAATGGGGACGCAAGGAGATTCGACTCGCCGAGCACGAGATGCCAGGCCTCATGGCTCTACGCTCGCGGTATGCGGGCAGGAGGCCTCTTGCGGGTGCCCGCATCATGGGCAGTCTGCACATGACGGTTCAGACCGCCGTGCTGATCGAGACGCTGTCCGAGCTTGGCGCCGACCTCCGCTGGGTGTCGTGCAACATCTTCTCGACGCAGGATCACGCCGCCGCGGCCGTTGTCGTAGGTCGCCCTGAGACGGGGGGAACGGTGGATTCGCCGAAGGGGATGCCGGTGTTCGCGTGGAAAGGCGAGACGTTGCCCGAGTATTGGTGGTGCACGGCCGAAGCGCTCGTCTGGCCCGACGGCGTCGGCCCGACGCTCATCGTGGACGATGGTGGAGACGCCACGCTGTTCGTGCATAAAGCGGCAGAGTTCGAAAGGGTCGGTAAGGTCCCGGAATTCGAGGTACACACGGACCCTGAGGAATGGGGCGTCATTCTCGACGTAATCCGACAGCAATTGAAGGGGCACCCAGGACGCTGGACCGCGGTCGCAGCAGGGGTTCGGGGCGTCAGCGAAGAAACCACGACGGGTGTCCATCGCCTGTACCAGATGATGGAGGCGGGCACGCTGCTGTTCCCCGCCATCAACGTGAACGATTCAGTGACGAAGAGCAAGTTCGACAACATCTACGGCTGCCGCCATTCGCTCCCGGACGGCCTTGCCCGCGCCACCGACGTGATGCTCGGCGGCAAGGTCGCGGTGGTCATGGGTTACGGCGAAGTCGGCAAGGGGTGCGCGCAGGCCCTGCGCGGCCAGGGCTGCCGCGTCATCATCACCGAAATCGACCCGATCTGCGCGCTGCAGGCGGCAATGGAGGGCTTCGAGGTGGCAACGCTCGACGACGTTGTCGAAACCGCGGACATTTTCATTACCGCAACGGGAAACAAGAATATCGTCACCGTTGACCACATGGCCCTCATGAAGGACAAGGCCATCGTCGGCAACATCGGGCACTTCGACAACGAAATCGACATCGCGGGCCTGAAGAAAGCCAGGGGCATTCAGCGCATCAACATCAAGCCGCAGTACGACGAGTGGAGGTTCCCTGACAACCACAGCGTGCTGGTGCTCGCCGAAGGCCGTTTGTTGAATCTCGGCTGCGCGACCGGTCATCCAAGCTTCGTCATGTCAGCATCGTTCACCAACCAGGTGCTCGCGCAGCTCGAGCTGCACGCGAACGCGGAGAAATACGGAAGAACGGTGACGATGCTGCCGAAGAAGCTGGACGAGGAGGTCGCGCGGCTGCACCTGGATCACCTGGGAGTGAAGCTCACGCAGCTCACGAAAGAACAGGCGGACTACATCGGCGTGCCGGTGGAGGGGCCGTACAAGCCCAATCACTATCGATACTAGTTAGTAGCTGGTAGCTGGTAGCTGGTAGTCGGGAGTCGGTAGTCGGGAGTTGGGAGTTGGGAGTTGGCGTGAACGACGACGCCTTCGTCCATCCTTTGGACGAGCACAACAAGCGCCTGCTCTCGCACGTTCGTCCCGAGGGCTGGCGCAATCCCGATCCTGCGCCGCTCTACGACCTCGTCGTAATCGGTGGCGGCACTGCCGGCCTGGTGTGCGCCGTCGGCGCCGCGGGGCTCGGCGCCCGCGTTGCGATCCTCGAACGTGCCCTGCTGGGTGGGGACTGCTTGCACACCGGCTGCGTTCCCTCCAAAGCGCTTCTTCGGGCGGCGCGGGCAGTACGCGAGGCACGTTCGGCTGCTGCCGTCGGTGTCCGCATGAATTCGCAGGTCGATTTTGCGGCGGTCATGCGGGCGGTCCGTGCACGCCGTGCCGACCTGGCCCATCACGATTCGGCGGCGCGTCTCACGTCGTTGGGCGTCGACGTCTTTTTCGGCGACGCATCATTTTCCGGTGCACGAACGGTGAGGGTGTCCGGGAGCGCGCTCAGGTTTCGCCGCGCCGTCATTGCGACTGGAGGACGTCCATTCATCCCGGCGGTTCCGGGGCTTGCGCATGTCCCCTTCCTCACGACTGAAAACGTCTTCTCGCTGACCGAACAGCCGGGGAGCCTGCTCGTGATCGGCGGAGGTCCCGTCGGGTGCGAGATGGCGCAGGCCTTCGGGCTCCTTGGCACGGCCGTCACACTCGTCGAAACCGGGCCGCGAATACTGCCTCACGAGGACGCCGAAGCGGGGGAAATACTGCAGCGGCAGCTCATCGGCGACGGCGTGCGAATCGAAACCGCCATGACGCTTCGCGAGATCGCGGCGCGCCCGAGGCTCGGTGGCGTGACGGCGCGATTCGATGGCGGTGCGATCGACGCGGATGCAGTACTGGTGGCGACGGGCCGGTTGTCGAACGTCGAGACGTTGAATCTGGAAGCCGCGGACGTACGTCACCACGAGCGGCGAATCAGGGTCGACGAGTGGCTGCGGACGTCGAATCACCGCATCTACGCAGCCGGCGACGTCTGCTCACGGTTCCACTTCACGCATGCGGCCGACGCGATGGCGCGCATCGTCGTGCAGAACGCGCTCTTCCCGGGCGGGCGTCGCGCAAGCGCTCTTGTGATCCCCTGGTCGACGTACACGTTTCCTGAGGTCGCCCACGTCGGCCTTGCTCCCGTCGACGCGGTACGGAGCGGAGCCCAGCCAGTCACGATCTCGCTCGCCGATGTCGACCGCGCGGTCATCGACGGCGAGTCGGAGGGATTTCTCCGGGTGCATCACAAGCGCGGGCGAATCGTATCGGCGACAATCGTCGCGCCACGAGCGGGAGAACTGATCGGCTACGTCGCGCTCATGATGCGGCGGCGTGCCTCGCTTGCCGAACTTTCCTACGAGATCTTCCCGTATCCGACGCTCGCGGAGGCGTTGCGCAAAGCAGGCGACCAGTACCGACGGGCACAGCTCACACCGCGGGTTCGACGCTTGCTTCGACGATATCTTGCGCTGGTCCGAGGTCGCTAGCCAGGAGCGCGCGGCGTCATGCGTGCATTATTCTTTGGAGATGTTAGCGTTCGTGCTCGGTGCGCTGGTGTCTGCCGCTCAGCCCGGATGTTCGCCCGAGGCGGCGGAGCGGCTGAGTCGCGCGGTGGTTCGAGCGGCCGAATTCGATCTGGAAGGTGCGTCCGCGCAATTGGACACCGATGTTATCCAAGGGTGCGAGAGCGCGCAGATTGCGATGGTGTATGTCCGCGGTCTGATTTATGCCGAGGACGCGTTCCGACAGGGTGCGCCGCCGGCGTCGCTTGTGCCCGTGCGGCAAGCGATTGCCTCGCTGGAAGGGATTTCCAAGGGACGTCCTGGTTCCGCAGCGGTCGCCCTGCTGGTGCTGCAGGCCGCTGCCGCGGCCGCCCAGAGCGAACGCGAGGAAATGCGGCTGTATCTCGAATCCGCGGCTCAGATGGAATCGCTGCAGCAGGCTGCTGGCCAGCCGGGCGCGCCGCTCGTCAGCGCCGCCGAGGCTGCGGGCGATCTCTGGCTGCAGGTTCACCGCTACGACGATGCGCGCCGGGCCTACGCCGAGGCGGCGCGGCGGATGGGATTCACGGCGCGTATTCTCGCGGGGCTCGCACGCTCGGCCCGCCGGCTGAATGACATGCCGGCCGCATGCGCGGCCTTTCATCGCCTTCTCGAGTCGTGGGGAGCGCGCCTCGGGCTCGCGGCTCCGATTGCCGAAGCTCGAGCATATGTCGCCAGCTGTCAGGCGAGTCCGTAAACCAGCCAAGGGGCGCCTGCCCCTTGATATCCCTCTGTGTGCCCCCTCGGCTGGTTGGCCAGCATCTCTTGGCGCGCTCCGCGCGCCTAGGACCGCTGTACGGCTCGACGGAAAGGCACGCAACGGGTACAAAATCCTTGTAGGGGGTCGTAGAGCGGTCCAACGGCCTCTTGGCGCGATGGACTATCGTTACAGGCCCGATGTACTGGAACAGCTTGCGGCGCACGGCGTGAGGCCGACGCGCTCGACATCCCCCGAACGAGTCCGGGAATTCTTGAACGACCTGTACCGCTACGAACTGCGACGTTTGCGCGATCGGCTCATTCGCCGCGAAGTTGCAAAGCCCGACTACTACGCCCACGTGATCGAAGTCCGGAATCGGTACCCGCTGCTCTCATTGAAGCAGTGGATGGAAGAGGAATGAAACTACGGATTTGCGGATTTACGAATTGACGAATTTTTCAATGAAATCCGCAAATTCGTAGATCCGTAAATTCGTCAATGACTAAGATACCCAGTAGTGTCCTACACGCAGACCATTCACTCGAAGCTTCCTTCCACGGGGGTGACGATCTTCTCGACAATGTCGCGCCTGGCGGAAGATCACGGGGCCATCAACCTTGGGCAGGGGTTCCCCGATTTCCATTGCTCCGCGGAACTGGTAGACGCCGTCGCGCGCCACATGCGCGAGGGACACAATCAGTACGCGCCGATGATGGGGGGCTACCCGCTTCGTGAAGCGCTCGCCCGGAAAATCGAACTGTTGTACGGACGGCGGTACGACCCTGCCGCCGAGATCTGTGTCACATCCGGAGCTACTGAGGGGTTGTTCAGCACACTCACCGCGCTCGTAAGGTCTGGCGACGAAGTGCTGCTGTTTCAGCCCGCGTACGACTCGTACGCACCTGCGGTCCACCTGAGCGGTGGCACACCTGTCTACGTGACGCTGCGCAGGCCTGACTATCGGATCGACTGGGACGAGGTGCGGAGCGCCCTCTCGTCACGCACGCGAGTGATTCTCCTCAACTCACCCCACAACCCGACCGGCATGGTGCTCGACCGCGACGATATCCGCGAGCTCACGCGTACGCTTCAGCACACTGACGCCATCGTCGTCTCCGACGAGGTGTACGAGCACATCGTTTTCGATGGCGCCCGCCACGAGAGCATGGCCAGATACCCTGACATTGCCGAGCGTGCCGTTGTGATCAGCTCGTTCGGCAAGACGTATCACACCACCGGATGGAAGATCGGATACTGCGTGGCCCCGCAGGCATTGGCAGCAGAGGTGGCGCGCGTACACCAGTGGGTCACGTACGCGGTGAACACGCCCATCCAGCACGCGTATGCGGAGAGGGTGAACCGCGACCCGATGTGCGCAGACGTAACGTCCTTCTATCAGGCAAAGCGCGATCGGTTCCTGAGCCTGATCAAGGACTCCCGTTTTCGACCGCTTGCCTGCCGCGGAACCTTCTTCCAGGTGGTCGATTACTCCGCGATCACCGACGAGCGCGATCAAGATTTCGCCGTTCGCCTGACGAAAGAGCACGGCGTAGCCGCTATTCCGATTTCTCCATTTCTCTCGGGCGGAGAGCCGGGGCCGGTGTTGCGCTTCTGCTTCGCCAAGAGGGACGAGACATTGGAAGCGGCGGCAGAGAGGTTGAGAAGGGTATGACGGCTGAAGGGGGAGGGGGGAAGGGAGAAGGGGGAAGAGGAAACGGACAGAAACCGCTGGGCGGAGCGATGGCGGTGCACTTCGGATTATTCATGCTTGCCTTCGGGTTACTTATTTCCCCCTTCCTGCTTCTCCCTTCCGCCTACTCCCTATTTGCTTCCCCCTCCCCCCTTTCCCCTTCCCCCTACTCGGCTCAGGATCGCCCCCTTCCTGATCCCGATACGTTCTACGGGATGGTGCGTGAGAATCTCGCGCGTGCAGAGCGGGCGACGCATCTGTATACGTACAACGAGCGCCGGACCGACATTCACACCAATCCGTTCGGCAGGCTTGGTACGGGCGGTTCGAGCCTTTTTGAGGTGTACCCCTCGCCCACGCGCCGGCTTGTATACCGGCGGCTGGTTCAGCGCGATGGCAAACCGGTGCCAGCGAGAGAGGTGGCGGAGCAGGACCGGGAATACCGTGCACGGGTTGCCGGAGTGCTGCGGGAAAACGCGTCGCGCACGGCCGACGAGCAGCGACTTCTCGCGCAGGAATCCGAAGCGGCGCGGCAGCGCCGGCAGCGCGCCATCGACGACGTCATCGATACGCTCCAGTTTCAACTGAAAGGCCGCACGACGCACGGCGGCGTCACTGCGATTGTGATTGCCTTTGCGCCGAACCCGGACGCACGCCCGAGGACGCGCCAGGGGCGCACCGCACAGAAATTCGCAGGCACCATCTGGGTGGACGAAGCGGCGTCCGAAGTGATGCGCGTCGAGGCCCGATCGATGGACGACATTTCATACGGCTACGGCATCGTCGCCAGGCTGGACGAAGGGACGACAGCCACGGTGACTCGCCGGCCCGTCGGTGACGAGGTTTGGATGCCGACCGACCTCACGCTGAGCGGCCGCGGCCGCGCCGTGCTGTTTCGAAAGCTCGTCGTCGACTACTCGATTGAGTGGTTCGGGTATCGGCGACTGCCAGAGGAGTCACTGGCGCCGTTCCTGGACGCGAGGGTACAAAACCAGACCGGCCGCCGCCCACAGTAGCGCGCGGATCCGCCGCGCGAGCGCCAGCGCACCGCCGCCGGCGAGCCCCAGCGCGGCCACCACTGCTGCATTCGACGCTTCAAGCGCACCAATATTGCCAGGGATCGCCGCGGACGCGACGCTCGCCAGGCGCGCGAATGTTTCGACGGCGAGTCCCTGGGTGACGCCGATCGGTTCGCCGATGGCCCAGAACACGAGCCACACTTCGACAGCCATCAGAAAGTAGCAGGCAATCGCAAGTACGGTCAGGACGATTAGCCGATGCCGACCGCCGCGCACCAACTGGAGCAAGACATCCTCGACGGCGAGAATGAAACGGATGACCCGCGACGCTTCGAGCCGGCGTCCCGTAGCGTGGTCGATGGCGGTCACCAGTCGCCCGAGGTAATCGTCGGAACGGCGGCGCGCCATCATGCCCACGATGGCAAGCAGAATGACCGCTCCAAGAATGAGCAACGTGAACATCGTGTCCCAGGCACTTGGCATCGAAAGACGCGTCACCACGACAAGAGAGATCAGTGCCGCGATGATGATGCCGATCACCGCGAAGGCAAGCCGTTCCAGGGCGATGGCCGCCGTTGTGACTTCGGGTGCGACGCGATCGTAGAGAAGGACGACCTTGAGCGGCTCGCCGGCGATGCCCCGGACCGTAAAGAATCCGATGGCGTCTGCGGCGAGGCGCACGCGCAGCAGGCGCGTGAATGGCGGGCGTGTGTCGTCCGGGAACGCGACAGCCCAGCCCCAGGTTCTCAGCAGCTGCCAAATCGTTGCGGGTACGAGGATGACCGGCAGCGCAAGGCCCAGACGGCCCGCAACAGCGAGCGTCTCATCGAGATCGATGTAGACGAGGGTAATCGCGAAGAGAACGATGCCGATGACGATGGCCGCCACCGACACGAGCTGCGCAGCGGATCGAGCCACTAACTCTGATCGTCGCTCTCGTCGTCCTTGGCGGCCGCCGCGCCATCCTCCTGATCCGAGGGCGCACGGGTCGCGAAGTTATCGATGTCGATGGAGTCGCCTTCCTCGAGATCGTCGACGGCGTAAATGCGGCCGCCAGTTTTTTCCTTGATGGGACCGCGCGGCTTGTATTCCTGCTGCTGGCCCTTCTTGCCGCGGAGCCGACGGGGTGGCGCAGGCGGGCCGAAATTCGCAGAACGATCGCGTGGGCCGGAGGGACCGCCCGGCCGCGGACCGAATCCGCCGCCTCCTCCGAAACCGCCGCCAAAGCCGCCACCGAACCCTCCGCCCGGTGGGCGGGGTCCTGGGGGCCCGCCAGGCCGTGGTCCTCGAAAGCCCCCTGGGCCGGGAGGACGAGGCCCCCGATCCTCGCGTGCACGCGCTTCACTGACGGCAAGGTTTCGTCCCTGGAATGGCTGCGCGTCGAATTTCCGGATCACCTCTTCGGCGACGGCGCGGTCCGCGAATTCGACAAAGGCGAACCCTCGCGGTCGGCCTGTCTCGCGATCGACAGGCATGACAACGTGAGACGGTTCTGCGATCGGCGCGAAATGAGCCCGGAGATCCGCTTCCGTCGCGCTGTAGGGCAGGTTGCCGATGAAGAGCCGGACTCCCAAGGTTCCCCCGAAAGGCCTAGAGATTGTATCCCAGGTCGCAAGGGCACCTGCAGGCTATCTGGCAAGGCCGTTGACCGCGCGATTGGAGGCGGCGAACGATACCGGTGAGCTCCCCGCGGGGCGCCGCGGCGTTCGCCTGTCGTTGGACTCGCCGACGGCCTCAGCTTCGTGACGGCGAGAGTTGTCTCCAGGCACGCGATTTGAAGGGACGGTCGAGAGGTTCGACTCCGCAATGCACCATGCCTGGAAGCATCGTAGCCCGGATCGCCTGCCCGATTCCGAGTGGCACGCAACCGTTCTTCGCGTCCGCGGTGAATTCGAAGAGATGCCCTGCCTTCGCGTCTCGATCAATCAGGCGCGCGCGCTGTTCGGCCTCGCGGATCCTCTGTCGCGTTGGGTGCTGAGCCGACTCACCGGCGACGGGTTTCTCGAGTGCCGTAACGGCGAGTATGTACGTCGGAACGCTGAGCCTTAATCCATGCCGTGCTGAAACAGCTCGTGCACTTCCGACGCGCCAAGGGCCCTTGGCGAGGTCACGAGACCGGCCAGCGACGCGGCGCGCCCGATGACCTCGGCAGGACTGATACCTGCGTCGCGCAGTTCCCGAATTGCGGCATCACCGTCCGACTTGCTCAGCTTGCGGCCCGACACGTCCACCAGAAGAGGATGGTGGAGGAACACCGGCGCATCCACGCGCCCAAGCATGCGCGAGGCGGAGCTGCCGGCCGGTCGACGACAGCAGGTCCATCCCTCGAATCACGAGCGTGACACCATCCCGCGCGTCGTCGACGGTGACCGCAAAGTGGTACGTCCAATGGCCATCGCGGTCGCGGATGAGGATATCGCCGAATTCGTCGGCCGGCGCATAGCGCTGGATCCCGAGCAGCGCGTCCCAGAATTCTTCCGCCCCCGAATCGACCTGGACGCGTAGCCCACGTCCCTGCGTGTCCTCAAAACCGCGGGCGCGACACGTGCCGACGTAACGGCCTCCGGCGATATCTTCGCGCGAGCAGTCGCACGCATACACGTGATGCGATGCCCGAAGCTGGCGCAACCCCTCCTCGTACGCCCCTGCGCGGTCGCTCTGGCGCAGGAGTGGATGCCGGCCGACGTCCGGGATGAACCCCAGCCATTCCAGGTCTTCGAGCAGCGCGGCCTCGAATTGCGGACGGCTTCGGATGCGATCGTGATCCTCGATGCGCAGCAGCACGCGTCCGCCTAGAGCACCCGCGACGCCCCAGACGTAGATCGCGTTCACGACGTGACCGAGATGCGGGTACCCTGTCGGTGACGGGGCGAACCGCGTCACCGGTGGCCCGGCCAGGCGAGCGGCAAGCACAACAAGGTCTGGCGCGATACTTTGCACTTTGTACTTCGTACTTGTCCATGATTCCCTGGCTCAGCGTTCGTGATGCCTTTCCGCCTCTGACGGCCGCCCTGCGCCGTCCAAACGGTCTGCTGGCGGCTGGGGCCGATCTGTCGGCCGAGCGGCTGCTCGACGCCTACGCGCGCGGGATCTTTCCGTGGTTCGGCGAAGACGATCCGCCGCTCTGGTGGAGCCCCGACCCTCGCATGGTGCTCTGGCTGCCAGAGCTGCACGTGTCGCGGTCGCTGCGTCGGACCATTCGCGCGCAGCGATACACGGTGACCCTGGATCGGGCGTTTCGGGATGTCATGCTCGGTTGCGCCCAGCCGCGAAGCGACGACGAAACGACCTGGATTACGCCGGGGATGATCGAGGCATATACCCGCCTGGCGACGCTTGGCTACGGACACTCGGTGGAAGTGTGGTCGGGCGCCACGCTGGCCGGAGGTCTCTACGGCGTCGCGCTCGGGCGCATGTTCTTCGGGGAATCGATGTTCAGCCGAAGTCGGGACGCATCGAAGGTTGCGCTCGCACTCCTGATCAAGCAGCTCGAGCGATGGAGCTTCGAACTGATCGACTGCCAGATGGCCACTGCACACTTGAAATCGCTCGGCGCGCGCGAGGTTCCGAGGGCGGAGTTCGTGCGTCACGTGCATCGCCTGGCGAAGCTCGGACCGATTCCGCCCCCATGGGTCCTGGACGAGGACCTGGTGGAAACCATATGAGAAGATGTACGTCAAAGGTCGTTGCCTTTCATGAGCACCCGTCCACGCGAGTTCACGCTGGCCGAAACGCGCAGCGATCAGAGGCTGCAGCGCCCCCGCATGTGGCGCGTGCTGCTGCACAACGACGACTATACGACGCAGGACTTCGTCGTCTGGGTACTCGAGACGATTTTTCGCAAATCGCGCGCGGAAGCGTTTGCCATCATGATGAGCGTTCATCGATCCGGCCTCGGCGTTGCGGGCGTCTTTACGCACGATGTTGCCGAAACGAAGGTAAAGGCCACGCAGCGGCTGGCCGAGGAGCATGAGTTCCCGCTACTCGTGACGATGGAACCCGAAACGGAGAACGTGAATCAGTAATGTCCCAGCCCCCGGTTCCCTTCGCTTCAGAGACGCTCGAAACCATCCAGCGTGCGTTCCGTCTGGCGACCGAGCGCCGCCACGACACGGTCGGACTCGAGCACCTGCTCAGGTCCGCGACGGACGAGCCACAGGCGCGGCAAGTGCTCGCCACCTGCGGTGTGGATCTCGATGTCCTCCGAAAGCAGCTGGAGGAAGTGCTGGCCAAGGCGTTCACCCCCGTGCCGCCTCCGGGCACGGCAGAGCCCGAGCCGACCGTCGGGCTGGATCGCGTCATCCAACAGGCGATCGTTCACGCAGCCGTATCGAGCGCCAAACACGTCGACACGGGCAGTCTTCTCGTGTTCATGCTTCAGGAGGAAGAGAGTCACGCCGCGTTTTTTCTGCGCGGGCAGGGCGTCGATCGATTGACGCTGCTGCGCGTCATCTCGCATGGAGACAAGGTTGCACCCGCGTCAACGCCGGCCAGCGAGGGAGAGCCCGTTGCTCCGTCGCCCGCGGACCCGCTCGAGGCGTACGCCACCGACCTGGTGGCTCGCGCCGCGGCAGGGCAGGTCGATCCGCTCATCGGGCGTCGACTCGAGCTCGAGCGGATGATTCAGGTGCTGTGCCGCCGCCGGAAGAACAATCCGCTGCTCGTGGGTGAGCCGGGCGTCGGCAAGACGGCGCTGGCCGAGGGACTGGCGCTGCGCATTCACCAAGGCGAGGTCCCGGAAGTTCTCAGAGACGCCAAGGTCTACGCGCTCGACCTTGGAGCGCTGCTGGCAGGCACGCGGTATCGGGGCGATTTCGAGGAGCGCGTCAAGCAGGTGCTCGAGAGACTGAGCCGCGAGGCGAACGCCATCCTGTTCATCGACGAGATTCATTCGCTCGTCGGGGCCGGGGCGGCGTCGGGTGGCGCGATGGATGCCGGCAACCTGCTGAAGCCGGCGCTCGCCAACGGGTCGCTCCGCTGCATCGGTTCGACGACGTTCAGCGATGTCAAGCAGTCGTTCGATCGCGATCGGGCGCTGTCGCGCCGATTCCAGAAGATCGACGTGTTGGAACCCTCGGAGAGCGAGACGCTCGAGATCCTCAAGGGACTTCGTCCGCACTACGAGTCGCACCACGGTGTGAAGTACACCGACTCGGCGCTCGAGAGCGCCGTCGCTCTGTCAGCCAAGCATCTGAACGACCTGCATCTGCCCGACAAGGCCATCGACGTCGTGGACGAGGCAGGCGCCGCGCAGAAGCTCTACCCGGTGGACCAGCGCGTCAGCCAGATCGGTCCTGAACAGGTGGAGCAGATCGTGGCAAAGATGGCTCGAGTGCCGATACAAGCCGTGTCGAGCGACGACCGCCGCGCGCTGGCCAGCCTCGACGTTGAGTTGACGAAGGTGATCTTCGGGCAGCACGCCGCCGTCGAGATGGTCGCCTCAGCCATCAAGCTGGCGCGCTCGGGCCTGCGGGCGCCCGACAAGCCGATTGGGAACTTCCTGTTCACCGGGCCGACCGGCGTCGGCAAGACCGAGCTCGCCCGACAACTGAGCCGGATTCTTGGTGTCGAGTTCATACGTTTCGACATGTCCGAGTACATGGAGAAGCACGCGGTATCACGTCTGATCGGGGCCCCTCCCGGCTATGTTGGCTACGAGGAGGGCGGGCTGCTGATCGATGCCGTCCGCAAGTCGCCGCACGCGGTGCTGCTCCTCGACGAGATCGAGAAGGCGCATCCGGACATGTACAGCATCCTGCTGCAGGTGATGGACCACGCGACCCTGACCGATTCCCACGGCCGCAAGGCCGACTTCCGGCACGTGATTCTGATCATGACGACGAACGTCGGCGCGCGTGACCTGGCCGACCGCCGTCTTGGGTTCGGCGAGCCCGGAGTCGGCGGGTCGTCGCGAGGCGCTCTCGAACGTGCGTTTACGCCTGAGTTCCGCAACCGCCTGGATGCCGTCGTGCATTTCAATGCCCTTGGCACCGCCGAGATCGAGCGCGTCGTCGACAAGCAGCTCGACGAGCTGCGGACGATGGTGGCGGCGAAGAACGTGACGATCGAGCTCGATCCTGCGGCCAGGACCTGGTTGGCCGTCAAGGGCTTCGATCGCGCATTTGGTGCCCGTCCGATGGCCCGTCTCATCGAGCGCGTCGTCAAGAAGCCATTGTCCGAAATGCTGTTGTTCGGGACGCTTGCCGACGGCGGCACGGTGCGGGTCGCACTCGAGAATGACGAGATCACGCTATTGAGGAATTGACGGATTTACGAATTTACGAATTGCCAAGGCACAATGAAATTCGTCAATACGTAAATCCGTCAATCCGTCAATTTCATGTCCTCCCCTGCGCCACTCGACGAACACCAAGCCGATCCCGACCCGTTCCGGCAGTTCTCTCGCTGGTTCGACCAGGTCAACGAGTTCGAGCAGGACCCGACCGCCATGGCGCTCGCGACGGCGACGCGAGACGGCTGGCCGTCTGTTCGAACCGTCCTGTTGAAGGGCGTTGACGCCCGAGGCTTCGTGTTCTTCACGAATTACGGCAGTCGCAAGGCGCGCGAGATGGAACAAACGGGACGTGCCAGCGTGCTGTTCTTCTGGCGGTCTGTCGAACGGCAGGTGCGAATCGGCGGAACGGTCGAGAAGATCAGCGACGAGGAATCCGACGCCTACTTCGCCACACGTCCGCTCGAGAGCCGCTGGAGCGTGTATGCGTCGCGCCAGAGCGAGCACGTCGAGAGCCGTGAGGCGCTCGAATCGCGCTACGAGGTGGCACGCCAGATCTACGGCGACACCGTGCCGCGGCCGCACTGGTGGGGCGGTTACCGCGTCCTCCCAGACGAGTTCGAGTTCTGGCAGGGACGGCCAAGCCGGCTGCACGATCGGGTGCAGTACCGGAAGCAACCTGACGGGTTGTGGCTCAGGGAACGCCTGGCCCCTTAATTAACCACGAAGGCCACGAGAACCACGAAAGCTCGGTACGGGCCGAACGACTACCTCGTTCTCAACCCCGCCTGCCAGTTCAACACGATCGTAACGGGCGAAGACGTTGGCGCTCCGACATCGCCGACCGTGTTGAGCAAGAAGCGGCCGTCGGCGCTGACGTCGTAGGGGGAGAACCCCGTTACGTTCGTGTCAAAGAGGGGCACCGCCACTCCGGGCTCGAACGGCGGTCCGGTCTTGACGGGCACGGCCATCATCTTGCGGTCCGGCGCTATGTAGTACAGCTCCCTGCCGTCGTGGCGCCATCTGGGCTTGTCGCCGCCGGCGGTCGAGATCACCCACTTGCCGACCGCCGCGGCCGGTACGCGGTCGGGCGCGAAGCCCTGGACGTAGACTTCGCGCCGTCCGGATTCGTCGGAGCTGTAGGCGATCCATTTGCCGTCCGGCGAGAACTGGCCGAAGGTTTCATCAGCCGGCGTGACCAGGAACGGAACCGGTTTCCGCTCGCCGCCGCCGGCCGGCGCCTCCGTGGGCAGTATGAGCAGGTCCTGCCGCTGCGCCGTGTGATCGTCGAAAATCAGGAATCGTCCGTCAGCCGAGAAGTCGTTCGCGTGTTTCACCGTAGGTGATTTCAGGAGGAGCGGCTCCGGCGAGCCCACACCGCTGGCAGGCATCCAGTAGAGGTCGCCGACGGCGCCGTTGAGCGTCGAGCTGAACGCCACGCGGCCATCGGGCGAGACTGGGCCCAGGCTCTCCGTTCCCTCGCCAGGGTTCAGACGACTGAAGATCCCGCGGGCGATTTCGGCGGTCCAGGCACGCGTGCCCTGGACGCCGCCGACGGCGGAGCTGTACGTTGCGTCGGTTCTCGTCGTAACTATTATCTTGCCATCCGGTGATAGCTGAACGCCGCCGTAGTCCATGCGCGGTCCGACCTGACCGATGCGTTTGCCTTGCCGATCGAACCAGACTAGCTCGTTGGCCGTTGCAGCGGCACGACCGGTTCGAAACGCCAGATGGCCGGTGGCTGACGCAGAGAACCACCCGTAGCTCCCGGTATTTCCAACGTCCTCAACGATTGGAACCGCGTCGCCGGTCAGTGCCGATTGGCGATCGAAGGATTGGACCAGCAGCGTCCCCTCTCGCAGAAACAAGAGGAGGCCGCCACTGGAGGTGGACGAGGGCACGTACACCGGATCCGAGTCTGCGGCCAGGAGCCGCGTTCCGCTTTGTTCTTCCGGCTCCGTATCGAGCGACCCGAGGTAGATGCCGCGGATGTCCGGGATCGACGACGCGCGGTGATACAGGAATCGACGTCCGTCACGCAGGAAAACAGGGCCGGCGTGCTGAATCTCCCCGCGAGACGGATCGACTTTGGTCACAAGCGATGGCGTGCCGCCGGTCTCGGACACCTGCCATAGGCCACTCGGTCCGGCGCCAAAGAGAATGACGCCCTCACGGTTCCATGCACCCTCGCGAAATCCCCCGGTGTACTCACACAACGTTTGCGGCGGGCCCGCGGACGGATCAATTTTCTTCAATCGACTGGGGAGCCCATTGACACCGAAGGCAAGCGACCGACTGTCTGGAGACCAGAAGGGACCGGGTGCCGCGCCTTCAGTGCCTGGCAGGGGCCGCGCCTCGAGCGTGTCGAGCGAACGCACCCACAGAAGCGGGCGACCATCCGGACCGGGCGCCGTAAAGGCGAGATGGCGGCCGTCGGGCGACAGTACGGCGGCATTGGCGAACGCGGTCTCGTCTGGAGACTGGATCTGGAAGCGTACGGGCTCGGCGGCAAGGGGCTGCTCGCGGAAATGCACGAAGGCCAGCGCCGCGGCGGCCGCGACCGCCAGAGCGGCGACACCCAAGACCACGGCCGTGAGACGCGCCCGACTGCTGCTGAGCGTCGGCGGCACAGCGTCGGCCTTCGTGGCGCTCGTGGGATTCGCCAGATATTGCTCTATCGCTACGCGTGCCTCGCCGATATCGCGCAACCTGTTCCTGGTGTCGCGATCGAGACATCGACGCAGCAGTCCTCGAATCGCCGGCGGCGTGTCGCGCGGCAGGCTCTCGAAATCGATCGGAGCACGCAGGACGTCAGCGAGCGTGTGAGAAACGGTCTCGCCGTGGAAGAGCCGCGCTCCGGTCAGCATCTCCCACAGCACCACGCCGAACGACCAGATGTCGGCCCGCTTGTCGACGGCCTTTCCGGCGGCCTGTTCCGGCGACATGTACGCCGCCGTGCCGAGAATCACGCCTGCGAGTGTTGCAGCCATCGTCATCGTCGGCGAGTGCGTGGCATCGGCCTCCGACGGCTGGTCCTGGGCGACGGCCGCAAGGCCGAAATCGAGGACTTTGACGACCCCTGCCTTCGTGACCATGATGTTGCCCGGCTTCAGGTCCCGATGGACGATGGCTTTCTCATGTGCCGCCTCGAGCGCGTCGGCCACCTGCTGCGCAATCGCGAGCGCCTCGTCCATTTGTAGGCCGGGTCCCTCTGGACCCGGCACACCGGCGGGTCCGG
>Ga0209640_10000365_pt1 | contig 34422 bp, 35 predicted proteins | sample RifCSP10_1_FD_184018 | JGI IMG/M metagenome (GOLD analysis project Ga0209640, IMG submission 184018) | Soil microbial communities from Rifle, Colorado - Rifle CSP2_sed 10_1 (SPAdes) (version 2) | ecosystem: Environmental > Terrestrial > Deep subsurface > Rock core/Sediment | place: Rifle... | reverse complement strand
ACGGCGCCGTTCTCGGCGATATCCGGCGCGGTGATGACGATATCCCGGCTCTCGACGAGATTGCCCGCCCCGAGGTTCTTCAACGCATCGGCAACGGCCTTTGCCTGGAACGCCGCCTCGTTGCGGTTGGCGGCCCACGCCTGGCTGCCTGCGATGAGTCCGCAGGCGGCGGCGGCAGACCATGCCCCCGCGCCTCCTGCCAGCCTGAGGACCGTCCTGCGACGTTTGTTCATAAACCCTCCAGCGATGTATTCTTCACGCGGGCGGTTTACATCCGCCGCTCAAGCCAAATTGGTGCGCGAGCCATGCGCGTGCCGGTTTCCCAGCATACCCCGTATCGTAACCAACTCTCGACGGAGCGTCCAACCAACATGTTTTTATTGACCCATAAAATTTCTATTCACGCACATGTGCCGGGTGGGTCCTGACTTTGAGGTGGGTCAACCCCCGGTCGCAGCTTTCTCTCCCACCAGCCGCATATCGCGAGGCTCCCGCAACTTGAACTGCGCCGCCTCTTGTCTGATGTTCACCAATCCCGCTTCTTCCATCAAAGCCTTGAGGCTTTTCGGCGTGTACGCCCACCGATGAGTCATGAGAGGATCGCGCCAAGCCGGGTCGCCGTAAAAAACCCACATTGTCCGCTGACCCTCCAGTCCCGGGCCGGAACGAGCGCCGGGATCCTCGAGGAACTCCTCACAAGCCGACACTAGATTGGGGCACTCCAGGATCATGTGCCCTCCGGGCTTGAGCACTCGCACCCATTCGCGCAAAACATCGAGTACCTCCCAGCGCCAGAAATGCTCGATAACGTGTATGGCCATGATTTCGTCAGCGGTTTCATCTTCAAATGCCTCGAGATTGTGCAGGTCGCTGATGACGTCGGGCTGGCGGCCAGCGCGCGTGGGCGCAACGTCGACGTTGATATACCCCGGAAGAATCTTGTCCCCGCAACCAAGGTTCAGCCGGACCACGTCTGCGCCAACACTCTTCGCGTCTGAATCGGCATGCAACCCGAGAACTTCTTCCCAGCGGCGACCAATCCGATGGGGGGAAAACCGCTGAGCGACATATTCTTGCCCCGCCGCAATCCTGTTAACGACCTCAGCGGGATGGTCCAGCGCCCAGGCAATTCCTGCTGAGAGGTTGTTGTCGATCCAAGCATAGTCCCTTAGTTCCAGATAGGCTGGAATCGAAGAAGCTACCGCAAATCGACCTGCGCGAATTGTTTCCACTAATCGGTTGTGCGACTTGACATTGCCCCACGGACTTCCCGTCTCCTGCGGCAGCGTGACGATGTCACAGTCCTCTCTTGCCTGCGCAGCAGCTGCAAGAGACCACGGTTCAAAGCGCAGAGAAAACGCCGGATTGACAGCTGCGATCACCTGTGCCATCTCGCTAACCAGTGCAGCGTGGGATGCGTTTGTCAGAAATACCATTTCCACGGGGCGACCGCGAACGCCACGCGCGATGGCGATAAGCTGGCTCTCAACAAACGGGCGAAATGACGGCCCAAAGACGCCAAACCACAAGAGGCGCAACGTCGGGCCAACCTCAAAATGCGGCGTCCCTGCGACAGAAGATTCGTACGGGTCTTCAACCACGTGGACGCCGTGCTTCGCAATCGGGCGCAATCGTTCCGCGAGCGAATTGGTTGAGACCGTGAGCACGCACGCGTTTGACAATCGCCGCTGGAAGCGCTCCAAGTAAGGTTCGTTGAACATCTGGCCTGCAGCAGCGAGATCGTCGCAAAGATCAGCCACGACACGGCAGTGCTCTCCAATTGATGCGGCCCAATCGGCCAGAGCATCGAACCGATCCTGTTGCTTTAGGATGGTTGCGACGGAGAACTTCCCGATTACGATCACGCGAACGTCACCCAGCGAAGCAAGCTGCGGATCGGATTGCATGTAATCGAGGGGAACCAGATGCACCGGTACGCGCTGCAGCAGGTGCAGCGCCGGGATCCAGACTCGGAGCCGCAGGCTGGCTTGATCCGATTCAAGGCGATCGGCCGGGTCTAATTCACGCGCTTTATCGACATTGGCCAGGAACACCACGCCGCCGGGCCGGTCTGGATCGTCGCGCTTCGCCGACGAGAACGGTACACTCGCCTTCCTTTTGCTGAAACTACTCTTCAGTACCTGCCAGAGCATAAGCACGGCCTCTCTTCACGTATGTACGCCCGGGTTTCCCCAATCGTCTGCTTCAGCACCGCGTATCCGATTCCTTGCAGCCTCGAGCAGTTCGAGATTCGCAAGAAAATATTCTTCAATTGCGGAATACCATGGCGAACATGCTACATGCGTACTCTCCACATCAACCTGCGCGGGTTTTCCTGCCCGCGACCCAGTGACCTGATTTGCCGCCTTTTTTTTCCAGCAGTTGCATCCGCTCCAGGCGCATGCCGCGATCGACGGCTTTGCACATGTCATAGACCGTCAGCAGCGCGGCTGCGACGGCCGTAAGCGCCTCCATCTCGACGCCTGTGCGACCAGTGGTTTCGGCGGTGGCAATGCATTCGACCGCCGTGTGCGGTCGATCAAGAACGAAGTCGATGTCGATCCGCGTGAGGGCCAGTGGATGGCAGAGCGGGATGAGCTCGGACGTGCGCTTTGCCGCCTGTATGCCCGCGATGCGCGCGACGCCGAGAACGTCACCTTTGCTGCCGGTTCCGGCGGCGATCTGCTCCAGCGTGTCCGACGACATGGCGATGCGCCCGCCCGCCCGCGCGACACGCCGCGTTTCGGCCTTGCCGCCCACGTCGACCATGCGCGCCTGCCCCCGTGAGTCGAAGTGCGTCAACCGCCTGCGTGCCATGTGGTTAGGAACTCTCCGCGCCTCCGTTTATCATAGCATCATGACCCTGCGCTATCTGTTGATTCTACTGCTGCTTGCGATTCCGCGTGCGGTGGCCGAGGGGTTGCCCGAACTCGGGGAGGTCGCGCAAAGCGATTTTTCGCCGGCGCACGAGCGCCGCCTGGGCGAGAGCATCATGCGGGAAGTGCGCGCAGACCGCAGCTTCTATGATGAGATCGAGGCGACCGATTACATCAACAACCTGGGCGACCGCCTGGCCTCGCACAGCAACGAAGCGCGGCAGAATTTCGACTTTTTCCTCTTGCGCGACAGCCAGATCAACGCGTTCGCGTTGCCTGGCGGGTTCGTGGGCGTCAACACCGGACTGATCCTCAACGCGCAAAGCGAATCAGAGATGGCGAGCGTGCTGGCGCACGAGATCGCGCACGTCACGCAACGGCATATCGCGCGCATGGTGGTGCAGCAGAAGCAGAGCCAAATCGCATCGCTTGCCGCGATGGCGGTGGCGATACTCGCCGCGCGCGCGAGTTCGCAGGCGGCCCAGGCGGCGCTCGCGTTCGGGCAGGCGGGAGCGATCCAGAGCCAGCTCAACTTCACGCGCGACAACGAGCGCGAGGCGGATCGCGTGGGTTTGCAGATACTGGATCGGGCGGGTTTCGATCCCCGCGCGATGACTGCGTTCTTCGACCGGCTGCAGCGGGTGACCCGCATCTACGAGGGCGGCGCACCTTCCTACCTGCGCACCCATCCCCTCACTTTCGAGCGCATCGCCGACGTGCAGAATCGGGTCGAGTCGCTGCCCTACCGCCAAATTGCCGACAGCGTGGAGTTTCAACTGATCCGGTCGAAACTCAGGGCCGAGCTCGATTCCCCCCGGGATGCGCTCGCATTTTTCCGGGAAGGCCTCGCGGAACGGCGCTACCTGAGCGAGGCGGCAAGCCGCTACGGACTCACCCTGAGCCTGCTGCGGACGGAAGACTACGCCGGCGCGCGCAAGGAGTTTGCCGCGTTGCGCAAGGTCCTGCCGGCGAACGCGATCGTGGAGACGCTCGGGTGCCGGGTGCAGTTTGCCGCGGGCGACTTCAAGGCGGCGTCCGTCTGTTTTCAGGACGCGCTGCGGCTCTTTCCCGGTCACCGCGCGCTGGTTCATGAGTTCGCCAACGCGCTGCTCGCGACGGGACAGGCACAGAAAGCGCTCAAGGTGGTCGAGAGCCGGCTGCAGATGCAAACCGAGGATTACAAGCTGTACCTGCTCCAGGCGCGGGCCTACGCCATGCTGAACAAGCGGCTCGCGCAGCATCGCGCGCAGGGCGAAGCCTACGCGCGCATGGGCAATATCGCGGGCGCCGTCGAACAGATGCAGATTGCGTTGAAAAGCGGCGACGGGGATTTTTTCCTGATGTCGAGCACCGAAGCGAGGTTGAGGGAACTCCGGCGGCTGCACGACGAACTTCGCCGCGACGCGGGAAAGCGTTAGGCGCGACAGCGAGTTCGCTCGACTGGATGGAATGGCGGGCGCCCGGGATTCGGAGCGCTATTTGCCGTACCGCGGCGATGTCGCGTAGTGCTGCATCAGCAGCCGATCACGCCAGAATTTCTCGTCGAGCAGCGCCGCAGGCACCGCATAGCGCCCGAGCGGGGGAACTTCGGTGACGGCGACGACTTTCACCACATCGGTGTAGTCGATCCTGCGCAGCAACCCGTCGTCGCCTGCCAGGCGGCCGATGAGGAAGCGCTCGCAAACCCTGAAAACGTAGACGTTTGCCGGCTGCACCCGGCCTGCCGCGTTCCGCCAACTCAGGGTATAGCGCGTGTCGGGCTTGAAATCGTGTTTGTCCAGGATTCGCCTCGTTTGCCGCCGCGGGCCCTGCTGCCTCCCGCACATGCGCCAATGATAGACCTGCGATGTGGCTGCTTGTGGGGATTATTCTTTCAACGCAGCTACTTAGCGGAAAGCTATAATGCAACGCCGCGCATTATCTTGGACTCAGATGCGCCCGGCGGAGGTCGATCCAAGCAACAGAATGTGTTGCGGCCATTTTTCCTTCGAAGTATATTAGAGTTTTAGAGAACACTAATTTAAGCCAAAGAGGAGTTTCATGCAATTCGACAAGGAGCTTGACGCAAGAGGCCTTAATTGCCCGCTGCCTATCCTGCGCGCCAAGAAGGCGCTGACCGACATGATTTCGGGCCAGGTGCTCAAGATTCTCGCGACCGACCCGGGATCAGTGAAAGATTTCCAGGCGTTTTCCAAGCAGACCGGCAACGCGCTGCTCGCTTCCGATACCGCCGACAACGAGTTCATCTTTTTCATGAAGAAGAAGTAACGTTATCGCCGACGGCCGGGCCGGCGCGCCAACCGCGCCCTGGAACGGACGTGACATACCGCCTGGCGCGCGCAACACAAGGATGACATGGCGACGTACGCAGAAATGCAGGAGATATTCGAGGACATCAAGTCCGATCTGCGCTACGAGCATGAGCTGAACGGATGCCTCAATTGCGGCATCTGCACGGCGACCTGCCCCTCGGCGCATTTCTACGACTACAGTCCGCGCGAGATCGTCCAGCTGCTGTGGACCGAGAACGTGGAGCAAATCTACGACGCGATGCAGGAAAAAATCTGGGCCTGCGCCCAGTGCATGACGTGCGCCGCCCGCTGCCCTTTCCAGAATTCCCCCGGCGGCCTGGTCGCGATCATGCGCGAAGTGGCGATCAAGCACGGCATGCAGTCGGCGAAGGACGTGCTGCGGCCCTTCGGGCGCGTCATGCTGAAACTCATCACGACCGGCAATCAGCTCTCCCCCGACATGATCCAGCCGGACCATTTCCCGGATTGGGGCCCCAATATCCAGAAGGTGCAGGGCAATCTGAAAACCCTGCGCAAGGCGATCCCGGTGCGCACGCTGCAGACGACCGACACCGCGTGGGAAGTCTCGCTCAAGACCTCGGTCGAGATGTACACCATCTGGGAGATGACCGGGGTGCTCAAGTCGCTGGAAATCATGGACGAGAACCTCTACGACGTGATCCAGGATTTCATCGAAGAAAAGCGCGAGGAGTACGAGGAACTGGTGGAAGAGCGGAAGGACGAGCAAGAACCATGATGAATGCTGAATCACGAATGCGGAATGTCATGCATAAGGCGGGAGGAACGGTGTCAATTCATCATTCATCATTCATCATTCCGCATTCGTTCATGGAGGGACCGCGATGAACCCATCCGAGCTGTATCCCAGCGACGGCGCCGGCATCGCCGGCCACGGCGCTTTTTTCCAGCCCACCAACCTGCCGCCCGAACAGGCGGAGGCCGCCACGGCCTGGGTGCGCAAGCATGTCGACCGGCGCACACTCGATCTCGCCGAGCGCATGGACGATGTGCGCGAACACATGTGGCAGCTCGAGAAGGAGGGCGAAATCATCGTCCACCGCGTGAGCGAGGCGCACCGGCCGGTCAACGTGCAGCTGCTCTATGGCTGGAACAAGAAGATCCCGACCACGCAGCTCTGGCATCACAAATCGTGCGGGCAATGCGGAAACATCCCCGGTTATCCCACCGCGCTGTTGTGGACCATGAACAAGCTGGGCATGGTCCCCGGGAATGACTATCTCGACGAAACCGACCAGACGTCGTGCACGGCGTGGAACTACCACGGATCGGGCATCGGCAACCTGGAGTCGCTGGCGGCGGTGTTCCTGCGGAATTTCCACCAGGCGTACGTGTCGGGCAGGCAGCACGGACACGAGGCGGGGCATTTCTTCCCGCTGGTGCACTGCGGCACCTCGTACGGCAATTACAAGGAGGTGCGCAAGTACCTGATCGAGTCGCCGCAGCTGCGCGAGAAGGTGAAGCGCATCCTCGCGAAGCTCGGGCGGTTGGTGGACGGCAAGATCGTGATCCCCGAAGAGATCGTCCACTACTCCGAGTGGGTGCACGTGATGCGCAACCGCATCGCGTCCGAGCTGCAGACCGTGGACGTGTCCAAGATCCGGGTCACCGTGCATACCGCGTGCCACTATTACAAGATGGTGCACGAGGATGCGATCTACGATCCGACGGTGCTCGGCGGAAACCGCACCGCGGTCGGCACTTCGATCGCCGAAGCGCTCGGCGCCCAGGTGATCGATTATTCGACCTGGTATGACTGCTGCGGCTTCGGCTTCCGCCACATCATTTCCGAACGCGAATTCACGCGCTCGTTCACGATCGACCGCAAGATCAAGGTCGCCCGGGTGGAGGCCAACGCCGATGTCATGCTCGGCATCGACACCGGCTGCATCACCACCATGGACAAGAACCAGTGGATCGGCAAGGCGCACAATCAGAACTACACAGTGCCGATCATGGCGGATATCCAGTTCGCCGCGCTCGCCTGCGGCGCGGACCCCTTCAAGATCGCGCAGCTGCAGTGGCACGCGAGCCCCTGCGAGGAGGTGGTGGAAAAGATGGGGATCTCGTGGGACGAGTCGAAGCGCAATTTCGAGGCCTACCTCAAGGAGGTCGAGGCCGGGAGGATCGAGTATCTATACGCCCCGGAGCTTGCCATCAGCCGCTGATCGTCCGCCGCAGATAAACCCAGGTAAGCGCCCATAGGTCTCGAGGGAACTCCGCGTTCATCGGCGTTCCCCGGCGGTTTAATAGGGAATTTGAGAATGATAGATACGGTGTTGATCGTCGGAGCCGGACCGACTGGACTTTCCACCGCCGCCGGTGTCTCGTCGGCGGGCAGGAAAGTCGTGCTGGTCGAAAAGGAGAAAGTGCTCGGCGGCGCGCCCATCCTGTCGCGCTACGCCAAGCTCGTCCCCTCCGGCGAATGGGCGAAAGATGCGATCGGCCGCATGGTCAAACGCGTGGAGAGCGATGCCCGCGTGACCATTCATCGCGGCGCGAAGGTGGCGCGGCTCGCCGGGGACGCGGGAGACTTCACGGCAACCTTGAGTGACTGCACCGAAGTACGTGCCGGCGCCGTCATTCTCGCCACCGGCTTCACTCACTTCGACTCGATCAACAAGCCGGAGTGGGGTTTCGGCACCTTTGAGGACGTGGTGACCACCACCCAGGTGGAGCAGATGGTCGCCGCGGGCAAGATCGCCTGCCCGTCGGACGGACGCACGCCGGCCCGCGTGTGCATTTTGCTGTGCGTGGGTTCGCGTGACCGCCAGATCGGCCGCGAGTGGTGCTCGAAAATCTGCTGCACCGTTTCCGCGAATCTCGCCATGGAGATCAAGGAGCTCGCGCCAAAGACCGACGTCTACATCTATTACATGGACATCCGCACCTTCGGGCTCTACGAGGACAAGTACTACTGGCGCTCGCAGGAGGAGTTTCGCATCAAGTACGTGAAGGCGCGCATCGCCGAGGTGACGCGTGGGCCGGATGGGCGGCTGCTGGTCAAGGGCGAGGACACCCTGGTGAAGCGCCCGATCGTGATTCCCTTCGACCTCGTGGTGCACGCGATCGGGATGGACCCCAATCTCGACAACCCCGAGATCGCGAAGGTGTTCGGCGTGGGCCTCGAGAAGCATGGTTTTATCGACCGCGCCGAGCACTACACGTCGAGCTTCGCCAGCACGCGGCGGGGCATCTACGTCGGCGGCGCCGCGCTCGCGCCGGAGGACATCGACAGTTGCATTTCGCATGGGCTGGCGATGGCGATGCGCGCGGTCGGCGATCTCCATGCGCCAGCGCAGGCGGCAGCCTGATGCTCTGGCCCCGCAGGCGAACCGAGTCCCCGGCGACCGACGACATCGCACCGGCGGCGCTGCCCGTCGCGCTGGATGACGCGCTTTTCAAGCGGCACTTCGCACGCCTTGTCGAGACAGCGGCGCAGGACGGGGGCATCGAGGGTTATCTCGATGCCTTAAGTGCCAAGCAGCGCGGCTTTGCCGCAACGCTCGCGGGTAGCCGGTCGACGCCTCTCGCCCTTGCCGACATCGAGACCCTGCTGGAGCGCGTGTTCACGGCCCGGCGCCGCATCTTCCCGGCATTCGAGGCGCTGGGAGAGGCGGCTGCAGCGGGGCTCATCGCGGACCTGGTGCAGGAATCCGGATCGCTCTCGCAGCGCATGCAGCGGTTCGTCGATGCCATGCCCGGCACGGCGGGGACGGATCGGGAGAGCATGCGGGCGGCGGCGAAGGTCCGGAAGGCAGCGTGGGACTTCGCCGCCGAAGTGGTTCATTTCAGCGACCCGGTCCGGTTTCCGCTCATGACGCGGTGGGTGTGGGACCGGAACACGCAGAGTGGCGCGCTGCGCGAATTCGTCGGCGGAGGCGACGCGATGCGGGAAATCCCGTTTGGCAACGACCCGGGCGTGTTCGAAGCCGCCCGCGTGTGGCTTGGGCAGCGCATCAAGAGCGAGGGGATTTACCGCGACGTGCCGCTGTGGATCGATCTCACGCTGGCGCAGGCCTATACCGGTTATCTCAGGGCCATGACCGAGGGAACCCTGGGAGCGGATTTCGCGCGCGGTGCGCCGCCGCATGAGCAGGTGCGCAAGCTGCTCGGCATTGACAAGCGCGCCGGCAAAGGGAGCTCGAGCTTCACCGGATTTCAACATGCCGATACATGAGAAATCACTGGTCGCGGCAGACGACCTTCTGACCCACGACAAGCTGGTGATCGACGGGGTGGACGTTTCCGGCCACTGGAATACCATGATGAAGCCGCGGTACGTGAGCGACTACGACGCGGACTTTCAGAAGACGATCCAGGCGTACCCCGGCGGCGAAAACGTGCACCGCTGCTGGCAGTGCGGCTCGTGCACCAATTCCTGCACCATGTACGCGATCAACACCGACTTCAATCCGCGCTACTGGATCTACCTCGTCAACCTCGGGCTCAAGGAGGAGCTGCTCAAGGACCGCGACATCATCTGGCAGTGCGTTTCGTGCAACAAGTGCACCAACATCTGCCCCAAGGACGTGCGCCCGGAGGGAGTGATGAAGGCGCTGCAGCACTGGATGGAAGACGAAGGGCATGTCGCGACGTCCCCCTCCACGCTGTTCGACGAGGAGTTCACCCGGCAGTGTTTCGACCGCGGGCGCATCGAGGATACCGAGGTCATCGCGAATTTCTTCAGGCGCACCGGTCAAAGCATCGTTGATCTCCTGCGCACCGGCTGGCTCGGCATCATGATCGCTCGCATGAACAAGTGGCCGCTGCTCGGGCGCGCCGGGCTTGGGACGTTTCTCAAGCGCATGCCGGTTACGGGGCCGCTCAAGATGGGGCTCATGATGGTTTTCAAGCCGCGCACCAGGAACTGGGCACGTACCGGCGAAGTGCTGCGGCAATACGTCGAAGAACAGAAGCGATTGCTCAAAACGAAGGCATAACCGGTGTTCCATGGGCAGTGAGAACGATGGCTAGAGTGGCTTACTACCCGGGGTGTGCGCTGGAAGGCTCCGGCGGCCCCTACGATCGCTCGACGCGCGCGCTGGTGACGGCGCTCGGGTTGCACATGGAGAACCTCGCCGACTGGAACTGCTGCGGGGCAATGGAGGTGAAGAACATCCATCCCATGCTCCAGACCTACATGTCCGCGCGTAACCTCGCAATCGCGGCGGAGCGCATGGGATTCGATACGGTGATGGCGCCGTGCAACGGCTGCTACCACAATCTCAAGAAAGCCGAGTACGAATGCGCGACCTCGGCCGAGACCATGCAGACCGTGCAGGATCTCGCGCGCAAGGCGGGCGACCCGGTCTACAAGGGTGACGTCCGCACCCTGCACCTGCTCGAGTGGCTGATGGAGGAACTCGGACCCGACGGCATCAAGCGGCGCATCACCCGGAGCCTGAACGGCATCCGGATCGCCAACTACTACGGCTGCATGTACACGCGGCCGCGCCAGATCTTTCCCGAGAAGGACCGGGGACCCGGGTCGGAGTCGAGCCACAAACCGCACTTCATGGACGACCTGCTCGAGGCGGCGGGCGCGGTGAACGTCGATTTCCCCCTGAAGACCGCCTGCTGCGGGGGTGCCCATACGCTGTCCGATTCGGACACCTCGACGCAGCTCGTCCTCAATCTCCTGCAGGCGGCGGAGGATGCCGGCGCCGAACTGATCGCGACCGAATGCCCCACCTGCCACTCGGGGCTGGAAATGCACCAGATACGCGCCGAGATGAAGTTCGGCATCAAGACCGGAGTCAGGATCCTCTATTTCACGCAGCTGCTGGGGCTCGCGATCGGGCTCTCCGCCCGCAAACTCGCGATCCACGAGAATGTCAGCGATGCGCTGGATTTCCTGCACGAAAAAGGCGTGATCTAGAGGTTGAGCGTTCAGGGTTAAGAGTTACGAGTTCAGAGCAAAACCTGCCAGCACCAAGCCACCATCAACGCTCATCGCTCAACTCTCAACGATGAATTGCAACGGCTGCGAGTTTCGACCCGAGCTCTACTATGACTCCGAGTTCCAGATCTGGGTACGGGTCGAGGCCGACGGCGCGCTTGCGGTGGGCATGACCGACATCTCCCAGACGATAGCGGGGAAAATCCTGCATGTGCGGGTACGCCGCCCGGGCACGCCGCGGCCGGCCGGCCGGCCGGTCGCCACGATAGAAAGCGGCAAATGGGCGGGTCCGGTGCCCAATCTCTTCGATTGCACGATCGCGAGCGCCAATCGAGAGGTGCTGGAGGCGCCGGCGCTGCTCAACCGGGAGCCGTACGACGCATGGATCGCGCGCGTGACGCCCGCTGCGCCGCCGGCCGAGGCGCTTTCCAGGTTCCTGACGGGGGACGCGGCTTGGGCCGCATATTGCGAGCGCTGCCGTCGTGACGACATCCGCTGCCGGAGGCTCGATGGCTGAACCCCGCTATCTCGAGCACGAGGCGAAATCGGTGGTCATCGTGATGACCAGCGGGCCGTCCACGCGGCACCGGTGCGCCACGCCGTTTTACATGGGGGCAATCCTCGCTTCGATGGACGCCGAGGTGAGGATCTTCTTCACGATGGAAGGCGTGAAGCTCTGCCAGAAGGGCGTGGCGGAACATTTGACGGCGATCGACGGCGGCAAGACAATAATCGAGTTCATGCGCGACGCGAAGGCGGCGGGAGTGAGGTTCTACCTGTGCCGCCCGGCGCTGCCGGGCTACGAGATGGAGGTCGACTCGGTGATCGACGAAGTCGATGAACTTTCCAGCGGCGGCGAACTCGCTGACCTGATCCTGAGTTGCGACAAGGCGCTTTTTTTCTGAGAGGGCAGGATGGCTACAGTCAAGGGCTGCAACATTCCCGACGATCTTTACTACAACGTCGATAACAACGTGTGGGCGCGCCGCGAGGCCGACGGCACCGTCACGCTCGGCATGACCACCTACGCCGCGGCGCTTGCCGGGCAGATCGTATCGTGCACGCCGAAGAAGGTGGGTCGCAGCGTCGAGCAGAACAAATCCGCCGCGACCGTCGAATCGGGAAAATGGGTGGGGCCGGTCAAGGCGCCCGTAGCGGGCGAAGTGGTCGCGGTAAACGAGGCGCTCGCGGCGAGCCCCGCCACGGTGAACGCGGACCCGTACGGTTCCGGCTGGATGGTCCGCATCAAGCCGAACAACTGGGAAGCCGATTCGGCTGCGCTGGTGACGGGTGCGGCAGTAGCCCCCGCATTCGAGGCCAAGATGAACGCCGAAGGCTTCGCCGGGTGCCAGGCCTGATGGGCGCACCGCGCCCGGGCGGCTGGCGCGAGATCGCGGCGGCGATCGACGCGCTGGACGGCGTCGAGCTCGACGGCCCGCTCGTCGGCGAGTTCGAGCGCCGCGAGATGCTCGACGCGGAACCGATCCGCGAATTGCGCTTTCACGTTCCGACCTTCAAAGCCTACGCGACCTCCGAGCTCGCCAATTGCGGCAGGAGCGCCTGGCCGGCGGTTTCGATCACGGGCGGCGAGTGCAAGCTCGCCTGCGATCATTGCCAGGCGAAGATCCTGGAGCCGATGATACCGGCGCGCACGCCGCAGGAACTGTGGCGGGTCGTCAACGAGCAGGTTGCGCGAGGCGCGCGCGGCATGCTGCTGTCGGGGGGCTCCAATCACCGCAACGAGGTCGAATACGGTTCGTTCTATGCCACCCTGCGCCGGGTGAAGGACGCGTTCCCCGATTTCAGGATCGCGCTGCACACGGCGCTCGTCGACCGGGATATCGCGCGGCACATGGAAGCGTCCGGCGTCGATGTGGCGATGATGGACGTGATCGGGGCGCAGGACACCGTGTCCCAGGTCTATCATCTTCGGCGCAGCGTGACCGATTTCGAGCGTTCGCTCGAATGTCTCGTCGCCACGTCGATGAAAGTCGTGCCGCACATTGTGGTCGGCCTTCATTATGGACGGCTGCTGGGGGAATGGCACGCCCTGGAGATCGTCGCGCGCCACCGCCCAGATGCCCTGGTGCTGGTGGTAGTGATGCCGATGTACGCACCGCAGCATCGGCCGTTCGTCACGCCCGATGCCGTCGCGGTCGGGCGGTTCTTCCTGGATGCGCGGAGGACGCTCCCGCGGCTGCCGCTCATGCTGGGTTGCGCGCGGCCGGCGGGCATCGCCCGGGCGCAGATCGACGCCTACGCGGTGATGGCGGGATTGAATGGCATTGCGCATCCTGCCGACGGGATGGTCGAGCTCGCTGTCAGGCTGGGACGCAGTGTCAGCGTGTCGCCGGCGTGCTGCTCGATCGCGGTGGGCGAGGAGGTACTCGCGGGAGGCGACGGCGTCCGGATCGATCCCTCGCAGGTGATCGAGTTTGAACGCGGCCGGCCGCATGCGAGGGGCCGCCTCGCTCAGATCCCGGTCGTTGCAGCCTGAGGCCCGGGCATGGAATCCTGGCGCGTCATCGATACCGGGCTGCGCCCGCCGGCGCAGAACATCGCACTCAACCGCGCGCTGCTGGAGGCGCGCGCGGCGGAGGAGATCCCCAGCACCCTGCGCTTTCTGCGCTTCACGGCGAGCGCGCTGCTCGGCTATCACCAGAGCGCGGAGCAGGAGCTCAATCTTGACTATTGCCGCGCCCACGGCGTCGACGTCCAGCGCCGCATCACCGGCGGTGGCGCCATTTACTTCGACGAGACGCAGATCGGCTGGGAACTCTATCTGCACCAGCGCGACGTCGGCACGCGCGACATGCAGGCGATCTCGAAGCGCATCTGCCACGCGGCGGCGACGGCGGTGAGCGCGCTCGGGATCGACGCGCGTTACCGACCGCGCAACGATATCGAGGTCGACGGCCGCAAGATTTCCGGCACGGGTGGCGCGTTCGACGGTGACGCGCTGCTCTTCCAGGGAACGCTGCTTATCGATTTCGATGTCGGGAAAATGCTGCGCGTGCTGCGGATTCCGGCGGAGAAGCTGTCCGACAAGGCAATCGCGTCGGCGCGCGAGCGCGTGGCGAATCTGAAGGAACTGCTCGGGCGGCAACCGGATACCGCGACGATCAAGCAGTACTTCGTCGAAGCGTTCGAAAGCGAGTTCAATGTCGAATTCCGGGAAGGGGACCTCACGCTCTCCGAACACAAGCGCTATCAGGCGGCGCTCGCCGAGATCGACACTGCGGACTGGGTCCATCTGGTGGCGCGGCCGCGCGCCGACATGCCGATACTGGAGGCTACCCGGAAGTTTCCCGGAGGGCTCCTGCGCGCGGCGGTGACCTATGATGCGCTCGCACGCTTGATCCGGCAGGTGTGGTTCACCGGCGACATCTTCGTCAGCCCGCGGCGCACCGTCGCCGATCTCGAGGCGGCGCTGCGCGACCTCCCGCTCGACCGTCTCGAACAGAGGACGCTCGCATTTTTTGCGAGCCGCCCGGCGGACCTGCTGGGGCTTGCGCCGGCCGATTTCGTGACCGTGGTGCGGATAGCGATCGGGGAGCCACTGCTCGCCAGGAATCCATGACCGCTCCTGCCTGCGACGTCCTGGTGGTGGGATTGGGTCCGGCGGGTGCTGCCGCTGCGGCGGTGGCGGCCGCGCGCGGGCTGTCGGTGATCGCGGTCGACAAGAAAAGGACGATCGGTGTTCCGGTGCAATGCGCGGAGTTCATCCCGCTGCCGCTCGCGCGGCACGCGCGGGCGGCGGGCGTGCTCGCGCAGAGGGTTGACGCCATGAGAAGTTTCCTGCCCTCGGGGGTGTGCGCTACGGCGCCATTTCAGGGATTGATGATCGATCGGGCCGCGTTCGATCGTGCGCTCGCCGAATCCGCGGCGCGGGCCGGCGCGGCGCTTCGTCTCGACTCCCGGCTCGTGGCGCTGGATGTGGCGCGGGGGCGTGCCACGGTTCGTTCACGCGCCGGCGCCGTGATGACGATCGCCTTTCGCGTGCTGATCGCCGCCGACGGCCCGCTTTCCATGGTCGCGCGTGCGCTGAAGCTTTCCGCGCTTGAGACGGTGGATACCCGCCAGTATTCCGTGCGGCTCAGCCGCCGTCACGGCGAGACTGATGTCTGGCTATCGGACACCTACCCCGGCGGCTACGCCTGGCTCTTTCCGAAGGGCGATGCTGCCAACCTTGGTGTAGGCGCGGACAAGCGCTGCGCCGCTGACCTGAAGGCGCCTCTCGACACGCTTCATGCTCAACTGGTGCGGGAAGGCCGCGTCGGCAGGGAGATCCTTTCCCGCACCGGCGGACCGATTCCCGTCGGCGGAATGCGCGAGCAGTTGGTGGCAGGGAACGTCGTCTTCGCCGGAGATGCCGCGGGGCTTACGCATCCGATCACCGGCGCCGGGATAGCCGCAGCGGTGGTTTCGGGAGAGCGGGCGGGTGAGGCTGCGCAGGCGCTGATCGCACGCGGCGACACCGCGGCGCTACGGGACTATGAGGAGGACATCCGTGACCAGTTTGCCGAATCGTCCGAGCGGGCTCTCGCGCGCAGGCGCGAGTTGAGCCGCGCATGGAATGCGAGGCGGGCGCGCGACGACGCTGTGCAGCGCCGTGGCTGGATCGCATTTCCCGAGTACTTCGGCCGCAGCCAAACGGACATCGGCGCGCACGGTGTCCGCGCGCAGATTGCACGGACCGCGCCGGCGTAGACACATTTGATGACGTTGAGTAAACGCGAGGCAGGTATGTCGAAAGCGCACATGATCGTGTTGGCGGGGCTTTCACTGGCAATCGGGACCGCTTGGGCACAGGATGCGACCTATGCGGTCAGGCTGCTTACGCCCGAGACCGCACTGAAGGCCGCACGGGCCGCGCTCGTGAAGTGTCGGAGCGACGGTTACCAGGTGACCGTAGCCGTGGTGGATCGCGCCGGCGTGACCCAAGTGGTGCTGCGCGACCGGTTTGCGGGTCCGCATACAGTGAGGATGGCGGTGGACAAGGCGTGGACGGCGGTGAGTTTTCGCACCAACACGACCGACCTCGCCCGGGCGACGCAGGCCGGTACACCGCAGAGCGCGATACGCAACCGCCCGCGTGTTGTGGCCGGGGGCGGGGGCATCATGATCGAAGGAGCGGGCGCGCTTCTCGGCGGCATCGGCGTATCCGGCGCGCCCGGCGGCGATCGTGACGACGAGTGTGCACGTGCCGGGATTGCCGCGATCCAGGACAGCCTCGATTTCTGAAGCGCCCAACCGCGATCATGGAGGCAAACGCATTGACCACGACATCCGAATCCGCCCACCCGGTGCGGTTTTACCGGCCCGACTATCACGTACGCACGCCGGAAATGCGCTCGCCCGAGTTCGTGCAGATGAGCACGGCGGCGGCGATCACGCTGGGTCTCACGCCGGGAAAGATGCACCGCACGCCCTGCACCCACTGCCTCAATCTGCTCGTGACCTATCCGGAGGGCTGCCGTGCCAATTGTGCCTACTGCGGCCTGGCACGCCACCGCGAGGAGGCGCGCGACTACGCCGACCGTAATTTCATACGCGTGGACTGGCCGACGGCGCGTTACGACGACGTGATCGCGCGGGTGAAGGCGGGCGCCGATCACGGCCGGTTCGAGCGCATGTGCATCTCGATGATCACCCATCCGCGCTCCAACGACGACACGTTCGTGCTGCTCGAGCGCTGGGTGTGCGAAGTGCCGCAGGTGCCGGTGTCGATCCTGTCGAACCCGACCACGCTCGAAAAGGACGACCTCGAGCGCATGCGCGACATCGGCGCCGGCATCTTCACCGTCGCGCTCGATGCCGTTACGCCGGCGATCTTCGAGCGCACGCGTGGCAAGGGCGTCGACAGCCCGCACAAGTTTAGTCATTATTGGCGGGCTATCGAATGGGCAGCGGAGATTTTCGGGCCGGAGAAGTTCGGGGCCCACCTGATCTGCGGACTCGGTGAAACGGAACGCGAGATACTGGAGGTGGCACAGGCGATACGGGACATGGGCGGTCACAACCACATGTTCGCGTTCTTTCCGGAACGCGGCTCATTGATGGAGGATTGGCCGCCGGCCGATCGCGGGCAGTGGCGGCGCGTGCAGCTCGCACGCTATATCATCGACTATGCGGGCGGCAATGCGCGCGACATGGAGTTTGACGCAGAGGGTCGAGTGACCGGGTACGGCGTGCCGCGCGCCACGCTCGAAGCGCTGATCAACTCGGGCAAGCCATTCCGCACTTCGGGCTGTCCGGGCAGGCAGGATGACGTATCGGCGTGCAATCGGCCATACGGGGACTCCAGTCCGACCGACATCCTGTCGTTTCCATTCGCCCCGCAGCGCCGCGACGTGGAGAAAGTCCGCCGCCAGATGAATGGCGAGAACGTGCGGGCGGGGTTATAGGCACTCTAGGATGAAAGAGATCAGGCTCACCGACGTCGGACAGCTCAAGAACGAGCTGGCGAAATACCGCGCGGGGAAAAAGCTCGATATCCGCCTCTTCAATCAGGTGGCGCGGCTCGCGTGGCTGGGCAAGATCGTGCTATGCCCGCTCGACCCGGAAGATCCGACGTGCAAGTCCTGGCTGCTGCACCTGCAGCCGCTTGAGGGACTCGCGGCGCAAATCATCAAGGTCGACGAGGACCTCAACGGCATGCCGTTCGGCTCGCAGATTCATATCCTCGACGCGGAACAGGGCACGGCGCTCGCCTCGATCCTCCGCGGGGGAATGGAACGACGCGCCGAGGAGCTGCACACGCTCGAGGCGCGCGATTTCTACTTCGAAAGGTTTTTCCCTCAGGGGGAAAAACCTTAGATTAACTGATGCTCTGCCTGGTTTGATTCCGTGTTGTTGGCGCGACTCATCGACGTCGGCCTGCTCGATCCCGCGTTGTTTCACGCAACGTATGCCGGGATCGCGCTCGCGCTGGGCGCCCACGCATCCCCGATCGTGGTGTGGGGCAGGGCCAGGCCGCATCTTTCACTCGGGCAGGGCCAGGACGCGGCGGCGGAACTCGCCCCGGACGTCGACGTGCCGGTCGTGCGGCGTCCGCTGGGCGGCGGCGCGGTCTGGATCGACGAATGGCAGCATTGCTACGTGCTGGTCGCGCCGCTCGCACGCGTTCCGCGACGTCCGGCCGAGTGGTTCGAGTGGGGGCTGCGGCCGGCGATTGCCACCTATCGCGGCTTTGGCCTCCGCGTCGAGCGCGTCGAGCAGGACCTCTGGTTTGCCGGGCGCAAGATTGCCGGCAGCGGCGCGGCAACGCTGGGCACGTGCGCGGTCTTTGCGAGCAGCTTTCTCATCCGGTTTCCCGCCCATCGCTTCGCGGGCTGCGTGAGGGCGCCGTCGCTGGCCTATCGCGCCTGGCTCGCTGCGGGTTTGGCGAGTACGATGACTGACTGGGAGAGCCACCAGCGGCCCCCCGGAGCTGCCGCGCTCGGGCGCGCCTTCCGGGCCGCGCTGCAGGAACAGCTGGGCTGGAACCTGAGGCGCTCCGCGCTGGGCGACCGCGAACGCATTTCACGTAACGCGGCGCTCAACGACATGACGGCTGGGGACTGGACGGCAGGCGGCAAAGCCGTGCCCGGCGGCATCAGGCTCAATGCGCGTAGTTTTCTCGCCGAAACGCACTGTGCCGGGGGAACGATGCGCACGTTGAATGTCGGCGGAACCATCGTCAGACAGGAATTCGCGCCAGCGAATCAAACGTAGCATGGCGGCGCCGACAATTCGCTCGCGGCTTGAGCGCCGTCTTGTCCTTATTGCGGACGACGAGGTTGCAGTGGAGCTTCTGCGACGCGCGCTCCCGGTTGGCTGGGAGATGACGGTCGCCACCGAACTCGGCGCGTTGGGCGGTTTTTCGGATCTGCTGCAATACCGGTTCATCCTGGTCGATCTCGACGCCACGGCCTTCGATCCGGTGGAGATCATCCGCGCGGTCCGCGGCGAGCTCATGCTGAACCTCGCGATATTCTGCTTCGGTGGCGCACCCGCGGTGCGCGATGCGGCACGGCTTGGCCGCGCGGATCGCTTCTTCACGCGCGAGGAGATCGCAGAGAAACTCCCGGCATTCTGCGAGCAATTCGGCTGGGGTGGGTAGGTGCCAACCCGCGTCCGTACTAGGCAAGCACCGCGCGCGCCGACTAATCGACGTCATCTCGAGTATCGAGAAGATACGTATCAAGCAAATGCTTCGTGATTTTGATAGGCGTTACTGGAATACGTGATGGTAAGTCGGTTCGATACCAGGGTGAGGTTTACCCATGGGTTTACATAAGCATATCTTGGTAGCGTTGGAGTATGGCTCGTTTATATTGGGTAAACGGGTTGTCCTCGTTTTTGTTCTGCGTGATGGACCAGACCAACGCCCCGTCTCGAAAAAGGGTGTCGCAAAATATCTCAATTGGCAGATGATCGATGCTGCCACCATATGTCCTTTCGCAACGCTGTGCGCAAACGTACAAGGCAATCTGGTCCATGTACAGACGCGCCTGACCTCGCGCAAGGTTTGTGGATAGAAATGTACCGAGCTCCGCAAGGAAACGCTCGGCCGCGGGCATCCTGCGAAACGTCGTCACGCCGGCTAGATAACGGTGCCAGAGCGGTTCGTGCGGTGCACGCACCAGGCCGATATCACCACATCGCTCCAAAGCGGGGCCAAGATCATCGCGTAGCAAACTGTCTGCGTCCAGCATTACGATGCGCGTATCGGTAGTCAACAGCAATTGATAAAGACGGACGAACCGCGCGCAAGCACAATACAGACCCTCGCCACCATAACGGTCAAAATCCACTGCCTCCCAAGTCACGCTGAGCGGCAATACAACAACCGATTGCAGGCGGCGCAGTGCGGTCCATGCTTCAGAGGTAGGGTTGAACAAATGCAGATGAATCGCGCCGCTACGGCATTTTTCACTAATCGAACAGACCAGCGCGATTCCATATTCGAGGAAATAATTTGTATCGCAACAGATAAAGTAGATGAGGCCATCAGAACGAAACTGCGGAAATGGTAAACCATCGATAGCGGGAAGGTGCTCGGGATGAAGGACACGAGCCTGGTCGGGTCCACAAAACGCACTCCAATCGAACACCGGATCGAGTGCAGGAATCCCGCAATTAAGCTCGAACTGCGCTGCGATTATGCATAAATCGTTTGCCCCCGCAAACGCTTCTGCTTCAAGATCGCGTGCTATTCGTGCCGCCGCGAGTGCATGCTGCGAATCATCGTTCAATGTATAGAGCAACGCGAGCACTGCTTGGGCGTAACCAAGTTGTGGATCAGCACTGACGGCCTGCTCTATCAGGTAGATGGCCGACCGCACTCGGCGATGCAAAATGAGCAGCAGCGCCCAATTAAGCAAGTGACCGGATAGGGCCGGATTGTCCACCCGCCCCTGTCCGGATATTATCGGCAGATCTACACCGGGTCTTGGTGCGGGTAGCGTAACACTGCGCAACCTTCCAAGCCAGTCTGGATGTACTTTTTTCCAAGGCAAACCTTCATCACTGAAGCTATCTGCGTGGGTAGCATATCGGGGAAAAGCCCGCGAATACAATAAGAGAGCGTCCTCTTCTCGCTGCTGCAGCAACCGTGCGTCTCCTAGTGCAGCAAGGTATAACTGATTTCCCGGAACCAGTTCGCTCGCCCGCTCCAAGAAGCGCGCTCCCAAGTCAGCATTGCCGCTTCGGCACGCGAGTAATCCCAGGAGATAATAGGCATCCGCGAGTTGCGGCTCAAGCTTTAATGCTGCGTCGCATAGCACGCGAGCCTCAGGGTAATCGCCCATAGCGTAGCAATTGAATGCGCTATGCAACTTGCTTTGGGCGATGCCGGACCTGCGCTTGCGCCAAGCTCGAACCAGGTCTCCCAATATATTGACGAGCATCTACTGATATTGCACCTAGGGAAACTCCGAACAAGTCTCCGCGAATCGTGTCCGATCGGGAGCACCAAACGCGGGCTGGTGCACGGCCTGGTCACGGGTCGGGCCAACGAAGCGGACATCACGCGCCTGGATGAGCTGTTGCACGGCGAGGACTCCGAGCTCTATGGCGATCAGGCCGACTGGAGCGAGGATCACCGTCTGCAATGCAAGCATGCGGGCATTCGCTACCGGGTGAACCGTCGGGCAAAACCCGGTAAAGAGCTCACCAAGCACGAGAAATTGATCAACCGCAGCCGCTCGCGAAACCGTACCTGCGGCGGTTTCCCTTCCTTGCGGTGAAGCGCCTGTGGGGCTTTACCAAGGTGAGGTACCGCGGGCCCTACAAGGACGCGGTGCACGCCTTTGCCGCCTTCGCTCTCTCGAATCTGCATCTCATGCGGCGACGATTGTTGCCGCCAGGGGCTCAGTATGTCGTGTGAACGCAACATACAGCGGTCGGAGTCCCGAATACGGCTCCGAGAGCACAAGACAGAGTTGGTAACCGCTCCGACGTCGGTACTGACCAACTCAACAACCGAAACCTCACGCAGGCTCATCGCTCGTGCAGACCTTCGCAAAAACGCCTTACCTAACTTTTGGCGGCAGGCTGTTTCTGGCAGCCGTCCCGAGCAGCCGGCGCAGTGCGGCGAACAGGCGCTTCACGCCCCGCCAGATTCTCGGCACGAGCCAGACCGCGAGACCGATGAACAGCGCCAGCAGAACGAGGAAGAGTAACGGGTACTTGAGCGCCGCGTACAGTCCGAGCACGGAAATCGCGTCTTCTCCAAGCGATGCCGCCCAGTTGGACACCGGTTCGGGCGAAGTGTTGATGAGCGCCCGGCTCCCGGCCTTGGTGAGATGTGTGCCGGCGGCGATGACCCCGCCCAGCAGCCCAGCGGCCACCGCAAGTCCCGGGTCCGCGCTGGCGACTGCCGCCGCGGCGAGCACGGCGCCCGCCGGAATCCGGATGAAGGTGTGAACGGCGTCCCACACCGTGTCGACGCCGGGAACCTTGTCGGCGAAGAATTCCAGGCCGAAGAGCACGCCCGACACGACCATTACCGCCGGGTGGGACAGAACGTGCAGATTCGCGGGCAGCTCGTAGATCCCGGCGTGATGCAGAACGCCCAGGAAGAACAGAACGGCATAGACGCGCATCCCGCTCGCCCAACCCAGGCCCGCGGCCGTGGCGATCAGCGTCAACGCGTCCATGGTCGGCTCACGCCAGCTTGTGCAGCTGCTGTTCCAACTGTTCGAGCGTTGCGCGGAACCGGGCAAGACGCTCCGTTTCCTGCAGCACCACGGGCGCTGGGGCCTTTCCGAGAAAATTCGGATTGGCGAGCCTGGACTCGGATTTTCCAATCTCGGCTTCGGTCCGCGCCTTTTCCTTGTTGAGCCGTGCGCGCTCCGCTGCCACGTCGATCTCGACCTTGAGCATCAACCGGCAGTCGCCGACGATCGACACCGGTGCCTCCGCCACCGGCAGTTCCGCTACAACCACCACCTCCGACAGCCGTGCCAGCGCCGAAAGGTACGGCACATATGGCGTGATCTGCGTCTGCCCGGCCTGTACCAGCAAAGGCAGTTTCTGCGACGGCGCGACATTCATTTCGCTGCGCAAAGTGCGGCAGGCCGTGGTCAGGCGTTTGAGCATATCGACCTCCTGCTCCGCGGCCTCGTCGATCTTCGCGGCCCCGGGCTCGGGATAGCGCTGCAGCATGATCGACGGCCCGCCGCGGGCGGCGAGCGGGGCAATCTTCTGCCACAACTCCTCGGTGATGAACGGCATGACCGGGTGCGTGAGCCGCAGGATGGCTTCGAGCACTCTCACCAGCGTGCGGCGGGTGCCCCGCTGCTGCGCCTCGCTGCCGGTGGCGAGCTGTACCTTGGCAAGCTCCACATACCAGTCGCAGTATTCGTCCCACACGAGCCCGTAGATCGCGCGCGCGAGATTGTCGAAGCGGTACTCGCGGAACGCCGCGCGCGCATCGGCCGCCGCGCGGTGCAGGCGGCTCGCGACCCAGCGGTCCGCCGCTGACAGCTCGACCGCGAGCGAATCGTCCACCCCCGTGTCCCGCCCGGCACAATTCATGAGCACGAAGCGCGAGGCGTTCCACAGCTTGTTGCAGAAGTTGCGGTAGCCGTCGCAGCGCGAGAGATCGAACTTGATGTCGCGCCCATGCGAGGCGAGGCTCGCGAAAGTAAAGCGCAAGGCATCGGTGCCGAACGCGGGAATGCCGTCGGGGAAATGCTTGCGGGTCGTGCGGACAATGCTCTCGGCTTGCCTCGGATCCATCAGATTGGCGGTGCGCTTTTCGACCAGCGACTCGAGGCTGATGCCGTCGACCAGGTCCAGCGGATCGAGGATGTTGCCCTTCGACTTGCTCATCTTCTGGCCTTCCGCATCGCGCACCAGCCCGGTCACGTAGACTTCGCGGAACGGCACCTTGCCGGTGAAATGCAGGGTCATCATGACCATGCGCGCCACCCAGAAGAAAATGATGTCGAATCCTGTCACCAGCACGCTGGAGGGAAGATAGAGCCTCAGCGCCGGATTGTCGCGCGGCCAGTCGAGCGTGGAGAATGGCCACAGGGCGGACGAGAACCAGGTATCCAGAACATCGTCGTCCTGCCGCAGTTCGGTGGCGGTCGCGCTTTCGCCGGCCTGGATGCGCTCGGCAAGCGCCTGATCGTGCTGGGCCTGCGCCTCGGCGCGCGTGCGCGCGACGTAAACGTTGCCCTCGCCGTCATACCAGGCCGGGATGCGGTGACCCCACCACAACTGGCGCGAGATGCACCAGTCCTGGATATTGTTGAGCCACTGGTTGTAGGTATTGGTCCAGTTCTCCGGGACGAACTTCACTTCGCCGCGCGCGACCGCGTCGAGCCCGGCGCGGGCGAGCGAGTCCATCCTGACGAACCACTGGTCGGTCAGCATGGGCTCCACCACCGCGTCGGTGCGGCCGCAGCGCGGCACCATGAGCTTGTGCGGCTTGGTCTCCGCGAGCAGGCCCTGTTCCTCGAGGTCGGCCAGTATCCGGGCGCGCGCCTCGAATCGGTCCAGCCCGCGGTAGGCCACGGGCGCGTTGTCGTTGATCCGCGCGTCGAGGGTGAAGATATTGATCGGCTCGAGTTTGTGCCGCTCGCCCACCCGGTAGTCGTTGAAGTCGTGCGCGGGCGTGATCTTGACGCACCCGGTGCCGAACTCGGGATCGACGTAGTCGTCGGCGATCACGGGAACCTGGCGGCCGGAGAGCGGCAGCACGACGCGGCTGCCGACGATATCCTTGTACGCCGGATCCTCGGGGTTGACCGCGACCGCCACGTCGCCCAGCATGGTCTCGGGCCGCGTGGTGGCGACGATGACGTGACCTTCGCCCGATGCGAGCGGGTAGCGGATGTACCAGAGGTGACTGTCCTCCTCTCGCGATTCCACTTCAAGATCGGATACGGCGGTCTGCAGTACCGGGTCCCAGTTGACCAGCCGCTTGCCGCGGTAGATAAGCCCCTCCTCATGCAGGCGCACGAACACTTCGGTGACGACGCCAGACAGACCGTCGTCCATCGTGAACCGTTCGCGGCTCCAGTCGCAGGAGGCGCCGAGGCGGCGCATCTGGCGCGTGATGGTGGAACCCGAGGCTTCCTTCCATTGCCAGACGCGCTTTTCGAATTCCGCGCGCCCGATGTCGCGGCGCGAGACGCCCAGGGCCTCGAGTTGCCGCTCGACGACGATCTGTGTGGCGATGCCGGCGTGATCGGTGCCGGGCTGCCACAGCGTGTTGTAGCCGCGCATGCGGTGATAGCGGACGAGCGCATCCATGAGCGTATGCTGAAACGCGTGGCCCATATGCAGCGTCCCGGTGACATTGGGAGGCGGCAGGAGGATGCAGTGGTTGCCCGGATTCGATTCATCGAGCCCGGCCCGGAAGAAACCGCTTTCCTCCCACACCGGATACCAGTGCGCCTCGATGGCTGCCGGCTCGAAACTCTTCGCGATTTCCATCTCTGCGGGGCGCGCCTGCGGCGCAGGAAAAGCCGGAATTATAGCGGACGGTATTGCAGCGACGGCCTCTTCCCGCCGTACCTTGTCCTCGAGCGCGAGCCGCAGCTTGCCGATCTGCAGCTGCAGTGTTTCCTCGATCGAAGAGCGCACCATGGCGCCGATACTGGCGTTGACATCGTGCGTTACCTTCTGCAGGGCATGATCGAGCGCGACCCCGATTTCCGGCATGAAGCGCTCGTGCACCACCTCCGCGATCCGTTCATCGAGCTCCTGCTTGAGCTTGAGATACACGGTGTGCTCGAGGTTTTGCGCCTGCACGCGCGAGATCACCTCCACCGGCGGCGCCGGCTCCGGCGCGGGGGAACTTGCCCATCGTCCCTCGGACACGACGACCGTCTCCCCCGGCGCTTGCGCGCCGGCGCTCTCGACGTGGGCTGGCACGGGTTGAAGCGCCGGCGCGAACGCGATATCGGTAAGAGTGGGAATATCGGCGCTGCTCGTGTCGAGGGCGTCGGTAAGCAGCGCTGCCGCAGCCGGGAGCGCCCGCGCGGAGCCCGTGCCGCGGTGTCGCGCGAGCAGTGCGTCGGCACGCGCCAGCACGTCGTCACTGCCTGCCGCGTCGGGTGCTCGTGCCATGATCAATCGGCTTAGAGCGCGCGCGCCCCTGGGGCAGAGCGTGCTGCGGATCCGGGGCGGCAGCCTCCCGGCGACCTGTCACGGGCGATCCGCAAGGGCGCTACTCCGCCGTGCGCGACAGGTCGTGGCTGCGGATGTCGTATCCTCTGTCACGGTAGAAGCGGTAGCGCTCGCGCGCGAGGCGGCGATCTTCCTCATCGAGGCTCACCACCTCGATCAGACGCTGGAAGCAGCTGAACCGCGGCGGCCATTCCGGCCGCAGGTTGAGCAGGACCTGATCGTGGTCGGGCCCGGTACCATCGCTGTCGACGACGATCGGGGTGACGGAGGTGAGGGGGTCGTGCGCGAGGCAATGGGGCACGAAACCCGTGGCCGAGAAGGTCCACAGGCTGCGATCGAAGCGCGCTGCGGCGGCTGCATCGGGACACAGCACCGTCACGCGCAGTTTCCGGGCGTAAGCTTTTGCCGCAAGCCTGCAAGCGGTCGCGAGCTTGTCCTCGACGTGGGTGTAGAAGTCGATCTGGGTCATCTGTTGAATGCGGAATGCTGAATGATGAATGATGAACGTCTGATCGAGGCAGCTACATTCATCATTCCGCATTCATCATTCATCATTTGCCTCGTCCGGCGCGGTTCACCAGGAACTGGGTGAGCAGCGGCACGGGCCGTCCGGACGCGCCCTTCTCCTTGCCGCTCTTCCACGCCGTGCCCGCGATGTCCAGATGCGCCCACTTGAATTTCTTCGTGAAGCGCGCGAGAAAGCACGCGGCGGTGACGCTGCCCGCGGGACGCCCTCCGATATTCGCGAAGTCGGCAAAGTTGCTCTTCAACTGTTCCTGGTATTCGTCCCACAGCGGCATGCGCCACGCGCGATCGCAGGCAAGTTCCCCCGCCGCGAGCAGTTCGCGCGCCAGCGCATCGTCGTTGGCGAACAGACCCGAGGCGACATGCCCCAGCGCGATGACGCAGGCGCCGGTGAGCGTAGCAATGTCGACCACGGCGGCGGGCTCGAAGCGCTCCGCATAGGTGAGCGCGTCGCACAGTATGAGCCGCCCTTCGGCATCGGTGTTGAGGACTTCCACCGTCTGACCCGACATGGTGGTGACGATGTCGCCCGGCTTGGTCGCGCGTCCGCCCGGCATGTTCTCGCTCGTGGGAATCAAGCCCACGACGTTGACTGGCAGCTTCATTTCCGCCGCTGCTTTGATGGTGCCCAGAACGCTCGCCGCTCCGCACATGTCGAATTTCATCTCGTCCATTTCGGACGCCGGTTTGAGCGAGATGCCCCCGGTGTCGAAGGTGATGCCCTTGCCGACCAGCGCCACCGGTCTCTGCGATCTCGGCCCGGAGCGGTGTTCGAGAACGATCAGCTTCGGGGGCTGCGCGCTGCCAGCCGCGACCGAGAGCAACGCACCCATGCCAAGCTTCTCCATGTCCTCGCGCTCGAGCACGGTGATTTTCATGCGGTAGCGTTTTGCGACTTCGCGCGCCTGCTCGGCGAGGTAGGCCGGCGTGCATACGTTTCCGGGAAGATTGCCGAGGTCCCTGGCGAGGCTTACGCCGTGGGCCACAGCAAGCCCCTGTTCCAGCCCGGCGGCGGCACGGCGCAACTCGCCCCGGTCGCGCACACCGAGCACGAGGCGGCGCAGCGCGGGCGGCGTGCCCTCCGGTTTGCTCTTCATCTTGTCGAAGCGATAGACAGCTTCGCGGGCGACCGCCGTGGCATGCGTGATGCGCCACCTGCCATCGCGTCTTGGGACCGCAAGCTCGGTGAGGTGCAGTGTGGCTTCGGTCGCGCCCGTCGAATTGAGCACGCGCAGCGCGGCGGCGATCGCCTCGCGATAATTACGATCGCGGAACTCGCGCTCCGGCCCGAGACCGACCAGCAGCACCCGGTCGCACGCGACGTTGGGCACGTGGTGCAGCAGCAGGGTGGTGCCCGCTTTGCCTTCCATGTCGCCACCGCGAATGATCGCGCTCAGATAGCCCTTGGCCGCACGATCAAGGGCCGCCGCCGCCGTGGACAGCTTGCGCGGCTCGAACACACCGACCACCGCGCAGGCGCTTTTGATCTGAACCGGTGACGCGCATTTTGTGCTAAATTCCACGCCGAAACTCCCATGCCGATGATATGCGGTAGCTCGCTGATTATCTGCGTATTCTTCGCCAAATGCAAAGCCCCGGATGATTTTTCAGCGCGCCCTGCTGCGCGAGTTCGCAACCTCCGCGCTGGCGACATTTCTGGTGCTGCTCGGAATCACGGTCACCACCCAGCTCGTGCGCCTGCTGGGCCAGGCTGCAAGCGGCGCCGTGACGTCCGAAGGCGTCTCCGCGCTGCTTGGCTTTACCGTCGTGGGCTTCCTGCCGGTGCTGCTGTCACTCACGCTCTTCATCGCGGTGCTGATGACGCTGACGCGAAGTTACCGCGATTCGGAGATGGTGATCTGGTTCGCAAGCGGCATGAGCCTCACGCGATGGGTGCCGCCGGTTCTGGTTTTCGCCGCGCCGCTGGTTTTCACCATAGGCCTGCTGTCGTTCGTGCTGACTCCCTGGGCCGTAGGCAAGTCCGAGGAGTTTCGCCGCATGATGGCCAGCCGGGACGATGCGGCGGCCGTCTCCCCGGGTATATTCCAGGAGTCACGCCAGGCTGACCGGGTGTTTTTTGTTGAGGAGGTTTCGGGCACGCAGAACCTGTTCGCCAACGTTTTCGTGAGTTCGACGCAGCACAGGAAAATGGGCGTCATGGTGGCGGTTCGCGGCCACCAGGAGACCATGCCGAACGGCGATCGCTTCCTGGTGCTGCTGGACGGCCGGCGCTACGAGGGCGAGGCCGGCAGCCCCGAATACAAGATTTACGAGTTCGAGCGTTACGCAGTGCGGATCGAGAGTTCCGATGCCGCGGTGCGCGCGCCCACCGACCGCATGACGCCCACGCCCGAGCTCGTGCGCGCCGCAACCGCCCCGAAGCTCGCCGAGCTGTCGTGGCGCATCGGGTTGCCCGTTGCCGCTCTCATCCTGTCCCTGCTGGCGATTCCGCTGTCGTTCGTCAATCCGCGTGCCGGACGTTCGATGAACCTGGTGCTCGCGCTGCTGGTGTACGTGGTCTATAGCAACCTGCTCTCGATTGTGCAGGCCTGGATCGCGCAGTCCCGCGTCGGTTTTCTGACCGGACTGTGGGGCGTGCACGCCACGATGTTCGCGCTGCTGCTCATCCTCTTTTACCGGCGGTTGACCGTGTCCTCGCTGTTCCGGTTTTTCCGATGAGAACACTGAGCCGGTACATCGCCCGCGAGATCATCGCCGCCACGGCGCTCGTTTTCACGGCGCTCGTGCTCCTGTTCGCGTTCTTCGACCTGGTCGAGGAGATCAAGGATCTGGGGCGCGGCGCCTACCAGCTACGGCACATCCTGGTGCACGTGCTGCTCTCGGTGCCCGACCGCGTCTACGGTCTGTTTCCGATCGCGGCCCTGATCGGAACGATCTTCGCACTGGCGAACCTCGTGGCGAACTCCGAGTACACGGTCATGCGCGCATCGGGCGTGTCGCTCACCCGCATAGCCGCGGCGATCGTGCGCGTCGGGCTGGCGTTTTCGGTGCTGACATTCGTTTTTGGCGAATTCATCGCGCCGCCGGCGGAGCAGCTGGCACACCGGATCCGCTCCCAGGCAATCACCGGCCTCGTCGCCCAGGAATTCCGCTCCGGGCTGTGGATCAAGGACGGTACGAGTTTCATCAATGTGGCCGAGGTGCTGCCGGACCTGAGCCTGCGCGGTCTGCGGATCTACGATTTCGATCAGGGCTACCGGTTGCGCTCGATCCGTTTCGCCGAGCGCGGGAGCTTTCAGCGCGCGAGAACCTGGGTGCTGAGGGAGGTCGTCCAGACCTCCTTTGACGATCGCAGAACGAGCGTGCGCAGGATCGCCGAAGCGGACTGGCAGTCCGTTCTTGACCCTGCGCTGCTCAATGTGTTGCAGGTCAAGCCGGAAAAGATGTCAGCGTGGCGACTGTACTCCTATACGCAGCATCTGAAGGAGAACCGGCAGAAGGCACTGCGCTACGAAAACGCATTCTGGACGAAGGTGATGTATCCGGTGGCAGTGCTGGCCATGATGATGCTGGCGCTGCCGTTCGCCTATTTTCAGCGGCGCCAGGGCGGGGTCGGGGCCAAGATCTTTGCTGGCATCATGCTTGGCCTCGCCTTCCACTTCCTCAACAAACTGTTTTCACATCTCGGCCTGCTCTACGACTGGCCGGCGGTGTTCAGCGCGGTGCTCCCGACACTCATCGTCCTGAGCGTCGCGCTCGGCATGATGTGGTGGCAGGAAAGGCGATGATGAATGCAGAATGCTGAATGATGAATGGAAAGCCCGGTCAGCGCCATTCCGCATTCATCATTCATCATTCCGCACTATCCTCGTGCCTGCGAGGCGGTCGTGCAGGAATTGCCGATCCCGATCGAAGAACGCCCAGATGACCCCGATGCCAAGGAGAAGCGTTCCCGCCACGGCGAGCACGAACCGGTATACCGCATGGCGCAATGTGAGGGGCTCGCCCGCCGCCGTGACCAGGCGGATGCGCCATGTTTTCATCGGCAGCGTCTGGCCACCATGGCACCACTGCCAGACAAAGTAGGTACCGGCGATGAGCAACAGGAAGAGCTGAAACAACGGGCGTGCGAGAACAGGCTCCATGCGCCCCGCGAAGGCCATGAATGCAATACTGCCCGCCAGCAAGACTGCGGCGAGGATCAGGGCTTCGTAGGCAAGGCTCAGCAGGCGGCGGCCGAGGCGGGCAAGGCCATCGCCCGTCACCGACCGGGAGCTCACTGGACGGTGGGAGGAGTGGACTCCGCGGCGGTAGCGGACGGTTCCTGGCTTGGGGTAGCGGGCTCGGGCGCGGGGGAAGGATCGGGCGGCGCTTCAGCCGGAGGCGCCAGCGAATCCTGGTACTGCTGCCACTGATCCCTCATCTCCTGTCGCTTCTGTGCCGACAGCTTTCTGATCTGACGGTATCGCTCGCGCGCCGCCTCGCGCTGGGCAGGGGTCAACTTTGCCCAATCGGTCATGCGTTTCTGCAGCCGCTGCTGTGCCTGCGGTTTCATGGTGGGATAGCGGTTGGCGATCGCCACCCATTTCTTGCGGCGCGTGGCGTCCAGGCTGTCCCAGTCGGCTTGCAGCGGCGCCAGTATCTTCTGCTGCACCGGCGTCAGTTCCGACCAGGTTGGCCGGGGTGCCTTCTTGGGTGGGGGATTGCTCTGTGCAGCGATAACGGGGAAGGCGACCGACAGCCAAACGATCAGCGCAACGAGCGTTTTAGCCATGAATCGAAGCCCCTGTCGAGATAGGCGTTGATGGGCAACTCGTCCGTGAGCAATCCCGCGTCTACCTCGGCCAGTTCGCTCGCCTGGGCGTTGTAGCTCTGCCAGTACACCACCCCGAGCAACGCGGCGACCAGCGCCGCTCCCGCGAGCAGCACCTGCAGCGCGCCGGGCTGCTGATTCTGTGTGACACGGCCGATCGCTTGCGTGGCCCATGCCCATCCCCATGCCGGCGCCGCCTCGCCCTGATAGCGCGACAACGCCAATTTTCGCGCAGCGAGCAGCCGCTCGCCGACCGCCGGGTCGAGATTGCGCGCGCCTTCGCGCAGATAGCCCGCAATCCTGCCCGCCAGTTCGTGGTCTGGCTGATTCATGGCTCTATCCCCTGTTTCTTCAACATCGCAGCGAGCGCGTGGGTTGCCCGCGAGCAGTGTGTCTTCACACTCCCCTCCGAGCAACCCATTATGTTTGCCGCCTCGGCAACGTCCAGTTCCTCCCAGTAACGCAGAACGAAAGCCTCGCGTTGACGGGCTGGCAGCCTTTGCAGCGCTTTCTCAATCAAAGCAAGGACTTGAGATCGTTGCAGCAAGCCGTGGGGCGATTCATCGGGCTTTGAGTCGTCGGCGGCCTCCAAAGTTTCCAACGGGTCATGCTCGTCATCGCTGTCCGCTCCGACCAAGGCCGAAATCGGGGTGGTCCACAGCGAACGCACTTTCTGGCGGCGATAGAAGTCGCGTATCGTGTTCTGCAGGATGCGCTGAAACAGCATCGGAAACTCTGCGCCAGGCCGCGCCGAATACTTTTCGCTGAGCTTCATCATCGCATCCTGTACGATGTCCAGAGCAAGGTGTTCGTCACGAACCGCGAAGAGCGCCTGTTTGAAGGCACGACGTTCGACTTCAGCCAGGAAATCCGCAAGTTCCTTGTAGGTAGCCAGTGGCGTCGCCTTCTTGTCGCTCGTGCTGCGCAGGCGGCGCGCACGGCCTCCGCCTGGCCCTTCTCCCTCGGACTCTTTCGCTCGACCGCAAGGGCCGCAGGCATCTTAGCAAAACACCCGGCACGCGCAAGTCACTCGCGATACTTTGCCGTGGGTGCCGCCGCACGCAGCCCCCATACCGCGGCATCACGTTGCCTGCGCGTGAAAGCGCGGGCGGCCGTCAGCGCGCGATGCCGATGCGGGGCACAATGATGCACGCGTATCATGCTGTTTAATGGAGGTATTTGCTTGACCAATGTGCGGCCAGCCGGTAATGTCTCATGTTTCTGCTCTTTTTTGGCCGCGTTATGGCAATGATTACCGGCGCTGAAATCGTGGTGCGCTGCCTGCAGGAAGAAGGGGTCGAGTACGTTTTCGGCTACCCCGGCGGTGCCGTGCTCTTCCTCTACGATGAGCTGTTCAAGCAGAACAAGGTCAAGCACATACTCGTGCGCCACGAGCAGGGCGCGGTGCATGCCGCCGACGGCTACTCGAGGTCGACGGAGAAGATCGGCGTAGCGCTCGTCACTTCGGGGCCCGGCGTGACCAACGCGGTGACCGGGATTGCCACCGCCTACATGGATTCGATTCCGCAGGTGATCATCACCGGCCAGGTGCCCACGCATGCGATCGGTCAGGATGCGTTCCAGGAGTGCGACACGGTCGGCATTACGCGCCCTTGCGTGAAGCACAACTTTCTGGTGAAGGACGTGAAGGACATCGCGGTCACGATGAAGAAGGCCTTCTACATCGCGGCAACGGGGCGGCCGGGACCGGTGGTGGTCGATATCCCGAAGGATGTCACGAGCCACAAGGCGGAGTTCAGCTACCCCGCGACGATCGCGATGCGGTCGTACAACCCGGTGACCAAGGGGCACGCCGGGCAGATCAGGAAGGCGATCCAGGTGCTCGCGGGGGCCAAGCGCCCAATGATCTACACCGGCGGCGGCGTCATCCTCGGAAACGCGGCAGCGGAGCTCACGCAGCTTGTGCGCACGCTCGGCTTCCCCTGCACCAATACCCTGATGGGACTCGGGGCCTACCCGGCGACCGACCGCCAGTTCGTGGGCATGCTGGGTATGCACGGCACCTACGAGGCCAACATGGCGATGCAGCACTGCGACGTGCTGCTCGCGATCGGCGCGCGCTTCGATGACCGCGTGATCGGCAATCCCAGGCACTTCTTCGAGGAGCCGCGCACGATCATCCATGTCGATGTCGATCCGTCGTCGATTTCGAAGCGCGTCAAAGTCGACGTGCCGATCGTGGGCAACGTGCGCGACGTGCTGCGCGAGTTCATCCGCCAGATGGAGGGGGGAAAGCTGCCGCTCGATCAGGAGGCGTTGAGGACGTGGTGGACGCAGATCGAACTATGGCGCGGCCGCGATTGCCTCAAGTACGACCGGTCGGGGACCCTGATCAAGCCGCAGTTCGTCATCGAAAAACTCTACGAAGTGACCCGTGGCGACGCTTTCGTCACCTCGGATGTGGGACAGCACCAGATGTGGGCGGCGCAGTTCTACAAGTTCACCAAGCCGCGGCGCTGGATCAACTCCGGCGGCCTGGGCACCATGGGGTTCGGCCTTCCGGCGGCGATGGGCGTGCAGCTCGCCCATCCCAGGGCGGCGGTTGCGTGCGTCACGGGCGAGGCGAGCATCCAGATGTGCATCCAGGAGCTTTCCACCTGCAAGCAGTATCGGCTGCCGATCAAGATCGTGACTCTCAACAACAAGTACATGGGCATGGTGCGGCAGTGGCAGGAGTTTTTCCATGGCAACCGCTATGCCGAGTCGTACATGGACGCGCTCCCCGACTTCGTGAAGCTGGCCGAGTCCTACGGCCACGTTGGCATGAAAATCGAGAAGCCGGCCGATGTCGAGCCGGCGCTGAAGGAGGCGTTCTCGCGCAAGAAGGAACTCGTTTTCCTCGATTTCATCACCGACCAGACCGAGAACGTGTTCCCGATGGTGCCGGGGGGCAAGGGCCTCTCCGAGATGATCCTGGTCTAGTCGGAACCTACTGGGCATGCGGCACATCATTTCCGTGTTACTGGAGAACGAGGCCGGCGCGCTCTCGCGCGTTTCGGGGCTGTTCTCGGCGCGCGGCTACAACATCGAGTCGCTCACGGTCGCGCCGACCGAAGACGCGACGCTTTCGCGCATGACGATCGTGACCACCGGCTCGGACGAGGTGATCGAGCAGATCACCAAGCAGCTGAACAAGTTGATCGATGTGGTAAAGGTGATCGATCTCTCCGACGGCGACCATATCGAGCGCGAGCTGATGCTGGTCAAGGTGCGCGCCGTGGGAAGGGAACGCGAGGAAATGAAGCGCATGGCTGACATTTTCCGGGGAAGGATCATCGATGTCACCGACCGCGATTACACGATCGAACTCACGGGCACCGGCTCCAAGCTTGACGCGTTCCTGAAGGCGATCGACGCCGCGGC
>Ga0209640_10000364_pt1 | contig 34591 bp, 34 predicted proteins | sample RifCSP10_1_FD_184018 | JGI IMG/M metagenome (GOLD analysis project Ga0209640, IMG submission 184018) | Soil microbial communities from Rifle, Colorado - Rifle CSP2_sed 10_1 (SPAdes) (version 2) | ecosystem: Environmental > Terrestrial > Deep subsurface > Rock core/Sediment | place: Rifle... | reverse complement strand
ACGGATAAAAGTTACCCCGGGGATAACAGGCTTATAGCGCCCAATAGTTCACATAGACGGCGCTGTTTGGCACCTCGATGTCGGCTCATCACATCCTGGAGGAGGAGCATCTTCCAAGGGTTGGGCTGTTCGCCCATTAAAGTGGTACGTGAGCTGGGTTCAGAACGTCGTGAGACAGTTCGGTTTATATCCGCTGTGGACGTCAGGAAATTTGAGGGGACTTGCTCCTAGTACGAGAGGACCGGAGCGAACGCACCTCTGGTGTACCAATTGTTCTACCAAGGGCATTGTTGGGTAGCTACAGTGCGGAACAGATAAGCGCTGAAAGCATATTAAGCGCGAAGCTGGCCCCAAGATTAGATTTCCCTATGAGACCCCAGAAAGACTATCTGGTTGATAGGCACCAGGTGTAAGCACGGTAACGTGTTCAGCCGAGGTGTACTAATAGGTCCATTGACTTTTTGTGATTCCTCATGGGCTCTTGCGAGGGTCTGTGAGGAAAGTGCATTGACTAGCTATTGGTGGTCATCTGAAAATTGGCCACAAATATTGTCTATCCAACAACAGTCGCCGAAATTTCAGAGAAATTTTTGCGGCTAAAAAAACCGTGCTTATATGGATGCCGGCTTGGGTTTTGCACTGGAGCGATGCAAAATCCAAGTCGGTGCCCATGGCGCTGGGGAAACACTCGATCCCATGCCGAACTCGAAAGTTAAGCCCAGCAGCGGTTACAATACTGCGGGTTTTGCCCGTGGGAAAATAGCACGGTGCCGAATTTTGCGCTACGAGCCGCCCTTAACGGGGCGGCTCTTCGCTTTATGAGAGGGGGTAACTCCTCACCCATATTCGTCTGCTGACGAATTGGTCGAGCCCTCCTCAGTGCCGTCGCACTTCCGGCCTTGCAAAGTGCCACTGGCACTTCTCACCTCTCATCGCGCCGGGCAAAAAGTGTGATTTTTGCTCGGGCTGCTCACCCCCAAAAATTAAGAGAAAGAGCGAAGTCCAGCTCACAGTTTGTGGACTGGGATAGAGCTCGGGTCAAGAGTCAGTGCAAGGCTGCCCAGCCTCAACTTTACTGAAGTTAGATACGGCGATCTTACCGGATACAACCTCAACTGTGCACCTTGTAACACAATTCGGGACGGAACACATGTAAGATCCCTCGCCTCTGTAATCTTTACGAGCTGCTGCTTGCAAAATAGATCGATCTTCAGGGCTGATATCGTCGACGGGTTGACCATCGACCCTGTCAGCTAAACCCCTGATGCAATATTCAAACATTCCATTCATATCAACTGACTATAGTTTTGAGCTACGAATTTGCAAGCACAAGAGGAAAGGCCTGTCCAGCTCTAATGCCTGAGCGAGAAGAGGGAGAATATCCCTATTTCGAGTCATCAAGCAATTAGGGCTGTGGGGATAGAGCCCGGGGTTGCAGCTGGTTCTATACGATACTGATTGCTTCACGGGGAATATATTTGGCTACTTCTTGGCCGTCTTGCTGAACACGCGGTATTGACTCCCATGGCAAAAAGTTTGTTGGATTCCATATCTTGGCAAAATTTTGTTGGATTGTTGATTTGGGGGCAGCCGAGAGGGGGTCGCTGCCGAGGTCCCAGCCGAATTCATTATAAGGATGACGATTCCGGCTATGAAATTGGGTGGCTACAGAAGTTAGCCAGTTAACTACCATTTCTCTCTCGGAAAGGACAAAATCTATTACTTTCTCCTCTGGAAAAACCTGTTCTTTAGTTTGCTCTTCATAGCCACCACTAATGCCTACATAGCCCAAGAACTGGCTGAAGCTTGCGTCAATTACCAACGGATCATCTCCGTTTTCTCCCACAAGGGGTACAACGTGCCTCATTTCTGGAGCGAAGGGTAGATTTGGCGAACTTATAACTTGCCTGACCGGAGTTTCTTGGCCTTTAAGGTACTCTACGATAGCTGAAGAGACTAGACCGCATGGTGAATAACGTAGTCTGTATTCTGTCGGTAATGCGGAAAACATAGTTCGAGAATGGCCAATACCTTCCTCGAGACCATAAACCAATTTTTCCGTATCCACGGACACTTTAGCCACAGAGCAGATTATACGCTCGGAGGGAGAAAGGGAATATAGCCCGGTTTTTGATTTCGGGCTATAATGAAGCCAATGCGGCTTATCCTTAAAGCTATTTCTATACCCGCAATATGGGCGGTTGGGTATTTCTCTTTCTTGGCTGTCTGGGCAACAATAGGGCTGAGTTGTTCGGTAGATGAGTGCACTCTCCCTGGTGGTTATGTAGTAACAATAATCGGACTATTGGTGCTAACAATAGCCGCGGCTCACTTCTTTAGTTTTATGCTGGTAAAAGATATAATTGGCACCAGAAAAACGACAAGTAAAAATACTAGAAGCCCTATCTATTGGCAGTTAATAACTTTACTTGTGGAACTTCCTATTATTTTGTTCTTTGTTCTACTCTCTTATAACTGGTTTTTGTCCTCCGGTTAATCATAAAAAATTGAAGGGAATAGAGCCCGGATTGACTTTTTAAGACGCTTGTGCTATAATTATAGCGTTGATCAAAAAGCAGAAATGACAAGTAGCAAGACCGAACTTAAAGACTTCGTTACCCAGCAAGCAGCTGAAGATGCTCATTTATCAGTCGGCGAAAGAAGTTACCAAGAAGAGCTGGTGACGGATGTTCTTAACCAGGAAGCTCCCAACAGCAAAACCCTAACAGAGCTACTAGACCTTTATCGTGCTGAAAAACGGGCTAACTAGCATGCGAAGAGGGAATAGAGCCGAAATAACAAATTGTGGTTTAATAAAAACAAAAGGAGGGTAAAATGGCTAAAGTAGAAAAACAGTTCAATCTTATTAACAAGAGCGGCGCGCCAAGACCGGCAGCCGGAATTTATCTGCTAGGTGTAATCGGTTCGGCGTTTTATCTTGTAAGTGTCGCAGATGGGTTCGGCTCGGTAGTTCTGGCATTGCTTAAAGCCTTGGTCTGGCCGGCGTTTCTAATTAACCGAGTCTTTGAGCTTCTGAGGATCTGATAAAAAAGAACCCAAACCTTGGGGCAAAGAGGATAGAATCGGGGTTTACTTTATGAGATCAGGGCTGTCAGTTTGAAAAAGCTGACAATGGCCAACCAGATGCCGGCCCAGGCGTAGACGTACTTCTTTTTTACACCGGAAAGCAGCAGCAAACCGAGAAACAAATCATTTACGGCGATGACGTAGAGCAGCAGCTGGTAATGACCAAGAAATGCGCCCACAAAGTTATTCTCCAATAGCCCTCGAAAGCTGCCGGGCTGAAAGATAGCCGTGATGGAGTTGATGATAAACACTGAGGCCAGACCTACTCTGAAAACCCATTCTAATAAACTATCAAGCCGTGAGCCGGCTGGCCGCCGGCTGGCTACATAGGGTCCGGCCACCACAGTTGACGGGCTGGCGTCAACTGTGGTTGTTCGGGGGCTTTGTTGGTCATTGTTTTGTGTATCGTACACTTCAACCGATAGTAGCACTATGGTAGAAGAGCCGCAATATGACTTCGAACCCGAGTTTATTGTTGACAACGAAGAAAGTTGTCTATAAAGTTAACCTATAGGTTAACTTTTATGGAATCAAAGCCTTCTACACAGCTTGATAATCTGTTTCAGGCTTTCGCCAATGGCAAGCGGCGGGGAATGCTTTACATTCTGGCTTTCCGACCGGCAACCATCAACCAGCTGGCTAATGATTTCGGATTATCGCTGCCTGCAATGCACAAACATATCAAGATTTTGCAGAAGGCACAGCTAATCCACCGCCGAAAAGCCGGGCGGACCAATTTTGTGGCGCTTAATAGAAAATCTATGCGATTAGCTCAAGACTGGACGGCAGAATTTAGAACCGAATGGGGAAACGATAAAGAGACACTGGAGAACTATATTGCCAGTATGCAGAAATAATTTTTTGGGCATTCGCCGTTCCTTAAAGGGTCGGAAATGTTAATTAATAACAAGCCCGCCTGAGGCGGGCAGAAAGGAGTAAAAATGAAAAACTACGTCTATATCTACTACAACAAGGGCGATCAAGCGAACGTGCCGATGGACGAGGTACTAAAAGCTTGGGGTGCATGGTTCGCTAAACTAGGAGATAAGCTGGTTGACGGCGGCAATCCGTTTAACGACGGCGCCAAGGTGGTGACAAAAAGCGGCGTTAAGGCCTTGGATGACGATCCATCCAGCGGCTATTCGATCGTCAAAGCCGCCAGTCTGGACGAAGCGGCCGAAATGGCCAAAAGCTGCCCACTTCTTGGGCATGTTCCCAACGGCGCAATACACGTCTACGAAGCTCTCCCGATGTAAGCAAGGCATATTACTCGGCGCTTTTTTCTGTTAAACTGCCGATAACAAAATAAACGCCGTGAAACTTCGTTTTGGAACATTTTTAGCCCCGTGCATCATGCCTGTATATGAGGCTATTACTGAAGAGGTCGGACGACAGCTGGGCGTAAAAACTGAACTGATCGTTGAAACGGATTACGAGAGTTGCGCCCAAGATAAAAACGACGTCTGTTTCGTATGCAGTTTGCCCTACATAGAGTTTATGCGCCAGGGTATATCGCCGGCGGTACCGATTGCCGCTCCGGTTCTGCGCGGCAATCGGTACGGAGGGAAGCCGATTTATTACTCTGACGTTATTGTTCATTCGGCCAGTCCGTATCAGTCCTTCGGTGATCTAAGGGGACGATCATGGGCCTACAATGAGCCACTATCGCATTCCGGTTATGGCATAACCCGTTACCATATGGTGAAGATTGGTCAAACTAATGGTTTTTTTGCTAAGGTTATTGAGGCCGGTTTCCACGAAGAGTCGATTAGGTTAGTTTCCGAGGGCGGGGTTGACGCATCAGCAATTGACAGCCAGGTTTTGGCGGTTGCTACGCGGGATAACCCCTCGCTGAGAAAATCCCTGCGCGTTATTGAGGCGCTGGGGCCTTCGACCATACAACCGATTGCAGTTTCCAAACGTCTGCCCATGGAATTAAGACAGCAAATTCTGGAAATTATCTTATCACTTCACAAGGATACGAAAGTGCGCCGGCGATTGGCTGTGGGCTTGGTGGAGCGCTTTGCCCCGGTCGGTCCCTCATCGTACGACGATATCCGCAAGATGGTGGATGTCTGCGAGAGAGAAAAGTTTATGGTGATACGTTAAAGACCTCTTAGTTTAAGCTTCTGGCCAGTTTGCCTAGCGCGCTCTTCCAACCCTCGGTCATGCCGCTTTTGAGCATGGCCTGGTATTGTTCCTCGGTCTCAGGTGCGGCGTAGATGATGCTAAGTTTGGTTTTGCCCTCACCAGCATCTTCGAACTTAACAGTCGCCGTATGATCGTTCGGCAAGTCGTTGCTCATGCCATACTCGGATGGCGAGACCCTGTTGCCATGCTCATCGGAAAGATAATCAGTGGTCACGATTTTCTCATTCGGTACGATTTCCTGATAAACCCCGGCGCTATACATGACCTTATCCCATTGGCTATCGGCCGGGCCACGCATGGCATAGACATATTTGCCGCCGATTCTTAAATCAACTTTGATGCTGGGAGCGGTAAAACCCTCAGGCCCCCACCATTTTTTAATCATCTCTGGGTCTGTCCAAGCCTGCCAGACCTTCTCGAGTGGTGCGTCAAAGACCCGCTCAATTACTATGCTATTTTCTCGGTTTTCGCCCATGTTTCGTCTCCTTCTTATTAAGCTCTTTTAGCACCGAATCCAGCCTTTCGAACCGTTTCTCCCATTGCCGCGTTATCTGTTTGGCCCAATCCTCCACTTCGTGAATAGTTGCGGGGTTGACCTGATATAGACGTTGCTGAGCGCGTTTTTCAACGCGTACCAACTTTGTATCACGCAGAATCTTTAGATGCTGTGAAACAGCTTGCGGACTGATTTTAAATTTGTGGTAGATAGCGCCGGCAGGCAGCTGCCCGCGGGCGGCCAGCAGCTCTATGATATTTCGCCTAGTTGGTTCCGCCAGAGCGGTAAATGCATCCATGCTTATATATTAAAGAATTCACTTAATTAAGTCAAGGCTTAAATTATAATTAACTACAATACCTGTTGGAGCCAATAAAACTTCTTAAAACTTGATAGTTACACAAAGTCGGACCTTGGGCTCGCGTCCGTGAAGTTTGGCCAGGGTCTTACGCATGAGGCGAGGCTTTTTGACTTCGAGTGAAGTGACTTGGGCTTCGTCTCCGACTTTTTGTTTCACCAGTTCTATGGCGTAGAGCCTTAGCTCCCATAGCTTATTTAATCGTGGGTCGGAAAGGGGGATCTCAAATACTTCCTTCTCGGCGATGTATTGCGGTTCGGGTGGTTCGAATGCTAATCTTTCAGACATATTTATCTTTGCCTAACCCTTATATTATAGCACACTTTACCCTAATAAGCAATAGCGCTGGATGTAAAAATTACCATAAAGGTTTGCTTATAAGGTTATTGACATAAAAACTTTAAAGTGATACCATAAGCGTAGTTGCGAAGAAAGAGAGGGACAAAAAACCCTCTTTTTATTTCGGCAAGCCTAGGTGGAATATTAAATCTAAGGAGGTGTTACCATGGCTGGAACACGATTAGGCGGCGCTAAAGCTGCTGCTACTAACAAGACCAAGTACGGCCGAGATTTTTACGCCCGTATTGGTGCTATGGGCGGTCGCGCCGGTCACACCGGTGGTTTTTACGCTAACCGCAACCTGGCTCGCATCGCCGGCCGTAAAGGCGGCCTAAAAAGCCGACGTGGTCCATCGGACCGCCTCAGCCGCAGCCGCGCCTAAGCCAGTCTTAACGAGAGACTGCCAAAAATCCTCGGTACGCCGAGGATTTTTTGTTTTCAAGGTTTTAATCTGAGGCGATAGGAACGCACAAAGCGGCCGCTGGCAACCTTCCACTCGGTATGACAGTTGAAACAGTGGTAGTGATATGGATCTTTTTGCAGCACGTTCACACCGCACGTTGGGCATTGGCTGCGGGCGTGCAGCCAATCACGGTAGGTGTCTAAGCAGTCCTGAATGTGGTCATTGCTGATTTTAAGGCCGTATTTTTGGCCGATCTTAGCCGCCAACTCCCAAGCCAAGCCCTCGAGTTTAAGAAGCTCGAAATCATTATGGTAGTTGTAATGCCCAAGTTTGGCGTGAGCCAGTTCGTGCAAGACGCCGTACTGGACCTCTTTTAAAGCAGCGCCTGACTTATATGTAATCATGTTGGCCTTAGGCGACCAATGGTCCTGCTTGCCGGGTTCGAAAGTGAACTCCGGAAAGTCCTTTTTTAGCCTGCTAATAAAGGATTTAGCCGAGCCTTTGTTGGATGTACTGGTAACAGCCATAGATGACGGCCTCCTCAGGTTTATCAGCCTTTATTATAGGCGGAATCGGCACCATATTGTTGTTAATTTTTTTGAGCTCCTCTTTTAGTAGGTCGGAAAATTTTTGCAAATACGCCCCCACACTGCCACCGATGATGACCACGTCCGGTTGCAAAACGGCCAGCAGCGCATCAAGCCCCCGGGCGACATTCTTGGCATAATGCTTCCAGGCAAACGGATTATCGAGCTCGGCGGCCTTTTTACCAAAGAGCTCAACCAACACCCGCCCGGAGGCAAAATCCTCCCAGGCTTTGAGTTTGCCTTCGTGCTCGAGCACCATGTGGCCGGCTTCGGCGTCACCGTAAGCTTCATCAATCTTACCGTCTACGATAAAGCCGCTACCAATTCCAGTACTTAGAGTTAAATAGAGTACTTTTTTGTACTCTCTATGGACCAGGGCCTCGTAAAGTCCCGCCAGTTTAGCGTCGTTTTCCAAAAAAACCGTCTTGGATCGCAGAATCTTTTCCAAATCGTCACGCACCGGTACTCTTTTCCACGATAGGTTACCGAAAGTTATGCCGACGCCTGGTGCTCGGTCGACTTTACCCGGTAGGGCGCAGCAGGCCGCTGTAATTTTGAAGCGAGTAAATCCTTCTTGCTGCAAAACCGAGCCTAAATCACCTAAAAAAGCCTTATATCTATGATCTGTCGGGATTTTTTGTTCATGGAGCAGTTTGCCATCCTTGGAAAAGACTGCCAACAGGGTCTTGGTAGCCCCCACATCAATCGCCAGTATCATTTACAGTCATTTTAGCATGGCGGCCACTGGACAGAAGAAGTAAAACACCTTACAATAATGACAATCTGCTTTATCAACTATAAACCATGAGAAACCCCTTCGCGGTTTCTCATCGCGCTGGCAAAATGGTTCACATTTTGTCGGGCTCTCTTCCGGAGGAAGCAGAAAGAACTGCAAGGAGGTTCATTTTTTAATGCCAAAAACAAGTGCTAAAAATCTGACCCTGTCGAATGCTCGCCCAAAGCCAGCCGGCAAAGTCGATTCTACCGGGCTGACCATGGACGAGCTGCTAGCAGCGCATGACGTCAAGAAAATCAAGGCCGGTGACGTCGTTGAGGGCGTTGTCAGCTCGGTACGTAAGCACGAAGTGTGGGTTGATCTTGGCCCCAATGGTATGGGTGTAATTTTCCGCCGTGAGGTTGGCTCCAGCCCGCTGGCCGAGGGCGAGGCTATTACTGCTAGTGTCATCGAGCCAGAGATGGATGACGGTTACGCCTTGCTTTCTATGAAACGGGCCAGCAAGGACCGCGGTTGGAGTGAGCTTGAGCGGCTTTTCAACGAGCAGGAAATTGCCGAGGTGAATGCTTACAGCGCTAATCGCGGCGGGCTACTTATCGAACTTGAAGGAATTCGCGGCTTCTTACCGGTCAGCCAGCTGTCCGCCGAGCATTATCCGCGCGTATCAGACTCTGACAAAGACGAAATTTTGACAAAACTCAACGGACTGGTCGGAATTCCTCTGCGGGTTAGAATCCTCGATGTCAGCCGCAAAGACAATAAGCTTATTTTCTCCGAAAAAGAAGCCGTTCGCGGCGACATGCAGTCCAAGCTGGAGAAACTCAAGCTCGGCGACGTAGTTGAGGGTATGGTTACCGGCGTGATTGATTTCGGCGCCTTTGTGAACGCCGATGGAATCGAAGGCCTAGTTCATATTTCCGAGCTTTCATGGGAGCGCGTGGAAGACCCGCGTAACTACGTTAAAGTCGGCGAGAAAATCAAAGCCAAGATTATCGCCATTGATAAAGACCGCTTATCCTTGAGCATCAAGCAGATGAGCGAGGATCCGTGGCTGGAGGAAGTTAAAAAATTCAAAAAAGGTGAAATATGCGAGGGCAAAATTACCCGGATTACCCCTTTTGGCGCCTTCGTGCAGCTCAGCCCGGCGGTTGAAGCATTGGTTCACGTATCTGAAATGGGCGATGATGATTCCATAGACCCGGAAAAGCTGTTCAAACTTAATGAGCGCAAACAATTTAAGGTACTGGAGATTGATACCGAGAACCGCAAGATTGCTTTAAGTCTCAAAGACGTTAAAGCTAAAGCTAAAAAAACTAAGTAGAAATGTGTGAAGGAGTAGCTAATGGCACAAACCATCGAAATCGGCGAATACGTGACTGTCGGCGAACTGGCCGAGCTGCTCCAGCTACCGGTATCTAAACTTATCGCCGAACTTCTGAAAAACGGGGTGATGGCAACAGTTAACGAAAAAATTGATTTTGACACGGCGCAGATAATCGTCGGCGAGCTTGATGATATTGATGTTGAACTGGCTAAACGCGAGCGGGTTGAGGCTGTGGCTCGGCCGAAGCGCGAGCTCAGCGACAAAGCCGAGCCACGGCCGCCGGTAATCGCCTTAATGGGCCACGTTGATCACGGCAAAACCTCGCTTTTGGACGCTATTAGAGAAACAGAGGTTACCAAAGGTGAGGCTGGTGGAATAACCCAGCACCTGAGTGCTTTCCAGATAAAGCATAAGGATCGCTATGTGACATTTTTAGACACTCCTGGTCACGAAGCCTTTGCGGCGCTGCGCGAGCATGGTGCTCGGCTGACCGATCTGGTCGTACTGGTAGTAGCGGCGGACGAGGGCATTAAGCCACAGACGCTCGAAGCCATTCGTTTTGCCCGCGGAGCCGGAGTCAAAATCATCGTAGCAGCCAACAAAATGGATAAGCCCGGGGCCGATATTAATAAACTCAAACAGCAGTTATCGGAAAACGACCTGACGCCTGAAGATTGGGGTGGCGAAACCATAGTCCTGCCGGTTTCGGCCAAAACTAAGGAAGGGATTCCCGAGCTTCTGGACATGATTTTGCTGGTAGCCGACGTTGAAGAACTCAAAGCCGAGCACAGCGGGCCAGCAACCGGAATCGTTATTGAATCGCATATGGAGAAGGGTAAAGGCCGGGTAGCTATTGCTTTAATCGAGCAAGGGGCACTAAGGCCGGGGAATTATGTGCGTGTCGGGAGTACTTATGGCAAGGTCAGGACAGTCGAAAATACAAGTGGCGAACAGCTGGAAAAAGCCGGCCCTTCGATGCCGGTAGTTATCACCGGCCTGCGTAATTTACCCGATTTCGGCGACGAGTTTGAAGAGACGCCAACCGAAAAAGTGGCGCGCGAGAAAGCCGCCGAGGTGGCTGCTGAGCGAGCTGGCGGCGGTAAATCGGCTGCCACAACCAGCAGCGAGCTGCTGCGTATCATCAGCCAAAAAAGCCAGTTAACTGAATACAATGTGGTTTTGAAAGCCGACGTCCAGGGCTCGCTCACCTCAGTTATGGACAGTCTGAAGGCTTTAGGAACCGGAGAAGTGGCGGTCAGAATTGTCAGCTCGGGAGTGGGTGTTATAACCGAATCTGACGTCCATACAGCCGTAACATCTGGTGCAGTTATCTACGGCTTTCATGTCGAACTACCATCGGCTGTCAAACAAATTGCCCAGCGCGACAAGATATCCGTCAGGCTATTCTCTGTCATTTACGAGTTGATTGATGATGTCAAGAAAGAGCTCGAAGGATTGTTAGCGCCGGAAGTCATTGAAGAAGAGCTCGGCCGGCTGATTGTGAAGGGAATATTTAAAACATCAAAAACCGAAACAATCGCCGGTGGCGAAGTCAGCAAAGGCAAACTAGTAGTGCCGGCATTGGCGCGCGTGTACCGGGATAAGGAATTAATAGCTGATAACTTGGAGGTTACTAACCTCAAAAGCGGGCCGACCGACGTCAAAGAGGTAAGCGAAGGCTCGATGTGCGGCATCAGTCTAAAAACCGAGGCCAAACTGAATCTTGCCGAAGGCGACAGAATAGAACTATTTAGCCGCCAGAGTATGATCCGTACATTGTAAACTTAAGCAATATTCTTGGCTGGAGATTAGTGCGATAATACAGTGTAAGCTATATACCGCTAAATTAGGAGTTTAGCTATGGAAAAATTGATTGCCCAAAGACTGGGCAGGTCTCAGGATACCGTACACAACGGAAGCGAAAACGACGTAAAGCCGGACGAGAACGGTATTGTTAGGCGATTTGGCCGCAGACCGTATGACCCTGAACGGCTACCGCCGAGAAGGGCCATTTGGCATCGTATAGAAGATGAGAGCGATACAGAATATCAGATACCGGTTACAGTAATTGGGGTTCGTGATTATAAAGACGGAGAACCTCGGTATACGGTTGAAGATTCCCCGATTTTGGGCGATTGGACCAAGAACGGCATCCCCGGCAGTGAGCTGCAGTGGCTGGATGAAACTAGTGAGAAGCTGGAACCGACCGGAGAGGAAAAGAGCCATCAGGTCCAATCCGCAGAGCCGCAAATAATAGTTGAGAATGGCAACCTGGGGCCCGAGGAGCTTGTTGTACAGACCAACCAACTTGAACCTGAAAAACATCAACTAGTGCCCGATATGCGCCATACTCCGGCTCAAATTATGCCCGGGTTAGTTGGGCGGATAAGCGAAGCTACTCGTGCCGGCTCCCAGCGGGCTGTTGTCTGGTGGCGGATTAGATCAAACGAGTACAAGCAGGCTAAGAAAATAGACAAACGAGTGGCCATTGGGGCAGTTCTTGGCACCGCCGCTCTGATTACTACTGGCTATATCGTTTACAAGTATAAGAACTAAGCTACTAAAGACTAAGGACAACGTAAACAGCTAGTCATAAATAACACCTCACGCAAGTGATTTAGTGCTACACTATATTAGACAAAAGAGGGTGAGAGATGTTTCAGCTTGACGATAATTTACTGAGAGAGCTTGGGCTTGGTGAGTTGCCGGCGTCTGAAAAAAATAAGATGCTGGCGCATATTTATGAAACACTGGAGCTTAGAGTCGGCATGCGGCTGGCTGAACAGATGAGCGATGCTCAACTGGATGAGTTCGAAGGCTTTATCGACCGCAACGACGAAGCCGGGGCGCTGAAGTGGCTGGAAGCTAACTTCCCAGATTATAAAAAGGTGGTGGCTGATGAGCTGGAGAAACTAAAAAGCGAAATCAAAGCCCAGGCTCCGCAAATCATCGAAGCTACGATGAAGGAAGTGGGCGGGAATAACCCCGCAGAAAATCAGAACCAGACATAGTTTTGCCTGATGGGGCGACGAGTTCTTGAATTTCCAGCCAGCCAGGCTGGCATTTTATTACCAAATCGCCGTCTTTTTCGTCTTTAGCTAATCGGGCTTTGATGACGATTACAGCCCGATTATGTAATTTGGCTTGGCTTTTCGGCCAACCGGCGTAGGCCCGCACCTGGCGTTCTAAAACCTCCGCCGGCTGGCCGAAGTCCATCACGCCGTCGGCTTTTTTCAGCAGTTTTGTATAAGTCGCCTGGGCATCGATTTGCGGCTTGGGAGTCAGCCAGCCCTCGGCTATCGACTCCAGCTTTTCCAGCAAGGAGTCAGCGCTTAATTCAGCCAGTTTTTTATACAGCTCCACTCGATTCTCTGTTCCAGTAAGCTCAACCCGCTGCTGGTCATACAACGGTCCCTGGTCCATACCAGCACTCAGTCGCATCAGTGCAATACCAGTCTCTTTATCGCCATTTAGAATCGCCGCTTCGATTGGTGAAGGGCCACGGTATTTTGGCAGCAGCGAAGGGTGAGCGTTAATAATCCCACCAGGAAACAGGTCTATTGCGCTTTGAGGAATTAGCTTGCCATAAGCCACCAAAACGCCCAGATCTGGCTTAATTTCGGCGATTTGGCCATTAATTTCAGCCACTTTCTGCGGCTGAAAAACGGTTATTTTATGCTTTTTAGCTATCGGCTTAACCTTCGGCGGACTAATTTTTTGCCCGCGACCAGAAGACGTATCCGGCTGGGTTACCACCGCTAAGACTGGCCAGCCAGAATCCAATAGCTTTTGGAGACTTGGCGTGCTGAAGTCTTCAGCCCCGAAAAATATCAATCTTTTTGAACTCTTCATGAGGCAAGTCTACCAGTTTCCCTTCGGGCGTTAGTTTAAAAAAGGCGTCGGGCCTATCTTTGATGTAATCGACGAACATTTTACCAACGGTATGGTCTACTTCGTGCTGCAATATTCGCGCCAAGAAGCCTTCAGCGCGAATGCGTATGGGGCGGCCCTCCTCGTTGAGCGCCCGGACGCGGACTTTAGTATGCCGCGGCACTTTTCCATAGATGTCCGCCACGCTCAGGCAACCTTCATAATCCTCTTCGATTTCACCTTCCAGCTTCACGACCTCCGGGTTAATCAAAACGCTGAAAGTCTTGTCTTTTTTATCGTCAAAATTATTGCGGACTATGATGATTCGATAGGGTTTATTGATTTGGATGGCAGCTAATGCCACACCGACTTCGTGCGGGCGGGTGGCTTCCCAATCAAGCGTCACCGCTTTCATGGCTTGTATGACTTTTCGGACTTCGTCGGTAACAACTACCACGCGCTGCGACTTCTGCCTAAGGTTCTCGTTAGGCAGTGTGATAATCAGGCTCTTTTTACTCATTACCCAGAGTATACATTACCCCTGTTATTTTGACCATCTTACGCCAAACCCTCGGTCCCGCCGCTTAAGGCGACCTTCCCGCCGTGCTCGCCACTCAAATTCTTCTTCAGCGGCTCCGCGCGGGCGGGTACCCTTCCTTACGCGTCACCCGAGATGTTATGGCTTATAACAGATCAATGGGGTCGAGGTCTATCATCCAATCGGTTGGGACATATTCGGTTAGTTCGAGCAAATGGTCGCGTTGTTTACTCTTGATTACCAGTTGCCAATAATATTTCCGTCCGCGCCTGCCATAAAAACTAGGCGTGGGGCCGACAATTTCTACCGGCAGTTTCTTTGATGCCAGCTCGCCGGCGAGTTTTTCGGCAGCTTTTTGGGCGCCATTATATGTCGCCCGCCGGCAGACTAGTTTTAGTAAATGGCTAAATGGTGGGAAGCGGAAATCGCGCCGTTGGGCTAATGTATGTTCATAAAACTTCGGATAGTCACGAGCAATAGCCGCTTGTACTACTATATTGTTTGGGTCATAGGTTTGGATTACCACACGGCCGTGGCCATGGCCACGGCCGACGCGTCCCATTACTTGGTAAAGCAGCTGAAAAGCCCGCTCCTCAGAGGTGTAGTCGGGTAAGGTCATTGATGTTTCGGCGGCTACAATGCCCACTAATCCCAGTTTTGGCAAATCAAAACCTTTGGCCAACAGCTGCGTGCCGACCAAGATATCAACCTCACCGGCCCTAAGGCGGTGGTAAAACTCATGAATCCGCTCGCCGCTGATATTGTCGCTATCAAAGCGCTGCACCCGGTACTCGGGAAATAATTTAGCCACAGAATCAGTCAGCGCCTTGGTGCCTATACTTTTATATATGATGTCCGGATTAGCACACACCGGGCAATTAAACGGCGGCGGAATTCTGTAACCGCAGGTATGGCAGCGAATAATATGTTCGTCACCATGATAAACCAGCGGTATGTCGCAATTCGGGCAGAGCGATTGCCAACCGCACTGGCTGCATAGAATCAAACGGGCGGAGCCGCGTCGGTTCAAATAAATCATTACCTGTTTTTTGGCAACCAGAGTCGATCTAATACCTTTTATCATCTGGTTTGATAGATAACGGTCTTTGGTGAAACTAGTCCTATCCTTAAAGTCGATAATCTCAGTAGCAACCTTTTCAAACCGGCTGACTATGGCCGGTTGAGTCATACGAGCGATAGCTTTGTGCTCGGCTGCCAGGTAATAATCTGTTACCGACGGCGTAGCGGTTCCTAGCACAACTTTAGCGCCGGTTATGGCGCCCAATCGGCTAGCGGCGCGCTCGGCATGGTAGCGCGGGCCTGGCTCTTGTTTATAGGTCGGTTCATGCGCCTCATCTAAGATAATTAAACCCGGCTCTCGGACTGGGCTAAAAAGGGCGGAGCGGGGGCCGATGACCACCAAAGGTTGAATCGATTCCAATATTGCCAGCCAGATTTTTTTGCGCCGAGCCGAGGTAAGCTGCGAATGCAAAACGTAAACAGGGTAGGTAAGTTGCGAGGAAAAGATATGCGCCAGCTGGCTGGTAAGAGCGATTTCCGGCGTCAGCATGATAACCGAGCGGCCGGATTCTAACGTTTGTCTGGCCAAATCCAAATAAACCCGGGTTTTGCCGGTACCGGTTTCGCCGTGCAGCAGCATGGTCGTAGTCTTGGCTTTAGCTATGGCAGATATGGCTTGCTTCTGATCGCTGGTTAGAGGTTGTTCCAGGTGAAGTTCCAGCTCGATATTTTGGTCAATCAACTGCTTTTCATCCAAAGCCAAGGCTCTGACAACCGGCGCAGAAGGCGCGAAAAGTCGCAGGGCCTCGCCAAGGCTGGTTTTGTAATAATATTTAAGCCAATTGGCCAATTGGCGACAATGTTCGGGTAAAAGGCGCGAGCTAAGAGTGGTTTTGATTGGTTTGGTGGCAAAATCGGGCTTATCTACTTCACCGAACACAAAACCGGTTGCCACCCGGTTTTGCAAAGGAACTGTGACGACATGGCCGGGGGCCAATCGTTCCTCGTAAGAATATGTCAACGGCGCATCACGCCGATAGCGGCTATCAGCCACAAACACCTCATAGTAGCGCATACCAACATTGTAGTCCTTCATGATTTGCAAATCCTAATGCGTGTGTTTTATACTACGTGCAGACGTTGTTCGAATAACAATAGGGGAGTTCAATGCTCGATACTTTCATTACGTCACGGGTACGGCGCAAAATCATAGTAGTCTATGCTAAGTATCCCGATTTTAAGACCCACGTTCGGGGTCTGGCCAAGCTAATCCGCGAAGATGCCGGCAATATCCAACGCGAGCTTAAGCGCCTGGAAAAAATCGGTTTTTTGATAAGCGAGCGCCAAAGCAACACTAAAATTTATTACACCAATAAGCACTTCCCTATTTTTAAAGAGTTGCAAAGCATAGTTTTGAAATCCCAGCGGGCGGCCAATCAACGCCGCGCCCAAGGATTACGTCCGCGATAAAGAATTCCTAGTTACACTAATTTCTAAACAAACCCGAGGCTTCAAAAATCCTGATAGAGTATAAATCACACAAATGTCCCAGCTGGGACTGAAACGTGATTAAGAATGGCTAGCTATTATTTAGGTCAACTAGGTCAATTTTATCGTGGATATTGTAAATTACCATCTGTTAACGTACAATATTCCCGATATGATTACAGTTACTAAGAAGGATTCCGGCGAATCTGTAGAGAATCTATTGCGTCGTTTTGGCCGTAAAGTTCAACAATCGGGCGTACTGGCAACTGCCAAATCGGGTCAATATCTTGAAAAACCTCCATCCAAACGCGACCGTCGTCTGAGAGCTATTGTACGTCGTGAGCGCAGAGCCGCCAAAATCAAGAAGCTGAAACTAGGAAGATAAGCCGCTATGCTAGAGAAGATGGAGCGCGATCTAAAATCCGCCCTCTTGGCTGGCGAGAAGACCAAGGTTGAGACGCTGCGGGGGCTTAAAAGCGCTATCCATAACGAAGCTATCGCCCAGGGTGCCAAAGAAACCGGCCTTAGTGATGAACAGATCGAAAAAGTTCTGACGCGAGAGTCCAAAAAACGCGCCGAGGCGGCCGAACTTTATAAAAAAGGCGGCAATAACGAGCGGGCTGAGGCCGAATTAGTTGAGAAGGCGATTATAGACGCTTACTTACCGGAACAGATGGATGAATCGCAAATCGCAGCTGCGGTGGATGAAGAGATGCCTAAGCTGGAGTCGCCGACCATGGCCGATATGGGTAAAATCATCGGTGCCGTGAAGGCAAAATTGGGGCCTTCCGCCGACGGCGCAACCATCGCCCGAATCGTCAAACAAAAGCTGGAGACAAAATGATAATCCTGTTCGGGGTTGTAGGCAGCGGTAAAAGCCAACAAGCCGAGAGGCTAATCGCTAAGCTCCATTGTCCGTACCTATCAACCAGCAAGCTTATAAGAGAAAAAAACAATCTGCAGTGGGACAAACTGATAACAGCCGGGCATCTATTGCCGGACGATGATATTTTTTCGTTATTAGAACCCGAGCTGGAGAAGATTGACGCTGCCAATGCAGAATTCATTTTAGACGGTGCGCCCCGCTCGATTGGCCAGGCTGAGTGGCTGATTGCCAAAATCAAGGCCGGCTCCCTGAAGTTTACGGCCATTATTCACCTGGATGTGTCTAAAGAGGTAGTTCTGCAGCGACTACTATCACGCGGACGTTACGACGACAAAGAAGAGGTTATAGCCACTCGTTTTGAGCAGTACGATAAGCTAACCGTGCCTGTACTAAAGTATTTCCAGCAACAGGGCTACCCGGTCAGCGAGGTTGACGGTAGCCCTCCCATAGGAGAGGTCGAGAAGCAGATTTGGGAACTTCTGAAGGACAAAGTTGAGGCCAAAGTCCGATAAAGAAATTGCGGCGATGCGCCAAGGCGGCCGTATGCTGGCTACTGTGTTAGATTTACTTGAGCATAAGATCGAACCGGGCATTAGCAGCCAAGAATTAGCCGATATAGCGGCTAAAGAAATTAAATCGCTCGGCGGTCAGCCGTCGTTTTTGATGCATGAGGATTTTCCGCATGTGATGTGCGTATCGATTAATAATGAGTTAGTGCATGGTGTGCCTTCGCCGAAGAGGATTATTAAAGAAGGCAACGTAGTTGGTCTGGATTTTGGCGTCGTCTACAAGGGCTTGATAACCGATAGCGCCAGGACTATTTTTGTCGGCCAGAAGCCGCCGGCGGACATAAAACGGCTGCTTGAGGGAACCAAAAAAGCCCTTGAAGCCGGTATTGACGCCGTAAAAGGTGATGGCACACGCATAGGTGACATAAGTGCTGCGGTGCAAAAAGTACTGGACGGGCATAAGCTCGGTGTAATTCGCGATCTCGTAGGCCATGGTGTAGGCGATAAAGTCCATGAGTCGCCTAACATTCCTAATTATGGCGTGGCCGGCACAGGACCCGTGCTTAGCAACGGTATGACAATTTGCATCGAGCCGATGGCATCTTTGGGAGATTGGCAGATAGAAGTAGCCCGCGATGGCTGGACCGTGGTGATGCACGACGGCTCCACCGCCGCCCACTTCGAACACACTATTGCTGTTACCGAAGACGGTGCAGAGATACTGACGCTTCCGTAACAGCATTGAACATTCCTAGCCATTAGCGTTATACTGCATTTATACAATAAACATTAAACAATGAGCAAAAAACATTTAATTGGATACTCCTCGGGAAGAGCAGCCCGACAAAATGTGAACCATTTTGTCGGCGCGATGAGAAACCCCGAAGGGGTGTCTCATAAGCCGAAGGCGTAAAATGTCAGCAGAAGAAAAATTTTCCTACTTTGTCGGCGTAGATATAGGTACAACTGCAGTACGTTGCGTGGTCGGCGAGCTTGCCGGCGACGCTCAAACACCTAGTATTATTGCAGTATCGAGCGCCGAAAACAGTGGAATGCGCAAAGGTAACGTGGCCCATATCGATGAGGTGGCTGAAGCCGCGGTTAAGGCTGTAACAGAGGCCGAGCGGATCTCAGGGCGCGAAATCAAGCAGACCACAGTCAATATCAATGGCTCACACGTGCAGGGAATTAACTCCAAGGGAGTGATAGCGGTTTCCAATCCAGATCGCCAGATCACGGTCGAAGACCGGATGCGGGTGGAAGACGCCGCCACCATCGTCCAACTGCCGCCAAACAAGGACATAATCCAAGTTTTTGCCAAAAACTACCGACTTGACGGGCAGGAGAACATCAAAGACCCGGTAGCTATGCACGGTGTGAGGCTAGAAGTCGATACACACATTTTGGTAGCTTCAACACCAGCCCTTAAAAGCCTGGACCAAGTGCTTCATAAAGCCGAACTGCGTCCGTCGCACCGCACAGTAACCTCTCTAGCTGCCGCCGAGGCAGTGCTAGACCGCAAAATGAAAGACGCCGGCGTGGCCATAATCGACATTGGTGCTGCCACCACCAACGTGGTAGTTATAGAAGACGGTGAAGTCGAGCACATCGCTGTTATCCCGATGGGTGGTATCCATATTACTAATGATTTGGCGATTGTCTTAAAAACCGATTTGGATGTAGCCGAGCTGGTTAAAATCAAGCACGCCAGCCTTAGCAAAAAGGTCAGTGGCGAGACCAGCTTCGTTCATAAAGGCGAGGAACTGCGCTTTGATCGCGACATGATGCGCCAGATTGTTGAGGCACGCGTTGAAGAGATTCTGGAATTTGTTGATAGGGAATTCAAGAAAATCCGCCGTTCGCGGAAACTGCCCGGCGGGGTAGTATTGGTTGGCGGCAGCGCCCACTTACCAGGCCTGGTCGACTTCACAAAGGAAGTTTTGGAGCTGCCAGCAAGGCTAGGCAGCTGGAAGCACCTGCCTAAGGTCGTTGACGGTATGGACGAGCTAGCTTTTGCGCCGGCCGTTGGGCTGATGCTGCTCGATATGTTACTGGGTCCACCACAACGCGGCGGTTATGATGAGAGCGGACCCGGCATTTTCCAATCTGTTAATTTGAACCTGAGTAACCTTTTCAAGCGCCTGCGGCGTCACTAATTCAGCGAGCACCACATTTTTGTTCAGGCATTTTTGAGCTGGGTATTTTTATTGCACCAAGGCGTTAGTCTCACGTATAATTAAGCACAGTTACTTAAAAGGAGAGATCGATGCCCAAAGCCGTTGAGCCGCCTATCGAAACCTTTGCGCGTATTAAAGTTGTGGGAGTCGGCGGTGCCGGAGGCGCAGCCATCAACCGTATGGTAGACGCCGGCGTATCCGGCGTAGAGTTTGTATCCATTAACGCTGATGCCCAGGCCTTGCACCATTCCAAAGCCAACGAAAAAGTCCATATCGGCCAGAAGACCACTAAGGGTCTGGGCGCCGGAGCCGACCCGGAACTAGGACGCCGCTCAGCTGAAGAATCAAAAGAAGATATTGCCCAGGCCGTAGCCGGCGCCGATATGATTTTTGTAACCTTTGGCGCTGGTGGTGGTACCGGTTCGGGTGCCGGGCCGATTGTGGCCGAGGTCGCCAAGACAGCCGGCGCGCTGGTGGTTGGCTTTGCCACCAAGCCATTTGCCTTTGAAGGCGAGAAACGCCGCCGCAATGCCGAGGCAGCCATTGAGAAACTCAGCCACTATGTTGATACATTGATTACTATACCCAACGACAAACTGCTTCAGACGATCGATAGGCGCACACCGCTTTTAGAGGCTTTCAAAGTAGCCGACGATGTATTACGACAGGGTGTGCAGGGCATATCTGATTTAATAACTGTTCACGGCTTGGTAAACCTCGATTTTGCAGATGTTAAGACGATTATGGCCAATGCCGGCAGCTCGCTTATGGGAATCGGACGCGCCTCTGGCGAAAACCGCGCCATCGAGGCCGCCCAACAGGCGATTTCATCGCCGCTGCTAGAGATTTCCATCGACGGCGCCCGAGGCATCCTATTTAACGTTATCGGCGGTTTGGATATGTCAATGCACGAGATTAACACCGTTGCCGAAACCATCACGACGGCGGCTGATGCCGAGGCTAACATCATCTTCGGCGCCACCATTAACCCCGACCTAGAAGGCGAAATTATCGTCACCGTAGTTGCCACTGGTTTTGACGAAGCTTATTTCACCAGCCCGGAACGCAGCGGTACCCGCGTCCAGCGCCGCATCGTCAAGCCAAAAGCCACAGGCATTGGCCAGGTTGACGAAGAGAGTATGCAAGACCTTGATATGGAGCTTAAAGAAGAGATGGCAGTGCATGCTGAAGACTTCCATTCAGACGAAGCACCCAATATTTGGGCGCTCTCCGGCGACGGCAACACCACCGATAAGGACAAGGCTGAAGACGAGGAGAAATACGAAACACCCTCGTTTTTCCGCCGCTTCAGGCGTAAGAAAGATCAACCTGAAGGCATGGGAACTGAGATTGAGCACGAAGAACCAGCTGATGAGGACGACTCCTCGACAAGCTCGGAGCCCGAAGACCCGATTGACAACCAGCCGGAGACTGAGGATAAAGCCGGCCCATCTGGCAAGCAGAAAAAGCCAAAGAGTTAATTGGCTCAAAGCCTTGTGAAAACTACACCACAAATTTCTTGCATTAGCACTATGGGTGGGGGTAATATTATGTGCACGCACACCATATATGGTGATTGTACATTGACTAACAAAGAAAAACAGCCGTCCCGACAACATCGTGAAACGATTTTGCGGGGCTTTAAATCAGGGGTATAACGATGAGATGTGGCCAGTGTGGCTCAACAGATAACAAAGTGGTGGAATCGCGTGATGTCGCCGATGGCGACGCGGTCCGCCGCCGCCGCGAATGTTTAACTTGCGGCTACCGTTTCACAACCTATGAACGTCTGGAACGCCCACATCTGATAGTCGTTAAGCGCGATGGCACTCGTGAGCTATTCAGCCGCGAAAAACTGCTGGCTGGACTGCAACGGGCCGTCGAGAAAACAACCGTCACTGGTGTACAACTGGAAGATTTCGCTGCCCGCTTGGAACGCGAGCTGTATGCTCGCGGTGAGCCAGAAATCAGCTCCACCGGCATCGGCGAACTGGTGATGACCGAGCTACCCAAGCTCAACGAGGTGGCATATGTGCGATTTGCCAGCGTTTACCGCAGCTTCCGTGACATATCAGGCTTTGAGCGTGAGCTTAGCCGCATCCGCAAAGCTAAAAAACCCAGAACTCCAGGCTCCAAAAGCTAGAATTACCACTGATTTAGGCCAGAAAGACAGCTAACATGTTGCTTTAGGTGCTTTATTTACCTATATTGGAAGCATCTAGAGGAGCACAGGGTGGTGTAAGTTTTGAGAGGCTTAATCAAACACCTCCGGCTAGCTCTAAACAAAAACCTTAAACAACAACTAAAAGGAGAGGGGTCCTAAAATGGCGCAAGCTACCAAACTAACTCTTAAGAGACTCTTTACAAAGCCCAAAACCAAGGCTTACGAGTCTATAGCGTGGGTCAAACGCGACTCACAAATTAGCAATCCGATCAGCCGTAAGGCCGTGTTTGAGCAAAAAGGCGTGGAATTTCCCGAAGGCTGGAGCTTGAATGCTATCAATATCGTGGCGCAGAAGTATTTTAGCGGTACCCCAGGCACGAAAGAGCGCGAGAGCTCACTTAAGCACCTAATCGACAGGGTAGTTGACACCGTTACTCGCAGCGGAGTCCAGGAAGGCTATTTTGCTGGTGAGGCCGAGGCCGAGGACTTCCGTGAGGATTTAAAGTACGTCTTAGCCACCCAGCGGGCGGCCTTTAATTCGCCGGTGTGGTTTAACATCGGCGCACCTGATCGCGCCCAGCAAGCCAGCGCCTGCTTCATCTTGGCAGTCGAGGACACCATGCCGGCGATTCTGAACTGGTATGCCGAAGAAGGCATGATTTTCAAGGGCGGCTCTGGTTCAGGCATCAATGTCAGCTCACTGCGCAGCTCACTCGAATCGCTCGGAAAGAGTGCCGGTACGGCTTCCGGGCCGCTTTCTTTCATGCGTGGAGCCGATGCTTCAGCCGGGGCTATCAAAAGCGGCGGCAAGACCCGCCGGGCAGCCAAGATGGTGATTATGAATGTTGGCCACCCAGACGTCGAAGATTTTATCTGGTGTAAAGCTATCGAAGAACGCAAGCAGCGGGTACTGGCCGAAGCCGGCTATGACATGGACATAGACGGTAAGGATAGCTACTCGGTCCAATATCAGAACGCCAACAACTCGGTACGTGTCACAGACGAATTCATGCAAGCGGTGGAAAATGATGAAGATTGGAATCTGAAGGCTGTCACCACCGGCAAAACCCTTAAAAGAGCTAAGGCTAAAGACGTTTTCCGCCAAATTGCCGAAGCGGCTTGGGAATGCGCCGATCCCGGCATGCAGTTCGATACCACTGTTAATCGCTGGCACACAACGCCCAAAGCCGGGCGCATCAACGCCTCTAACCCCTGCAGCGAGTACATGCACCTGGACAACTCGGCCTGTAATCTGGCCAGTATCAACCTACTGAAGTTTCTAAAAGATGATGGCAGTTTCGATATAGGGGCCTTCAAGCACACCATTGAGCTGGTATTTACGGCCCAGGAGGTTCTGGTTGGCTACTCCGAGTACCCGACCGAGAAGATCAGCAAAACCGCCCGGGCCTATCGGCAGCTGGGAATCGGCTATGCTAATCTAGGAGCCTTACTAATGGCGCAAGGCCTGCCATATGATTCTGACGAAGGCCGCGCCCAAGCCGCAGCTATTACGGCGCTGATGACCGGCCACGCATACGCCACCAGTGCTAAAATCGCCCGCCAGGTCGGCCCGTTTGCCGGCTATGGCAAGGACCGCGAAGGTATGAATAAAGTTTTGGGTATGCACCGCGACGCAGTTAAGCAGATTGACCCAGCTTTGGTTTCTGAAGAACTTTTGAGTGCGGCCGCCAGTTCGTGGGACGAGGCGGTGGAGCTGGCCGAACTTTATGGCGTACGCAACAGCCAGGCCTCACTTCTGGCACCGACCGGCACCATTGGCCTGATGATGGACTGCGATACTACCGGCATCGAGCCGGATTTGGGCTTGGTTAAGGTCAAAAAATTGGTCGGCGGCGGCACTATGAGCATCGTTAACCAAACTGTTCCGCGGGCGCTTAAAGCCCTGGGCTATAACCCATCGCAGATAGACGACATTGTCAACTACATTGATGTAGAAAAGACTATAGTTGGCTCCCCACACCTTAAAAACGACCATTTGCCGGTTTTTGCCTGTAGTATGGGTGACAACGCTATCCACTACCGAGGCCACGTCAAAATGATGGCTGCGGTCCAGCCATTCCTGTCCGGGGCGATTTCTAAGACCATCAACATGCCGGCTGAAGTAACGATTGAGGATGTTGAGCAGCTGCATATGGATTCGTGGAAAATGGGACTCAAAGCAGTGGCAATTTATCGCGACAATTCCAAGGTTGCCCAACCATTAAGTATGGCCAAGAAAGATGGCGGCCAGAAAGAATCAACGGTCCAGCCAGCGGCTGCTATGGCGGTCAAGCTAGACGGCGCGCTGAAGGCTTTTGGACAGCGCGATGAACTGCCCCGGGTGCGCAATTCCAAGACTTTCAAGTTCACACTGGCCGGCACGCGCGGCTATTTCATAGCCGGCGAATATGATGATGGCCGGCCCGGCGAGCTCTTCGTCAGCATTGCCAAGCAGGGCTCGACGCTACGGGGGGTCATGGACGCCTTCGCGGTATCTGTCAGCCACGGCCTGCAATACGGTGTGCCGCTCAAAAAACTGATCCGCAGCTTCACCCATACCAGCTTCGCACCGTCCGGTATTACCGACGACCCGGATATCCGCACCGCCAGCTCGCTTATTGACTACATCTTCCGACGCTTGGGCAAGACTTATCTTAGCTTTGACGACCAGCTGGAAGTTGGGTTGGCCCACATCGATGAAATGCCTCAGGGGCAAACCAGCTTACTAACACCTAGCGAAGAGCTCTTACCCGAGACACCTACCGAACAAGCTATGGAGACTTTAGCCGAAGCTGAAGCCGCTATAACCGAGGCTATTACGACGATTGCCGCCAGCACCGCCGATTTATCGAGCGTTACTACTGAGCCAATAGCTACCAAGAAAGAGCCCGAAGAAGTCGCTCCCCAGAAATCAGCCGCCGCCTACGACAGCGCCGCGCCGCTGTGTTACAACTGCGGCAACCAGACGATGCGCGCTGGCAGCTGCTACGTCTGCACCGCCTGCGGTTCAACCACCGGTTGTAGCTAATCACAAAAGCTCTGATAGACTTAGGGTTCAACAAGCTAGAGCTTGACTTGGTATTAACTTTTCTTAATACTTATGTTTAGTGTTAATTTAGACAATACATCAGTCTAGAAACAAACATGCAAAACGCCGTCCAAACGATAATTGGAGGAAGGACTCTACCTAAGCGCCCGGCCTTCTCAAAAAGTGTTCTAGTTGCTTTTGGAGCAGTTTTTGCGGTCGCTGGAGTCGTACTTTTGATTCGCAGCTTTGCGGCCGCCGCGCCGGTAGGCTACTGGCAATTTAATGAGGGTAGCGGTACTACAGCAGCGGACTCATCGAGCAGTGGCTATAACGGCACGTTATTAAATGGCCCAACTTGGGTAAGCGGCAAGATCGGCAGTGGAGCGCTGAACTTTGACGGAGTGGATGACAGGGTAGAAATGGGCGATGTGCTCGATGCCGGAACGGATAATTTGAGCGTCAGCGTTTGGGTTAAACCAACCAGCAGCGCCGGTGGCCGAAAAGTGATTGAAAAAGCTGGCTCCGCTAACTACGCCCTTGAAGATATTGGCAGTAATAATTACCGCTTCAGGATTTCCGACGGCACAAACAGCCAGGCGCCGCAATTCTTTGTTAACCTAAGCGATGGGCAATGGCATCACGTTGTAGTTGTCCTTGATCGAGTCAATAACGTCGTTGCCAAGTTTTATGTCGACGGATTGGAAGAACCGTGTAGCGGTGGTTGCGGTAACAATTTAAAAAGCATCGGCGACCTACAAAGCACTAACAGCTTTAACGTCGGCACAGACTGGCAGGGCGGGATTGATGATTTGCGTGTTTATCGCCAGGCCTTGAACTTGAGCGATATTCAGGCGCTCTATGCTCTTGGGGGTACGCCCGCAGCATCAATTACACCGATCGTTGACGACCACAGCATAACAATGATGTCCAGAAGTCTCGACATTGGCGGCCAGGCTGGTTGGGGATTTTATAATGGCGGCGACGCACCAGAAGGCGCCTACCTTGGGTGGCTAACGACCAACGATAGCCTTGACGCTGTCGTGCATCTGCCAAAGATGATTGATCCGGGCCGATACTATCTGTTCTTTAAAGGCATAAGTTATGACACACCGCTCAATGTTTCAGCATCATTTGGTGCCAGCACATCTACGGCAACTGTGACCAACGACAGAGACGAGAATAAATATTGGACAACCCGCTCAACGCTGGATATCTTTCTACCGACGGATACAATAACGCTTAAAATTGAAAAAACGCAGAATTTTGCCGCTACTCAGAAGTATCTCTTCAGGGGCCTATATTTGACCTCTGACTCTAACGAGACAGTTACTCGTGATGATATAGCCGTCGATCTCAATTACCCGACGCAGATGGATGAAAGCCCGCCAACGCCTGGAAACTACATTTATGATGGCAGTTTTGAAACCGGTATACATGCCAGTTGGGGCTTTGCTGCCAATAAAGCCACACCGATTTATAACAGTTGGGATGCAACCCAGGCGCACAGTGGAACCGCTAGTTTTAAAATGTCTCTTGATACCAGTAGTAATTTTTATGGTAGTACATCTGGGCCAATAACCAGTCTGTACAGACTAAAACCCAATAAACGCTACACAGTATCTGCTTGGGTAAAAACCTCTGGCGAAACGACCGCTGTCAGTATAGGCCTATACAACCCGTTCATACCACCATCTGGCTATGGCTACCAGCCGCGGCATGCCTTTGCCAATTCTGTAACCGCAAACGGTAATTGGCAGCGGGTTACTGCTACCGGTTATGCTCTAAAATATCCTACGAGCGATTATCGGATTTATATAAATGCAAATTCGGTAAGCAACGCCAATTTATGGATTGACGACGTTCAGCTTGAGGAAGGTAGCCTAACCGATTTTGCTTCGGCCAGCCCGCTGGAAGCCGGCCTGCAATCTTCAATGACGTCACACCTTTATTATGAAGATGAGCCTTTGAATGCCGATCTTCGTGTTAGAAATCATTCTGCTAGCTCAAGTAACGGAGTGCTAAATTACGAAATTTACGATTTTATGAACCGGCTGGTAAAGAACGGCACAGTCAATGTTTCAGCCGCCGCGCAATCAACAACCAACGTGCCCTTTAGTCTTTTCACTGGCAAGAGTGGTGCTTTCCGGCTGGTTTACTGGATAAACGACCAGTCCGACCGCCTGGCTCAGGAATTTGTTTATTCAATAATACCGCGGCCAAGTAGCGGCTCAGCCGAAGCATCTTATATAGGAATCCACCCCAACTACCTGACTGACCAGCTCACTGTTCTAAAGAAGATGGGCATTAATTGGGCCAGAGTACTTAGCCCATCGGCGTTTTTCCGCTGGAGCGTGGTTGAGCCAGTTGACGACCAAATAACCTGGTACGATGCCGAGATGCAACGGGCCGCTGCCGCCGGCATCCAGACGATGGGTACCATCGGCACCAACAACTTCTGGCCGGCATGGGCCGACAACGGAGGGTTGCCGAACCTTGATGAATGGCAGGAATTTGTCGGGCAGATTACCGCGCACTATAAGCCCTGGGTCAAATACTGGGAGATATGGAACGAGCCGAATAGCGTATTCAGCGCTGATTTCTACGCCCAAATGCTAAAGAGAGCGGCCGACGCCATTGAAGCTAATGATCCCGATGCCAAAATCGTTGGTATGGGTGGTACTTCGCTCAGTTTCATGAATTCGGTGATTGCTAGTCTGCAAAACCAGTACCCTACATGGGATTGGCGGGCGCATTTAGATGTACTCTCGACACACGATTATCCAGGTGGTACTGCCCCGGAACCGTTCAAAAGCGGCATAATCGACCAATACAGCGTTCCGGTCTGGAACACCGAAACTGGAGCTTGGGACAAGGGTTTTTACCTGGGGCCAGAGTCTGATTTCTTAGCTCCCGGGAAAAGCCTGTGGCCAAATAGCGATGCCCAGCGCTACTATCACGGTGCAATCGGTGCACCACAGAACGTGATAGATAATTTTGTGCGCACCATTGGTAGTGGTCAAACCAAGTATTTCTACTATGACTCAAGATTGGGCGCGGCAGCACACGACTATCCTTTATCGCACCCGACAATTTTTGAGCACGACCGTACAATCAGAACCAAGGGAGTAGCCTATGCGGTTGCCGGCTCGCTGTTAGACCACAGCGCAGCCTTGGGAGATGTAGCTCCCAAAACCTACCTAGCGGGCGCTAACACCTACGCCCACTTGTTTGATAAAGGCGGCCAGCCCATAGCCGTGCTCTGGACAAAAGATCATCAGCCACAATCTGTCAGTCTAAGTTTAAGCCCGTCACAGTTTAGCGTTTATGATTTGATGGGTAACGTACTTAGCGTAACTAGCTCAACCGTACAGTACGGCCGCCTACCAATTTACATAAAGGGGAATGGCACATCGGTCGCTACAATGAAAACGGCACTCGAGAGCGGCACTTATAGCTCAAGGTCCGATAGCCAGCCCCCCAACCTCTCAATAACCGAAAGCACGCCAAGGCATAAAAATGAATCCAACCTGTATTTCCGTTGGATCGCGGTTGACGACAGCTCGTTTCCTAACCTAGGCGAGGTTGCACCAGAGCAGACCCAAGCCGCCGAAGTGCCGAGGCCAGAAGCGATAAGTTACCGGTCTCGGTTAGTAGGTTATAACGATTGGTCGAACTGGTCAGGTAGGATTTACACATCTCTGCCAAAACAAGCATCTGGAACTTATACATTCGAAGTACAGGCTAAAGACGAAGCAGGTAATATTTCGGAGACTGCCAGCAGAAGCATAAACTTCGACCCGACGCCACCACCGCCACCTCCAGCCGATACCACACCACCAAGTGTCAGCCTGACTTCGCCGGCGGCTAACGAGACGGTAAGCGGTACGGTCAATGTGACAGCTGACGCTACTGACAATGTTGGTGTAACTAAGGTTGAGTTTTTCGTTGATGGCAGCCTGTCTAACAGCGACACCACCTCACCTTACGGCTTCTCCTGGGATACCACCACGCTGCCAAACGGCAGCCACTCTCTGATTGCCAAGGCCTATGACGCCGCTAGCAACAATGTCTCAACCGGCAGCCTATCAGTAAATGTTATTAATGGCGATACCACGCCGCCGTCTACTCCGACTGCTCTGTCAGCCACAGCTGCGACCTACAACCGGGTTAACCTGTCTTGGACAACCTCCACCGACAACATTGGCATCAGCGGTTATTACATTGTTCGAAATGGCGTAACCATTGCCCTGAGCACCGGCACAGCCACTACCTACAGCGACAGCACCGTTGCAGCCTCCACCAGCTACAGCTACCAAGTGATGGCCACCGACGCGGTCGGTAATACATCAGGTTTATCCAATGCTGCCTTAGTTACCACGCCGCAAGCACCCGACACCAGCCCACCAACAGCGCCATCTGACCTGACGGCTACGGCAGTCAGCTCATCGCAAATCAACCTGTCTTGGACAACCTCCACCGACAACATTGGCATCACTGGCTACGACATCTACCGCAACGGAGCCAAGATTGCTACTGTCACTACCACAACCTTTGGCAACGCTGGACTAAGCCCATCTACTTCCTACTCCTACTACGTGATAGCCAAAGATGCCGCTGGTAATCAGAGCGCCCAAAGTAACACCGCTTCTGCTACCACCTCAGCTCCAGTTACCACTGGCATACTAACAGGAGTGGTTAGCAGTTCCGCCGGCGGTGCCATAGCTTATGGCAAAGTATCTACCATAGTTAATGGCTCAAGAGTAACTGTCATAACCACTTCGGCTGGCAGTTACTCGATTGTCAATATGCTACCAGCTACCTATAGCGTCCGTTACTCCGCCCATCGTCATAAAACAGTTACTAAATCGGCTTCAATCTCTTCCGGCGTTACTACCACCCTAAACGTTACGCTGCAGAAGCGATGAGACAACCAATTGACAAAGGTCGGCCTAAAAACTAAAAAGAAAGGACGTAAAGTGAACCCCGATACACCTCTACCAACACCACCTACGCCGCCACAGCAACCCCAAGTGCAAATGTCGTCTTCTTGGAAAGACCGCCTAAAGTCGCTCAACCAAATGCACTGGCTGTTAATCCTGGTAGCCGCAGTTATGGCAATATTGGTGTTAACCCTAGCCGTATCAAAATTGAATCGTCAAGAGATAGCACCGACACCGTCTTCAACGCCGGCTGCGGCTCTACCGGCTCAAGTATCGATCACAAAAGCCGGATTTGCCCCCGCAACAATCAGCATAAAAGCTGGTACCCAAGTTACCTGGACCAACAGTGACGACCAACCTCATCAGGTAGCAGCCGATCCGCACCCAAAAAACGACTCTATACCAGGCCTTGACTCAGATACAACACTGCTAGCCGGTGACTCTTTTTCTTTCACCTTTGAAAAGCCAGACACCTACACCTACCATGACCACCTAAACCCCCTGAATGCAACTTGGCAGGGAACGGTTATTGTAGAGTAGCCTTTGGTCTATAAGCTCTAGACCCCTAAATCTAAAAGCTATACACTAGGCTTATGAGAGCAGTAGTGTTGTATCACCCTAGGAGCGAACACGCCGGCATAGTCGAAGACTATGTGCATGACTTCGAACGCTTCAAAGGCAAGCAGCTGGAAAAACTCAGCTTAGAGACGGTTGAGGGCGCTGAATTGGCCAAACTTTATGATGCTGTGCGCTACCCTGCCATCTTGATTATTGGCCCGGACGGAATTCTGCAAAAAATGTGGCAGGCGCCGACGATGCCGCTGATGGACGAAGTCGATGCCTATCTGCCTAGTTTTGCGCGGGACTTGACCAGAGCCCGGTTGTTATCGGCTGGCCGCTAGACTTTATCTCTGTTAAAATTTGACTGATGAGTAAGCACAAAAAATCGGCTACCGCATTGGCTGAAGAAAAAATCTTGGCAGCCTGGGAGAAGCAAAGTGCCTTCCAAAAAAGCCTGCAGCGGCGGGCCGGCGCCCAGTATTTTGCCTTCAACGACGGCCCGCCGTTCGCCAACGGCCTGCCGCACTTCGGGCACTCTCTGGTTACGGCCATCAAGGACTCGATGCTGCGTTATAAGACCATGCGCGGCTATCACACGCCCCGTCGCAATGGCTGGGACTGCCACGGCCTGCCGGTGGAATACGACGTTGAAAAAGCCTTCGGCGTATCCGGTAAAAAGCAGATTATGCAGCTGGGGCTGGAAAAGTTCAACGCCGCTTGCTGCCAGTCAATCTTCCGCTACAAGGCGGAGTGGGAGGATTTTTTGGCTCGAATCGGCCGCTGGAGCGACTATCAAAATTATTACGCCACCGTTGATACCGACTACACCGAGAGCGTCTGGTGGGTTCTAAAGCAGATACACCAAAAAGGCCTGCTGTACCGCGGACTCAAATCCACGCCTTATTGCCCGCGTTGCGAAACACCACTTTCCAACTTCGAGCTCAACGAGGGTTACCGCGACAACGTACCCGATCCATCGGTTTTCGCGCTTTTCCCGCTAAAAAATGACCCCAGCACCAAGCTACTGGCCTGGACAACCACTCCTTGGACTCTACCGGCCAACGCCGCTTTGGCAGTCAATCCCCGAGCTGACTACGCTTACGTTAAGCTCGTTTCCGGTGATTCTACGCTAATTTTGGCTAAAAGCCGCTTATCGGAGCTGGAACTGCGAAAACACGATTACAGCCTCTCTAAAACGGTCAAAGGCAAAGAACTGGTCGGATTGCGATACGAACCCCTTTATCGGCTGCCAGAAGGCAAATTCACTGGCCAGCAAACTAAAAATGCCCATCAGGTTTTCGCCGATGCCGCAGTCAGCCTGGAAGACGGGACGGGCATTTTACACGTCGCCCCGCGCTACGGCGAAACCGATTTGGAGCTCGGGCTTAAAGAGAAACTGCCGCTTATCGAGAGCGTCAACGCCAGCGGCCAGCTGATTTTTGGGCCAAAAGAGGCTTTGGGGCTGTTTTTCAAAGAGGCCGATAGGCATATAATCGCCGATTTAACTCGCCACGGCCGGATTTTCGCAGCTGAAATGGCTGAGCACACCTATCCGTTCTGCTGGCGCTGCGAGACGCCGCTGATGTATTTTGCAACCACAAGCTGGTTCGTAGAGGTTAGTAAGGTCAGAGACAGGTTGATCAAGACAGCTGAGGATATCAACTGGGTGCCGGCGCATATTAAAACCGGCCGCTTTGGCAAGTGGTTGGAAGGCGCCCGCGACTGGGCGATTAGCCGCAACCGCTACTGGGGGGCGCCGTTGCCGATTTGGCAGAATGTCGATGATGAAGATGACTACATCATAGTTGGTTCAATCAAAGAATTAGAAGACTTGGCCGGCACAACGCTGGCAGCCAAAGAGGGGAACGCGGTAATCGACCTGCACCGGCCGTTTATAGATGAAATCACCATCAAAAAGGCTGGCAAAACATACAAACGCGTAGAAGAGGTTCTGGACTGTTGGTTCGAAAGCGGTTCGATGCCGGTTGCCCAGTGGCATTACCCGTTTGAGAATAAAGAGTTATTCGATAAAACGTTGCCGGCTGATTTCATCACCGAAGGGTTAGATCAAACCAGGCTGTGGTTTTACGTCCAGCATGTGATCGCCACCATTTTATTTGATAAGCCGGCCTTTAAAAATGTTATCGTCAACGGTATTATTTTGGCGGCCGACGGTCAAAAACTGTCTAAACGGTTACGTAACTATCCACCGACAGAAGATGTTTTTGATGAAGAGGGTGCCGACGCCTGGCGGCTGTATCTGCTATCAAGCACACAAGCGACCGAAACGGCCGATTATATGCGCTTTGACCGCTCCAGCATGCGCGACCTTAGGCGCAACGTGCTCGACACGCTGTCTAATAGTTTCCGGTTCTTTAAAACCTATGCAGACGTTGACGGCTGGAAGCCGAAGCAATTAGAGACTCCTACTTCTGATAATATTCTCGACCAGTGGATACAGGCGCGGTTGGCTGAAACCGTCAAAGCTTCGACCAAAAGCGCTGATAATTACAAAATCGCCCACGCCATTTTACCGGTATTTGAACTGATTGACGATTTGTCTAATTGGTATATCCGCCGCTCGCGCCGGCGCTTCTGGAAGAGCGAAAATGATAAAGACAAAAATCAGGCATACGCCACCTTACACTATGTTTTAGCGCGGGTTAGCCAACTTTTAGCCCCTTGGGCGCCGTTTATCGCTGATGAGCTTTGGGTCGATCTAACGAAAGGTTTAAAAGAGCCCAAATCAATACACCTAACAGATTGGCCCAAGCCGGATAGGGCTAGTACTAAAGTGCTAGAAGAGATGAGAAAAGTCAGGGGCTATATTGCCGAAGGTTTAGCCCAAAGGGCAGCTGCCAACATTAAAGTCAGGCAGCCGCTATCAGCGGTGAGCCTGCCAAAAGTTGATGAATCCTACAGGGATATTATTGCCGAGGAACTGAACGTTAAAAGAGTACTCTGGTCTAGGGCTAAACCGGTAGACATAGATACCAAAATCACTCCCGAGCTGAGATCCGAGGGTATAATCAGAGAAGTTATCCGATACGTGCAGAGCGCACGTAAAAAGGCCGGCTTGGCGGTGGACGATAGGATTCATCTGCGCATCGAGAGCAGTTCCAAAGAGGTGAATCAAGCGGTAGAACGGTTCAAAGACACCGTCTCTAGCGAAACCTTGACCACAGACGAGTTAAAAGGCAAAGGGAGCTACTCCGAAACCGTTGACGTAGAAGGCCAGAAAGCCGTGATTTCCTTGAAAAGGGCAGGTATGTAGGCTTTTCAAAGGAGCCCATATCTGTTAAGCTGGTCGGGTTATGGCAGAGAAGATAGCTAAAAAAGCCGTTATTTCTACCGGTGGTAAACAGTATTTGGTCGCCGAGGGCGAGGAGCTTGAGGTGGAATTACTCGAACCGGCCAAAAACGCCGTTTTTGAAGCTCTTATGGTTATCGATGGCGAAAAGACCTCTGTTGGAGCGCCGACTGTCGGTGGTGTTCGAGTAAAAGCTGACATTGTAGAGCAGGTAGTTAAGCAGGATAAAGTAACGGCTATCCGTTATAAAGCCAAAAAACGTGTCCACAAGCGGCGCGGCCACCGCCAAAAACTAACCCGCGTCAAGATTAAAAGCATCGCTAGTAAATAGTTTTCCACATCTCTAGCCCTATACATTAATTAATAAGATAACAGGGGTGAGAGCTAGTTAATTCCTAGTTCATGAGTCCTAACTCCTATTTTTCACAGCTAAACAGTTTGACAATTTCACGCTTAAGCTTGAAAATCTAAGGTACGGCTCTTTCTAACAAAAAGCCAAAACAAAAACCAAAACAAACAAAAAAGTGGCAGCCAAAAAGTGCTTAATTTGCAGTAGTAGCTTTAACGGGCGACGCGACGCTAAGACCTGTTCGGTTCGCTGTAGGAAGCGTCTGCAACT
>Ga0209640_10000362_pt1 | contig 34749 bp, 31 predicted proteins | sample RifCSP10_1_FD_184018 | JGI IMG/M metagenome (GOLD analysis project Ga0209640, IMG submission 184018) | Soil microbial communities from Rifle, Colorado - Rifle CSP2_sed 10_1 (SPAdes) (version 2) | ecosystem: Environmental > Terrestrial > Deep subsurface > Rock core/Sediment | place: Rifle... | reverse complement strand
GCGTGATCACAAGTATGTGGAACACGGCCCAGCCGAAATGCAGCGGCAACTGCCAGAATCCGAGCAGCGCGATCAGTATGAAGACGATCTCGCCCGCGTACATGTTGCCGAAGAGCCGCAGCGAGAGCGAAACTGGTTTGGCGAGGAACGCGACGGTCTCGAGAATGAAATTGAAGACGATGACGATGGGAGCCGCGATGACCCCGACGCCTTTGGCAGGCGGCGCGATCGGATGCATCGTGAATTCCTTGGCGAAGCCGATCGCACCCTTGATCTTGATCGAGTAGAAAATCGTCAGAAGGAAAACCGATATCGACATGGCGAAAGTCACGTTGACGTCGGTCGTCGGCACGGCCTTCAAGTATTCGACGCCGGCCGCACCCGCCAATGAGGGGAGCCAGTCGACCGGGATTAGATCCATGAGGTTCATGAAGAACACCCAGACGAAGATCGTCAAGGCAAGCGGCGCGATGAGCTTGTTCCTGCCATGGAAGGCATCTCTAACCGACCCCTCGACGAATCCAACGATCATCTCAATTGCGGTCTGGAGTTTGCCCGGCCTTCCGCTCGTCGCGCTCTTGGCGACCGAACGGAACAGAGCGGTGAATACGAGCCCGAGAATCACCGCGATCGCCATCGAGTCGACGTTCAACGTCGTGAAGTCGAAGAGTCCCGCCTCGCAGTGATTCCAGACCCATTCGCCGTCGCGCCGGCACACCTGCAAATTCGTGAGATGGTGCTGGATGTACTCACCGGAAGTTTCGGCGTGACCGCCCGCGTGCTCTTCGTCCATTCCCTAGCTCTTGCTCAAGGCCCGCGCTCCCCCGGCGCTACCGCCGCAGAGCAAAGCGCCGAATACCACGAGTTGCGCGGCGATGAAGCCCGCAAAAACCGCCGGCGCCGATACCGGCCCCGGGGCCGCGAAGATCGCGGCGAACAAGAGCGCCGCCGACGTCACCTTGCCGATCTCGCCGATCCATGCCGAGCGCAGCAACGCGGCCGCGCTCGCGCCGGCCCGGCGGCCGAACAATCGCGCCGCGAGAAACGCATTCGGGATCACGGCGACCATGCCGCCCAGGAACAGCGAGACGCCGACGACCGGCCCCTGCCAGAACCCGATCAGTACGCCTAAGCCGACACTCGCGGCTGCTTGCGTGAGCAATATCAACGGCACGACGCGCTTGTCGTCTGTCAGCACTGCGGCCTCATGGCGTCAGGGGAAAATCGGCTGCAGAGAGCCGGCCAAAAAAAAGCCACGATGCCATCGTGGCCCTGTTCAGCCGATCCATTATAAAGAGTCACCAATGGGTAGGCAACCGCGCTAGCGGATATGCGCGAGGATTCCGTCGAGCTCATCGATGCTGTGGTAACGGATCACGACGCGGCCGCCCTTGGCGCCGTGCTCGATCGCGACGGCCGCCCCGAGCGTTTCACCGAGCTCGGTCTCGAGCCGCTGAATATTCGGGTCGGCGGACTTGGTCCCGCGCTCGCGCTTTCCCGATCCATCCGTGCCCTGAAGCCTCTGCACGGCACGCTCGGTCTCGCGCACGCTCCAACCGTCGCGCACCACGCGCCGGGCGATCTCGGTGAGCAACTGCGGCGCGCCGACGCCGAGCAAGGCACGCGCATGCCCCATGTCGAGCTCGCGGCGCTCGAGCATCTCGCGAACCGCGTCCGGCAACTCGAGTAGCCGAAGCAGGTTCGAGACGGCGACACGCGAGCGCCCCACGGCCTCGGCCGCTTGCTCGTGCGTCATGCCGAAATCGTTGACGAGCCGCTGTAAGGAACGCGCCTCTTCGATCGGGTTCAAGTTCTCGCGTTGAATATTCTCGATGAGCGAGACCGCAACCGCAGCGTCGTCGGGGATATCGCGGATCAAGGCCGGCACGGTGTCGAGCCCCGCGAGTTGCGCCGCCCGCCAGCGGCGCTCGCCGGCGACGATCTCGTAACGCAGCTCGCCGCCGGCGGGCGGCAACGGCCTAACGACGATCGGCTGGACGATCCCCTGGACGCGGATCGATTCGGCGAGCTCCGCGAGCGATTCCTCGCGCATGTCCATACGCGGCTGATAGCGGCCCCGTGACAGCAGATCGACGGGCAGCTCTCGCAAGTCCGTCTCGATGCTCGCAGGCTCTACCGGCGCATGAATGCTCAACAAGGCGTCGAGACCTCGTCCGAGACTTTTGCGCTTGGTCATCTCAACTTTTTCGGTGTGTGGCGCTTCCGATGGCATGGCGATTGTAGCAGCAAGTCAAGCTCATTCGCCCGGCCGATCGCGGCGCGGGACGCTCGGGATGCGCCGGTTGATCTCGCCCGCAAGCGCGAGATAGGCGAGCGCTCCGCGCGAGTACTTGTCGTGAAACAGCACGGGCTTGCCGAAGCTCGGTGCCTCCGCGAGGCGAATGTTGCGGGGGATCACGGTGCGATAGACGCGCTCTCCAAAATGGGTCACGAGCTGCGAGGACACTTCGTTCGCCAGGTTGTTGCGAGGGTCGAACATGGTACGCAAAATCCCGTGGATCTCGAGCTTCGGGTTGACGCTCGCGCGGATCTTGTCGATCGTGCCGACGAGGGCTGTCAGCCCCTCCAACGCATAGTATTCGCACTGCATCGGGATCAAAACGTAATCTGCGGCCGTCAAGGCATTGACGGTCAGTATGTTCATCGCCGGCGGACAATCGATGAGCACGTAATCGTAATCGCCGACGACTTTCTCGAGCGCCTCGCGCAGGCGGAATTCCCGCTGCGGCCGCTGCAACAGCTCGACCTCGGCAGCGGTGAGGTCTTGGTTCGCGGGCAGCACGACATAGTTGCCTTCGGCCGCCATGCGGATCGCCGCCGTGACCGGCAAATCGTCGAGTAACACCTCGCAAACGGTCCTTCCGGTCTGGCCCTTGTCGATCCCCGACCCCATGGTCGCGTTGCCTTGCGGATCCATGTCGACGAGCAGCAGGCGCCGTTGCGTCGCCGTCAGCGACGCAGCTAGATTGACGCAGGTCGTGGTCTTGCCGACGCCGCCCTTCTGATTCGCGATCGCGATGACTACGCCCATTGCCGACTTCCCGTGCGCTCGAGCATGACGACGGTGCTCTTGAGCTGCGCCGTCTCGGGCACCGTGACTTCGCGGACCGCGAAATCGGCGCCCGGTTCGCGGAGCCGCTCTGCGAGCTTGGCCGACGTCAAGACCAAAAGGACGCTGCCGGGCGCCGTCAGAGGCCGGACGATTGCCATGAGCTCTGCGGGACGCGCCACGGCCCGCGCGAGCACGGTATCAAAGGGTAATCCGGCGGGTAAGTCCTCGGCGCGCACGTGAGCGACGGTCGTATTCGTAAGCTCGAGCTCCGCGACGACGTGACGCAGAAAGCTCGCGCGCTTGCCCCGGCTTTCGATGAGCGTGAAGCGTCTTGCCGACTCGCAAATCGCGAGCGGTACTCCGGGAAACCCCGCGCCCGATCCCACGTCCGCGATGCGGGTGCCTGCGAGCAACCGTCGCAGTGCCAAGCTTTCGACGAGATGGCGCTCGACGAGCTCGCGAGGCCCACGCGTTCCCGTCAAGTTGTGGACGCGATTCCAGCGACTCAAGAGACCGAGGAACTCGGCAAGCGCGGCGGTCGTCGCGGCATCTTGGCCGAGCCCCGCGGAGCGCAAGCTCGCGTCGACCGCGGCGGCGTGCAGAGGTATTTCTTCCATCGTCGTCGTTCTCGCGCCGCGAGCTTCGTATCACGCCGCGATCTTGACGACGGTCCGGCCCACGGCCTTGCTCTCGACATAGGATGCAAACTGCGCGGGTAACTCTGGCAATGAGACTTCGTGGGCGGCGATGACGTCGAGATGGCGCGGTTTGAGATCCGCGCCGAGCCGTTGCCAGATCGCGGCCCGCTGGGCCTGCGGCACGTCCACGGAGTTGATGCCGAGTAGGTTCACGCCGCGCAGAATGAACGGCAACACCGTGGTATGGAGCTCGGGGCTCGCGGCGAGACCGATGCTCGCAACGTTGCCGCGCGGACGCACGCTCTTCAAGAACGAAGCGAGCACGTCCCCGCCGAGGCAATCGATGGCGCCGCCGAAACGCGCCGTGGCGAGCGGCTTGCCGCCGGCCGCGAACGCCGCGCGGTCGACCACCTCGGTAGCGCCGAGCACACGCAGGTAGTCGCTCGCGTCGCTCTTGCCGCTCACGGCGACGACCGCATAGCCGCGCGCCGCGAGCATATCTATGCTCAAGCTACCGACACCCCCGCTCGCGCCGCTGACCGCGATCGGACCGAGCTCGGGCCGCTGACCGTTGTGCTCCATCTGCGCGATCGCGAGCGCCGCCGTCAGTCCCGCCGTGCCGAGCGCCATCGCGCTCCGACAGTCGAGCCCCGCGGGCAGGGCGACCGCGGACTCTGTGGCGATGCGCGCATAGTGCGCGTAACCGCCGTCCCGCGATTCGCCGAGGCCGCAGCCGCACGCGAGCACGCCCGTGCCCACCGGCCAGCGCGCGTCCCCGGACGCGACGATGTCGCCGGCGAGATCGATGCCCCCGACGAGCGGAAAGCGACTTAGAATCGCGCCCTTACCGGTCGCCGCAAGCGCGTCCTTATAGTTGATCGACGAGTAACGCACGTGCACGACGATCTCACCCGGCGTCAGGTCGTCGAGCCGGATCGTCTCGAGCGCCGGCGACACGCGTCCGTCCGCAGTTTGATGAATGCGAAACGCCGTGAAGGGCTCGGCGATCAACTTCGCACCGCGCTACCGCTCCGTGCCGTGGAGTCCCGGCAGCTCCGCATAGAACGCCGCGAGCTCGGCCAGCACTTCGTCATCGAGCGCGGACGTCATCGGACCCATGAGCAAGTCCGCGCGCAAGCCGGACTTGTACTGCTCGAGCGCGTGACGCAAGTACGACGCGTGCTGTCCCGCGAGGTTCGGCCATTGCGGGCCTTCGGCGACCCCGTCGTTACCGTGGCAAGGCACGCAGGCGACGGATTTTTGCTGTCCGGCGCGAACGGTCTCGAGGCTCGCGTCCGAGACGCCGGTCTCGGGCTCGCCCTCAAGGCTTGCGAAGTATGCCGCGATATCCGCGATGTCTTGATCGGCAAGCGCGGACGCCTGTGCCTCCATCGTGGGATGCCGCCGCGAACCGCTGCGGTAGCCCTGCAGTGCGATCTCGAGATAGTCGGCGTTCTGTCCGCCGAGCTTCGGCACGTGAAAGGACGGGTAGGCGTTGCGATAGCCCGGCACACCGTGACAACCCGAGCACGTGAACGCGAGCACTCCGCCACGGGCGGCGTCGCCCTCGAGCGCAAGCGGGAGCGGCGCGGGGGCGGGTTGCGGATACGCTCTGCCACCCCATGCCAAGAACACGAGCAAGCTCGAGGCGACGAGGCCCGGTCGCATGCAACGCGCGATAGATACGATAGATGGGCGCCAGCTGGACATGTCAAGCGCGCCGGCGCTGCTCGCGCTTTTTCAAATGAATCAACAACAGCGAGATTGCCGCGGGCGTCATGCCCGAGATTCGGCTCGCTTGACCGATGCTCTCGGGCCTCACGCGCGCGAGCTTCTCTCTGACTTCGTTCGACAGACCCCCGACCCCGCCGTAGTCGAAATCGGCCGGCAGCGGCATGCCGGCCAGCCGCCGCTGGCGTTCGATCTCTTCGCTCTGCCGGCCGATGTAACCCGCGTAGCGCGCAGCCGTCTCGAGCGCCTTCTCGACTTGCTCCAAGAGCTCGGGCGTCAGCGCCGCGAGATCCGCGTTCACGCCGACTCGCGGCAGCGACGTCACGTCGCGATAAGCCGCATCCGGCCGGCGCAGCAGCGCGCTCGCGCGCGTGTCCTTCACGAGCGGCCAGAACGCGCTGTCCGACGGAACGTCGGGCGGCCGGATCACGGCGCCGTCGAGGCGCTCGCGCTCCGCAATGATCAGGCTTTGCTTGCGCTCGAAAACGCGCCAGCGCGCGTCGTCGACGAGACCGAGCCGTCTGCCGACGGGCGTGAGGCGCTCGTCGGCATTGTCTTCGCGCAGCGTCAAGCGGTATTCGGCGCGGCTCGTGAACATGCGATACGGCTCCTTCGTGCCGCGCGTGACGAGATCGTCGATGAGCACGCCTATATACGCCTCGTCGCGGCGCGGGAGCCATGGCTCGCGGCCGCGGGCGCGCAAGCCGGCGTTGGTGCCCGCGACGATGCCCTGCGCTGCGGCCTCCTCGTAGCCCGTCGTGCCGTTGATCTGCCCCGCGAAATAGAGGCCCTGGATCGCCTTCGTCTCGAGCGTGAGCTTCAAGTCGCGCGGATCGAAGTAGTCGTATTCGATGGCGTAACCGGGCCGCGTGATGTGCGCGTTCTCGAATCCCTTGATCGAGCGCACGAACGCGTACTGCACGTCGAACGGCAGGGACGTCGAAATGCCGTTCGGGTAGATCTCGTTGCTCGCGAGCCCCTCGGGCTCGACGAACACTTGGTGCGACCTACGCTCCGCAAAGCGCACCACTTTGTCCTCGATCGACGGACAGTACCGCGGTCCCAGTCCCTCGATGGCGCCGCTGAAAAGCGGCGAGCGACCGAGATTGTCGCGGATGATTTCGTGCGTGCGCTCGCTCGTATGCGTAATGTGGCATGCAACCTGGGGCGGATGCTCCCCGCGCGTGCCGATGAACGAGAACACCGGCCGTGGATCGTCGCCGGGCTGCGGCGTCAGAACGCTGTAGTCGACGCTGCGTCCATCGATACGCGGCGGCGTTCCGGTCTTCAAGCGGCCGACGGCGAGGCCAAGGTTGCGAAGCTTGCGCGCGAGTCCGGTTGCCGCCGCATCGCCGGCGCGGCCGCCGGAATAGCTCGCTTCGCCCATGTGGATCTTGCCGTCGAGGAACGTGCCGACAGTCAAGACGATGTTCGGCGCCATGATCTTGAGGCCCGATTGCGTCACGACGCCGCAGGCGGTCTCGCCGCCGAGCAGCACATCCTCGACGCTTTGTTGCAGTAAGGTCAGATTCGGCTGTGTTTCGAGCGTCAAGCGAATCGCTTGGCGGTAGAGCACTCGATCGGCTTGGGCGCGCGTGGCCCGGACGGCCGGGCCTTTGCTCGCATTGAGCGTGCGGAAGTGGATGCCGGCGCGGTCCGTCGCGCGCGCCATCGCGCCGCCGAGCGCATCGATCTCCTTGGCTAGGTGTCCCTTGCCGATGCCCCCGATCGCCGGGTTGCAGCTCATCTGGCCGAGCGTCTCGATGTTGTGCGTGAGCAAGAGCGTGCGCGCACCGAGCCGCGCGGCCGCGAGCGCGGCTTCGGTGCCCGCGTGGCCGCCGCCGACGACGATGACTTCGAACTGTGCGGGATACTCGATCGACATGGCCGGTGAGTTTAGCAGCCCCGATACGCGCCCGTAGCACTTGGCAAGCCGCGAGCGCACCGCCACACTGCGGCTCGCCATGTTGCGCCCACCTTGCTTCGCGTCTCTGGCCGTCGCCGTGCTCGTTGCGGCGCCCGCCCGCGCCGCGCTCGACGACTCACCGTGCCGTCTTGAGATGGCCTCGCTGCCCGCCGTGTTTGCGCAGTGCGCGACGCTCGCGGTGCCGCTCGACTTCATGGATCCGTCGGGGCCGACGCTATCGCTTGCCGTGGCGCGGATTCCCGCGCAAACGGCAACGCCGGCACCGGATCCGCTCGTGCTCATCAACGGCGGGCCCGGCGGCAGCGGCATCGATTTGTACCTTCAAGCCCGCGCGGCTTTCGAGCCCGTGCGGCGCGATCGTGACATCGTCTTGGTCGATCAACGCGGGACGGGCCGCTCCGACGCGGGTCTCAGATGCAGGATTCCGGACGAGCTCGCGTTCGAGACCGCGACCCCAGAGCAACTCCGCGCAACGGTCGCCGCCTGCCTCGCCGAGGTCGAAGTCGATCCGAAATTCTTCACGACATCCGCGGCCGTGCGCGACCTCGAGCTCGTGCGCGTGGCGCTCGGTGTCGAGCAATGGAACCTATACGGCATCTCCTACGGCACGCGCGTCGCGCAGCATTATCTACGGCGTCATCCCGAACGCGTGCGCGCGCTCGTTCTCGACGGCGTCGTGCCGGCCGAGCTCGTGCTCGGTCCCGACACGGCAGGCAACGCGCAGCGCGCGCTCGACGAGGTATTCGCCCGTTGCGCTCGGGACGCCGCGTGCGCGGGCCGGTACGGGGCTCTGGATGCAAAGTTCGCGGAGCTCGAAGCGCGCTTCGCGGCGGGACCCCAATCGGTCGAGGTTGCCGACCCGCTCACGGGCGAGCCGCAGTCCCTCGAGCTCGCCACGGCTCACTTCCAAGCCGTCGTGCGCCTCATGAGCTACACGGCGCCGACGATCGCGCTGCTGCCCCTCGTGATCGACGAGGCAGAGCGCGGCAACTACCGGCCGCTCGCCGCGCACGCCGACATTCTCATTGCCAGCATCGCCGACTCGCTGAGTCTCCCCATGCACAACGCCGTCGTCTGCGCCGAGGACGCGCCGTTCTTCGCGAGCGGCGGCACCGAGGCAGAGCCCAAGACCTATCTCGGCGACAGCGTCGTGACCGGCCTCACCGCCATCTGCAACGTTTGGCCCGCCGGCGTTCGAGACGAGGATTTCAAGACTGCGGTCGCGAGCGACCGCCCGGCGCTCTTGCTTTCCGGCGAGCTCGATCCCGTCACGCCGCCCGCTTACGCCGAGCGCGTGATGGCGGGAGGCTTGATGAACGCGCGGCATCTCGTCGGCCCCGGTCAGGGTCACGGGATCGCCGCTGTGGGGTGCGTGCCGCGGATCATCCGCGAGTTTCTCGCCGTTCCCATGCCGGCCGAGCTTGCCGCCGACTGTCTCGCAGCCGAGCGGCCGACGCCGTTCTTCTTAGGCCTGCACGGACCCGGGCCGTAACCGCCGGCATGATCGAGATCGCGGAAGTCGCCAAGAGCTTCGGCGCCGTCCAGGCGCTCGCGGGCGTGAGCTTCACGGCGCAAACGGGCCGTATTACCGGCTTGCTTGGGCCGAACGGCGCGGGCAAATCGACATGCTTGCGCATACTCTCGACCGTGCTTCGCCCCGACCGCGGCCGCGCGACGATTGCCGGCCACGACGTCGCCGCGGACGCGCTTGCCGTGCGGCGCCTCATCGGAGTGTTGCCGCACGGTGCCGGGCTCTATCCGCAGTTGTCGGCGCGCGAGAATATCGCCTACTACGGCGAGCTGCACGGACTCGCCGGCGCCGCCTTGCGTCAGCGCGTCGCTCGCTTGCTCGAGCGACTCGGCCTCACCGAGATCGCCGAACGCAAAGCCAAAGGCTTCTCGCAAGGCGAGCGCACGAAGGTGGCGCTCGCCCGCGCGCTCGTACACGATCCTCGATACTTGTTGCTCGACGAGCCGACGAGCGGCCTCGACGTCATGGCGACGCGCGATTTGAGAAGCTGGCTCGTCGAGCTCAAGTCGCGGGGCTGCTGCATCCTATTCTCGAGCCACGTCATGCAAGAAGTCGCGGCGCTCGCGGACGAGCTCGTGATCATTGCGCACGGCCGGCTCGCGGCCAGCGGTACGCCTGAGAGCCTCGCGGCCAGCTTCCGCAATGCCGATCTCGAGGAGATCTTCGTCGACGCCGTTGCCCGGGTGGCGCCATGAGTGCCGTCGGCGTGGTCTGTCGCAAGGAGATTCTCGATAACGCGCGGGACCGTAGAACGATGTTCTCGACTCTGGTGTTCGGGCCGTTGTTCGCGCCGCTCCTGTTCGCCGTGATGATCAATATCGTGGTCGATCGGGCCGTGTCTTCGGTGCGAGAGATCCTGCACGTGCCGATCTTGGGCGCCGAGCGAGCGCCGAACGTCGTCGAGTTCTTGCGCGGGCGCGGCATCGAGCGGGAGCTCGACGCTCTCCCCCAAGACCTCGAAAGCGCGGCCCAGGCCGTGCGCGCGGACACGGCAGAGCTCGTCATCGTCATCGACGAGGCTTTCGGCGCGGATTTTGCCGCGCAATCCGGCGCCCGCGTGACCGTCGTTTTCGATCGCTCCGACACGCGCGCGACGAGTCGAGCTGAGCGCGTGCGAGCAGCGCTCGGCGCCTACTCCGAGCAGATCGGCGCGCTGCGCCTGCTCGCGCGGGGCGTGCACCCGAACGTCGTGCGTCCGCTCCTCGTCGACCAGTACGACGTATCGACGCCCGCAGGACGGTCGGCGCTCTTGCTCGGGGTGCTGACTTACTTCCTGTTGTTCGCGACGCTCATGGGCGGCCTGCACCTCGCCATCGACACGACGGCCGGTGAACGCGAGCGCAAGTCGCTCGAGCCGCTGCTGACGACCCCCGTCAGACGCGCAGAGCTCCTGGCCGGCAAGATGGCGGCCACGATCGCATTCATGCTGTTGTCTCTAGCGCTAACTCTCGCGGGCTTCGCCATTGTGCTGAACGTGGTACCGCTCGCAGAGCTCGGCATGAGCTCGAGCTTCAGTCTCGCGACGGCTGGGCTTGCGTTCGTGATCCTCGCTCCCATGGCGCCGTTCGGCGCGGCGCTGCTCACGCTCGTCGCGTCGTTCACGAAAAGCTACAAGGAAGCGCAAACCTACTTGGGGCTCTTGTTGCTCGTGCCGACTCTACCGGTGGCCGTCGCGACGATTCTCGACGTCAAGACGACGCCCGCGCTCATGTGGGTTCCGAGCATGAGCCAACATCTGCTCGTCACGGCGCTCATCAAGAACGAGCCGCTCGACATCATGCTGGTCGCTCAATCCATGGTGAGCACTTTGCTGCTCGGCGCACTGCTCGCATGGCTCGCGATCAAGCTCTACGAGCGCGAAGCGTTGCTCGGCTGAGCCTTACGTCTCGCTTATGTCAATCGCTCAGGCGTTCTTCTGAGAGAGACGTCACGCAAGCCTCGTGCCTCGAGCTGGCAAGCTCGCTTTCACTAGAACAAGCGATACGCTGTCGCGAGCGCTTTCGAGGCGATGTCAACTCATTCCAGCGGCGCAATCGGTGCCGATAACCATACGCTCGACGAGCTCACCGCGGCGTCGAGCCGCCGAGATTTCCTTGCCGAGCTCGACGCGGCAAAGCTCAGCGCCGATCGCGAGGCGCTCCCTTTCGTCTTGTGCCTCGTCGATATCGATCAGTTGCGCAACGTCAACGATCGACACGGTCAAGACGCGGGCGACGCCGTGCTCCGCGAGCTCGCCGGGCGCACGTCGACCGCGATCGCCCTGCCGCAATGGCAGGCATTCCGGGGGCTCGTCGCGCGTTTCGATGGCGACAGCCTCATGGTCCTTCTGCGTGGCGCGAGGCTTCGCGACGGCGAGCTGCTCGCCGAAGAGCTGCGGCGGACCGTGGCGGGCCGACCCTTCGTGGATGGGCTGCGCATGACGATCTCGCTCGCAGTCACGGCCTATCGCAGCGGCGAGTCCGTCGATGCGCTGCTCGCGCGTACCGAGCAGACTTTGCATCTCGCGAAGCAATTCGGCTGCGACTGCGTCGAAATCGCCCGGACGCCCGAAATGCAGCAGCGGCACGCCGCGGTTGCGACCAGCCCCGATGCCGGCGACGGCCGGCACCCGCAGTCTTGGCGCCGGCGCTAGTCGAAGGTCTCGCCGGCTTCCGTGCCCCAGCCGTAGTTGTCCGCCGGCCGAAGTAGCGTGCGCATACGCACGCGATGATCGAGCGGATTGCGACCCGGGTTGCCCGTGATGACAACGTGATCGCCGACCTTGAGCGTATCGCGGCCGACACCCTGGCCGTCGAGCGCCCCGGCAGCGCCCCATTCCACGGCCCAGCGCTGCATGTCGCCGTTCTCGTCGGGCGCCATGACATGGACCCAAGAATGCGGGTTCCGGAACATGAACTGCACGAGCGTACCTTCGATACGCGTCTCTGCGTTCTCGTCGTAGGTCGCAGAGAACGAGTGATGGGCGAGTGCGCTCGTCGCGGTTGCGAGGCCGCCGATGAAAACGAGTGCTAGCTTGCGTCTCATGAGTGTGCTCCACGCAACATTTGTTGCATACAAAGTAGCGCGAGCGAGCTGAATAACGGCTGAATCACGGAAACTTATCACGCATCGGACCGGCCCGGTCGAAACGAGCGCTCATTGCCGCTCCGGTAAACTACTTTCCGATGCAGAAGCTCGCGAAGATCTCGCCGAGCAGATCGTCGCTCGTGAGCTCCCCTGTGAGCTCGCCGAGCGCGGTTTGCGCACCGCGAAGCTCCTCGGCTGCGATCTCGAGCTCGGCGTTCATCGCTGCCCAGGCGCGGCGAACGTGATCGTGGGCCCTCGCGAGCGCATCCACATGCCGCCGCCTGGCGCTGAATGTGCCCGGCACGTTTTCTTGCCATCCCGCGAGCGCCTTGAGACGGCCCGCGAGCTCGCGCATGCCTTGTCCCGTCAACGCGGAAGTCTCGAGCACCGCGACCCTATCCGACGCGTAGGTCCGCGGCGCACCGCCGACGAGATCGACTTTGTTCAAGAGGAGCGTGAAGGCTGCATCGGGCGGCAAAAGCTCGCGCGCACTCGCGAGTGCCGCATCGAGCCCCTCGCGTATGTCCGCTACCCACAGGATGTGATCGGCAACGCCGATCTCGCGGTGCGCGCGGCGCACACCTTCGAGCTCGACGGGATCTTGCGTCGCGCGGAACCCCGCCGTATCGACGACGTTGAGCGGCACGCCGTCCACCGACAAGTACTCGCGGATGGTGTCGCGAGTCGTGCCGGGAACCGCCGTGACGATGGCCGCATCGTAGCCCGCGAGGCGGTTCAAGAGACTCGACTTGCCGACGTTCGGCGGCCCGCAGATCGCCACGGTCAATCCGTCGTGCAGCACCGCCCCTTGGGCCGCGCGCGTCTCGAGGCTCGCGAGCTCGGCATCGATGGCGCCCGTGCGCAGCTGCAGCTGCGTCGCGGCACCCCGGTCGAGCTCCTCGTCGGGAAAATCGAGCCATGCTTCGCAGAGCACGCGCAACTCCGTGAGCGAGCGCTGCACGGCTTGCACCTCAGTCGAGAACTCGCCCGTGAGCGACCGCAACGCCGCGCGAGCCGCGAGCCGCGAGCCGCTTGCGACCAAGTCCGCGATCGCTTCGGCCTGCGCGAGGTCGAGTTTGTCGTTGAGAAACGCGCGCAACGTGAACTCGCCCGGACCCGCGGGACGCGCGCCGTAGGCGTAGATCGTCTCGAGCAGCCAATCGACGACGACGCGGCTGCCGTGACAGTGGAGCTCGACGACCTCTTCGCCGGTATAGGAATCAGGTGCCGGGAAATAAAGTGTCAGGCCACGATCGATTTCCGCGCCGTCGCGATCCTTGAAGACGCGGAGCTCGGCGATCCTGGGCGCTGCGCCGCGCCCCGTGACGCGACGCGCGATCGCGGCGGCGGCCGGTCCCGAGATGCGCACGATCGCAACGGCACCCGTGCCCGGTGCGGTCGCAAGCGCGGCAATCGTGTCATCGGCCGGGGGCAGCACGGGCAGTCCGCCGCCCTAGCCCTCTCGAGCCACGAGCGCGTTGATACGCATTTGCTGCAGGATCGACAGCACCGTGTTCGTCAACCAATAGACGACCAACCCGGCGGGAAAGAACGCAAAGAACGCCGTGAACACTATCGGCATGATCTGCATGACGCGCGCCTGCACGGGATCCGGGGGCGCCGGGCTCAAGCGCATTTGGAAGAGCATCGCCGCACCCATGAGCAACGGCAACACGTAGAACGGGTCGCGCACGGAGAGGTCGTCGATCCACAACATGAACGGCGCTTGACGCATCTCGACGCTTTCGATGAGCACCCAGTAGAACGCGAAAAAGAACGGCATCTGAATGAGAACCGGCAGACAGCCTGCCGCGGGATTGACCTTCTCTTTCTTGTAGAGCTCCATCATCGCTTGGCTCAACGCCTGGCGGTCGTCCTTGAAACGCTCCTGCAACGCTTTCATGCGGGGCGCGAACTTGCGCATTCTCGCCATCGAGCGGCCGCTCGTTGCCGTGAGCTTGTAGAACACGAGCTTGATGAGGAACGTGCAAATGATGATGGCCCATCCCCAATTGCCGACCCACTTATGAATGAACGCGAGGATCAAGAACAACGGGTGCGCGAGCACCGTGAGCACGCCGTAGTCGACGGTGAGATCGAGCCCCTCGGCGGTCCCACGAAGCTGATCCTGGAGCTTGGGCCCGATGAACAGTCTTACGGGATAGTCGAGCACGGCGCCCGGCGCCACCTGTTGGAGCGGGCTCAGCGCGGTCAGCACGTATTCCGAGCCGCGCACCGTTGCCTGGTAGCTCGTCTCCTCCGCGGGCGGCGGCACGGCGGCAGCCAGAAAGTGATGCTGGATGCCCGCGTACCAGCCGTTCGTGAGCGTTTGCGCGATGGGTTCTGTGGCGAGCTCCTCGACGTCGAGCTTCTCGTAGCTGTCGCCGTCGTAGAGGACCGGCCCCGTGAACGAGTATGAATCCACTGACGTGTATGAGCGTTCGACGGGTCGATGCAGCCGCACCATTCGTGCGTACGCGGCACCCTGCCAAGGCACAGCGCCGCGGTTCTCGACGACGATCGAAAGATCGATCTCGAATCCGCCGCGATGGAACGTGTAGACCTTGCGCGCGGCGACGGGTTCGAGTCCCGTCCAGTCGAGCGTCACGGTGAGCGAGTCTTCCGTCGGGCCAAGCTCGTAGCTCGTGCGGTCGCTCTGGAACGTGGCGAGATGGTTGGCCTCCGGGCCGCCGGCGCTGTTGCGGAGCCCGGTTTGAAAGACCCAACGGTTGTCCGGGACGTAGTCGAGCAGCCGCACCGCTTGATCCGGTTTCGCCTTGTCGACGGGATAAGTCGGCAGATCCACACGCACGATGTCGCCGCCGGCCGTGTCGATGAGCACATCGAGCACGTCGGTCTTGACGCGCACCGCCTGCGCCGGCGCGGTCGGGGCCGCAGATGCGGCGGGCGCGCCGAGGGATTCTTCGGCGCCCTCGATCCCCGGCAGAGGCTCGTCGGGCGACGACGGGGCCGATGGCGGCATGCTCGTCTCCGCGACCGGCGTCGCGGCGTGATCGGCGACCCAGGTTGTATACGTGACCCACAGCGTTCCGAGCAACGCGAACCAAAGCAGCAAACGAATGTTATCCATGCTGGGGCGGGTCCGCGCGGGCGATCAAACGTTTGAAATGTGCGTCCAGGCTCGCTCGCAAGGCTCGTCTATCGGCAGTCGCCGCCTCCGGTTTCGACATGACCACGAAATCCCACGCCGGCAGCTCTCCATGACGAAACGCTTCGCGCGCTAACCGCTTGAGCTTGTTCCGGTCGACTGCCCTTTTCGCCGAACGGCGCGAGATCGTCAACCCCAGTCGCGGTTCCGGTGTAAGCCCGGGCCGAGCGAGCACCGTGAAGTAGCGATCGGAGGAGCGTACCGCATCGGCGAATACCCGCCCGAACTCTGCGGAGCTGCTCAGTCGCTGCGCTCGTTTAAATTCTCGCTGCGGTGGCCGAGTGCTCGAAATGACCCGTAACCCGCGCTCACGGACAGAGTCGGGCCCGCCCTTTCGCACGCCGACTGTTGAGGACCTTTTGACCACCGCGCGTTGCCATGCGGGCTCTAAAACCATGCGTACGCTTGCGGCGCAACTTACTGGGTTGGTAGGTTCTTTTCATCGAAGCGCCAACAAAAACGAATACGTGCGGTACTGCAGAGAGCCGGGGACTGTACGGGGCAGGCCTTGACCTGTCAATACCGAACCGACTCTGCGGACTGCTGTGGATAACTGACGTGCGCTCGTATTAGACTGGCGCCTTCCCCGGGCCACTTTCCAACGTCAACAGCGAATTCTTCACCGTGGCTAACGACTCGGCGGTTCTACCGTCCCTTTGGCTAAAGTGCCTTCGCGCGCTCGAGGCGGAGCTTTCGGAGCAACAATTCAATACGTGGATACGCCCTTTGCAGGCGATCGCCGACAGCGGGCATTTGCGACTGCTCGCGCCGAACCGGTTCGTCGTCGACTGGGTACGCGCGAATTGTCTCGATGTGATTCGCGACTCGTATGCGAGTGTCTCCAGCACGGATGTGGATATCTCGATCGAGGTCGGCAGTCGCGAGCCTTCACCCGTGCAAACTCCACATCCGCTGGAGCGCCGCGCCACTAAACCCGCGCTCGAGAGCAGGCTCAATGCGGCCTTTACCTTCGATAACTTCGTTGAAGGCAAGAGCAACCAACTCGCACGCGCCGCAGCACTGCAGGTCGGAAGCAATCCAGGCCGTGCTTATAACCCGTTGTTCATCTACGGCGGCGTCGGGCTCGGGAAGACCCATCTCATGCACGCGATCGGCAACCTCATCTCTCAGCGCGAGCCGCAAGCCAAGGTCGCCTACATTCACTCGGAGCGATTCGTCGGCGACATGGTACGCGGGTTGCAGCACAACACGATCGCGGATTTCAAGCACGCGTATCGAAGCCTCGATGCGCTCTTGATCGACGACATTCAGTTCTTCGCGAGAAAGGACCGCTCGCAAGAAGAGTTTTTCCACACGTTCAACGCGTTACTCGAGGGTCAACGGCAGATCGTGTTGACCTGCGATCGGTATCCCAAGGAGGTATCAGGACTCGAGGAGCGGCTCAAGTCGCGATTCGGTTGGGGCCTCACGGTTGCAATCGAGCCACCCGAGCTCGAGACGAGCGTCGCGATTCTCATGAGCAAGGCGACCGCCGTCCGTGAAGCATTACCCGAGGAGGTGGCCTTTTTTATCGCCCAACGGATCCGCTCGAACGTACGCGAGCTCGAGGGGGCCTTGCGGCGCGTGATCGCAACAGCGCATTTCACCGGTAGGACCATTACCCTCGACTTTGCCAAGGAAGCATTACGCGACCTGCTTGCGTCGCAGGATAAGCTCGTCACCGTCGAGAACATCCAAAAGACAGTGGCCGAGTACTTCAAGATTCGCGTCGGGGACCTGCTATCGAAGCGGCGGAGCCGCTCCATTGCACGGCCGCGGCAGATTGCAATGGCCTTGGCAAAGGAACTCACCCGGCATAGCCTGCCTGAAATTGGCGATGCCTTTGGTGGCCGCGATCACACGACTGTGCTTCATGCTTGCCGGCGCATCAAGCTATTGCGTGATGTAGAAAGACGCATCGCCGAGGACTACAACAACCTGTTACGAACATTGACGAGTTGACGGGAAGAACCTGTGAGGAAAAGCCTGCCGTATTCTTGCGCACAACGAATACACATCAAGCAGCTGTGAAGCAAACACGAATGCATGTATATAAGTGATTGTTTTTTAATATATAATCGGCCTTACTGACAGAGCTCAACGGGCTAATAACAGTAATTGTCTTAAACCTAATTAGGTAGTTATTGAGATGAAGTTCAGCGCATCACGGGAGAACATCTTGAAGCCGCTGCAAGCGGTCATCGGCGTCGTGGAAAGAAAGCAGACTATGCCGATATTGAGCAACGTCTTGCTGAATCTCAGCGGAAAGAACTTGAGCATCACGGGCACGGATCTCGAGGTCGAGCTCGTTGCCGATATCGAGGTCGATGTCCAGACAGCCGGTGATGTAACTGTACCCGGCCGCAAGTTGCACGACATCTGTCGAGCTTTGCCGGAGGAAAGCAAGGTCGACGTGGCATTGACGGGCGAGCGGCTCAGCATCAAGGCGGGGCGCAGCCGCTTCACGCTCTCTACACTCAAAGCGGGGGAGTTTCCGACGGTCGAGGACATCGCTGCGGAACATTCATTGGAAGTTGGCCAGAAGGATTTGCATAACCTCCTGGCACGCACGCAGTTCTCGATGGCGCAGCAAGACGTTCGTTACTACCTCAACGGCTTACTTCTTGAAACGACGGGCAAAACTTTGCGTGCAGTAGCTACGGACGGTCACCGGTTGGCACTCTCCGAAATTGTTTTAGCGAAGACGGTGGCGAAAGAAGAGCAAGTCATCGTGCCGCGGAAAGGTGTCTTGGAGCTCAATCGCTTGCTCGAAAGTGAGGGCGAGCTAAAAATCATGTTGGGCCCGAGTCACATTCGCGTGGAGAAGCCTGGAATTCGACTCACTTCGAAGCTGATCGATGGAAGATTCCCGGAATACCAGCGTGTGATCCCGAAGGATCCACTGCATGTCATCAAGGCGGATCGCGACCTTTTGCGTCAGGCATTGCAGCGAACTGCGATTCTCTCGAACGAAAAGTATCGCGGTGTGCGGCTTGAGCTCAGTGAGAACAGTATCGTGATGCAAGCCAACAATCCCGAGCAGGAAGAAGCTGTGGAATCGTTGGAGGTCGAGTATCGCGGTGCGAGCATGGAAATAGGTTTCAATGTTAATTATCTGCTGGATGCCTTGGTTGCTATTGAAGAAGCTACGGTCGAAATCGGAGTCACGGACGGAAACTCGAGCTGCCTCATCGTTGCGCCGGGCAACAAGTCGACTAAGTACGTCGTCATGCCGATGAGGCTCTGACCGTCAAGAACCAGCGCGTCGCTCACGGAGGAAAACGTGCCGCTGGAGCGCGTTTGCGTTAGATCGGTGCGGTGCCTACGGTCGACGGAACTTCACCTCGATCCGGAGCGTAACTACTTGTTCGGTCCGAACGGCGCCGGCAAGACGAGCTTGCTGGAGGCACTGTACTTGCTGGGTCGTGGGCGATCCTTCCGGACACGCCAAACGGCGCGCCTCGTGCAAATGGGGAAGAAGGAGCTCGCGGTATCCGGTAGCGCGCGTGATACGGCTGGGCGGCGCAGTCTCGCGGTAACTTTCCGCGCGGGCCATTTGGACGTTCAGATCGACGGAGTGCGTGGAAGCCTCATCGAGCTTGCCCGCGCGTTGCCTATGCACGTGATAGACCCGCAGCTACATGAGCTCATTGAAGGCGGCCCCAGTGTCCGGCGACGGTATCTCGACGGAGGGGTGTTCCACGTGGAACCTCGATATCTCAGCGCATGGCGTGAGTATCGTCGAATGCTGGCGCAGCGAAATTCCGCGCTGCACGGCGGCGCCTTCGGGGACGACCTCGCGGTTTGGACCGACGGTCTGGCGTGCGCTGGGCTTGCGGTCCATGAGCAGCGGGAGGCCTACGTGGGGCGGCTGTCAGCCCTCGTGCGGGCCATCGGCGGGCGCTTGCTCGGCCGCGCGATCGCCATCGAGTATCGTCCGGGCTGGCAGTCGGGCTTGGAGCTTGCCGCCGCGATCCGCGCATCAATGCCCCGGGACCGCGCGACGGGCTATTGCCAGGTGGGACCGCACCGCGCCGATCTCGCGATCCGGTTCGAGGAAGGTGGCGTTCGAGATGAGGCATCGCGTGGCCAGCAAAAGCTCGTGGCCGCCACGCTCGTCCTCGCGCAGGTCGCGATGTTCGCCTCGCACGTTGGACACGGTGGCACGTTGCTCGTCGACGATCCATCGGCCGAGCTCGACCCCGAAGCCGTGGGGAGATTGATTTCTGAGTTGCTGGCCGTCAATGCTCAGCTCGTGATCACGGGGCTGTCGGCAGCTGCGCTACAGCCGGAACCAGGTTATCCCGTGTTCCACGTGGAACGGGGCGAGCTCAAAGCGATGCTATAATGACGACCGTTCTCCCCGAGTCCGTCCCGAATGAGTCCGAACGAATATACTTCTAAGAATATCAAGGTCTTAAAGGGCCTCGAAGCCGTCCGAAAACGCCCCGGTATGTACATCGGAGATACCGATGACGGGACCGGCCTCCACCACATGGTTTTCGAAGTCGTCGATAACTCGATCGACGAGGCGCTGGCCGGGTACTGCAAGGAGATCTCGGTCACGATCCACGCCGACGAAACGATCACGGTCGTCGACGACGGTCGCGGCGTGCCGGTCGACATCCACCCCGAGGAGGGCCGATCCGCGGCCGAAGTCATCATGACGGTACTGCACGCGGGCGCCAAGTTCGACGATAACTCCTACAAGGTCGCCGGCGGTCTTCACGGTGTCGGCGTCTCCGTCGTCAATGCGCTTTCGGAGCAGCTCGTGCTCACGGTCTATCGCGGCGGGCATGTCTATCGTCAAACCTATCACCTCGGTGATCCCGAAGCCCCACTGGCCATGGTCGGAGACGCCGAGCGGACGGGCACGACCGTCTACTTCAAGCCGAGTCCGACGATCTTCTCGAACATCGAGTTCGACTATGACACGCTTGCCAAGCGATTGAGAGAGCTGTCTTTTTTGAATTCCGGGGTGCGCATCAAACTGACCGATGAGCGCGAAAACCGCAGCGAGGTGTTCGCCTACGAAGGCGGTATCAAAGCGTTCGTCCAGCACTTGAATCGCAATCGCACGCCGATCCACCCGACCATCATCAATTTCCAGGAAACGCGGGGCTCGATCCAGGTCGAGGTGGCATTGCAGTGGAACGACGGCTACCAAGAGGGCATGTTCTGCTACACGAACAATATCCCGCAGCGCGACGGTGGGACGCACCTGGCGGGATTCCGCGCGGCGCTGACGCGAACGCTCAACACGTACATCGAAGGCGAGAGCGTCGGCAGGAAGGAAAAGATTGGCACAACCGGTGACGACGCGCGCGAAGGCTTGACGGCTGTACTGTCCGTGAAGCTGCCCGACCCCAAGTTCTCGTCGCAGACCAAGGACAAGCTGGTCTCGTCCGAGGTCAAGGGTGCGGTCGAGTCGGTCGTCGGCGCGCAACTCGAAGCGTTTCTGCTCGAGCATCCCGCGGAAGCCAAGGTCATCGTCGGGAAGATCATCGAGGCGGCTCGGGCCCGTGAAGCTGCGCGCAAAGCCCGCGAAATGACGCGGCGCAAGGGTGCGCTCGACGTGGCGGGCCTCCCGGGCAAGCTTGCCGATTGCCAAGAGAAAGACCCTGCGTTGTCGGAGCTCTTTCTCGTCGAGGGCGACTCGGCCGGCGGCTCGGCGAAGCAGGGGAGAGATCGCCGCACACAAGCGGTGCTGCCGCTCAAAGGCAAGATTCTCAACGTGGAAAAAGCGCGTTTCGACAAGATGTTGCAATCGGTCGAGGTGGGCACGCTGATTACGGCGCTGGGGTGCGGCATCGGCCGTACGGAGTTCGACGCGAACAACTTGCGCTACCACCGCATCATCATCATGACGGACGCCGACGTCGATGGGTCGCACATTCGTACGTTGTTGCTGACGTTCTTCTATCGGCAGATGCCCGAGCTCATCGAGCGCGGTCATGTCTTCATAGCTCAGCCGCCGCTCTACAAGCTCAAGCGGGGCAAGAAAGAGCATTATGTAAAAGACGACGCCGAGCTCAATGCGTTGCTGCTCGCAAGCGCCACGGAGGAAGCAACGCTCTTTCCCACGGCACGCGCAAAGCCGCTCGGTGCAGAAACGCTCGCGGGGCTCGCACGCGACTACATGGAAATCAAGGCGATCATTCAACGCTTCGGCAAGCGCTACGACGCGCACGTGCTCGAAGCCATGATGGGACTGCCGCCCATCGGTGCCAAAGAGCTCGCGCGCGCCGATACGATGCGTGAGTGGAGCAGTGAGCTCGAGCAGCGTCTGAAGCGCAAGACGGCAACGGGCCCGCGCTATGCTGTCCACTACCAAGCCGGCACGACCGGGGTCGAAGCGACGATTCTCATCACGCGCGAGCACCACGGGCTCAAGACGACGAAGAGCTTTCAGGACGGATTTTTCCGGTCGCCCGAGTATCAACGCATCGCCGCCATCGGCGCCAAGTTTCAAGATCTCCTCGGTGCCGGGGCGTACGTCCAGCGCGGCGACGAAAAGCACGAAGTGGCAACGTTGCCCGAGGCCATCGATTGGCTCATGGCACGCGCCAAGCAGGGCCAAACCATTCAGCGCTACAAGGGGCTCGGGGAAATGAATCCCGATCAGCTTTGGGAAACGACCGTGAATCCCGATACGCGGCGGCTGCTCCAGGTGCGCATCGAGGATGCAGTTGCGGCCGATCAGATTTTCACGACGCTCATGGGTGATCAGGTCGAGCCGCGCCGCGAGTTCATCGAGCACAACGCGCTCGCCGTCGCGAACCTCGACGTCTGACTCGAGCGCCCGTCAGCGCGTGGTCGCCGCGATCTCGGCAAGCGTCGACTCGATGAAATGCTGGACCTCGGCGTTGATCTCCCGCGGGTCGCGGCCCGCCGTCGCAATCGGTGTGCCGATCACGACGTGTATGGTGCCGCGCTTCTTGAGCAAACCGCGCCGCGGCCAGAATTCGCCGGCATTGTGCGCAACGGGCACGACCGGGCGGCCGGCAGCGCTCGCGAGTAGCACGCCGCTCAACCCATAACGCCGCGTCTGGCCTGCGGGCACGCGCGTGCCTTCGGGAAAAATGATGACCCACAGGCCTTCCTCGAGACGGCGGCGCCCTTCCGCGATGACATGCTGGACGGCCGACCGGCCACCGCTGCGATTGATTGCGATGGGCTTCAGCAACAACAACGCCCACCCCAGGATGGGCGCCCAGAGCAGCTCCCGCTTTATGACCCAGGTTTGCGGCGGAAAGATGTGGATCTGCGCGAGCGTCTCCCAAGTCGACGAATGCTTCATGAGAACCACCGTGTTCCCACGCGGCAGCCGCTCGAGCCCCTCGACGGTGAAGTCGAGCCCGCAGAGGAGCTCAAGCAGCGCAAGCATCCAGTCAGCCCACCAGCGCACCATGCGGTAGATGCGCGCGTGGCCGAGCGGAAACAGGAGCAACAGAAGCGACCCGTACAACAGCACCGAAACGAATAGCGCACATGTAAATGTGAGCGAGCCGACCCACTGCCGCATCGCTTCAGCCCCGCGCCGCGAGGAGGTGTCGGGCCGCGTCGGCGAGGTCGTCATACACCTCTAGCTTGCGCGCGCCCAACATGGCGAGAGTGTTCTCGCCGCTGCCCGTGCGAACGAGAATGGGCCGTGCTTTGACGGCGTCGGCGGCGAGCACGTCGGAGAGCTTGTCGCCGATGAACGGTATGCCCGCGAGCGGGCAAGCGAAGTCGCGCGAAATACGGTACAGAAGCCCCGGCGCGGGCTTGCGGCAGCCGCACCCCTCGTCGGGACGGTGCGGACAATAGTAGATACCGGCAAGCGCGCCCCCCGCCGTCTCGATCGTACGGCTCATCTTCGCGTGAATCGCCGCAAGCGTGGCCTCGCTGAAAAGCCCGCGGCCGACGCCGGATTGATTGCTGACGACGACGAGCAGATATCCGCGAGCCGCGAGCGCCGCGATCGCTTCGATGCTTCCCGGCAACGGGCGCCATTCTTCGGGAGCGCGTATGTACGCGTCGGAGTCGTAATTGATGACGCCGTCACGGTCGAGAATGATCAACGGAGGCGCGGTGCCGCCCAACGCATCAACTCGCGATGCGGTCGACGATATGTTGCGCCAAGCCCGCCACGGGCACGCGCACTTGGGCGCAACTGTCGCGATCGCGTACGGTTACAGTATCCGCGCTCATAGACTCGCCGTCGATCGTGATGCAAAACGGTGTACCGGCTTCGTCCTGGCGCCGGTAGCGCCGCCCGATGGCGCCCTTCTCGTCATAGACGACTTTGAAGCGGCTCTTGAGCTCGGCGCGGATAGCCTCGGCCTTCTCGGGCATACCGTCTTTCTTGACGAGCGGGAAGACGGCGGCCTTGATCGGCGCGAGCCGCGGATGAAGCTTGAGCACCGTGCGCGGCTCGCCGCCTACCTCGTCCTCGGTGTAGGCATCGCAGAGGAACGCGAGCGTGGCGCGGTCGGCACCCGCCGAAGGCTCGATCACGTGCGGCAAGAAGCGCTTCGCCTCCTCCGTCGTAGCCTGATCGTCGAAGTAACGCAGGTCCTTGCCGCTCATCTGCATGTGTTGCCTCAAGTCGAAATCGGTGCGGTTGGCGATGCCCTCGAGCTCGCTCAAGCCGAAGGGAAACGCGTATTCCACGTCCGCGCACGCCGCGGCGTAATGCGCAAGCTCCGCTGCGGCGTGCTCGCGCAAGCGCAGATTCTCGGTGCGAATGCCGAGCCCGACATACCAGCGGAAGCGCCGGTCACGCCAGTACTGGTACCAGCCCGCGGCTTGGCCGGGGGCGCAGAAAAACTCGATCTCCATCTGCTCGAATTCGCGCGAGCGAAAAGTGAAGTTGCGCGGGTTGATTTCGTTGCGAAACGCCTTACCGACTTGCCCGATGCCGAACGGCAGCTTCACGCGCGCCGTATCGACGACGTTCTTGAAGTTGACGAAGATCCCTTGGGCGGTTTCGGGACGCAAGTACGCGATGCTCGAGTTGTCCTCGAGCGCGCCTACGTGCGTCTTGAACATCAGATTGAAGGCTCGCGCCGCCGTCAAAGTTCCGGCCTCGGTTGCGCCGGGCGCGAGCACCTTGCGCCGCTCGGCCTCGTTAGCCAGGGCACCCGTCAGCAGCTTGATCGATAGCGGTCGTCCTGCCGCGTGTGCTTTCTCGATGGCCGCGATGCGCTTCTTGTGAACCGCCATGAGCTCGTCCGGCGGCGTCTTGCCCGCTTCGCCTGGCGCCGCGAAGAACATCTCGTCGAACGTCTCGAGCTCACCGTCTGCGCCGAAAGCGACCGCAAACACAACGAGTTGGTCGGCCCGATAGCGGACTTTCGTCTCGCGGCAATCGACCATGGGATCGTTGAATCCGCTCACGTGACCGCTCGCCTCCCAGACGCGCGGGTTCATGAGCAGCGCGCTGTCGAGGCCCACCATGTCGAACGTGGATGGGGCGCCCGGCGGCGCTATGAGCTCGTCGTGCTGTGCAATCATGTCCTGCCACCAGGCCTCTTTGACGTTGCGCTTGAGCTCGACGCCGAGCGGACCGTAATCCCAGCAACCGTTGAGCCCGCCGTAGATCTCGCTCGACGGGAACACGAATCCCCGCCGCTTGCACAGCGCAACGATCTTCTCCATCGACGCCATTCATGCCCTCCGCTAACGCGCCCCCGGTGGAAGCGCGCCAGTATAGCGACGGGGCGCTGGGCCCGGGGGATCTCGGGCAAGGTCGCCCATCGTCGAATTGCGCTTCCCTTGGCGCACCGAGTTGGTGCATCATAGCGCGCGCGGTGCTCCAAACGGGGGCGTCCGTGTCTGTGCGCCGGGGGAGACCTCAATCCAAACAACCACCTACGGGTGTCTTTTGCCTGGCACAAATAGTGCACAGAAGGTGACTCGAAATCGGGAGCAACCGAGGTATCCGCGAGGATGCCTGCGCGCCAAAAAGAGCAAGACGCGGAAAAGTTTCTAGCAAGCGGAGGAAAACCATGTCGCCGGCCGAAGTTTTGAAATTGATCAAAGAAAAGGGTGTCAAGTTCGTCGATTTGCGGCTGACGGACACGCGGGGCAAGGAACAGCACGTCACCGTGCCTACGCAAACGGTCGACGACAGCTTCTTCGAGGACGGCAAAATGTTCGACGGCTCGTCGATCGCGGGTTGGAAAGGCATCAACGAGTCCGACATGATCCTCATGCCGGATTGCGCGACGGCCGTCCTAGATCCGTTCACCGAGGAACCCACGCTCGATATCTGGTGCGACGTCATCGAGCCCACCACGATGCAAGGATACGAGCGCGATCCGCGCTCGCTCGCGAAGCGCGCCGAGGCCTATCTCAAGTCGACAGGGATAGCGGACAGCGCCTATTTCGGCCCCGAGAACGAGTTCTTCGTGTTCGACGACGTGCGCTGGAGCGTCGGCATGAACGGCAACTTCTACAAGATCGAGTCGAGCGAGGGCGCTTGGCAGTCCGGCAAGGAGATGGAGGAGGGGAACATCGGCCACCGCCCGGGCATCAAGGGCGGCTATTTCCCCGTTCCCCCCGTCGATTCGATGCAAGACATGCGCTCCGCCATGTGCTTGGCGATGGAGGAAATGGGCCTCGCCGTCGAGGTGCACCACCACGAGGTTGCGACGGCCGGACAGAACGAGATCGGCGTCAAGTTCGCGACGCTCGTGCGCAAGGCCGACGAGGTGCAGATTCTCAAGTACGTGATCATGAATGTCGCGCACAGCTACGGCAAGACGGCGACGTTCATGCCGAAGCCGCTCGTCGACGACAACGGCAATGGCATGCACGTGCACCAATCGCTCGCCAAAGGCGGCAAGAACCTGTTCACGGGGGACGGTTACGGCGGCTTGTCGGAGCTCGCGCTCTACTACATCGGCGGGGTCATCAAGCACGCGCATGCGCTCAATGCGTTTACGAACTCCACGACGAATAGCTACAAGCGTCTCGTGAAAGGCTTCGAAGCGCCGACGTTGCTCGCTTACTCGGCGCGGAATCGCTCGGCTTCGATCCGCATTCCGTACGTCCCGAATCCGAAGGCGCGGCGCATCGAAGTTCGCTTCCCCGATGGCTGCGGCAACCCGTACCTCGGGTTCGCGGCCATGATGATGGCGGGGCTCGAGGGCATTCAGAAGAAGATTCTGCCCGGGGCGCCGATGGACAAGGATCTCTACGACTTGGAGCCCGAGGAGGAGAAGGAAATCCCGACGGTGTGCTACTCGCTCGAGCAGGCGCTAGAAGCGCTCGACAAGGACCGTGCATTCTTGAAAACCGGCAGCGTCTTCAGCGACAGCCTGATCGACGGCTACATCGCGCTCAAGGAAGCGGAGATCACGCGTCTACAAAAGACGACGCACCCCGTCGAGCTCGAGATGTACTACAGCTTGTAAAACGCCTCGGCGTAGCTTCTGTCAAAGACCGAGTGTGCCGGGATTCTCAAAATCCCGCCGGCACGTTGGCGCTCCCGCAGGCTTGGCGCTAAGCTTAGGAGTATGGGTAAGTGGCTGATTGTCCTCCCGATGCTGTATGCCGCCGCGCTCGCGGCCGCGCCCGCGTGGACATGGGTGGACGAGAACGGGCAACGGCACTTCTCGGATCGTCCGGTCGAGGGCGCCGAGCAGATCGAGCTTGCGGGGGCGCAAGGCTTCTCCGCCACGCTGGCGCGCACGCAGCCACGCGCGGGGAGTGCCGAAAGCGATGCGGCGTCCCAACAATCCGATGTCGGTTACACGACGTTCAATATCGTGAGCCCGGCCCATCAAGAAACGCTCTGGAACATCGGCGGGATTCTTCCCGTGCAACTCTTGATCGAGCCCGGCCTGCAGGCCGGGCACCGGCTCGACGCTTATCTCGATGGCGAGCGCATCATCATCGGCTCGACGAGCCCGCAGTTCACCGTGCCGAACGTATTCCGCGGATTACACACCTTGCAGGCCGCGATCATGGACTCGACCGGGCGCGAAGTGTTGCGCTCCCTGGCGGTCACTATCATGGTCCAACAAACGAGCGTTCAAACGCCAAACTAGCAGGACGCCCGACCCCGGTGCGGCGCGGACCCAACCAACGCGCGGCACCCGATCCGAAGAATATTCTCGAGGGTTTGACGACGGCGCTCGTCGTCCTCGATGACGACCTCCTCGTCACGTACTTGAATCTCGCGGCGCAAGACCTGTTCGGTCTCAGCGCTCGGCAGGCCGTGGGGCAGCCGTTGCGCAAGCTCATACGACCGTCGGACGAGCTTGTTGCGCTGTGCGAGCGAGCGCTCGCAAGCCGGCTGATATTCGGTTTGCGCGAGCTCTCGGCATGGGTCGCGGGACGCGAGCTCAGCCTCGATTGCCGGGCGGCACCGCTCGAGCCCGACGGCGGCTTGGTGCTCGAGCTCAACGACACGGAGCGCGACCGCACGATCCGCCGCGAGGCCGAGCTTCTTGCCCAGCAGAAAGTCTCGCGGCGAATCATCCGGCAGCTCGCGCACGAGGTAAAAAATCCGCTCGGCGGACTACGCGGCGCCGCGCAGTTGCTCGAGCGGCAGCTCACGGGCTCGGAGCTCACGAGCTACACACGCGTGATCATCGACGAGGCCGATCGACTTGCGGGGCTTGTCGACAACGTGCTGCAAGCCGGGGGCACGCGCCATCCGGAAGAGCTCAATCTGCATCGGGTCACGGAGCACGTCGCCAGCCTCATCGAGGCCGAGAAGCCGGCCGGCGTCGAGGTCCTGCGCGATTACGACCCGAGCGCGCCGCCTGTCGACGTCGATCGCAATCAGCTCATTCAGGCGTTCTTGAATCTCGCTCGCAATGCGCTGCAAGCCGTCAGTGAGCACGGGCGCATCGTTTTCAGGACGCGCGTGCTGCCGAACATCACGATCGCCGGCGTGCACCATCGCCTCGTGGTCTCCGCGGAGGTCGAGGACAACGGCCCCGGAATTGCGGAGGAGCTCAAGGAAACGGTCTTCTATCCGCTCGTGACCGGCAAGCCCACCGGGACGGGGATCGGCTTGACGATTGCACAGGACCTCGTGAGCGGCAACGGCGGCCTCATCGAGTTCACGAGTCGGCCCGGCTGCACGGTTTTCCGCATTCGCGTGCCGGCGATCAACCGGCGCGCGACTGCAAGCGAGGCGGGCTGATGGTCGCGGGCGGGTTGAACGTCTGGGTCGTCGACGACGACGAGTCGGTGCGCTGGGTGCTGGAGCAAGCGCTGAAGCAGGCACAGATGATTCCGCGCAGCTTCCCCTCGGGCCGGCAGTTTTTCGCGGCGCTCGAGAAGGAAAAGCCGGATGTGCTAGTAACGGACATCCGCATGCCCGACATGGACGGGCTCGAGCTCATCGAGCGCCTGTCGGCGAGCAACCCGGATATACCGGCTATCGTCATCACGGCGCATTCCGATCTCGACAGCGCCGTTGCCGCCTACAAGAGCGGCGCGTTCGAGTACCTGCCGAAGCCGTTCGACATCGACGAAGCAATGGAGCTCGTCGCGCGTGCGGCGCGGCAACGCGTGCACGCCGTGCATGAGCGGGCACGCGCACCGGAGACGTCCGCAATCATCGGACAGGCGCCGGCAATGCAGGAGGTCTTTCGAGCGATAGGGCGACTGGCGCGAGCGAGTATGACCGTGCTCATTACGGGCGAATCGGGAACCGGCAAGGAGCTCGTCGCCCGTGCATTGCACGACAACTCGCCGCGCGCGCGCGGACCGTTCGTGGCACTCAACACCTCGGCGATCGCGGCGGACCTTCTCGAATCGGAGCTGTTCGGTCACGAAAAGGGCGCCTTTACGGGCGCCACGGAAAAACGCATCGGCCGTTTCGAGCAAGCCAACGGCGGAACGTTGTTTCTCGACGAGATCGGGGACATGTCGGTCGCGCTGCAGACGCGGCTGCTGCGCGTCCTTGCCGAAAGCGAGTTCTTTCGTGTCGGCGGCCAGGTACCGTTGCGCGTCGACGTGCGCGTCATCGCGGCCACGCATCAAGATCTCGCGCAAGCCGTCGCGGCCGGCCGCTTTCGTGAGGACCTCTATCACCGGCTCAATGTCATGCGCATCGAAGTGCCGCCGCTGCGCCGGCGCAAAGAGGATATTCCCGAGCTCGCACGCGTCTACCTCGAGCGCGCGGCGATCGAGCTCGGGGTCGCGCCGAAGACTTTGCACCCGCAAGCGGGCGCTCAGTTCATGAGCTACGATTGGCCGGGCAACGTGCGCGAGCTCGTCAACATGTGCCGGCGATTGACTGTCACGGCCGCCGGCAGCGAAATCGTCCTCCAGGACTTGCCGGCCGAGCTCGGCAGCATGCCTTTGCGCGACGGTGATGATTGGACTACGCAGCTTGCACGCTGGGCCGAGCAGCAAGTCGCGAGCAGCGCCGAGCGGCCGCTGCTCGCGGAAGCTCTGCCGGCGCTCGAGAAAACTCTGATACTCGCCGCGCTCAAGAAAGCGCGGGGTAAGCGCCTGGAAGCCGCGAAGCTCTTGGGTTGGGGGCGGAACACTTTGACCCGCAAGATCAAAGAGCTCGGGATGGACGACAAAGTTTAGAGCTCAAGGAGCGAGCGCGCGGCGACGCTCGATGTCGGCGGTAATGAGCTCCGCGAGCTCGAGCGCCGCTTGCCCATCGCGGCCCGAAACTACGCACGGCGTATCGTTGCGAATCGCATCGACGAATGCTTGCGTTTCCGCGAGCAAAGCGTCGCCCTTTTCGAGGCTCCACATCTCCTCGGCGAGCGGCGATTGATCCGCCTGCCAGTCCTCGCGGCTCGTCACGCGCTGAACTTTGCCGCTGCCGAAATCGATCGAGACGTAACAGTTATCCTGCCAGACACGGAATTTTCTTTGCGCCTGCGTCGAGACGCGTGATGCGGTGACGTTGGCGATGGCGCCGTTGCCGAACTCGATGCGCGCGTTGGCGACGTCGACGCTGCCGGTCAGCACGGCGATACCGACTGCGGACACCGTCGCCGGTTTCGCAGCGACGAGCGACAGGATGACGTCTAGGTCATGAATCATGAGGTCGAGAACGACGTCCACGTCGACGCTGCGGCCTTTGAACGGCGCCAGGCGATGACACTCGATGAACCGGACGTGATCGAGCCCGTCGCGTGCGGAAAGAAGCGCCGTATTGAAGCGCTCGATATGTCCGACTTGAAGCTTCAAGCCGCGCGCCTCCGCGAGATCGGTGAGCAGCGCCGCCTCGCGGCTCGTGCGCGTCATGGGCTTCTCCACGAGCACATGAATGCCGTGCTCGAGAAAGCCGCGGGACAGCTCGTAGTGAGTGTCCGTGGTCGCCGCAATCGTCACGGCGTCGACGAGGCCGAAGAGATCGCGGTGATCGGCGAAGAAGCGCGTGCTGAGCTCTGCGGCCACGCGGCCGCCGACGGTTGCGTCGATGTCGCATACGCCGACGAGCTCCGCGCCCTCCGCGACGGCGTACTTCTGCGCGTGGAAGCGCCCGAGGTATCCCGTGCCGACCACGGCGACGCGCAGGGCCGTCACGCTCGCGCCACCCCGCGGGCCGAGCCCTTCAAGAAGCTCGTGAAGTGCTCGATGGCGGGCAGGGGTCGACATTCGGCTTCGATGCGGGCCACGACCTCGGCGATCGTGAGGCCGCGGTCGAGCAGTATGAGCACGGCAGCTTCGATCTCACTGCGGGCCGCAGCGTCGAAGCCGGCGCGCTTGAGGCCGGTCTTGTTGACGGCGCGCGGTGTCGCCCAGTGACCTTCGGCGATCGTGTACGGAGGAATGTCCTTGTTGGCGAAGGATCCGGCAACGAGGAACGAAAATGCGCCGAGACGCACGAATTGCGTGACGCCGACGAGCCCGCTCAACAGCGCATGGTGCTCGACGATCACGTGGCCGGCGAGCTGCGTACCGTTGGTGATGACGACATGATCCGCGAGCCGGCAGTCGTGACCCAAATGCGCATACGCCATGATGAAGTTGTGGTTGCCGATGCGCGTGACGCCGCCGCCTTTGGTCGTGCCCAAGCTGATGGTGACGTAGTCGCCGATCCGATTGCCGTCGCCGATCTCGAGGCGGGTTGCGGTGTCTCGATAGCTGTAATCTTGTGCGGGGCCGCCCAAGACGGCGCCTGATTGGATGAAATTGTCGGCGCCGATGCTGACGTGCCCGAACCGGCTGCCGATGCGGGCGTGCGATTCGACGACGGTCCGCGCGCCGATCTCGACGTCCCCTTCGACGACGCAGAAGGGGCCTATTTCGACGCCGTCCCCGATGCGCGCCTGCGCGGAGACGATCGCCGTCGCATGAATTGCCAACAGTGGTTCTCGGTTTGCCGAATGTGCCGCGCCCAATTAAACCAGAGAAAAAGGGTGCGGCGCGAACCCGGCGCATCGACGCTGTGCGGCGCACACATGCACCGATACGTCAGCCGCTGGTCGAGACGTCGAGCACGTCGTCCGGCGCGAGCGCGCCCACGAGACCGGACACGGATTCCAGGCGCTGTGCGGAGAGATAAGCGTCGATGCCGGCATTGATCTTTCCGGCCGCGAGCGGATCGTAGAATAGCGCCGTGCCGAGCCCGACCGCCGTCGCCCCGGCGAGCATGAACTCGAGCGCATCGCGCGCCGTCTCGATGCCGCCTTGACCGATGATGGGAACCCCGTGGCGGCGCGCTTCCTGAAAGACTTGGTATACCTTGAGCACGGCGATGGGTCGAATGGCGGGACCCGACAGGCCGCCCTGGATGTTGCCGATGATCGGGCGGCGCCGTTCGACGTCTATCGCCATGCCCATGACCGTGTTGATGACCGCGAGCGCGTCCGATCCCGCCTCGATGCAAGCGCGGGCGTTTGCCGCGATGTCCGTTTGGTTCGGTGACAGCTTCGTGATGAGCGGTTTGCGCGTGACTTTGCGGCATGCCGCGACGACCTGCGCCGACATGTCGGGATAGTTGCCGAACGCTACGCCGCCTTCCTTGACGTTGGGGCAGGAAATGTTGATCTCCATGGCATCGATGGGAGAATCATCGAATCGCCGTGCGACTTCGGCGTACTCCTCGATCGTGGAGCCGCACACGTTCGCGATGAAGCGCGTCTCGGAGAAATCGAGCGTCGGCAGTATTTTCTTGACGACGACATCGACGCCCGGGTTCTGCAGGCCGATCGCGTTGAGCATTCCCGACGGTGTCTCGAAGACGCGATGCGGCGGGTTACCGAGCCGCGGCGCGAGCGTCGTGCCCTTGAGCACGATCGCGCCGACGTCGCGGTTAGAAAACCCCGCGACGCGCGTATACTCGTCGCCGAAGCCTACGCAGCCCGACAGCAAGACGATCGGCGAAGTAAGGTTGAGGCCGCAAAATTCCAGGCTCAAACGGCTCATCGGTGCTGTGAATCGAGCGACATCGGCACGAGCTTCCGTTGCGTCATTATCATGTTGCATTTAATCATGTATCAACCCGAGATTCCGCCGAACACCGGGAACGTGATTCGCTTGTGCGCGAACGTCGGTGCGTCGCTGCATTTGATTCACCCGCTCGGTTTCAGCATGGACGAGCCGCGCTTGCGCCGGGCCGGGCTCGATTACCGCGAGCTTGCGAACGTCCGCGAGTATCCGAGCCTCGAGGCCTGTCTCACGGCCGCGCGCCCGCACCGACTCTATGCGCTGACGACGCGCGGCACGACGACGCTCTACGCGACCGAGTTCCATGCCGACGACGCATTCTTGCTCGGGCCCGAGACGCGCGGGTTACCCGCGGAAGTCCTCGATGCGCTGCCGCCGGACGCGAAGCTCAAGATTCCGCTTAGGCCCCATAATCGCAGCCTCAACGTCTCGAACGCCGCGGCCGTCGCGCTCTACGAGGCTTGGCGCCAACTCGGCTTCGACGGCTCCCGCTAGCAAGGCGGCGCCTCGGCGTCGCAGGTCGGTGTTAGTGCTCCCCAATGATCGGCCGGCGCATGAGGGCGGCGACGGCCTTCTCGGGCGCGAGCCCCTCGTAGATGACGCGGTAGATTTGCTCGACGATGGGCATGTCGACGCCGAGCCTGGCGGCGACGATGCGCACGGAGCGCGCTCCGTAGTAGCCTTCGACGACTTGGCCGATGGCGCGGAGCGCCTCGTCCACGCCTTTGCCGGCCGCAAGCGCAAGACCGAAGCGCCGGTTCCGCGATTGATTGTCGGTGCAGGTCAGAACGAGGTCGCCCATGCCGGCGAGGCCCATGAACGTATCCTTCTGCGCCCCCAAAGCGAGCCCGAGCCGCGTCATCTCGGCGAGACCGCGCGTCAGGAGCGCGATGCGCGTATTCGCGCCGAAGCCGAGACCGTCGGAAATACCGGCGCCAATCGCGAACACGTTCTTCGTCGCGCCGCCCACTTCGACGCCGACGATGTCGGTCGACGTATAAGCGCGAAACGTGTCCGTCGAGATCGCCTCCGCGAGCCGCAACGCGTAATCCTCGTTGCGCGATGCGATCGTCATCGCGCTCGGCAGCCCCGCGCCGACTTCGCTCGCGAACGTGGGTCCTGCAAGCACCGCGGTCGGGAAGTCTCGGGGCATGACCGCGGCGACGACTTGATGCGGGAGCAATCCGGTCTCGAGCTCGAAGCCTTTCGTCGCCCAGGCGAGCCCCTTGAGAGCCACGCCCGTCTGTACGAGCGCGACGAGCATCGAGCGGAACGCATGGCTCGGCACGACGAGGAGAACGACTTCGGCGGCGTCGAGCGCTGCGGTCAGGTTGGCGGTGACGCCGAGCGCCGCGGGAAACGGCGCATTGAGCGAATATTTCTCGTTGCGTCGCGCTTGCGCCATGCGCGCGACGTGCGCCGGTTCGCGACCCCACAAGACCGTCGGATGGCCGGCGCGCGCGAATTGAATGGCGAGCGCAGTGCCCCAGGAGCCTGCGCCGAGGACGGCGATCCGGCTCGCGGACTTCTTAATGCGGTCCCCCCGTAGGCGACTGCTCGGGAGTTGCGGGCGTTTGCTCTGGGCGGCCCTTGACCGCTTGGGCGTAGAGCGCATCGAAGTTGATGGGTTGCAGCAAGAGCTGCGGGAAGCCGCCCTTGGTCACGACGTCGCAGATCGCCTCGCGCGCAAACGGATAGAGCGTCGCGGGACAAAAGCTCCCGAGCAGCGCGCCGCGCTCTTGCTGCGAGTAACCCTGCATGAGAAAGATGCCGGCCTGCACGATCTCAACCAAGAACAGCGTCTCCTCCTTGTCCTTCGACTCAAGCGTCATGGTGAGAGTCACCTCGATATTCCCGTTGCCCACGTCGCGGTTGGCCGAGCGGATGTTGAGCTGCGTTTGCGCCGCTGCATTGGTCGTGAAGATCTCGGGCGACTTCGGTGATTCGAAGGACAGATCCTTGACGTAGATCTTCTGCAAGAGGAGCTGCTTCGTGGGTGTTACCTGATCTTGTTGGTCAGCCATGGGTTGCTTCTGTTTTAGGTTGCGGATGATGGGGGGTTCAAGTCTCGGCGAGGATTCTATCGAGCTCGCCGCGCTTCTCGAGAGCGTTCAAGTCGTCGAAACCGCCGACGTGTCGCTCACCGATGAATATTTGCGGAACGGTTTGCCGCCCGCTGCGCGCGATCATTTCCGCGCGCCTGTCGGGATGGAACATGACGTCGACTTCCGTGTATTCGATGCCTCT
>Ga0209640_10000361_pt1 | contig 34758 bp, 28 predicted proteins | sample RifCSP10_1_FD_184018 | JGI IMG/M metagenome (GOLD analysis project Ga0209640, IMG submission 184018) | Soil microbial communities from Rifle, Colorado - Rifle CSP2_sed 10_1 (SPAdes) (version 2) | ecosystem: Environmental > Terrestrial > Deep subsurface > Rock core/Sediment | place: Rifle... | reverse complement strand
CAGTCCCTCGAGCGCGTAGTACTCGCATTGCATTGGAATCAGCACCTCTCGCGCGGCGGCTAACGCGTTCAGCGTGAGCAGGCTCAGCGACGGCGGGCAGTCGATCAGCACGAATTCGTATTCGGCCTTCACTCGCTCCAATGCCATCCGCAAACGCCCCTCGCGGTTTGGCAGATCCACCAGCTCGATTTCGGCGCCGGCCAGATCGCGGTTCGCGGGAAGCAGGTCGAAGCCGCCGGCTTGCGAGGGCAAGCGGATCGTCGCGATCTCTCCGAGGCCGAGCAGCACGTGATAGACCGTGCGGGCGAGCTTGCGCTTGTCGACGCCGCTTCCCATGGTTGCATTGCCCTGCGGATCGAGATCGACCAGCAGCACGCGTCTTCCCGCCTGCGATAGCCCTGCGGCGAGATTCACGCTCGTCGTCGTCTTGCCGACGCCGCCTTTCTGGTTCGCGATCGCGACGATGCGGGTCACGCCTGGCCTCTGCCGAAGCGACAGAGAACCAGATGACGCTGCGCATCCAGTAGCGGCACTTTCACCCGGCGCACGTCGGAGCAATCGCATCCCGCATCGAGTTTGGCGATTTCATCGCTCGGATCAGCGCCTTTCATTGCGGCCAGGATGCCGCCGGGTGCAATCAGGTGACGGCAGGCAGCGATGAGCTTGGAAATTTCCGCAAATGCCCGGGAAATCACGATCTGAAACCGCTCCGCCGGCAGCCAGGCTTCCGCCCGCCCTGCGTGCACGCTGCAGTTCTCCAGCCGCAGCTCGATGATCGCCTGGCGCAGAAAAGAAGCCTTCTTTTGGTTCGTGTCGTTGAGCGTCACACGCCTTTGCGGCTGCGCGATCGCAATGGGAATGCCCGGCAGACCGGCGCCGGACCCGACATCGGCGAGCGATCCGTCTGGCAACTCGGCCAGCACGGCGAGTGCGTCGAGCACGTGGTGACTGACCATCTGGGCGGGTTCGCGGATCGCCGTAAGGTTGAACGTCCGATTCCATTTTGCGAGCAAGTCCAGATAGTCCAGGACTTGTTGCCTCGCCATTTGTGGTAGCGGGAGTGCCAGTTCCGTGAGCCCGTGCTCGAGCGCGGCCTGCGGCGTCATGCAGTCTTTTTCGGCCGCTCACTGCCGAGCCGGCGCCTCAAGTGCACCAGCAGCAACGAAATGGCGGCTGGCGTCACGCCGGAGATGCGCGATGCTTGCCCAATGGTCTGGGGCCTGTGACGGATCAGCTTTTGTTGCACTTCGATAGAGAGCCCCCGGACTGCCGCATAGTCCATATCAAGGGGCAACGAAGTCTCTTCAAGCGCAGCGAGCCGCCGTACTTCCTCATTCTGGCGCTCGATGTAGCCATGATATTTGGCCTTGACCTCGACTTGCTGAGCGACGGATTCCTCGATCAATTCTGTGCCAATAAACGAAAGTTGTTGAAGTGAGCGATAACTTACGTTTGGTCGGCGCAACAACTCGTATATTGAATACTCACGTTCGATCGACTGGCCGAGCACCTTCTCCAGCGCTGCCCTTTCAATCATCTTCGGGTTGATCCAGATGGATCGCAGGCGCTCCTCTTCCCTCGCTATTGCGTCGCGTTTTCTGCAGAACGCATCCCACCGGACGTCATCGACGAGGCCGAGCTTGCGCCCGCTTTCGGTCAATCGGAGGTCGGCGTTATCTTCCCTGAGCATCAGGCGGTGCTCGGCCCGGCTTGTGAACATGCGATAAGGCTCTGAGACACCGGCTGTCACCAAGTCGTCCACCAGTACGCCAATGTAGGCCTCATCCCTTCGCGGATGCCACGGCGCTCGGTCGTGCACCTTTAGAGCAGCATTCAACCCGGCCAACAGGCCTTGCGCTGCCGCTTCTTCGTACCCCGTGGTCCCGTTGATCTGTCCGGCGAAGAAAAGGCCTGCAATGGATTTCGTCTCCAGGGAAAACCGCAGCTCCCGTGGATCGAAGTAGTCATACTCGATTGCGTAGCCAGGCCGCAGGATGTGTGCCTTTTCCAAACCATGAATCGACCTCACGAGCGCCAGCTGAACGTCGAACGGCAGGCTCGTGGAAATCCCGTTTGGGTAGATTTCGTGCGTTGTCAGTCCTTCTGGCTCGAGGAAGATCTGGTGGCTGGACTTCGCCGCAAAACGATGGATCTTGTCTTCGATCGAAGGGCAGTAACGAGGCCCGACGCCTTGGATGACCCCGGTGAACATCGGCGAGCGATCCAGGCCGCTTCGAACGATGTCGTGCGTCGTCTGGTTTGTGTGCGTCACCCAGCAAGGCATCTGCTCCGGGTGCATCTCTCGCCGGCCAAGGAATGAAAACACGGGCTCCGGCAAGTCTCCGGGCTGTTCCTCAAGCGCCGAGAAGTCGATCGTCCTGCCATCGAGGCGTGGGGGCGTCCCTGTTTTCAGCCTGCCCACCGGCAGCTTCATCTCCCGTAAACGGGAGGCAAGCGTCAGAGATGCGGGCTCGCCAGCGCGCCCCGCCTGGTGGGTTTTCAGACCCACATGGACGAGCCCTGAGAGAAACGTGCCCGCCGTTAACACTACGGTGCGCCCGCGAAAGCGAATGCCAAGCTGAGTAGCAACTCCAGTGACTCGATCTCCTTCGAGCAGGATGTCGTCGACAGCCTGCTGAAACAGAGTCAAGCGGGGCTGATTTTCCAGCCGCGTGCGAATCGCTTTCTTATAGAGAAGCCGATCTGCCTGGGCACGCGTCGCTCGCACCGCATGTCCCTTCGAGGAATTCAGCGTCCGGAATTGGATTCCGGCTTCATCGGTGGCAATCGCCATTGCGCCGCCGAGAGCATCGATTTCCTTGACAAGATGTCCTTTGCCAATTCCCCCGACGGAAGGGTTGCACGACATCTGACCCAACGTTTCGATGCTGTGGGTCAGCAGCAGTGTTTTTCTGCCCATCCGGGCAGCTGCAAGCGCAGCTTCGGTACCTGCATGCCCGCCGCCAACAACAATCACGTCGAATTCGTCTGGATGCTGCAATTGGACAATCCTCTCAACGGCCATGATACGCAAATGTTCCACGTGAAACTATTGTCGCTGGCAGTTTCACGTGGAACATCTATGGGTTGATTGTTGCTGCACCGCAGCATCCATGAACCCCAAGCATGCTATGTGAGAGAATCGCCGCCCTTTGTCAGGCCGGTCATGATCTCGCTCGTCCGTTACTCAGCTTTGCTGGTGCGTCCGGACCTGAAAACGGCCCTGGTCGCATCGATCATCGGGCGGCTGCCGATCGGGCTTACCGGGCTCTCCATTCTGCTTCTCGCCCAAGAGGCAACGGGCTCGTATCGAAGCGCCGGAGCAGTCGCGGCAGCCTACGTCGTCGGTCTTGCTTGCCTGGCACCGGTTCTTGGGCGACTCATCGATCGCTCAGGTCCGCGGGGTGTGCTGCTCTGGAGCGCAGTTGCTTTTCCGGCAGCCCTCGTTGCAATGCTTGCCGCAGTGCGCATGCAGGCCCCGATAGAGGTCGCGATGCTCGGCGCCTTCGCGGCCGGCGCAAGCTTTCCGCCAATCACCGTGTGCATGCGGACGTTCTTCCGCCGACGCCTTGCCGAAGAGTCGCTTCTTGCGACCGCTTATTCGCTCGAGGCGGTGCTGATCGAGACGATCTTCATAGTCGGTCCGGTGCTTGTTTCCCTTTTCGTCGCCTACGCATCGGCCAGCGCCGCAGTCCTCTTTGCAGCCGCTTGCGGGGTAACGGGAACCATGCTGTTCCTGCGCTCGCCCGCGCTCCGCGGCTGGCAGATCGAAGCGCATGGTGCCCGGGGCATGTTCGGACCGCTCGCCGAGCCCGGCTTTCCGACTCTTTTCGTCGTAATTCTTGGCTATTCGGCAGCATTCGGCCTGGTCGAGATCGGAGTGACCGCATATGCGGCCGAGCGCGGGACGCCGGCATCTGCCGGTATTCTGCTCGGCTTGATGAGCGCAGGAAGCGCCGTCGGCGGTCTTGCGTACGGAAGCAGGAGCTGGCGATTGCCGCTCGCGAGGCAGTTTGCGATCGCACTCTTCGTCCTTGGCGCGGGCGTCGCGCTCCTTGCCATGCCGCTGCATCCGTGGTGGTTCGCAATAGCGAGTATCGTCGCCGGCATCGTCATGGCGCCGACTCTGACGATTCAGTCCATGCTCGTCGCTCGCAACGCGTCTTCCCGGCATATGACCGAGGCGTTTACCTGGTCCTCAACCGGGCTGCTTGCGGGCGTCGGCGGCGGAATCGCGATCGGGGGCTGGCTCATCGAGCGCTGGGATTCGAGCGCCGCTTTTCTCGCCGGCACGATCGCGGCGAGCTCGGCCGGCGCTCTGGCCGTCGTTTTTTTGCGTGCGGATAGGCGCGTCAACGTCCCTGGCTGACGGGATTGCCTGTCTTTAGGCGGCCAGCCGCTCGTGCATCGTTCCGCGACGTGCTTCGAGCGCCGGCGGCACGCGGCTGCCAAGCTTGCGGAAGAGTTCATCGTGCGCCTTCAATTCCTCGCTCCAGGAAGCTTCGTCCACGCGCGTAATTTCGTCATAGCGCGCGCGCCCGAACTGCTCCAGCCCGCGCCAATCCAGGTCTTCGTAGCGGGGAATGAATCCAAGCGCGGTTTCCCGAGCGTCGGCCCTTCCGGAACATCGGTCGACGATCCACTTCAGCACCCGCACGTTTTCGGAGAAGCCGGGCCAGATGAACTTGCCCGCAGAATCCTTGCGGAACCAGTTCACGCGGTAAATGCGCGGCGGACGCGCGACTCGTCTGCCCATGCGCAACCAGTGCGCGAAATAGTCGCCCATGTGGTAGCCGCAGAACGCAATCATCGCCATCGGGTCGCGCCGCGCCACTCCCACCTTGCCGGTAATTGCCGCTGTAGTCTCGGACCCGAGCGTCGCACCCATGTAGACGCCCTCCTCCCATCCGGGCGCTTCCACCACGAGCGGGATCGTCGAAGAACGGCGGCCGCCGAAAACGAACGCGGAGATGGGCACCCCTTGCGGGTCTTCCCACAGCGCATCCATCGACGGACAGTGCGTTGCCGACACGGTAAATCGCGAGTTCGGGTGTGCCGCAGGGCGGCCGCAGCCGGGGCTCCATTCCTCGCCTTGCCAATCCAGCAAACCCGCAGGCGGCTGCGGGGTCATCTCTTCCCACCAAACGTCCCCCTCGGGAGTCATCGCGACGTTCGTGAAGATGACGTTGGCCTGCAGCATTCGCATCGCGTTCGGGTTGGTGGACATGGACGTCCCGGGCGCGACGCCGAACAGACCCGCTTCGGGATTGATCGCGCGCAGCCGCCCGTCGGCACCGGGCTTGATCCACGCGATGTCCTCGCCGATCGTCGTTACCTTCCATCCGTCAAAACTCGCCGGCGGAATCATCATGGCGAAGTTCGTCTTGCCGCAGGCGCTCGGGAATGCCGCCGCCACATAGTGCTTCTCACCCTGAGGCGATTGCACTCCGAGAACCAGCATGTGCTCCGCGAGCCACCCCTCATCGCGCGCCATCACCGAAGCAATTCGCAACGCGAGGCACTTTTTGCCCAGCAGTGCATTGCCTCCATAGCCGGAACCGTACGACCAGATCTCGCGCGTCTCCGGAAAGTGCACGATCCATTTGTCTTTCTCGTTGCACGGCCATGGAACGTCTTTCTCCCCGGGTGCGAGCGGAGCGCCCACCGAATGGATGCAAGGCACGAAGATTCCATCCGAACCGAGGTGCTCGGCCACGGCCCGGCCCATGCGCGTCATCAGCTTCATGCTGACCGCAACATAAGCCGAATCGGTGAGTTCCACCCCGACCTGCGCGATGGGAGAGCCGATCGGCCCCATCGAGAAGGGCAAAACGTACATGGTGCGGCCGCGCATGCAGCCGTCGAACAATCGGTCGAGCGTCGCGTGCATCTCGCGCGGGTCTACCCAGTTGTTCATGGGACCGGCGTCTTCCTTGCGCGTCGAGCAGATGAACGTGCGGTCTTCCATGCGCGCGACATCGCTTGGATGCGAGCGCGCGAGATAGCTTCCCGGACGCAATTTTTCGTTCAGCCGCAGCAGCGTGCCGCTCTGGACGAGGCTCGCGCACAGGCGGTCGTACTCGGCTTGCGTCCCTTCACACCACCGGACCTGCTCGGGTTTGGCAAGCGCGGCAACCGACGCCACCCAGTCGCGAAGTTTCTGATTCTTTACCCAGTCGGGCGCCTGGAATAGGGACGGTCGATGCGGCTCATTCATCGAGCATGCTCCTGAGGAAGAACGGCTGCCGGACGAACGCCGGGCCGAGACGATCTTGAGTCGAGGCATTCTACCTCGGTACGCAAATCCGCGGAATACTCCGCGCGGAGGCACTTCTTTGTGGGATCAGGCACTTATATTGCGCCGCGAAAAATCACTTTCCAATGCAGAAGCGCTCAAAAATCTGTCCCAGCAGGTCATCGGACGTGACCTGGCCGGTAATCTCGCCAAGCGCGTTTTGTGCCAGCCGCAACTCTTCGGCGAAGAATTCCCAGCGCGCACACTCGCCTGCTGCCGCATCCAGATGTTGCTGCGCACACTCGAGCGCCCGCACGTGCCGCTCGCGGGCCAGAAACGCCGACTCGCCACTGCGCTCCCATCCTGCCGCTTCGAGCAGCGCCCCCCGCAGAAGTTCCACGCCTGCACCGGTCTTCGCGGACAGCCACAGGTCACTGCCGGTCCGATCCGGCGAGCGCGAACACAGATCAATCTTGTTGAAGACCCGCAGCCGCGCCGCCCCTGCCGGCACCGCGGACTCGAATCGCTGCAGCAAAGCGCGCCCGTCCGCGCCGATTCCGCGATCGGCCTCGAACATGGCGATCAGCACATCGGCTCGCGCCACTTCCCGCCAGGCACGTTCGATGCCGATCCGCTCCACTTCGTCCGTCGCTTCCCGCAGGCCTGCGGTGTCGATTACGCGCAGCGGTACGCCCTCGATGGCAATGTCCTCGCGCACGAGGTCCCGCGTGGTGCCCGGAGTTGGCGTGACGATGGCGCGCTCTTCGCCTGCGAGCCGATTGAGCAGGCTCGACTTGCCGACGTTCGGCGCACCTGCAATCACGACGTGGAGGCCTTCCCGGAGCAGCCTTCCCTGCTTGCTGGCTGCGAGTACCAGACGCAGACCTTCGCGGACTCCCTGCAATCGCGCACGGGCATCGTCCCGGTGCAGCTCGTCGATCTCCTCCTCGGGAAAATCGAGCATCGCTTCGGTGAGCGCCCGCAATTCGCTGATCGCCGCAACGAGCGCATGGATGCCTTGCGAAAATTCCCCGGACAGCGAACGCAGCGCCGAGCGCGCCGCTTCCCTGCTCGAGGCGTCGATCAGATCGGCGACCGCTTCGGCCTGCGCGAGATCCAGTCTGCCATTGAGGAAAGCGCGCCGGGTGTACTCGCCCGGTTGCGCGAGCCGCGCGCCGGCGTCGAGAAAAGCCGCCAGCACGGATTGCAGCACGATCGGCCCGCCATGGGCGTGAAACTCGAGCACATCGTCGCCGGTATAGGAGCGAGGAGCGGGGAAGTACAGCGCGATCCCCTCGTCCAGCCCCTGTCCTCGCGCATCCCGCGCAGTGGTCAGCGTCGCATGGCGAGCCGAGGGCAGGCACCCGAGCACCGCTCGCGCAAGCGCTGGCACCGCGGCTCCCGAAACACGCACGATTCCGATGCCGCCGCGTCCCGGCGCCGTGGCGATCGAGGCAATCGTGTCGAGCGCCGGCTCACCTCTTCCCATGCGCGGGCCTGTCGCGGTCGAACATGCGCTGGATCTGCCACTGCTGCAGGATGGACAGGATGTTGTTCACCAGCCAGTACAGCACCAATCCGGCCGGAAAGAAAAAAAAGAAGATGCTGAAGATGAACGGCATGAACTTCATGACCTGTGCCTGCACCGGGTCGGGCGGCACCGGGTTCAACTTGGTCTGCACCACCATGGTGGCGGTCATCAGGATCGGCAGCACATAGTACGGATCCAGGGCCGACAGATCCTTGATCCACAGCACGAACGGCGCGTGCCGCAGCTCGATCGCCGCCAGCAGCACCCAGTACAGCGCGATGAACACGGGGATCTGCACGACGATCGGAAAACAGCCGCCGAGCGGATTGATTTTCTCGGTCTTGTAGAGCTCCATCATGGCGCGGTTCATTTTCTCGCGATCGTGCGCATACATCTCGCGGATCTTCGTCAGCCGCGGCGTGATCAGCTTCATCTTCGCCATCGACTTGTAGCTCGCGGCGGAAAGCGGGAAGAACAGCACCTTGATGAGGACCGTCAGCAGGATGATCGCAACGCCCCAGTTGCCGGTCAGTGCATGAAACTGCTCGAGCACCCAGAAAAGCGGCCAGGCGATGATCGAAAGCCAGCCGTAGTCGACGGCGTAGTCGAGGCCGGGTGCGGCTGCCGAGAGGCGCCTTTGTTCCTGGGGCCCTGCGTACAGCGGTGCCGCAACGCGTGCGGTTGCGCCCGGAGCGACCTGCATCGGCAGCACTACGCGCCCGACATACAGGCTCTTCTCCGGGGCGGCAGGGTCATTGCGCCGCTCGATCACATACTCGCGTTCCTGCGGACCCGGCGCAAGCCATGCAGCGACGAAGTAGTGCTGGATGAAGGCGATCCATCCGTCTTTCGCCTGCCGCTGGTAGTCGGTCTTGGCCTTGTCGATGTCGGAAGTCGGGACTTTCTGGAATTTCTTCGACTCCGTAAACACGGCAAATCCGAAGAAACTCTGCGCGCCGAAGGTGTCTGCAACCGAGTTGCTGTGCTTGTCCTGTTGCCCGTCGTGCGTCAGTTGAAAGTACGCAAACGGGGCGACCGGCGCAGCGCCTTCGTTCTTCACTTCCAGCACGACGTCGACCACGTAGCTGTTGCGCCGGAACGTGTAGATCTTGGCGACCGCAAGTCCGGCCGCGCGCACCGTGAACCGCACTTCGAGGGAGTCCTGGCCCGCGTCGAGGGTTCGCTCGCCGGGTTCGGCCGTCCATGCCACACGGTGATTCGCACCGAAATCTCCGGTCAGGCCGCTTTGCGCCTCGTAGTGATGAGCTTCACTCAGCAACACGAGGTTTTTCGCCTCGCCCTCGCTCGCCTTGTGGCGCGACAGCTCCAGGTGCTTGATCGTCGCTCCCAAGGTGTCGATTTCAGCAACGACCAGATCCGTCCGGACGCGGATCCTTTCGCTCTTGCCGGCGGCAGGCCCGGGCGCGGGCACGCTAGACCCTGCAGTCGGCGCGGGAGCCGAGGCCGCACCGGGCGCGGCGGCCGGCTTACCGGGAGCCGGAACGCTTGCGGGTGCCTGTAGCGGCGAAGTCACCGGATGCGGTCGGTTTTCCCTTTGCCAGGCCTCCCAGAGGAGGAGCAAGGAAAAACTGAAAACGAAGAAGAGAATCAGTCTCTGGGTATCCATCGAACGAATCACCGCACTCGCCGCATCGACGGCGGAACCGGGTCATACCCGCCGGGATGCCAGGGCCCGCACCGGCAAAGGCGACTGGCGGCAAGCCAGCCGCCTTTCCATACTCCATGGATCTCCAGCGCGTCTTCCGCATACTGCGAGCAGCTCGGATGAAAGCGGCACGACGCGCCCAGCATGGGGCTTACGAAGAACCGGTAGCCGCGGATCAACCGGCGCAGGCCGACATTCATTTCACGATCCTCGCAAGGAGCTGCCTCAAGCTCTCGATCATCTGCCTTCCGGGCACGGCACCGTAGGGCGGGCGCACGAGAATGTCGACGGCGCCCAGCCGTTCCTGCTCCAGCCGAAAGGCTTCGCGCACGCTGCGCTTGAGCGCATTGCGCTGGACCGCCTTCGGAGAATGTCTGCGTGTAATGAGCATGCCCAGCCGCGGAGGACCTTCGGCGCGCCGCTCCAGATAGAACGTGAATCCCGACGCGCTGCGCCGGATTCCGCTTCCGAGCAACCGCTCGAAATCCCGGCGGCGGCGGATGCGCAGGTCGGCGCCAAGCCCCCACCTTCGGCGCACGCGAACGTGCGAGCGCTTAGACGGCGAGACGCTTGCGGCCTTTTGCGCGCCGCGCGCGCAGCACCGCCCGGCCGCCGCGCGTGCTGCTGCGCACGCGAAACCCGTGGCGTCGCGTGCGGCGCGTCTTCGATGGCTGGTAGGTTCGTTTCATTCGGCGCTGCCCGCTCCGGAAAAAGGGCGGTATTAGAGCGTGCTGCACTCGGCATTGTCAAATCGCTTTTTTTTCGTTCGCCGCAGTGTGGATTGGCGTGCCTGGAACGGGTAAAATTTCCCTCTTCCGCGGCAGGTAAATCGCACCAGCAAGCCGCGCCGGGGGGACACGAACCGCCATCACGATGCAAAGCCTCTGGGACGTCTGCCTGCGCCGGCTGCAAACCGAGCTTCCGAGTCAGCAATTCAACACCTGGATCCGCCCCCTTTCGGCCGAAGAGAACGTGCCGGAAACGGACGCGCTCGTGTTGAGTGCTCCGAACCGCTTCATTCTCGACCTCGTGCGCGAGCGTTTCGCAGCACGCATCGGCCGGCTCGCCGCGGAGGCGACCGGACGAGATCTGGAAGTACGCTTCGTCCTCGCGCCCCGCGGCGCCGTACCCGCTCGCGCCGCCGTTGCAGCGCCCACGCCAGCGCCCGCGTCGCTGCCCCAGTTCGAGCGCGCGCGCCTGAACCGCAATTTCAGCTTCGACAGTTTTGTGACGGGAAAAGCGAATCAGCTGGCGCGCGCCGCCGCGATCCAAGTCGCCGAGAATCCGGGCCTTTCGTACAACCCGCTGTTCATCTATGGCGGTGTCGGTCTGGGCAAGACGCATCTGCTCCAGGCCATCGGCAACCATGTCGCCTCGGCGCGCGAGCAGGCCCGGGTGCGCTATACCCATGCCGAACAGTACGTCACCGACGTGGTGCGGGCCTATCAGCAGAAGTCGTTCGACGAATTCAAGCGCTATTACCACTCGCTGGACCTGCTGCTGATCGACGACATCCAGTTCTTCTCGAACAAGGACGGCACGCAGGAGCAATTCTTCTACGCATTCAATGCGCTCGTGGAAGCGCATCGCCAGATCGTCATCACCTGCGATACCTATCCGAAGGAGATCGTCGGAATGCAGGAGCGGCTCATTTCGCGCTTCGGCTGGGGCCTGACGGTCGCGATCGAGCCCCCGGAACTGGAGATGCGGGTCGCCATCCTGCTGAAGAAGGCAGAGGCCGAAGGCACCGCGCCGAACGAGGACGTGGCGTTCTTCATTGCCAAGCATGTGCGCTCGAACGTGCGCGAACTGGAAGGCGCCCTGAAAAAGGTGCTCGCGTACGCTCGCTTTTACTCGCGCGACCTGACCGTCGATCTGGCGCGCGAGGCGCTGCGCGACATTCTGAGCGCCAACCGACAGATCACCGTCGATGGCATCCAGAAGACGGTCGCGGAGTACTTCAAGATCAAGCTCTCCGACATGCATTCGAAGAAGCGCACGCGCAACATCGCCCGGCCGCGGCAGGTGGCGATGGCGCTCGCGCGCGATCTCACCCAACTGAGCCTGCCGGAGATTGGCGAAGCGTTCGGCAATCGCGATCACACGACCGTGCTGCATGCGAGCCGGACGATCGCCACGCTGCGCACCAAGGACCAGGCGTTGAATCGCGATTACCACCTGCTCGAGCAGGTCCTGAAAGGGTGATGCATCGTTGCGGGAGAACCCTGTGTGTGGCACGCGCGCAAGATGTGCGCAACGCTTCCGCTGCGCGTTCCGGCGTGATCTGCTCACAATGATCCACAGAAGGATGCACCGGCATTGCATCGCAATGGGAGGGATCAACTACCGGGCGGCACAGGGGTTTTCGACTTGTGCAGGCAACGCGAGCCGTTGTTAGTGGTTATTGGTTTGTTGTTCTTCGTAGAAGGAAACAGATGATTCTGCTCAAGGCAAAGCGAGACGCACTGCTGGAGCCGCTCTCGGCGGTCAGCGGCATCATCGAGCGTCGGCATACGCTGCCCATTCTCTCCAACGTTCTACTGGAACGCGGAGACGGCAACGTTTCGTTCCTTGCGACCGACATCGAAGTGCAGATTCGAGCGCGCGCCGATCTGGAGGCCGCCCGCGAAACGCACGCGGTCACCGTCGGAGCACGCAAACTGGTCGACATCCTGCGCGCGCTCCCCGAGGACGCCGAAGTCACGTTGCAGATGCAGGACAAACGCATGCTCGTCAAGGCGGGGCGCAGCCGGTTCGTGCTGCAGACCCTGGCGGCGGAGGACTTCCCGCGGCTGGCCAGACCGTTGGGCGATCCCGCGCGCTTCGCGTTGCCGCAAAAGGATCTGAAGCGACTGCTCGGCCTCGTGCAGTACGCCATGGCGCAGCAGGACATCCGCTATTACCTCAACGGGCTGCTGATGGTCGTCGACGGCGGGCAGCTGCGGCTGGTGGCTACGGACGGGCACCGGCTTGCGTACGCGGCAATTGCGCTGGGCGCCTCCCTGCCGCGTCAGGAAGTCATCGTGCCGCGCAAGACGGTGATCGAGCTTGGCAAACTGCTTGGCGAGGGCGACGAGGAGGCCCGCGTGGATTTGTCCTCGAGCCAGGCGGCGTTTTCGTTCGGCGCGATCGAGCTCGTATCGAAGCTGGTCGACGGCAAGTTCCCCGACTACACGCGGGTTATCCCGACCGGCCACAAGAACACCGTAACGCTGCAGCGCGAATCCCTGCGCCAGGCGCTGATGCGTGCGGCGATTCTTTCGAACGAGAAGTTCCGTGGCGTGCGCTGGGTGCTTTCTCCCGAGGGCCTGAAGCTGGTGTCGTCGAACGCCGAGCAGGAGGAAGCCGAGGAAACGCTCGAGATCCAGTATGCCGGCGATTCGCTGGACATCGGCTTCAACGTCAACTACCTGCTCGACGTACTGAACAACGTGAGCGCGAGCGAGCTCCAATGCAGCTTCGGCGATGCGGCCTCGAGCGCGCTCATCACGATGCCGTCGGAGCCGGATTTCAAGTACGTCGTGATGCCGATGCGGATTTAGCGGCCAGGGCGAAGAGAGGAAACGACCGTGCAGGAAGGCGAAGGTCAGCAGCGCGAGCTGAACGACTACGACAGCGATTCGATCAAGGTCCTGAAGGGCCTGGACGCGGTGCGCAAGCGCCCCGGCATGTACATCGGCGACACGGCCGATGGCACCGGGTTGCATCACATGCTGTTCGAAGTGGTCGACAACGCCGTGGACGAGGCGCTGGCCGGGTTCTGCGACGAGATCGTGGTCACGATCCACACCGACAATTCGATCTCGGTGCTCGACAACGGCCGAGGCATTCCGACCGGGATCAAGGACGATGATGAGCAGAAGCGGTCGGCGGCCGAGATCGTGATGACCGAGCTGCACGCCGGCGGCAAGTTCGATTCAAACACCTATAAGGTCTCTGGCGGACTGCACGGCGTCGGAGTGTCGGTCGTCAATGCGCTTTCGAGCTGGCTGCGGCTGACGATCTGGCGCGACGGCAAGGTGCACCAGATGGAGTTCGCCGACGGCACGCCGACGGCACCGCTGCGCGTGACCGGGCTCACGGAAAAGCGGGGCACCGAAGTGCATTTTCTCGCGTCGCGCCAGGTGTTCGGCGCGGTCGACTACCACTACGACATCTTCGCGCGCCGGCTGCGCGAGCTTTCCTTCCTGAACAACGGCGTGCGCATCCTGCTGGTCGACCAGCGTTCCGGCAAGGACGAGGCGTTCGCCTTCTCGGGCGGCGTGCGGGCCTTCGTCGAATACATGAATCGCTCGAAGACCGTGCTGCACCCGACGGTGTTTTATGGACTCGGCGAAAAAGAGGGCATCACCGTCGAGGTGGCGATGCAGTGGAACGATTCCTACCAGGAAAGCGTGCTCTGCTTCGCCAACAACATCCCGCAGAAGGATGGCGGCTCGCACCTGACGGGGCTGCGCGCGGCGATGACCCGGGTGCTGAACAAGTACATCGAGGAGAACGAGCAGGCGAAGAAGGCCCGCGTGGAAACCACCGGGGACGACATGCGCGAGGGGCTCGCCTGTGTGCTGTCGGTGAAGCTGCCCGAGCCGAAGTTTTCGTCGCAGACGAAGGAGAAACTCGTTTCGTCGGAAGTGCGCCCGGTCGTCGAGGAAATTGTCGGCGAGAAGCTGCGCCAATACTTGGACGAGCGTCCGAACGACGCCAGAGTGATTACCGCGAAGATCGTCGACGCCGCCCGCGCGCGGGAAGCCGCGCGCAAGGCGCGCGAGATGACGCGCCGCAAGGGGGTGCTGGAGGGCCACGGATTGCCGGGCAAGCTCGCCGATTGCCAGGAACGCGACCCGGCCAAATGCGAGCTCTATCTCGTCGAGGGCGATTCGGCAGGCGGCTCGGCCAAGCAGGGTCGCGACCGGAAATTCCAGGCCATCCTGCCGCTCAAAGGCAAGATTCTCAATGTCGAGAAAGCGCGGTTCGACAAGCTGCTGGCCTCGGCGGAGATCGCGACGCTCATCACGGCGCTCGGCTGCGGCATCGGCAAGGAGGAGTACAACCCCGACAAACTGCGCTACCACCGGATCATCATCATGACGGATGCGGACGTCGACGGCTCGCACATCCGCACGTTGCTGCTGACGTTCTTCTACCGCCAGATGCCGGAACTCGTCGAGCGCGGCCACATCTACATCGCGCAGCCGCCGCTCTATAAGGCGAAGCTGGGGAAGGAAGAGCGTTACCTGAAGGATGAGCACGAGTTGAACGAGCACATGCTGCGGCTTGCGCTGGTCGATGCGGCGCTCGTGCCGGCAGCCCGGCGCGAGCCGATCCGCGGGGACGCTCTCGCCGAACTCGCAAAAATGTACCTGGTCACCGAAGCGGTGATGGAGCGTGTCGCGCGCTGGATCGAGCGCGACGTGCTGGAAGCTCTGTTGCGCGGCGTGCAGATCGACCTGTCGCGCCGCGACCTGGCGGAAGCGTCCGCGGCGGATCTCGCCTCCGTGATCGCCGACCGCCGGGCGCGGGTCAGCGCACGCTTCGATCCGAAGACCGAGCGCTACCAGGTTCGCGTGGAGCAGACGAAGCACGGCAACCTGCGCGTGACGACCATCGAGCAGGAGTTCGTGCACTCGGGGGACTATGCGCAAATCCGCTCCGCGGCGCAGATGCTGCGTGGCCTGGTGGGGGCCGGTGCGTCCGTGCAGCGCGGCGAGCGGCAGCACCCGGTTGCCGATTTCGGGCAAGCGATGCGCTGGCTGCTCGCCGAAGTGCAGAAATCCGTCAGCCTGCAACGCTACAAGGGATTGGGAGAGATGAATCCCGCGCAACTTTGGGAAACGACGATGGATCCCGCGGCCCGCCGGTTGTTGCGCGTCCAGGTCGAGGACGGCATCGCTGCGGACGAGATCTTCACCAAGCTGATGGGCGATGAAGTCGAACCCCGGCGAGCCTTCATCGAATCGAACGCGCTCGGAGCACGCAACCTCGATATCTAGGCGCTTCGGCGCCGGGGCGCAGCCTTCGCGCGCTTTGCGGGCGTCGCTTCGGCCCGATCGGTCGCTCCGTCCGGTGCAGGCGCCGCCTCGGTCGCAGCCGGGCGCTTCGGCCGGGCGACGAACTCGAAACCGACCTTTCCGTCTGGAGTCTTCACGAGGTAGGCCTTGAAAGGCCTGCCCTTGCGCGAAATGAAGCGCGTAAGCAGATCGGTCTTTCCGGTCGCGAGGAGCTTCTGCATCTGTGCGCGCTCGACCGTCTGTTGAAGAATGATCTTGCCGGAGCGGAAGTCGCAGGATGGCGAAGGGCCGGTCGACTTCTCGCACACGTAGGCGACGCCATGCTCGAAGACACGCGCGCTGCATTTCGGGCAGGCGCCGAGGCTTTCCTGGCCGCTGAAGTCCGGCGCCGCTTCGGCCGCCTCGCCTTCCCGCGGTTGCCCGAAGTCGAATTCGGTGCGCAGCTCCTCGTTCAGCCGGACCGCGGCGGCAAACGGCTTGCCGATTCGGCTGCGAAAGCCGGTAAGCGGGCCGACGAAGCGCTTCGTCACCAGTTCGGCAACTTCTTCCGGCGTCCACTCCCTTCCGGAAATCACCTTCCATAGCGAGAACTCGCAGCGCTGGCACTGAAACTTGCGGTAGTTCTCCTGCAAGGTGCCGCCGCAGCGGGGGCAGGGCGCGGGCACGGTGGCGTATACGACATCCGGAATTTCGCCGTTCTTGATGATGCCGACGACGTTCTGGACGAGTTCCCGAATCTGCTGCATGAACTTGCCGCGCGTCAGCTCGCCGCGCTCGATCAGTTTCAGCTTGTGTTCCCACTCCCCGGTGAGCTCCGCCGAAGCGAGCTCCACGATCCCCAGCATGTTCAGCGCAAAGAGCAGTGAGAAAGCTTTCGGCGTCGGGACGAGCTCGCGACCCTCGCGATGGATGTACTCCTCGTGCAGGAGCCCCTCGATGATCGCGGCGCGCGTCGCCGGCGTCCCGAGGCCCTTGGTTTCCATCGCCGCACGAAGGTCGTCGTCTTCGACCAGCTTGCCGGCGCCTTCCATCGCCGAAAGCAGCGTCGCTTCCGTATAGCGCGCCGGCGGCTTGGTCTGCTCGGCTCGCACGCTGATGTCGCGCACCTGCGCGCTCTGTCCAGAGGCGATTGCCGGCAGGCTGGCGCTCGCTTCCTCGGCTGCGCGCCCATAGACCTCGAGCCAGCCGGGATCGACCAGCACGCGGCCCTCGGTGCGAAACTGGTGCTCGGCCACCGTCGTGATCCGTGTCGTCTGCAGGTACTGCGCCGTCGGATAGAACACGGCGAGGAAGCGGCGCGCGACCAGGTCATACAGCTTCTGCTCCGGCTCGCTCAGAGAGCGCGGCGCCTGCAGCGTCGGGATGATCGCGAAATGGTCGGAGATCTTCGCGTTGTCGAAAATGCGCCGGTTCGGTTTCACCCATCCGCTTTTCAGAATTCGCCTGGCAAACGGGCCATAAGCGCCCGGCGAAGAGAGCGCCTCCATCGTCTTCTTGACGGTGCCGAGGTAGTCTTCCGGCAGTGCTCGCGAGTCGGTCCTCGGATAGGTGAGGACTTTGTGCCTTTCGTACAGCGCCTGGGCGAGCCCGAGCGTCGTCTTGGCGGAGAACCCGAAACGGCCGTTGGCTTCACGCTGCAGGCTGGTGAGGTCGAAAAGCGGCGGCGAAAGTTGTGTGGCCGGACGCGTTTCTTCGCTGACGACCCCCGGTCCGTCCCTGCAGGCCGTGACGATGCGCTCGGCTTGGGCCGCACTCCAGAGGCGCTCGGCACGTCGCTCACCATCGTCGTCCTTGCGGAACGCCGGGTCGAACCAGCGCGCGGCGTACTCGCCCGCCGGCACGCCGAACCGCGCATGCACTTCCCAGTAGTCGCGCGGCACGAATGCGCGGATTCGCTCTTCCCGCTCGATCAGGATCGCGAGCGTGGGCGTCTGCACGCGTCCGACGGTCGTCAGGTAGAACCCGCCTTCCTTCGAGTTGAAGGCCGTCATCGCGCGTGTGCCGTTGATGCCGACGAGCCAGTCGGCCTCCGAGCGGCAGCGGGCAGCGTCCGCGAGCGGCACCAACTCTCGATCCGGACGCAACCGCTGGAAGCCTTCGCGGATTGCCGATGCAGTCATCGACTGCAACCACAGCCGCTCGATCGGCTTCTCGATGCCCGCGTGCTGGATCAGGTAGCGGAAGATCAGTTCTCCCTCGCGGCCGGCGTCGCATGCGTTCACGAGGCTGGAGACGTCCTTGCGGCGGATCAGCTTCAGCAGCGCCAGCAGGCGCTTGGCGCTTCGCTCGATCGGCGCCAGCTCGAAATGCGGCGGAATCACCGGCAAGTGCTTGAATGTCCACTTGCCCTTCTTCACTTCGAATTCGTCCGGGACCACGAGCTCGAGCAAGTGCCCGACCGCGGAGGAGACGATGTATTCGTCGCTCTCGAAATACTCGGGCTTGCGCAACATCCCGCCCAGCGCGCGCGCAATGTCGGCGGCGACGGACGGCTTTTCTGCGATGACGAGTTTCTTGCCCATGGATGCCAAAAGGCGGCAGAGGATACTCGCAAAGGCCTGAGCCGGACAACCGAGACGACCGGCCGTCTAATACACTCGCTGGTACAACCCTCCCGGCAGCGCGGCCACCCGACCGTCCAGCTCGAGACTCAGCAGTTGTGCGCTGACCTGCTGCGCGCTGAGTCCGCAACGTGCACAGAGCGAGTCGATGTCGATCGGATGTGTGCCCATCTGCTCGAGCAACATTGCATTCGCTGCCGAAGGCGGCGGCGTTTGCACCCTGTCGCGGGATTGCGACGGGGGCTCGGGGACCAAGCCCGGCGCAAGCTCGCTCAGCACATCTTCGGCCGACTCGACCAGTTTGGCGCCCGATTTGATCAGGCTGTGGCCGCCCTTCGAAAGCGGCGAATGAATCGATCCGGGAATCGCGAACACCTCCCGGCCCTGCTCGAGTGCTGCACGGGCCGTGATCAGCGAGCCCGACGAAAGCGCCGCCTCGACGATCAGGGTTCCTCGCCCAAGGCCGCTGATGATGCGGTTTCTGCGAGGAAAATTCTGCCGTGCGGGGGGAGTGCCCAGCGGGAACTCCGAGATCAGCAATCCGCTCGCCGCGACTTCCTCGGCGAGCGAAGCGTTGCCGGGTGGGTACAGCACATCGACGCCGGTGCCGACAACCGCAATGGTTGAGCTGCGACCGGCAAGCGCCCCGCGATGCGCCGCGGCGTCGATCCCAAGCGCGAGCCCGGAAACAATCACAAATCCCGCATCGCTCAGGGAACGAGCAAACGAGTGCGCATCGCGCACGCCCTGCGCAGTCGCGTTGCGGCTGCCGACGATCGCGAGCGCCGGCCACTGCAGCAATTCCACGCGCCCGACACAGTACACGAGGGCCGGCGGATCCACGATCTCGAGCAGCGATTTCGGATAAGCGGCATGGTCGAGCGTCACCAGCGAATGGTTCGGCCCGCGGCTCCATTGCAGTGCGTTTTCCACCTGTTTTGCGATGGCAGGCGAATACAGCGCATCGAGAACGGCCGCGGGAAGATGTCGGGCAAGCTGGCCGCGACCGGCGCCGATCACGGCTTCGGGCAGTCCGAACTTTGCCAGCAATTCGCGCAGCCGGGCGGCGCCCAGACCAGGAGTGAGGCAGAGTTGCAGCCAGCAGGCGAGCCCGTGATCGGCGCTCACGTTTGCGCCTGCTCGGGCCTGGGAAGGGTCCATGCGCGCCGGCAACCTCGCCGGCGAAGCACGCTCAGGGCGTGCGCACGACGTCCCTGGCAGTGACCGGACGCGAGATGTTCATGACGAGCGCATAAGACACCCGGTCGAACACGCGGAACACGAACGCGAGCCCGTAGCGCTCGTCGGGAAGCTGCACAGTCTCCGGTGCGCCTTCGGGACGGGTTCGATCGACGACCGTCCCGCGGTGACGGTGAAGCGCGAGCACATGGCCAAGTTCCAGCCCATCCGCCCTGCCCCGATTGAGCGTGATGATCTGGTGCGGGCCGGCCTCGCCCACCTGGCCGAGGCCTCCGTAGATGGAGACCACCCGCCCTTGCATGTTTGCGGCCGGTGCATGCGGCGCATAGCGAACGATTTCCGGCCTGCCCGCGGGCACGAGTCGATCGCCGACTCCGATCTCCTGCGTGACCGATGAGAGCTCGATCGTCGCCGGCTCGCCTCCTTGCAGCACACGGGCGGTTCCCAGATAAATCGCCTCGTATCCGAGAGTCGTGTTGGTATCCGGGTCAACCAGGGCGCTCCCCCGCCGATACAAATTCCAGGACGCCTCCTTGGAGTCGCCCATGCCGCTCACGAACGCTTTGCCGCCGTCTCCCACCACGACGCGCCCGTCGTCGAATGCCACGATTCTCGGCGCTTGGTCGATGCCATCGGGCTCGATGAGCAGCGGCCGGGTGAGGAACGGCTCGATCGCATTGGGCGGAATGCTCGGGACGGCTTCGGCCGCAAGCGATTCGGCTCGAACGTGCGGCGCGAGCTTCACCGTGCCGGCGAGCGCAAGCTGGCCCCTCGAGCGGTCGATCAGGATGACGTTCCCGGGATAAATGCGATGCGGATTCTTGATCTGGTCCCGGTTCATGTTCCAAAGCTCGGGCCAGCGCCAGGGCGAATCGGTGAAGCGCTCGGCGATTCCCCACAACGTATCGCCAGGGACGACGACGTATCGGTCCGGGGCAGTCGGCTTCAGTGCGAGCGGCGTCTTTGGCGCCTGTGCCCAGAGCGCCGGTGCCAACAGGCCGCATAAGACAAAAACGAGCGTTGTGATAGACTTACGCTGTCGATTGCGCATTGCGGCCCCCTTGGATGGTGACGTTTTTTTCCGACTGGGTCAGGTCGGCCTCCCGTTTTCTTGCCCGCAAATGTAGCATAAACTGCAGGTAGCTTAGGCGCTTCCTGAAATACTGCATCTAATTGATTCAATCTGCAACTGATTTGACTAGTTCATGGCAATCCTGAACATCCTCCGGTATCCGGACGCGCGTCTGCACAAGCTCGCGGCACCCGTTACCGTATTTGACGCTTTCCTGAAGGCCCTGGTGCGCGACATGGCGGAGACGATGTACGCCGCGCCCGGTGTCGGACTCTCGGCCAGCCAGGTCGACGTGCACAAGCAGGTCATCGTGGTGGATGTCTCGGAGCGGCGCGACTCGCTCGTGGCTCTCGTCAATCCGGAGATCGTCGAGCGCTGGGGTGTCTCGGACATCGAGGAAGGGTGTCTGTCCGTTCCCGGCATCTACGACACCGTCGAGCGAGCCGAGCGCATTCGCGTGCGCGCCTACGATCCAAACGGCAACGCGCTCACGATGGAGGCCCAAGGCCTGCTTTCCGTCTGCATCCAGCACGAGATGGATCACTTGCGCGGCAAGGTGTTCGTCGAATACCTCTCGCCGCTCAAGCAGCAGCGCATTCGCGTCAAGCTCGCCAAGCAATTGCGCCGAAGCGCCTGAGGGCGCCTCACGCACGGCGCGCGACCTGTCCCGGGTTCGATGCGCATCGTCTTCGCTGGCACACCCGCGTTCGCGGTGCACGTATTATCGCGGTTGCTCGAAGCGCGCCACGAAATCGCGCTCGTTGTCACGCAGCCGGACCGCCCGAGCGGGCGCGGGCTCAAGGCGCAGGCGGGTCCTGTCAAGGAGCTTTCCCTCGCGCGTGGGTTGGAGGTATTCCAGCCTGCGTCGCTGAAAGATCCCGAAGCCGACTCGCGACTGCGCGGCGCGCGCGCGCAGGTCGTGGTTACTGCTGCGTACGGCCTGATCCTTCCGCCGTCGGTCCTTCGGCTCGCGCCGCATGGAGCGCTCAATGTGCATGCGTCGCTGCTGCCCCGCTGGCGCGGCGCGGCGCCAATTCAGCGGGCCCTTTTGGCCGGGGACCACGAAAGCGGCGCCACCATCATCCGGATGGATGAAGGTCTGGACACCGGGGCCATTCTCGCGCAACGCGCGCTTGTCATCACCGCGGACGAAGATGCCGGGTCGCTTCACGATCGGCTTGCTTCGGTTGGAGGGGAGCTGCTGTTGCAGGTGCTGCAGGATTGCGCAGCAGGCCGCGCGCAAGCGCGCGAGCAACCGTCAATCGGCGCCACGTACGCCCGAAAGATCGACGACGCAGAGACCGTTCTGGAGTGGTCCAAGCCGGCGCAGCAGCTCGAGCGCGAAGTGCGCGCGTTCCGGCCAGCACCGGGGGCACAGGCCTGGCTGCGTGGCGAACGATGCAAAATCTGGCGCGCCGCAGTGCTGGAAGGCTCTGCCGAGCCGGGGCAGGTGGTCGCCGCCGACCGAGGCGGGATTCGCGTCGGCAGCGGGGAGGGTCTTTTGAACATCGTCGAGCTGCAGCGCGCGGGAAGTCGCCGCCTGCGCGTCGACGAGTTCCTGCGCGGGTTCGCGGTTTCGCCAGGCGAGCGCTTTGCACGCGCTCGCTGACTCGCTACGTGAAGCCGCCCGGCTGGTCGCGCGAGTCGCCGCCGGCCGCAGCCTGTCCGCGACACTCGAGGGCGCCGATTCTGGCGACGACGGCAGGCTGCGCGCAGCGATCATGGATCTTTGCTTCGGCACTTTGCGCCGCTACGGGCGAGTCCAGGCGACCGTGCGGCTGCTTTCCAGACGCGGTCGCCCAAGCCCTCGGGTCGAAGCGCTGCTTTGGTGTGCCTTGTATGCGCTCGAGTCGCAAAGATACGGCGAACACACGGTCGTCGACCAGGCGGTGCATGGCTGCACTTTGCTGGGCGAAGCACACGCTCGGGGATACGTGAATGCGCTCCTGCGCGAGCGGTTGCGGGCCGCGGCTCGCATGGAAGCGCAACTGGCGCGCGACCCGGTTGCGCACTATCAGCACCCGGCCTGGTGGATCGAGCGCGTGCGCGCGGCTTACCCCGCGGAGTGGGAGCGCATTCTCGCGTCGGGAAACGCTCGTCCGCCCATGGCGCTGCGCGTCAACGCGAGGCGTTCGACGCCTCGTGCGTACCTGGAGCGCCTGGCGGCGCAGAGTGTGGCCGCGCGCCTTCTTGCCGACGGCGCCGTCGTTCTTGAGCGGCCGCTTGCGGCCGAGCGCTTGCCCGGGTTCGCCGAGGGCGATGTCTCGGTGCAGGACGCGGGCGCACAGCGCGCCGCGGGCCTTCTCGATCTGCGCCCGGGACTGCGGGTGCTCGACGCATGCGCGGCACCCGGTGGCAAGAGCGCGCATATTCTCGAAACTGCGGACGTTCGGCTGACAGCCCTCGATCTGGATGCCTCGCGGCTCACGGCGCTCGCGACGAACCTGCGTCGCCTCGGTCTTGCTGCGGAAGTGCGCGCCGCGGATTGCTGCCAGTTGGATTCCTGGTGGGGCGGAACGATGTACGACCGCGTGCTCGCCGACGTGCCTTGCACCGCTTCAGGAATCGTGCGGCGCCATCCCGACATCAAATGGCTGCGACGCGAGACGGACCTCGCGGCATTCGCCGTACGTCAGGCCCGCATCCTCGATGCGCTTTGGCGGGTGCTGATCCCGGGTGGTAAATTGCTGTATGTCACCTGCTCGATTTTCGTCGAAGAGAACGAAGCGGTCATCGCCGCTTTCGTCGACCGCACGCGCTCGGCGCGGCGGCCCCCGGCGCCGGGACCGCTTCTGCCCGATGAAGAGCATGACGGCTTTTACTTTGCGCTGCTAGAAAAGAACCACTGACGCAGAGTGCGATGCGAGGGGTCGCTTTCCTGAAGGGCGCACTGGTAGCGCTGTTGTCTGCGGCTGCGCTGGCGGCGCGCGCCGAGGAAATCGAGGTGCGCGACGTGCAGCTGGCGCCGTACGAAGAAAGCCTGGCGCTGAACGCCGATTTCGCCTTCGACTTTTCCCCCCGGCTCGCCGAGATGGTGGCGAACGGAGTGCCGCTTTATTTCGTCGTCGAATTCGAGCTCACGCGGCCGCGCTGGTGGTGGTTCGACGACAAGGCAGCCGCCAAGCGCTTCCAATTGCGCTTGTCCTACCACACACTTTCGCGCCAGTACCGGCTGTCGACCGGGTTGTTGCAACAGCAGTTCGCGACACTCGAGGAAGCGCTGCACGTCTTGCGCCGCGTACGCAACTGGCCGGTCGCCGACCGTTCGGCGCTGGTTGCGGAGTCCAATTACGAGGCTGCGGTGCGCATGCGGCTGGATCCCGCGTTGCTGCCCAAGCCGTTCCAGCTGAGCGCGCTCACCAGCCGGGACCTGAGCCTCGAATCGCCGTGGAAACGGTTCCTTTTCCGTCCTTCGGCCTTGCCTGCCGAGATTCGAGAAGCGCCGGAGGCAGATTCCAGGTGAGAACGCTGCTGTTGATCGGTGCGGCGCTCGGCGGGGTCCTGCTGTTCCTGCTCGCCACCGCCAGTGCGAACACGGCGCTTTTCGCGCGGCATTACCCGCTGCTGATCGGCCTGAATGCGGCGCTCGCCGTGCTGCTGGCCGCGCTTGCCATCGGGCAGCTGGCCGTGCTCGTGCGGCGCTACCGGGAGCGCGAATTCGGCTCTCGCCTGCGCCTGCGCCTGCTCGTCATGCTCGGCCTGATGGCGCTTGCTCCCGGCACCCTGGTCTACCTCGTCTCGGTGCAGTTTCTCGCGCGCAGCATCGAATCCTGGTTCGACGTCAAGGTGGACGCTGCGCTCGAAGGAGCCAAGTTCCTCGGCCAGTCCTCGATCGATCAGATGCTCGAAGATCTGCAGGCGAAGAGCCGCGCGATCGCCCGGGAACTCGCCGACCGCACGCCTTCGCAGCAGGTGGTGCTGCTCGACCGGCTGCGCGAGCAGGCCGGCGCGCAGGAAGCAGTGCTCGTCGCTCAAGGCGGCCGGGTGATTGCCAGCGCGAGCGCGGACGTGTCGCGGCTCGTGCCGGAGCTGCCTTCGCAGCAGATGCTGCGCCAGGCACGCGCTGCGCGCGGTTACGCCACGGTGGACGCGCCTTCCGGCAAGCCGCTCGGGTTACGCGTGGTCGTGCCGCTGGGGGGCATAACGCTTGCCGACGAGCCGCGCTTCCTGCAGTTGCGCCAATTGGTTCCCGAACCATTCGGCAACAGCGTGGAAGCGGTGGAGGCGGCGTACCGCGACTACCGCGAGCTTGCGCTCTCGCGCGAGGAGTTGAAGCTCATTTACATCGTCACGCTCACGCTCGCGTTCGCCATGACGCTGTTCGTCGCGATCGCGCTGGCAGTAATCCTGGCGCGTCGCCTGTCCGCGCCGCTCGCCAGTCTCGCGCAGGCCACGCAGGCCGTGGCACGAGGGGATTTCAGCGTGCAGACGCGGGTGACCAGTCGCGACGAGCTGGGCGTCCTGACCGAATCGTTCAATTCGATGACGCGACAGCTCGACGAGGCGCGCCGGGTGGTCGAAGGCAATCGCGCGGCGCTGGAAACCGCGAAAGAGCGGCTCGAGAACATTCTGGCGAACCTCACGGCGGGGGTGCTCGTGTTCGACCCCGGCCTGGCGCTTTCCATCGCCAATCGTGGGGCGCAACGGATCCTCGGCCCGGAGCTGGAACGCTGCAGCGGGTTGCGGCTCGAGCAATGGCCGGAGGCGCTGCAGTCCTTCGCCGGACCGGTGCGGGCGCAACTGCTCGACGAAGAGGAGGCAACCTGGCAGGTGGAGCTCGAACCGAAGGGCACCGGCAAGACGCTCCTTGCACGTGGGGCTGCGCTGCCCTCGGCGGGCGGCACGCTGATCGTGTTCGATGACATCACACAGCTCATCCAGGCACAGCGCGCGACCGCGTGGGCTGAGGTCGCCCGTCGGCTCGCGCATGAGATCAAGAATCCGCTCACGCCGATCCAGCTTTCGGCCGAGCGGCTGGAATCGAAGCTGGCCGCGAAGCTTTCGCCGGAAGACGCCGAGGCGCTGCGCCGTGGCACGCAGACCATCGTCAACCAGGTCGCAGCGCTCAAGGCGATGGCAGACGCGTTTCGCGACTATGCTCGCCTGCCGGCGCCGCTGCCCGGACGCATGGATCTCAATGCATTGGTGCGCGAGGTGCTCGCGCTGTATGAACATTCGGAAGTACCGATCCGCGCCACGCTCGCGCAGCAGCTGCCGCCCATCTGGGCGGACGCACCCCAGATCCGTCAAGTGCTGCACAACCTGCTGCAGAACGCGCAGGACGCGCTGCTGCAGCGCCGGGTGAGCGGTCGCGAGCCCGCCATCGAGGTGCGCACCGAAGCTGCCACGGACAAGGTTCAGCTCTCGGTGTCGGACAATGGCGATGGCTTTCCCGAGGAACTGATGACGCGAATCTTCGAACCGTATGTGACCACCAAGCCGCGCGGCACCGGGCTGGGCCTCGCGATTGTGAAGAAGATCGTCGATGAACACCGCGGCACGATCTCGATTCAAAGCAATCCAGCGCACGGCGCATCGGTGAGCGTGCTGCTGCCGCTCGCGAAGGCTGCCTAGGGAAGGCCGATGTCGCAGATCATGATCGTTGACGATGAAGTGGGCATCCGCGAGCTGCTGTCGGAAATCCTCGCCGAGGAAGGCCATCAGGTGCTGCTCGCGGAAAATGCCGAGTCGGCGCGGCGGTTGCGCGAGCGGCAAAGGCCCGATCTCGTGCTGCTTGACATCTGGATGCCGGACGCCGACGGCATCACGCTGCTCAAGGAGTGGGCCGCCAGCGGCCAGCTCACCATGCCCGTGGTCATGATGTCCGGGCACGGCACCATCGAGACTGCGGTCGAAGCGACGAAGGTGGGGGCGCTGGACTATCTCGAGAAGCCCATTGCGCTGCAACGGCTGCTCGCCACGGTCAAGCGGGCGTTGCGGAACCAGGAGCTGCCCGCCGCGCCGCAGCTCTCGCTCGCGACGATCGGCCGCGCGCCCGCGCTTGCCGACCTGCGCAAGCGCCTTGCGCAGCTTGCGCACTCGAACTCCCACCTGATGTTGCGCGGCGAGCGCGGCATGCAGCCGGAATTGTTCGCACGGCTGCTGTCCGCGCCGGCAGCGCCTTTCCTGGCGGACGACGCGCTGCTCTCGGAAGCCTCTTCCGATCTGCTGGCCCGCACCGCCGGCGGAATTCTGTTCGTGCCCGACCTGACCCGGCTTGCGCGCGCCGAGCAAAAGGGGCTCGAATTCGTGGTCGCGCGCGCCGACCGGCACAAGGTGCGGGTGGTCTGCTTCTCGCCGCTCGAGCCCAAGGCGCTGATCGAGAAGGTTTCGTTCGACGCCGAGCTGGTCGCCCGGCTGGCCGAACTGATGGTGCGCCTGCCGGCGTTACGCGACTTCGCCGAGGATGTGCCGGATCTGGCGACGCTGATGCTGGCGCGCGTCGTCGAGTCGCGGGCCTCGCCCGCGCGCCGGCTGAGCAGCGCTGCGTTGAACGCATTGCGCTACCACTCGTGGCCGGGGAATCTCGCCGAGCTGGAGAGCGTCGTGAAGAACCTGGCGCTCTCGGCGCTGGAGGAGGAAATTGCGCTCGCCGATGTCGAGCGGGTCCTTGCCGCGCATGCGCCGGCGGCCACTCACCCGGGACTTGCGCTCGATCGTCCGTATCGCGAGGCGCGCGAAGGCTTCGAGCGGATTTACTTCGAGAACCTGCTTGCGCAGGAGCACGGCAGCATGTCGCGGGTGGCGGAACGCTCGGGACTCGAACGCACGCACCTTTATCGCAAGCTGAAAGCGCTCGGCCTGCCGGTGGGCAGGCGCGAGGAGAGTTAGAGGCAGTCGCGCGCCACGGGCCGCGCGCACGGCGCTGCCTGGCCAACGCGGCGCCTACGGCTTTTTTTTCTTCTTGATGCGCTGCGGGCGCTTCTTGCCGTAGCTGCCCTTGTAGATCTTGCCCTTGCGCGTGCGCTTGTCCCCTTTGCCCATGCTGCAACTCCTCGATGGAAGAACCCGCCGATTATAGAGGTGCCGGTTCGTAGGCGAGATTCGGTGCGAGCCAGCGTTCTGCCTCGGCGAGCGCAATGCCCTTGCGGCGCGCGTAGTCCTCGACCTGGTCCTTGCCGATTTTTCCGACCGCGAAATAGCTCGACTGCGGGTGCGAGAAGTAAAAGCCCGAAACCGACGAAGCCGGAAGCATCGCAAATGACTCGGTCAGCTTCATGCCGACATTGCGCTCGGCGTCCAGCAGCTCAAAGAGCGGTCCCTTGACGGTGTGGTCAGGACATGAAGGGTATCCGGGCGCCGGGCGGATACCGCGGTACGCTTCCTCGAGCAGGGCCTTGTTGCCGAGGTGCTCATCGGGGGCGTATCCCCAGAATTCACGCCGCGCCCGCTCGTGCAAGTGCTCGGCGAATGCTTCGGCGAGCCGGTCGGCGAGTACCTTGAGCAGGATGGCGTTGTAATCGTCGTGTGCGGCCTCGAACGCGGACACGCGGTCTTCGAACCCGGATGCGCAAACAGCAAACGCCCCCACGTAATCCCGCGCCTCGCACTCCTGCGGCGCTACGAGATCGGCGAGGCAAAGGTTCGGACGTCCCGCCGGCTTGTGGTTCTGCTGCCTCAGGTTGTGCCAGGTCATCAGCGCTTCGTTGCGCGACTCGTCGGAGTAGACGCGGATGTCGTCGGAATCGACCTGCGCAGCCGGAAAGATGCCGCAGACGCCGTTCGCGCGCACCCAGCGCTCGCGCACGACCTTGTCGAGCATCTGCTTTCCTTCGGCGAGCAACTGCCTTGCCTGCTCGCCGACCACCGGATCATCGAGGATCGCCGGATAGGCGCCGGAGAGTTCCCAGGCCTGGAAGAACGGTCCCCAGTCGATGTAGGCGACCAAGTGCTCGAGCGGGTAATTCGCCAGGCATTCGACGCTTCGCACGCGCGGGGGCGGCGGCCGGTAGCTCGCCCAATCGGTCTTCAGCCCCAGGCGCCTCGCTTCGGCGATCGAATGCAATGGCCCAGGGCCTTTCTTTTCGGCGTGCTGCGCGCGGATTCGCGCATAGTCCGCCCGCACCGCTTCGACATACGCCGGGCGCGCTTCGCGCGACAGCAGGCTCTGCACCGCGGGAACGCTTCGGGAAGCATCCGGCACATAGACGACCGGCGCGGAGTACGCGGGAGCGATCTTGACGGCGGTATGCGCCCGCGACGTCGTCGCGCCGCCGATCAGCAGCGGGACCTGAAACTGCTGGCGCTCCATCTCGCGCGCCACGTGCGCCATTTCCTCGAGCGAGGGCGTGATCAGGCCGGACAGGCCGATCGCATCGGCGTTCTCGCGCCGCGCCGTGTCGAGGATCGTCTGCGCCGGCACCATGACGCCGAGGTTCACGACGTCGTAGTTGTTGCACTGGAGCACCACGGCGACGATGTTCTTGCCGATGTCGTGGACGTCCCCTTTCACCGTCGCCATGACGATTTTCCCTTTCGCCTGGGCTGGGGCGCCCGAGCGGGCCTTCTCGGCCTCGATGTACGGCACGAGATGCGAGACCGCCTGCTTCATCACGCGCGCGGACTTCACGACCTGGGGCAGAAACATCTTGCCTGCGCCGAAAAGGTCGCCGACGACGTTCATGCCGTCCATCAGCGGGCCCTCGATCACTTCGATCGGCCGCGCGGAGCTTTGCCGTGCCTCTTCCGTATCGCCGACGATGTGCGTGGCAATGCCGTTGACGAGTGCATGCACGAGCCGCTCGCGCACCGTGCCGCGGCGCCAGGCCTCGTCTTCCCGCGCTCCGCGGGCGGCCCCGTGCACACGGTTTGCGAGTTCCACCAGCCGTTCGGTCGCGTCCGCGCGGCGGTTGAAGATCACGTCTTCCACGCGCTCGCGCAACTCCGGCTCGATCTGCTCGTACACGCCGAGCTGGCCGGCGTTGACGATTCCCATCGTCATGCCGGCGGTGATCGCGTGGTAGAGGAACGCCGTGTGCATCGCTTCGCGAACCGCGTCGTTGCCGCGAAACGAGAACGACAGGTTCGACACGCCGCCGGAGACCTGTGCATGCGACAGGTTCTCGCGGATCCAGCGCGTCGCTTCGATGTAATCCAGCGCGTAGCGCGCGTGCTCCTCGAGCCCGGTCGCGACCGCGAAAATGTTGGGATCGAAGATGATGTCTTCCGGCGCGATCCCCGCTTGCGCGGTGAGCAGCCGATAGGCGCGGCGGCAGATCTCGCGCCGGCGTTCGAGCGAATCGGCCTGTCCCTGCTCGTCGAACGCCATCACGACCAGCGCGGCGCCGTACTTGCGCACCAGCCGTGCCTGCCGCAGGAACTCCGCCTCGCCTTCCTTCAAGCTGACCGAATTGACGATGCCCTTGCCTTGCAGGCATTTCAGGCCCGCTTCGATCACCGACCAGCGCGACGAGTCGACCATCACCGGGACGCGCGAGATGTCGGGTTCGGCGGCGACGAGGTTGAGGAACGTCCCCATCGCCTTTTCCGAATCGAGCATGCCTTCGTCCATGTTGACGTCGATCACCTGCGCGCCGTTTTCGACCTGCTGGCGCGCCACGGCGAGCGCTTCGGCGTAGTTCCCTGCGAGCACGAGGCGCGCAAATGCTTTCGACCCGGTCACGTTGGTGCGCTCGCCGACATTCACGAACAGCGACCCGGGGCCGATGTTGAGCGGCTCGAGCCCTGCAAGTCGAAGCATTGGCGCACGCTCGGGAATGGCTCGCGGAGCGATGCCGCGCACCGCCTCGCCGATCGCTGCAATGTGCACGGGCGTGGTGCCGCAGCAGCCGCCCGCCAGGTTGAGCAGTCCGCTGCGCGCCCATTCGCCGATGTGGCTCGCCATCGACTCGGGCGTGTCGTCGTACTCTCCAAACGCATTCGGCAGGCCGGCGTTCGGATAGCACGCGACCCGCGTCGCGGCGACCGCGGCGAGTTCTTCCACGTACTGCCGCAGTTCTTTCGCACCGAGCGCGCAGTTCAGCCCGATGGCAAGCGGCTTCGCATGCTGCACCGAGTTGTAGAACGCTTCGGTGGTCTGGCCGGAAAGCGTACGGCCGGAAGCATCCGTGATCGTTCCCGAAACGATGAGGGGCAGCTCGATCGCGCGCTCTTCGAGCAGGCTCTGCACGGCGAAAAGCGCCGCCTTTGCGTTCAGCGTGTCGAACACCGTTTCGATCAGCAGCAGGTCGACGCCGCCGTCCAGCAGCCCTCGCGCGGCCTCGCGGTAGGCTTCGACCAGCCCATCGAAGCGGATATTGCGAAACCCCGGATCGTTGACGTCCGGCGAGATCGATGCGGTCTTGGAAGTCGGCCCGAGCGCGCCGGCGACGAAGCGCGGCCGGGTAGGGTCCTTTTGCTCCTGATCCTGTGCGATCGACGTTGCGAGCCGCGCGGCCTCGCGATTCAGTTCATACGCGAGCGCCTGCATGCCATAGTCAGCAAGCGAAACCGACGTCGCATTGAAAGTGTTCGTGGTGATGATGTCGGCGCCCGCCTCGAGGTAGCCGCTGTGGATCCGGCGCACGACTTGCGGTTGCGTCAGCACGAGCAGGTCGTTGTTGCCGCGCAGTTCCTTCGGCCAGTCGCGAAAGCGCTCACCGCGAAACTGCTCTTCGCTCAGGCGTTCGGCCTGAATCATCGTGCCCATCGCGCCGTCGAGCATCAGGATGCGCTCGGCGAGAAGCGGGGCAAGCAACGCGGAGTGTGGCGGCGGATGCATCAAGGGTCCTGGAAAGCGTCGCTCAGCCTGTACGCCAAGGAAACGGGCCGAAGAGGGGAAGCGCGCCGGGCGCGTCTCTTTAGCGGCATTTCTTTGTCCCCGCTTCGAAGCGGTGTGGCGCCCGCAAGCTGAACGTCAAATCGGCGCGAAACCGAGTGTGCCGGCAAAGTCGAATGCCGTCAACCGCTTGCAACTATAATCGCCCCGCATGACCAGTCTCGAGCCCCGCGAAGCGCACGAATTCCTCCATCAGCACGTCGATGCCCTGCTCATCGATTGCCGCAGCGAGATGGAGTTCCTGTTCGTCGGTCACCCGTCCGGCGCGCTGCACGTCGCGTGGAACGACGGTCCTGACTGGGAGGTCAATCCTCACTTTGTCGGCCAGGTGAAGAAGCTCGCCGGGACCAACCACACCACCCGGCCGATCGTGCTGATCTGCCGCAGCGGCAATCGCTCGCACGAAGCGGGGCAAGCGCTCGAGCGAGCCGGGTTCACCGCCGTCTGCAACGTGCGGCACGGTTTCGAGGGAGAGCTGGATGAGAAGCATCACCGCGGCACGACCACCGGGTGGCGCTTTGCCGGCCTGCCATGGGAGCAATGCTGAACGCGCCGATGGACGAGCCGGAATTCCGATCCATCGTGGGAGTGATGCGGGCCGACGTGAGCTGGGGCGATTGCGACCCGGCCGGAATCATTTTCTATCCCACGTATTTCCGCTGGTTCGATGCTGCGACGTGGGCGCTCTTCGGTTCGGTCGGGCGTGACCTCAGGACGATGATCGAAAGCGGCTACTGCATGCCTCTGGTTGGTGCGCAGTGTGAATTCGTGACGCCGGCCGAGCCGGGCGACCGGTGCGAAGTGCACTCTCGCATTACGCGTTGGGGCGGGAAGTCGTTCGACGTCACGCATGAGGTGGTACGCGCCGACGGAACGACGCTGGCGCGCGGCCTCGAGAAGCGCGTTTGGGGCCGCCACGTTTCCGGGCCGGGATCGCCTATGAGGGGACAACCGATCGCCGAGGATCTGAAAGCGCTGTTCCGCGCGACCTAGTCCGCTTCGGCGCAAGGGCGCACTTCAGAAGTCGAAGAACACCGTTTCGTCCTCGCCCTGCAGGATCACGTTCCACTGCAGCGCGCCTTTACGGCCCGGCACGCGCTTCGCGATCAGCGTCTCGCGCCGCGCCGGCGGAACCAGTTTCAGGATCGGATCCTTCGCGTTGGCGGGTTCGTCGGGAAAATAGACGCGCGTCGCCAGGTGCTTCAGCGAGCCGCGCATGAATACGGCGACGGCCAGATGGGGAGCCTGAAAAGACCCCTCGGGCCCGGGAACGCTGCCCGGCTTGATCGTGGAAAACCGAAACGCGCCTCGGCCATTGGTCGGAATCCGGCCGAAACCCCGGAATCCGCGCACGGTCGGTTTCTTCTGCGTGTCCTCGGGATGCGCATACTTGCCGCTCGCATTCGCCTGCCAGATTTCGATCAGGCCGTCTGCCACGCCAACGCCGTCGCCGTCGAGAAGGCGCCCTTCGATCGTGACTCTTTCGCCGGGCGTCCCGGACCGTGCCATGCGTGGCGTCGTCAGCCACGAAAGCCCGATGTACAGGTACGGACCTACGGTCTGATTTCCGGTCGCATACAAGCTCATCAGCGCTCTCCTATTCGCCCGGCGACACGTCCTGCGGTGTCGCATCGCGGCCGCGCAGCACGATGTCGAAACGATAGCCAAGCGCATGTTCCGGGACCGTGGTCTCCCAATCGAACGTCGCGACGAGACGCCGCCGCGCCTTTTCGTCCGCGATGCAGCAGTACATCGGGTCGTATTCGAGCAGCGGGTCGCCCGGGAAATACATCTGCGTCACCAGCCGCGTGAGGAATGCCGGCCCGAACAGCGAGAAATGGATGTGCGCCGGCCGCCATGCGTTGTAATGGTTGCGCCACGGGTATTCGCCGGGCCGGATCGTGACGAACCGGTACCTCCCTTCGGCATCGGTGAACGTGCGGCCGGCGCCGGAAAAATTCGGATCGATCGGCGCATCATGCCGGTCGGTCTGGTGCCGATAGCGGCCGGCGGCGTTGGCCTGCCAGATTTCCACCAGCGTGTGCGGCACCGGCTTTGCGTTCTCGTCGAGCACGCGGCCGCTCACGAGGATGCGCTCGCCGATCGGTGCGCCCTTGTGCTGGCGCGTCAGGTCCTGGTCGCCCGGCTTCACGTCGTCGTAGCCGAAGAGCGGGCCGGTCACCTCCGTGAGCGTCTGCGGCGCGACGACCAGCGGCTGCTTCGGATGCCGCTTCTTCGTCGACGCGTACGGCGGATAGTCGTATTCGGGTTGCGTCCCGGGGTGCGGCCTGCGGTATGCAGCGATTTTCTTCATCGATTTTCTTTCTCCCTGAGCGGTGCCGCGGTCCGCTTCTGCAATTCTTCCAGAGTCAGGCCTTGCACCATCTCCACGACGGCCAACCCGTCGCTCGTCACGTCGATGACTGCCAGATCGGTGTAAATGCGGTCGACGCATTGCACTGCAGTGAGCGGATAGCTGCAGCGCTCGACGATCTTCGGCTCGCCCGTCTTGGTGGTGTGCTCCATCATCACGAATACGCGCCTGGCGCCGACGGCGAGGTCCATCGCGCCGCCCACCGCGGGAATGGCGTGCGGTTCGCCGGTGTGCCAGTTGGCGAGGTCCCCCGCCGCCGATACCTGGAATGCTCCGAGCACGCAGAGGTCCAGATGCCCGCCGCGCATCATCGCAAAAGAGTCGCCATGATGAAAATAGGCGCCCCCGGTGAGAAGCGTCACCGGCTGCTTGCCGGCGTTGATCAGGTCCGGGTCTTCCTCGCCTTTCGCAGGCGCCGGACCCATTCCGAGAATGCCGTTTTCACTGTGCAAGAAGATTTCCAGGTCCTTCGGCAGGTGATTGCCCACCAGCGTCGGGAGGCCGATGCCGAGATTCACGTACGCTCCCTCGGGGATGTCGCGCGCAACGCGCGCTGCCATCTCTTCGCGGCTGCGTGGCCTCAGCATGGCGGACGCATCCGCACCACCCGCTGCACGAAGATTCCGGGCGTGACGACGACTTCGGGGTCGAGCGCGCCGAGCGGAACGATTTCCCTCACCTGCGCGATCGTGCAGCGTGCCGCCCGCGCCATGATCGGACCGAAATTGCGCGCGGCCTTGCGGTACACGAGGTTGCCCCAGCGATCGGCTTTTTCCGCCTGGATGAACGCATAGTCCGCGTGAATCGGCATTTCCAGCACATAGTTGCGGCCGTTGATCTCGCGGGTTTCCTTGCCGTTCGCGAGCCGCGTGCCGTAGCCGGTCGGGGTGAAGATCGCGCCGAGCCCGGCGCCGGCGGCCTCGATGCGGCAGGCAAGATTTCCCTGCGGCACCAGCTCCAGCTCGATCTCGCCTGAGCGATAGAGCGAATCGAAGACCCGGGAATCGGTTTGCCGCGGAAACGAGCAGAGGATCTTGCGCACACGCTTTGCCTTCAGCAGGGCGGCAAGGCCGGTCTCGGCATTGCCGGCATTGTTGTTGACGATCGTCAGGTCCTTCGCACGCTGGGCGATCAGCGCGTCGATCAGCCCCGAAGGCATGCCGGCATTGCCGAACCCGCCGATCAGGATGGTGGCGCCGTCAGGAATGTCGGCAACCGCCGCGTCGAAAGAGGCGACCGTCTTGTCGATCACGGCTCGTCAGGGTTCGGCGTCGGGTTGCTTCGAAGGTTGCGCCCGGTCGAACGCTTCCAGCTGCATGCATTCGCCGTAGATG
>Ga0209640_10000360_pt1 | contig 34769 bp, 46 predicted proteins | sample RifCSP10_1_FD_184018 | JGI IMG/M metagenome (GOLD analysis project Ga0209640, IMG submission 184018) | Soil microbial communities from Rifle, Colorado - Rifle CSP2_sed 10_1 (SPAdes) (version 2) | ecosystem: Environmental > Terrestrial > Deep subsurface > Rock core/Sediment | place: Rifle... | reverse complement strand
CGGACGGGCTGAGGGGGCCCGGAGCAGCGAGCCCGGCCGTCGTGCCGGCCGGGTGAGCCCAGCCGGTCGTGGCTGGGCGAACGCGAGCGCTACGCTCGGCGGGCGAGCCGCCCCTGAGCGCGGCGGCCCTCCACCAGCCCGGCAGAGAATCGGTGGCGGGGCAAACTGACCCAGCACCAGGGATCAGGTGGTGGAATTAGATCCGCTTCTCGAGGTACAGGTAGGTGCGTTCGGTCTTGCTGCCCAGATGCTGTGCCAGGCGGGCGGCGCCGGCGTCGAGGGCCCAATAGGTGGTGACCGCTTTGATGTGCTGCGTCCGACAGAACTCCAGCGCCGTCCCGGCGAGCGCGCCGCCCAGTCCCTTGCCGCGATGCGCCTCGCGCACGGCCACCTGCCACCGCCCGACCCCATCACGAATCCGGACCTCTGCGACCCCGGCCGCATAGCCTTCCCGTTCGGCAATCCAGACCCGCGCGTCGCCGTCACGCGGTTTGCGGCGTGACCGCCGGGGCCCCGCGCCGGTCATGCCAAGGTCATCCATGAGCTTCGCGACCTGACGAGCGTGCTCCGGCGCCGCGGGTACGACGGCATAACCGGCCGGAATCTCCGCCGTGCGCTGCCGGGCCGCGCCCTCGGCGACGATGAGCGCATCAACGAAGGCGAATCCCAACTGCTGCGCCATCACCAGCGCCGGCGCATTCGTCTCCGCGGCGCGCAGCAGGACCCGGTCCTGTCCGGCCTGCCTCACCTGCGCGGCGAGATGCTCGTACAGTCGCTGGACCAGCGTGCCCTCGTCGCGGCCCGCCGGCCGGCGGGCGGCACCGCCGGACAGGAGGAGTTCTTCGATGAGCATCCGCCCGCGGTCGGTTCCGATGACGAGGAGCCCCGCCGCCAGACGGTTGATCTCCACCACGGCAACGGACTTCTCGGACTGGACCCACCAGAAGTCCTCCGGCCCAATTGCGCCGTACCGGTCAAAGCACGCGGAGTACCCGCCCCGGTAGGCCCGCTCGTAGATCCCGAGGAGCATGTCGACGTCCTGCGGGGTCGCCGGCCTGATCTGGATCAACATGGCGTCAGGGGGAACGCTCGACGATCGGGGCGTCGGCCCAGAGACGCTCGAGGGTGTAGTACCGGCGGGCTTCCGGCCCGAAGACGTGCACGATCACCGGACCATAGTCCATCAGCACCCACCGCGCCTGCGCGTCGCCTTCGCGGTTCACCAGCGCTGCGCCGGCCGCCGTCATCTGCGCTTCGACCGCGTCGACGACCGCCCGGATCTGCACCGTGGTCTGCGCCGACCCAATGACAAAGTAATCGGCCATCGGCGTGTGTGCGCCGACATCGAGCACCAGGACATCGTCGGCGCGCTTGGCGTCCATCGCGTCGGCGACCAGGAGCGCGAGGTCCCGCGGGGCGATCACAGGGCCGGGAGCGCTGCGCCGGCCGGGCTGCCGCCGGGCCGGTACAGGCCATGTTTCATGATGTAGGTCTCGACGGATTCCGGCACCAGGTACTTGATCGGACGGCCCGAGGTCACACGGGTACGAATGTCGGTGGACGAGATCGCCAGCGCGGGGATTTCCATGACGTGGACGTTTTCCAGGACCCGGCCGGTGACGTTCCGGCGCGCCAGTTCTTCCGCCGCGAGGTGGAAGCCGGGGCGGCTGGCCGCGATGAAGTGGCACAGCGTCAGCAGCTCCGCGGCACGCTCCCACTCGCCGCGCACCACCTGGAGGATGGCATCGGCGCCGGTGATGTAAAAGAGGTTGTCCGCATCGTGCTCCCGGCGCAGCGCCAGCAGCGTATCGATCGTGTAGGAGGGACCGGGCCGGTCGATCTCCATCCGGGACACGCCGAAGTGGAGATTGGTCACCGTCGCCATCAGCGCCATCGAATAGCGGTGCTCCGGCGCCGTGACGTCGGCGAGGGTCTTGTGCGGCGGATACCGGTTGGGCACGAACAACACCTGGTCGAGACCGAACTGCACGCGCGCCTCCTCCGCGCTTACGAGGTGGCCGTAGTGCACCGGGTCGAACGTCCCGCCCATGATTCCCAGGCGCATGCGATCCCCCTAGACCACGGGCTCCGCGCGCCCGCCGTGAGCGGAGTCGAAGGGTCGGGCGTCGGGCGTCGGAACCGCCTCAGGCACTGGCTCGCGACGGGTTTCGTCCAGCAGGTTCGCCACGGCCTGCAGCAGCGCGTCCACACCCTCTCCCGTCGCGGCCGAGATGGGGATCACGCGATAGCCGCGCGACGTGAGTGTGTCCGTGGCACCGGGAATCCTCTCCCGGGCCTGAGGCTGGTCAATCTTGTTGAGGGCGACGATGTTCGGTCTGCCGCGCAGGTCGGGATCGTAGGCCAGCAGTTCCCGGATGACGGTGTCGAGATCGTCGAGCGGTACGCGGTCCACGGCGGAGAGATCGACGACATGGACGAGTACGTGCGTCCGGGTCACGTGGCGAAGGAACTGATGCCCCAGTCCAGCCCCCTGCGAGGCGCCCTCGATGAGTCCGGGCAGATCGGCCATGACGAAACTCCGCCCATCGGGCAGCGCGACGACCCCGAGGACGGGGTGCAGGGTGGTAAACGGGTAGTCCGCGATCTTCGGTTTCGCGGCGGATACGCGCGACAGCAGCGTGGACTTCCCGGCGTTGGGCAGCCCGACCAGGCCGACGTTGGCGATGAGCCGCAGTTCGAGCTCCAGCCGCCGCTCTTCCCCCGGCTGTCCGGGCTCGGCGTGCCGGGGCGTCCGGCGGGTCGGAGTCGCAAACCGCGCGTTGCCGCGGCCGCCGCGGCCGCCGCGGGCACCGGTCACCCGCTGCCCGTGGTGCGCCAGATCTGCGAGGACGCCGCCGGTCTGCGCGTCCTTGATGACGGTGCCCACCGGGACGGGGACAAACAACGACGAGCCACGGTGTCCGGAGCGGTTGCCCCCTTCGCCGTGCGCCCCCCGCTGCGCGCGGAAGTGGCGCCGGTAGGTAAAGTCGAGCAACGTCGCCATCCCCTCGTCGGCAACAAACACGACGTCGCCGCCGTTCCCGCCGTCGCCGCCATTGGGCCCGCCCTTGGGGACGAACTTCTCCCGGCGGAAGCTCACGATCCCGTTCCCACCGTCACCGGCTTTGACCTCAACGATCGCGCGATCGATGAACATCTCAAATGAACCTCGTGCCTCGAAAAACACAGCGACTCGGGGATGCAGGGCGATGCCCGTTGTTCGGCCATCAGCCCGTTCCCCGAGTCGGCGCGATTCGGCGTTCTAGGCCTGAACCGGATGAACGCTGACCCGGCGGCCATCGCGGCCGCGGCGTTCGAAGGAGACGATGCCCTCGATGAGCGCGAACAGTGTGTCGTCCCGCCCCAGCCCGACGTTCGCGCCCGGCCGCACCTTCGTCCCGCGCTGCCGGATAATCACGCTGCCGGCGGATACCGTCTCCCCGGCGAACGCTTTGACCCCGAGCCGCTTGCTCTTGCTGTCCCGCCCGTTGCGGGACGAACCCATGCCTTTCTTGTGTGCCATCCGCGGTCTCCCTTAGCTCGATTACTTCTTGAGTTCTATCTTATCGATTTTCAGGGTGGTAAACGCCTGGCGGTGTCCCGTCTTCCGGCGGTAATGCGCCTTGGGCTTGTACTTCATCACGGCGATCTTCCGCCCCCGGCCGTGCCCCAGGACCGTCGCCACGACCGACGCGCCTGTCACCGTGGGAGCGCCCACGTTGAGCGCGTCGCCGTCTCCCACCAGCACGACCCGGTCGAGCATCACCGTGGCGCCGGGCTCGGCGTCCAGCCGCTCGACCTGAAGGGTCAGACCCTGTTCGACCCGATACTGTTTTCCGCCCGTCTCGATGACCGCGTACACCCTCGCACCTCACAACAACCTAGTTCCGAACAAACGGACCACCTGCGTCGACGATCGGTGCACGGTGATCGGCGACCGGCAGTCCGCGACCTGAGCCAGTGTACCACAGTCAGGACCGCCCCAGCAATCGCAGCAGCCGGCGCATCAGGCCACGGCGTTCCGATCCGGCAGCGACGGGAAGTTCGTCTTCGTCGTCACGCTGTCCGACCGTGACGGTTTCTCCTGGTTCGCGGTCCAGCCAGACCACCTGCGTCCTGGCCAGCGAGCGGGGGAGCTCCTCCCGCTCCACCAGCTGGGGCGCGTCGACCTCGACGAGCGCCATCCGCTCCAGATGCATTCCCTCGCGCGGTCGGACGGCCGCCCGGCGCGACGTCTGCGTCTCGAGCGCCTCCAGCCAGGCGGCACCGCCGCGGAACAGGTGGGCATGGACATCGGGATGCACTTCGACGACGATGCCGGGCGCCGACGTACTCCGGAGCTGTGTGCGCAGTTCGCGGCGGACGCGCACGGCCATCGTCTCGGGCGACAGCACCCGCCCCCGCCCCTCGCAGTACGGACAGGGAATCCGCATGACCTCTTCGAGATCCTGGTACACGCGCTTGCGGGTGATTTCCACGAGCCCGAGTCCGGTCAGGTCGATGATGTGGATCTTGGATCGATCGCCTCGCACCGCGTCGTTGAGGGCCTGCATCACCTTGCGGCGGTGTTGCTCGTTCTCCATGTCGATGAAATCGACGAGGATGATGCCGCCGATGTCGCGGAGCGCGATCTGGCGGACGATCTCGCCGACGGCCTCCATGTTCGTGCGGAAGATCGTGCTGGCCAGGTCGGTCTTGCCGACGTACTTGCCGGTATTGACGTCAATCACGGTGAGCGCCTCCGTGCGGTCGACCACAACGTACCCGCCTGACTTCAACCACACCCGGCGCCGCAGCGCCTTGTCCAGCTCCTTCTCCACGCCAAAGCGCTCGAAGATCGGCTCAGGCTCGCGGTAGAGGTGGAGCCGGCTCCGCAGCCGCGGCGCGAACGAGGACAGCAGATCTGCGATGCGGCCGTGTTCCTCCGGGGAATCGATGACGAACCGCGACACGTCGCCGGTGAACAGGTCCCGGACCACGCGGCGGATCAGGCGGAGATCCTGGTACACCAACGCCGGCGCCCGGCCGCTCGTCGAGCGCTCTTCGACCTTCGCCCACATCGCCTGGAGGAACTGCACGTCGTCGGCGAGCTCTTTTTCGGAGACGCCCTCGGCCGCCGTGCGCACGATCACCCCCATCCCTTTTGGCCGGAGCCGTTCGGCCAGCGCGCGCAGCCGCTTCCGCTCGGCGTCGTGCTCGATCCGCCGGCTGACGCCGACGTAGTTCACGGTCGGCATCAAGACCAGGTAGTACGCCGGCAGCGCGACGTAGGTGGTCACACGGGCGCCTTTGGTGCCCATCGGCTCCTTGGTGACCTGGACCAGGATCTCCTGACCGACCCGCAGGCGCTGGGCGATCGCGCCGCGGCCGAACGAATCCTCCACTTCCTCGCCCGCGAGGCGCTGGGACCGGATGTCCCCGACGTGCAGAAACGCGTTCCGGTCCAGGCCGATGTCGACGAACGCCGCCTCCATCCCCGGCAGCACGTTCGCCACCCGCCCCTTGTACACGTTCCCGGCCAGAGGTTCCCCTCGCTCGATGAAGATGTTGACCAGCGCGCCGTCGTCCATCACGGCGACCCGCGTTTCCTCCGGATCGACGTTGGCAATGATCTCTTTCGCCATCAATTCACTCCTCAAAACAGAATCTTTTTCCGGCGCATGCCGATGCTCAGCAGCAGGCCGGTCGAGCCGAGCATGACGACGAGGGCGGTGCCGCCGTGGCTGATGAACGGCAGCGGGATGCCGGTGATCGGCATCAGCCCGACGGTCATCCCGATATTGACGAACAGGTGGAAGGCCACCATCGCCACGACGCCGACGGCCAGCAGCATCCCCAGACGGTCTTTGGCAGACCTCGCAATGGACAGGCCCCGCCCGACCCACACGGCGAACAGCGCCAGCATGATCAGGGCGCCCGCAAACCCGAATTCCTCGCCGATGACGGTGAAGATGAAATCGGTGTGCTGCTCCGGAATGAAGTGCAGCAGGTTCTGGGTGCCGGCGAGGAACCCCTTCCCCCAGAGCTGCCCCGACCCCACGGCGATCTTCGACTGGATGAGGGCGTACCCGGCCCCCAGCGGGTCGATCCCGGGATCGAGAAAGACCGCCAGACGCGCACGCTGGTAGTCGCGCAGCAATCCCCACACCAGCGGCACGGCCGCCGCGCCGGCGACGGCGAGAGACGCGAGCACCCGCGCGGGAGCGCCGCCGGCGAACATCACCGCGGCGAAGATCGCCACCACGACCAGGGTGGATCCTAAATCCGGCTGCCCCACGATCAGCACGGCAGGGACGGCGGCCGCGAGCACCAGGCCGCCGACGGCGGTCCACGGCCAGGTCTCGCGCGGTTCCACCAATTTGGCGAGCGCGATGATGAGGGCCAGCTTGGCGACTTCGCTGGGCTGGAACCCGCCCAGCGGGCCCAGCGAGATCCACCGCTGCGCCCCCATGGCGCTGCGGCCGGCCACGTCGACCAACGCCAGCAGCACGATCGTCCCCACCAGAATCGGCCGCCAGGCGCTCGCCAGCATCTGGTAGTCGGTCGCCGCCAGGATCGCCAGCGCGATGAGCCCCACGGCGGCATGGATCAGCCGTATCTTCACGAAAGCCGGCCCCGTCCCAGCGGCCTGCGTGGCGCTGTACAGCACGACCACGCCGCCGGCGACCAGGACCAGCGTGACCAGCAGCAGCGGCCAGTCGAGGAACCGCAGCAAACGGCGGTTCACGGCGCGGTCTCCTGCCCCGCGGGGAAAGGAAATGCGGTGGTCAATACCTGACGCACGATCGGCGCCGCCGTACTCCCGCCCCGATACCCGTGCTCCACAAACGCCACGAGCACCAGAGACGGACGGTCGGCGGGCGCGTATCCGGCAAACCACGCGTGCGGCTTCCCGCGCGGGTTCTCGGCGCTGCCGGTTTTGCCGCCGACCGCCAACCCCGGAACCTTCGACGCCTGTCCCGTGCCGCGTTCCACCGCCGCGACCAGCCCTTCACGCAGTATTGCGAACGTGGAGGCACGAAACGGAACTCGGCCCAGCACCGCAGGGGCGCGCGCCCGCATGGTGCCGTCGCCCTGCATGGACATCAGCAGCAGCCGTGGCCGGACCTGCCGGCCGTCGGAAGCGATCAGGGCCATCAGCCGCGCCGCCTGCATCGGCGTGACCGTCACCGCGCCCTGGCCGATGGAGATGTTGACGGCATCGCCGGGATACCACGGCTCGCCGGTCAACTGCTGTTTGGTGGCCGGGCTGGGAATCGACCCGGCGGCCTCGCCGGGAAGATCGATCCCCGTCCGCACCCCCACCCCCATCCGGCCGGCGTAGGCGGCTAGGCGGTCCCCGCCCAGCCGGTATCCGAGCGTGTAGAACACGACGTTGATCGAATGGGCGATGCCCGTGATGAAGTTGACGTTGCCCCACACACCCAGATCTTTCCAGACATAGCGGCCGATCCGGAAGAACCCCGGAGCATAGAAGACACTCCCGCGCGTGGCAAGACCTTCTTCCAGCGCGGCCGCCGCGGTCACGAGTTTGAACACGGACCCGGGCTCGTACGCCGCGCCGATCGCGCGGTTCAGCAGCGGGTACCGCCGGTCGCCGGTCAGCGCCGCCCACTGCCCGGCGCTGATGCCGACTGCGAACAGGTTCGGATCATAGGACGGCAGGCTGACCAGCGCGAGGACATCTCCGGTGCGGGGATCCAGCGCCACGACCGCGCCCGACGGCTGCCGGCTGCCGGCCAGCGCCTCGTACGCGGCTCTCTGCAGGTCGAGATCGATCGTGAGGACGAGAGACCGGCCCGCAGTCGGCGGGATGCGCGCGAGCACGCGCAGCGGGCGGCCCATCGCGTCGACTTCCACCCGCAGCCTGCCGTCCGAGCCGCGCAGCAGCCACTCGTACGTGCGTTCCACGCCGTCTTTCCCGATCAGGTCTCCGGGTTTATACCCCTTGTGCCGGAGCGCGGCCAGTTCGGCCTGAGACACTTCCCCCAGATGCCCGAGGAGGTGCGCGGCCATCTTCCCCTGGAGGTACACCCGCACCGGCTCGACCAGAATCACGACCCCCGGCAAATCGATGCGGTTCTCCTCGATCCGCGTCACGACCGCCTGGCTCGTATCGCGGCGGATACGAACGGGCTCGAAGGGCCGCTGTTGGCCGGCGGCGATCCTCGCCTGGATCTCGGTCACCGGCATGCCCAACAGCGCGGACAGGCGCGGCAGGATGCGGTCGGGAGCGCGCATCTCCAGGGGCAGAATCGCGACGGTGAAGGAGGGGCGATTGGTGACCAGCGGGCGGCCTTTGCGGTCGTAGATCACGCCCCGGGGGGCGGTCAGGGAATACTCGCGGACCCGGTTGTCTTCGGAAAGCTGCAGGTAGTGCGCTCCCTGCAGGACCTGAATCTGCCAGAGGCGCACGACCAGTATCCCCATCAGCAGCGCGACGAGGATGCCCAACGCGGTCAGACGCCGCGGCGATGACTCGGGTTCACGCATCGAGATACCTGCTTGCCGTCACGGTCAGCGTCTTTGGAAGCGCTGCTCGATGGTGCGGACGAGCCGGAAGGCCAACGGGGCGACGGCGCCGTTGAGCGCCCCCTGCACGAGGATCTCAGGCACGACCGCCGGCCAGGGCACGGGCCCCAGCCGGGCGATCACGACGACGAGACGGACGATGGTCTCAGCCGCCACGGTCGCGGCGAACACCGCCACGGCCGGCAGAAGCGGATCCTCTAGATAGATGCTCCGTTCAAACAGGCCTGCCGCAAACCCGATCACCATCTTGCTCAAACCATACAGCCCCAGCGTTGTGCCGCCGAGCAAGTCCTGGAGCAGGCCGGCCGCGATCCCGCTGACGGCGCCGGCTTCCGACCCCCGGAAGATACCGATCGCCACCACCAGGGGCAGGAGCGGATCGAGCACCGCGCCCCAAATCTCCAAACGTACCAGCCAGGCCGACTGGACCAACGCGGCGGCGATGAAGATCCCGCCGTACGCCAACCCCCTGCCGACCGAGCCCCTCAACACCTCCGTCGGCTACTGCCGTACCAGCTTGATACTCCGTCTCATCTTCTAAGGAGAGCACGTTGGCGCATCAAGTTGGCATGGCATTAACGCGGGCCCACGATCACCAGGACTTCTTCCAGGCGGTCCAGCGGCGCCGCCGGCTGGACCACCGCCGTCTGCACGAGTGCCCCTTCCTCACGGACAATGTGCATGACCGTCCCAACGACCAGACCTTTGGGGAACACGCCGCCCAGCCCCGACGTCACGAGGACATCGCCGTCTTGGACGTCTGCCGCCCGCGACAGGTAGTTGAGCTGCACGGTGCCGCCGCCCTTGCCCTCGATCACGCCCGCGTACCGCGACCGCTGGATCAGCACCCCGACCGCGCTGCGGGAATCTGAGATCAGCAGGACGCGCGCTGACGTCGCCGTGGCCTCGATGACCCGCCCCACCACGCCGTCGGCACTGACGACCGGATCGTTCCGCCGGACGCCGTCCCGGGTGCCGCGGTCGATGAGGATGGTGCTGAACCATCGAGCGGAATCGCGGGCGACGACCCTGGCGGCGAGGGTGCGTCCCGGGAGGGACCGGCGCACGGCCAGCAGCCGCTCCAGCCGGCGCGTGGCCAGCGCCTCCTCTCGAAGGCTGCCGACCTGACGCGAAAGTTCCTCGACCTCCGCCCGAAGCCGGACATTCTCGACGCGCAGGCGGCCGATCGCCAGGTAGCGGCTCCACGCGTCCGCCGCCGATTGCGCCGCCACGGCCATGCCGGTCTGGACGGGCGCGAGCACGGCCAGGATGGCGGTGCCCAACGGCCCGGCCAGACGCCGGTCCGGACTACGGGCCTGGGTCGTCAGCAGCCCCAGCAGCAGGACGCACAGCGCCAGGAAGACGACCATCCGGCGGCGGGCCAGGATCAGATCGGTCACAGCTTCCTCGACGTGATCAGGACTCGTTTCAGGGTCTCGATTTCCTCCAGTGCCCGTCCGGTTCCCAGCGCCACGGCTGACAGCGGATCATCGGTCAGCAAGACGGGCATCCCCGTCTCTTCGATCAGCAGGCGGTCGATGCCGCGCAGCAGCGATCCCCCCCCGACCAGGATAATGCCGCGGTCGACGATATCCGCGGCCAGTTCCGGGGGCGTCCGCTCCAGGGTCTGTTTGACGGCCTCGACGATCTGCGCGACCGGCTCGGCCAGCGCCTCCCGCGCCTCCGAACTTGTCATCCGGACCGTACGCGGCAGGCCGCTGACCAGGTCGCGGCCGCGGACGTCGCTCGTCTGCTCCTCCTTCATCGGGTAGGCCGACCCGATGGAGATCTTGAGCTCCTCGGAGGTGCGCTCGCCGATGAGGAGATTGTACGCGCGGCGGCAGTACTGGACGAGCGCCTCGTCCATTTCATCGCCGCCGACGCGGATCGATTTCACGGTCACGATCCCGCCCAAGGCGATCACCGCCACCTCGGTCGTGCCGCCGCCGATATCGACGACCATGCTGCCGATGGGTTCCGACACCGGCAGGCCCGCGCCGATGGCCGCCGCCATCGGGGACTCGATCAGGTAGACCTCGCGCGCACCGGCCTGTTCGGTGGCGTCAATGACGGCGCGTTTCTCCACGCCGGTGACGCCGGAGGGGATGCCCACGATCACGCGCGGGCGCATCAGCGCGCGGTTGCGCAGCCCTCTGCCGATGAAGTAGTGGAGCATCGCCGCGGTCGTGTCGAAGTCCGCAATCACCCCGTCGCGCAGGGGCCGCGTCGCGATGATGTCCCCCGGGGTCCGGCCGATCATGCGCTTGGCCTCTTCCCCGACCGCCAGGATCTGGCCGTCGTCGGCCCGCTTGGCGACGACGGACGGCTCCCGCACCACGATGCCCTCGCGGCGCACGTAGATCAGCGTGTTGGCCGTGCCCAGGTCCACGCCCATATCCCGGCTCAGCCGGCCGAACAGGAAATTCAACGCCATGCCTGCCCTCCTCGCCACCCTCCCACGCTACACAAATCCGAGGCGCCGATCCCGAAGGCTCGTGAAGGTGCCGTCGCCGATGATGAGGTGATCCAGCACTTCGATGCCGATCAACCGGCCGGCCGCCCGCAGCTGCTCCGTGATCATCACATCGTCAGAGCTGGGCTGGGCGTCGCCGGATGGATGGTTGTGGACCACGATCACCGCCGCCGCGCACCGGCGCACCGCCTCGGTAAACACTTCACGTGGGTGGACCGGCGCCGAGGCCAGCCCACCCACCGAGACGTTGACGATATCGAGCACCTCGTGCTTCGTATTCAACAGGATGGCCCGGAAGTGTTCTCGGTCCAATCCCCCCATCGATGCGCCCACGGCCGCGGCCGCATCCGCCGCGGTGCGGATCACCGGACGGCGCGGTCCTGGCTCCAGCAGGCGGCGGCCGACTTCGATGGCGGCCAGCAACCGCTGGGCCTTCGCCTCGCCGATGCCGGGCACCGCGCAGACCTCCTGCACCGAGGCCCGTGACAACCGTCCCAGCGAACCGAACCGGCGCATCAAGGCCGTGGCCACGTCCAGGGCCGACGCCCGCGCCGTTCCGGTCCCCAGCACCAGCGCCAGCAACTCGGCGCTGGACAGAGCGCCGGCGCCGTGGCGGCGCAGGCGCTCCCGCGGCCGCAGTTCAGCCGGCAGCGCCGAGACATGGGAGGCGGGTTTGACCATCACAGATCACCGCACTCGCCACCGCCCCCCGTCGTGATGGCGTGCGACAAGCATAACATCGGGCGCCTGATGGATTCAATTGACAGGAATGAGCCGACTTGAACCCCTGACTACGTTGTCACTGCAGCAGCCGGAAGATCCAGATCGCGAGGATAATGCCCACCAGGATGGCCAGGTTGAGCCGGATCGTGGCGCCCAGGGTGAGCGTGAGAACCCGCAGGTCGAACGTGAACGGCGGATCGATGCCGGCGCGGACATCACGGGAGAGGAACGATAAGACCGGATAGCCGGCAATCGCGTCGGCGATGACACTCCCCAGCAGGGCCCCGGCGATTACCACAAACAGGAGGACCCACCAGGGGTTCCGGCTCCGCCGGGCGATCCGCCCGCCTCCGGTTCGCATCGACATAGGCTGCCTACCCAGGACACGAGACTCAGGACGCTGCGATCACTAATGCCGTACCAACTTGATTCGCCACATGTGCTTTCGCTAAAGTCCCTGCGTATTGTCCAGAAGCCACATCTACCTATCAAGTTGGTACGGCACTAGGAGGGTTCCCCGTCGCCGGGAGGGAGCCTTCCCGACGGGTCAGTCGAAATCGAGCGACTCGGTGGTCCGCGGTTTCGGCGCGACGACGCGGGCGATCCAGATACTGATCTCATACAGCAGATACGTCGGGACCGCCATCATGAGTTGCGACACCATGTCCGTGCCCGGCGTGAGGAGCGCCGACGCTACGACGATGCCCAGCACGGCGTACCGGCGTCCGGCCGCCAGCGAGGCAGGCGTCACGATGCCCAGTCGCGCCAGGACCAGGATGACGATCGGCAGCTGGAAGACCAGGCCGAACGCGAGGACCAGTGACGTGGCAAACGACGTGTAGGGGCCGACGGCGATCATGGCCTGCAGGGCCGGCGTCTGATAGCTCAACAGGAAGCGGACGGCGATGGGGAGGATGGCGAGGAAGGCGAACGCGGCGCCGGCGACAAACAGCAGCACGGCCGGAGGCAGCAGCGACAGCGTATAGCGCCGCTCCGTCCGGGTCAGGCCGATGCCGACAAAGCGCCAGATCTGGAAGAGGACGACCGGGAGGCTGAGGAACACGCCGGCCATGGCGGCGACTTTGAACCGGATGAAGAACGCATCGGTCACGCCCAGGAAGACCAGGTGGCCGACGGGCCGGATCAGAAACGCCAGCAGCCGGTCGACAAACAGAAAACTCACGGCGGTCGCGACCGCAAATGCGGCTAATGCAATGAGGAGCCGCATGCGCAGCTCCTCAAGGTGCTCGATGATGGTCATCGGACGGTCTTGCATCGAGTCCGGGGTCCTGGGTCAGGAATCGTGCTTCTCCGCGGTATTCGGTTTGTCCAGATCGCGTTCGGTCTCACGCACCGCGCCGCGAAACTCCCGGATGGCCCGGCCCATCGCCGCACCGATCCCGGCAAGTCGCTGGGGGCCAAACAGCAGCAGCGCAATAATGAGAATCACGACCAATTCCGGCCAGCCGATGTTGGGCATACGTGCACCTCCTCACTCATTATACGCTCCATGACCGTGTATGTTCACCGACCGGCTTCCGTTAGGGTCTGGGGCGACGGCGCACGGCGGCGACAAGACCCGCGACGGCGCCGACCGCGGCCGCGAGCGCCCAGGAGGGAATGCGCAGGGGAACCGGGCCGGCCGGCCGGCGCGCGGCAGAGGCGATCTGCCACGCGTCACGCCGGACCCGGGCGGCGCGGGAGGCGATCTCCTCGCGAAGCTGATCGGCCTTCCCCCGGAGGTCCGCCGTGCGGTCACCCGGCGGCGTCATGCCTCGGCCTCGAAGCGGCGCTTGACCGTGCGCCAGTCCTCCGCCAGATCCGAGAGGAACCGCAGACGGATGGTCAGCAGCCGGCGGGCCACCAACACCAGGAGTCCGGCCAGCACCAGCGACACGACCAGCATGACGGCGGCCGCGGCCCAGGCCGGCATCACCGTCGACAGCAAGAGGATGAGGACGACTACGCCGACCGGACCGGCGAACACGATGAGGATCAATGCCGCCACCATCAGCCCCGCACCGAACAGGGCCCGCCGCACGGCGCGGTTGACTTCCGCTTTCGCCAGGGTCCCGCGCAGACGCAGCAGTTCCGCCACGTTCTGCAGCAGACGGGCAATCTGGTCTACCACGCCCCGCGGCGTATCGTCCGTCTGCCGCGGCGCGTCATCCGGTGCGATCCGAATCACCTCGGTCCGCGGTCTGCGGCGTCAACGCCGTCCGCAGCGCGTCGGGCAGCGTCGTCAACGACAGGCCAAACGTGCGCATCACCTCTGTATTGTCGCATACATTGTCGAGCAGGAGCGCGTCCAGCTCGTCGCGCGTGATAGGCGGATTGGGCAGGATGCGCATTGCCGCGACCATCGCGCGCGCCAGCGGCAGGGGGAGGTGCCATCGCCATCGCCGCACCCGCAGGCTCATGCCGACGGCCTCGAGCAGGTCATCGAATGTCACCACCTGGGGGCCGCCGATCTCGTACGCCCGGCCCAGGACATCCTCCCGGACGACTGCCGCCGTCACCGCTGTCATCAGATCGGCCACGTGCACGGGCATGGACCGGTACCGACCCGATCCCATGACCGGGATCACCGGTGTGACCGCGGCCGCCCGGGCCAGCGGCCCCTCCCAGCCGGTCAACTGCTTGATGGGGTACCACGGACCAAGCCGGACAAGATCGGCCAGCTGGGCCGCCACTCCCCCACCCGCCCCGATGATGAATGACGGCCGGAACACGACGTACGGGACCGGTCCCCCACGGACCGCTTCTTCCCCGTCCCACTTTGAGCGCAGGTAGCGCGGGGCCGACGGACCGGCACCGAGCGCGCTGAAATGCACAAGGCGTGTGATCCCCGATCCGGCCGCCGCCGCGACGACATCCGCTGTCCCGCCGCGGTTGATGGCGTCGAACGTGACCCCGCCGCGTTCGCGAATCACCGCGACAAGGTGGACGACGGCGCGGCAGCCGGCAAACGCCTCGGCCAGGGACCGGCGGTCGCGGATGTCGGCCAGGACAACCTCGCAGCCCTGGGCCCGCAGCCGGGCCGCGGCAGCCGTCTTGCGCACCAGCGCGCGCACGGGAAATCCCGCGGTGCGCAGGGCGGAGACGACATGCGATCCGACGAAGCCATTCGCGCCGGTGACCGCGACCAATCCCTGATCGTGCGACAGTGCGCTCATGGTCGCTGTGGATGATGGGATCAAGGGATCACGGGATCAGGCGACCGCGGCGCGCGCTGACCTCGCGTAATCCCCTGATCCCCTGACAGCATGATCCCGGTGTCAGCTCGTCCGGCTGGTGACGAACTCCGTCAGAGCGCGCAAACTCCGCAGCGCCGGGCCATCGTCCAGGCCGGCGAGGCTGGCGGTCGCCTGGACGGAATAGCGGCGGGCGACGTCAAGCGCGTAGCGAATGCCGCCGTAGCTCCGCAGCAGGCCGTCCAGCTCTCCCAGCTCGCCGTCGCGCCGTCCCCTCAGCAGGGCGACGAGCCGATCGCGGTCGGGCGCGGAGGCTGACCGCAGCGCGTGAATCACCGGCAGCGTGACCGTGCCGCCGGATACGTCACTGTGAATGGGTTTTCCCAGCGCCGCCGGCTCGCTGATGAGATCGAGCGCATCGTCGGTGATCTGAAAGGCCATCCCCCACGACAGCCCGTAGTCCGCCAGCCTGGTGGCGGCGGCGGTATTGCCGGCCAGGAGCGCGCCGGCGCGGCAGGCGGCCGAGAACAGGTGGGCGGTCTTGCCGGCGATGATCCGCAGATAGACCCCCTCGTCCTCGTGGGGGTCGCTTCCGTACTTGATCTGCATGATCTCCGCCTGGCTCATCTGCACCGCGGCGCCGGCAATCGCCGAGGCGACCGGTACCGCGCGCGCCCGGCTGATCAGGTCGAACGCTTTGGCAAACAGATAGTCGCCGAGCAGCACCGCGATCTGATTGCCCCACTGGGCGTTGACCGTCGCCGTTCCCCGGCGCAGCGCGGATTGGTCGATGATGTCATCGTGGATGAGGGACGCGATGTGGATCAGTTCCACGGCCGCCGCGATCCACAGCCTCGGCTCCCCCGCCCCGCCGCTCGCCTGGGCCGACAGGCAGACCAGCGCGGGCCGGATCAGCTTGCCGCGGGTGTGCAGGACATACTCCACCAGCTCGCCGATGAAAGGATCGTCGGACGTCAGTTCGCGCCGCAGCAGTGCGTCGAGGGCGTCCAGATCGGCGCGGACCGGTGCGTAGATCTCGCTGAGGTCCACGGGCCTCCTTTCGCGTCATCCAAGACGACGGCCTGCCGCCACCGCGCACTGCGAGCGCGGCGGGGGCGGCAGGCCGGAGATGCGATCCGGTCGTTACGGTGTGACGGTCAGCGTCGTCTTCATCCCGGCTTCTTCGTGTCCGGGAATATTGCAGATGATGGTGTACGTGCCGGGCTGCAGCGTGGTCGTCCCGGTCTTGCTCTGTCCCGGTTGGGTGGACTCGATCTCGAACTTCGTCTCGACGATGACGAAGTTGTGCTCGATGGCTCCGGTGTTGTTGATCGTGAAGGTGACCGGCCCCGCCTTCACCGACGTACTCGCCAGCGTGATGGACCATTCTTTTTCGTCGACGTTCATCGCGGACGCTCCGCCGGGGGCCGGGGGCTGCCCGCCGGGCTGGCTGGGCGCGCCGCCGCGCCCGCAGGCCACCGCCACTACTGCCACCAGTACGATTACTGCCAGCATTCCAATCCGCACGCGCATTCGTTCCCTCCTCGTTGAATGAATCCGTGGGCTGAAACCCAGAATAGTGTACCGCACACGAACGGAAACGGGAAACGGGAGGCGGGACGCGGAAGGGTCACGCCTCGGCAATCAGGCCGAACGCGGCAATGAACGTGAGCAGCACGAACCAGAACAGGTAGAACAGCGCGTAGGCCACGACGACGCGCAGCGGACGGCGTCTCATGGCGTCCCCGCGGCGGCCTTCTTCTCTGCCAGCCGGTCGACGAACGCCCGCACGTCGGCCACGAACGCGTCGCCGTCGTGCAGCCCGTAGGCGAGCATCGTCATCCGGGCCGGGTCGATCCGGCGGCGCTGAAGCCGGCGCTGCAGCGCGTCGATGCGGTCGCGCATCAGGAAGTTGCCCTCGCGGTTCAGACAGTCGCCGTACGGACAGCCGGTGATGAAGACGCCGTCCGCGCCGGCGGTGAGCGCATCTTCGACCCAGGCCGGCCGCACAAACCCCGAGCAGGGGACGCGCACAATGTGCACGCCCTCCACGCCGCGCAGGCGCCGGCCGTCCAGCAGCGGGTGCAGATCGACGCTCCAGTCGCAGACGAAGCCGACGACTTTCATGACCGGACCGCCTCCGCCGGGCGCAGCGCGTCGGTCACCTGGGCACGGATGTCCCGTTCGAGGAACTTCGGCAGCTCCAGCGCCTCGAAGGGGCAGGCCCCGATGCAGATGCCGCACTCCACACACCGCGACTCGATCACCACGGCCAGCAGCGTGCGGTTCTGCGCCGCCTTGCTGAGCCCGGGCGCCGGGGACGGCACCATGATGATGGCGTTGTACGGACAGTCGTAGTAGCAGAGTTCGCAGCCGGTGCAGTTGCCGTCGATCACCTGGGCGACGCCGGCGTGGCGCACGCCCATCTGTGGCGGCGCCTCCCGGCGGCTGATGTACGGGATGGCGAGCCCCAGGACAAACAGGACGACGAGCAGGACGACCACGGCCCCGGGCGGCATGACGTTGAGCAGCGCGAACGGCCACAGGAAGAAGACGTCCAGCGGCAAGGTCGTCGGCCGCACGGCGGGGGCCGCGGCGCCGGTGCTGGTCGCGGGGATGAGGCCGGCCAGCAGGAAGACCAACCCCACGCAGAACAGGACCCACACCGCCGGCGGCCAGATCTTCGGGTGCCGGATCCGCGTGTAGTGCCACCACAGGAACAGGTAGAGCGTCGAGGCCGGGAAGATGTGCAGCATGAGGATCCGCACCAACGTCTCGTCGCTGACGCCGGTGCCGCCCAGGAAGAGGCGCACTAGGAGCGGCCCGATTGCGGGGATGCTCTGCAACATCGCCGCGAACATCGTCGTCAGCGCCACGGCGCGGTCGTCCCACACCAGTTGATACCCGGTCACGCCGATGAACCCCGCGAACAGCAGCAGAATCATGCCCGAAATCCACGGGTTGTCGCGCGAAAACAGGTAGCGGTCGGTGAACCAGTTGCGGAACAGGTGGAGGAGGACGGCCACGATGAACCCATCGGCGGCGTAGCGGTGAATGCCGCGGATGATGTCACCGTAGGGGACTCTCTGCGTGATGTAATCGATCGAGTCGTACGCCCCGCCCAGGCTGGGCACGTAATAGAAGAACAGGAAGACCCCCGACAGCACCAGGATCAGCAGGAAGAGGTTGGACAGCCCGCCGGTGTAGTACAGCGGGTTGAAATCCGTCGGGTAGATCCTGTTGATCAGCACGTCCAGCCGCAGCGTGCCCCGGAGGACCGAGGTCATCATCCGGCCATACCGTCCGGGGCGGTCCGCGGCGACGTTCATCGTTCCGCCTTTCGCGGACCGACCAGGCCCATCTTCCGCAGCAGCAGCAGCACGAACGAGTACGCGATCAGCAGTCCCCCGATCATCGCGCCGCCGAACAGCCAGCGATCGGTCGCCTCGCCGACGACGATCCCCAGCGCGAACACCAGCGCGACCGCACAGAGGAACAGGATGCCCCACCGGTATGCCGTGCGCACGCTTCAGACCCCCTACTACGGGACTCGGGAATCGGAACCGATCTTCCGCCTGCTTAAGAACCACTCGTAGAGCCGGAGCGGGCGCTTCACGCGTCCGGCGGCACGGTCGGCGGCGTACTGCCAGTATCCCAAGTACAGGAAGGCTGCAAGAAACACGGCCAGATATCCCAGCGTCAACGCCCATCCCGACGGCGTCGGGAATGCCCACACGGCCCGGAGCTGCACCCAGCCCACCTGCAGAGCCCAGATGGCCGCCGCGAAGGCCGCGATGTATCCGGCAAGAAGGGCCACCCGGGTCCTCATGCCGCCGTCGTCGCCCGTGCCGGGGCGGCCGCCGGGGGGGCCGCGCGCTGGCGCCGGCGGTAGCGCACTTCCCACAGCAGGCCGCCCAGCAGGATCACAAACGTGATGACCATGATCAGCGGCGGCTCGCGTGTGATGACCGCGATGTTGAACATGATGAGGGCGGTAAAGATCAGGAAGTACACGATCGCCAGCGCCCCGGCGACAAAGAAGAACGGACGTTCCAGCGGCCGCCGCCCTTTGCTGCGGTCGAGGAACGGCACGAGCATGCCGAATCCGATCAGCAGTCCTGGTCCCAATCCGGCCCACAACGGCGGCGTGTACTTCACGTACTGATACAGCGCCAGAAAGTACCAGTCCGACAGAATCGGCAGGGGCGTGCGCGTCGGGTCGGCCCGGCGCCCGGACTCCGCGGGCAGGACGATCGAGATGACCACCAGCATGGCCGTGAACAGCACGGCGGGCAGCCAGGACATGTTCAGCCGCGCCCGCCGGGTCCGCGCGAAGAACACCTCGACGAGGATCAGCAAGACGAGGGAGATCCCGAAGTGAATCGCGTAGAACCGGGTGATCGTCGCCTGCCCGACCGCCGGGCCGCCGAGAAAGACGTAGGCGATCATCGCGCCGAATCCCAGCCCGCCGATGAGCGGCAGCTGATCGAAATACAGCGGCACCGTCAGCACGACCTTCGCCGCCCAGAACGCCCGCTGGTTCCAGATCAGCAGGTAGCCGGTGATCCCGGAGATCATCGCCAGGATCAATCCGAGGAACGCGAGCATCCACGACAGTTCCCCGGGCTTCTTGTACTCGCCGAGGAAATACATCCGCCACAGCCGCAGGAAGATGACCGTGATCAACGCATCGCCGCCGTACTTGTGCAGCCCGCGGATGAGGCCCCCCATGGTCAGTGCAATGCCCCGGCCGCCGAGCCAGGGCAGGCTGAAAGCCCCAACCTCGTGCTGAATCCGTTCGATCGACGTGTACGCGCCGGTGGTGGTCGGCTCGTACCAGATCATCAGCAGGAACCCGGTGATCACCGTGATCAGCCAAAAGTAGTAGAGCATCGGGCCCATCAGGTAGATCGGGTTGTCCTGCCGGGCGACGAGCGTTTCGTCGAACACGTCGAGGTGCTGGCGCCGCTCCCGCACCCAGTCGCGCAGACGCTCCCACAGATCGGCGAGGGTCGGAAACGGCTGGTCGTTCATGCGATCCCGCCCGGCTCGACGTCGGTGACGAAGATGTCCTGGCCGCGCACCTCAAAGAGGAACGTGCGCGGAGGGCGCGGGGCCGGTCCGGACAGCACGCGTCCCGGCACCTGCCGGTCCGCGGGGTCGTAGATGCTGAGGTGGCACGGACAGGCCATCAGGGCGTGCTGCCGCGCCTGCGGCGGGACATAACCGCCGTAGCCGGCGGTGACCTCACGCCAGTTCGACACGTAGTTGAAAATGCAGCCCAGGTGCGGACAGATCCGCGAGAAGACGATGACGTCGCTCTCGGTGACCTGCGGGGTCTTGCCGATCGATTTCGCCCACTCCACCGGGAGTGTGATCTTAAAGGGCAGGCGGATGACGACGCCGGGGACATTGGCCGCCGTGAAGCCTTCGGGCGTGTACTGCGGGTACTTCTGGGTGAACACAAAGTATTTCGAGTCCCACGGGTTGGCCACTTCGCTCAAGGTGGCGACGACCTTCGCCTCGCCCTCGGCGACGTCGCGCGAGGTGGGCGCATAGAGCTTCAGCCGTTCCACGTTGGGCTTCAGGAAGCGCAGCAGCGGGGCCAGCGACGCCGCCGCCCCCGCCAGAATCGGCGCAGTGATGGCCAGTTTCAGAAACCGCCGGCGATCGACCGGTTGGACCTGCTGCTCCCGTCCCATCTCAGCGCGTCCCAGGATAATCGTACACGAAGGTCCAGATGTAGTTCACCAGCGCCCAGACCTGATCGTCCCGGAGCTTACCGCGATAGCCGGGCATCTCGCCGCGCCCGTCCATGATCGATTGGAACAATTCGGTGGGTTTCCGCTGGGCCATCAGGCTGATGTCGGTGAAAATTCCCGGACCCTGCCCTCGCGCCCAGTTCCACAGCGTGCGGGACAGCGCGGCGCCGTTGGGGCCACGGCCGTCCCCCGCGGTGCCGTGGCATGAGGCGCAGGTCAGCGGCTGCCCGCCGATTTCCACCTCCAGCGTCTCGTAGATCTCCTTGCCCGCGGCCACTTCTGCCGGCGTGGTCGCGAACGCAAACTCGTAGAAAATCACATGCCACCGTTCCTCGTCTGTCAGCTTGACGCCGAATGTTGCCGCCCCATACGCTGGGCGCGGCCCGAATGCCGGCATGCCCGTGTGCGGCCGCCCGCGGGTCACGGTTTCGTACATGCTAAATGGACTGTTGAGGCGCATCTGGACGGTGTTGTGGAAGTTGGCCGGCCGGCTCGGCAGCTTGTCGCCCGGGATATTGATACCAAAGAGCCTCAGGAAATCTGTCAGCAGATTCTTCCCCGGCGACGTGAGGGTGTTGGCCGCCGGCCCGTCGCCAAAGCCCTCCGGACCGTGGCAGACCGCGCACTGCGCTTTCTGAAAGACTTCTTTCCCGGTGCTCGCCGACGGCCGAACGGGTACGATGGGCGCGTCAGGCTGCGCCAGGTCCAGGCCTCGCGCGTCGCCCATCGCCCTCGAGATCCCCACCGTGGGCTGACAGGCGCTGACGAGTATGGAACCGGCTAGGACGATCGCCAGCAGGGAGATAAGACGGATGGACATCCCGCCTTGTTGGATTCTTCTCGTGTGGTTTGAGTCCTCTTGAACCAGTGCCTACTGCCTCCTGGCCTGGCGCAGGGACGCGAGCAGTACTGCTGAGAGAACCGCCGCGAGCCCCACCGCGGCGGCGATGGGGATCCACGTCCGCCGGGTGGGCAGTCCCCGAAGGCTCATGACGAGGGGCGCTGCGGCCGGAAGGTCGCGCACTTCCCACCGCTGCAGGCGCTCCCCGCCGACCTCCGCCGGCGGCACCACCACGCCGTCGCGCACGGTCGCCTGGACGCCGCTGCCCCGTACGACGATTTCAACGCGACGGGCGGGCAGCGGGAAGGTGCGCGACAGGACCGTTTCGCGGCCCACCGCCAGCGCGTAGCTGTATGCGATCTCTGTCACCCCGGTCGGAAACCGCTGGGGGGCGACGAATCCGTCCGGCGTACCGCGCGCTGAGTTCAGGCCCCGGTGAAACGTGACGTACGTGGCGCCGCGCGGCAGGGTGACGATGATCTCCCGCGTCTGCGGCGGTCCCGGGTTGCTGATCCGGAGGCCCTCAGAGATGCGCAGGTGATCCGGCCGGACGTCGATGGCGACCAGCAGCAGCCCAATTTCCAGGGTGCCGGGGAGCCCGGCAGCCGGGGAGCCGTACGCAGCTACCGTGAGGATCGCGACACAGACACACAGCAGGATGAAAACTCTCACCGCCGCTTCAGGGATCGCCGCGACCGGGAGGTTGCCGGACTCGCACCAGCGGGGCGAGCAGATAGGCGGCCGCGGCGACCGCGATCGCTATGATCACGGCGCTCATGACCGAGAAACCCCTGCGGGCGCACGGGCCTCACTCCGCATCGCTGCGGGGGACAGGATGGATTCACGCCGTCGGGCCGGAGTGAGCGCGATCGCGGCACCGACGACCACGACCACGCCCCCCGCCCACAGCCACATCACCAGGGGGTTCACCAGGATCCGAAACGTCGCCCGGCGATCGGCCGACCAGCCGATCAGCACGACGTAGAGATCATCACGCCAGGTGCTGCGCAGGCCGATGGCCGCCGTCGCCTGGCTTTCCACGATGTGGTAGAGATTGCGCGGCTGGATGGTCCCGGTGGGGCGGCCGGAGACGGCCACCGACAGTGTCGCGGTCGTCGCCCGGATGCCCGCCTGTTGGGTCTGCGCGAGACCGATGAACCGCACGGTGTAGCGCCCGATGGCCGCCGTCGCGCCCGGGGCGAGCGTGACCTGCGCCTGCGTCGCAAAGGCCGTTGAGGCCAAAATGCCGACCAGGATCAGGAGGATGCCCAGGTGGACGATGTAGCCGCCGTAGCGCCGGCGGTTGCCCGCCACCAGCAGGATCAGCGCGGTCACCCACCCTTCGCCCCGCGTACGCCGCAGCCGTATCCCCTGGAGGAATTCCACGGCGACGGCGGCCGCCACGAATCCGCACAGCGCGAACAGCAGGAGCAGACCCGGCTCGCGCACCCCGGCGGCGGCAACGGCGAGCGCGAGCAGCAGTGCCAGCGCCGCCGGCGAGGCAATGATCCGTCCGAACTCCGCCGTCCGGACGCTCCGCCAGGGCAGCAGCGGCCCGACGCCCATCAGCACCAGCAGCAGCACGACCACCGGAGTCATCGCCTGGTTGAAGTACGGCGGTCCGACGTTGATGCGGTCGCCGGTCGCCGCTTCGGCGAGGATCGGAAAGACAGTCCCGATCAGCACGACGGCCGCGCCGACCAGGAGCGCGAGGTTGTTGGCCAGGAATGCGCTCTCCCGGCTGAGCAGGGCGTCCAGTCCCACGGACGCGTGCAGGTCGGCGCTCCGCGACAGCAGCAGTCCAAACGACGCCACCAGCGTGGTCGCGAGGAACGCGAGAAAGAGCATCCCAATCGACGAGGAGGCGAATGCATGGACCGAACTGACGACCCCGCTGCGCGTCAGGAACGTGCCGAAGATCGACAGCGCAAAGACGAGGAAGATCAAAGAGAGATTCCACCCCGCGAGCAACCCGCGGCGCTCCTGCACCTGGATGCTGTGCAGGAACGCCGTGGCCGCCAGCCACGGCATCAGCGCCGCGTTTTCGACCGGATCCCACGCCCAATACCCGCCCCACCCCAGCACGACGTAGGACCACTTCGCCCCGAACAACAGCCCCAGCGTCAACGCCAGCCACGCGGCCAGCACCCACCGGCGGGCAAGGTGCGTCCAGGCGGCGTCGACGCGCCGTGTGACCAGCGCGGCAATCGCCAGTGCGAACGGGACGGTCATCCCCACGAACCCGAAGTACAGCGCGGGCGGGTGGACGGCCATCCACGGGTTCTTCAGCAGCGGGTTCAGCCCGCGCCCATCGGGCGGGGGGACCGCCACCTCGGTGAAGGGATTGCTGGTGGCGACCAGGAGCGCCGTAAAGAACGTCATCACGGCGAGCAGAACGAGGTTCACGACGGGCGCGAAGCCGGGAAGTCTCCTCACGCTCGGCTGGGCCGCGACCGCGTAGATGCCCAGGATCAGCGCCCACAACAACAGGGAGCCGGCATGCCCGCCCCAGAATGCGGCCAGCGTGTACAGCAGGGGCAGATCCCGGCTGCTGACCTGCGCGACGAAGACGACGTGAAACTGCCGAGTCAGCAGCGCAACTTCCAGCGCGAGCGCGGCGACGGCGATCAGGGCCGCCCACGCCAACACCGCACGGCGAGACGCCTCGATGAACTCCCCCGCGCCGCGGCGAAGGCCCACGAGGCCGGCGGCCAACCCGTACAGACCGACCGCCAGCGCGGCCAGCAGCGCGAACTGGCCCAGGGGCGCCGTGTTCATCGGCCCGACAGCTCCGTGTCTGTGTCGTCCTGCCCCCGCAGGACACGGACGATCAGCAGGACCGCCAGCAGCCAGATGACGGTAAAGGCCACCACGATCGCCATCAGCGCCCGGGACCTTCCTTATATTCGGTGGGATGCGTGGTGATCACCTGACTCGCCTCCAGAATGCCGCCGGCGGCCAGGCGTCCTTCCACCAGGACCTCCCGCCCTTCCGCAAACAAGTCCGGCAGCGGCCCGTCGTAGCGAACCCCCAGTGCGGACGTACCATCGGTGATGTGAAATCCGACCACGCGGCCGTCCGCGTGCCGCAGCGACCCCGGCACCACGGTGCCGGCCAGCCGCACCCGCGCCGACGCCAGATCCGGCCGCGCCGCAAATTCCGACGGCGTGAGGTAGTAGACGGCGGCGGACCGGATCCCGTTGTACGCCACGACGCCGATCGCGACGGCAATGACCGCGAGGCCGAGGGCGAGTTTGCGCGAGGCGGTCATCCGGAGTCAGCGCCGCGCGCGCGCGCGATTCGGCGCCGGAGGTCACGCTGGCGGGCGATCAGCGTCCAGGCATAGCCGGCAAAGAGGACCGCGACGGCGACGTAGGCGGCGGCGACATATCCCATTACACCATCTCCAGTTCCGCGAGGCGCGCGCGCTGGGATTCCTGCCGGACCCGCACGCTCCACAGGACAAGGTACGTCAGCAGGAACGCGCCGATGTTGAACAGCAGGATGTACAGGAACGATGAGGGCAGATCGGGTCCGGCGGCACGGAATACCGTCGGCCGCGGGTGCAGCGTCCGCAGCAGCACCGCCGACCAGTGGATCAGCGGGATGTCGAGCACCCCGATGATGGCGATGACCGCCGCCGCCCGGGCGCCGCGGGCCCCCGCCCAACCGCGAATCATCAGGTAACCTCCAAAGATGAACCAGAGGATCAGTGCGGTGGTCAGCCGGGCGTCCCAGGTCCACCAGGCGCCCCACACCGGCTTGCCCCAGATCGGTCCCGTGATCAGGACCATCGTCAGGAACACCTCGCCGAGCTCGGCCGACGCCAGCGCCGCTCGATCGTACCGCGTGTCCCGCCTCCAGAGGTACAGGATGCTCGCGACACAGGCGACCGCGAAGGCGACGTAGGCGGTGACGACGCTGGGAACGTGGACGTAGAGAATCCGGTAGGGGTCCCCCTGGAACGCCTCGACCGGCGCGACGACGACTCCAAGGAAGGCGCCGACTGGCAGCGCGATGGCCGCGGCAACCAGTCCGCCCCTGACACGGGACGTCACTGGACGATAACGGCTCCGGTCATCGATGGATGAATCGCGCAATGGTAGGTCACTCGCCCGGGCGCGTTGAACGTGAACGCAAATATTTCCCCGGTCCCCATGACGGTCCCCACCACAGTGCCGTCGTCGGATTCCACCTGGTGCGGAGTCCCGTCCTGATTTGTCCAGCGCACCGTCGCCCCCGGCGGCACCGTGAGGTCACGCGGCTGGAAGGCGAAGTCTCTCACAGTGACCGTCGCCGGCGTCTGCGCGAGGACGGCCGGCACGCTAAGGAGCGCCACGACGACGGCACTCCCCGCAGCGCGCCGCACGATGGAACGCATCACGGTATGAGGGTTCGCGTCGTTCGTGTTAGGGTCCTACGATGAGCACTCCCAGCATCGTGGGATGAATCGCGCAGCGATACATAGGGCGCGAACTTTGTCATCGACGTCATCGCGTGCGGTCAGCATGATCACGGGTACGTCGAGCGTCGCGCGCACCTGCCGGCATACGGACAGGCCGTCGATGTCGGGCATCCCGATGTCGAGTACGATCAGGTCGGGCCGGCCGGTGTGCGCGAGACGCAGGCAGCTGGCCCCGTCGGTCGCGGTCACCACGTCGAACCCCTCGTACCGAAAGCCGCGCTCGAGCAGGGACAGCAGTTTCCTATCGTCGTCGGCCAGCAGGACCCGCGCCATGGCGAACCTGTCTTACTCCTCCAGGACGTATTCGAAGAGGACCACCGGTAGGGCGACGCAGAGTGCGGTGAAGGCGGCGAGCAATTGCAGTTCCCCTTGGGCGTGCGCGAGGGACCGTCCTGCGAGCACGATCTCGGTCGCGCGCACGGCGGCCAGGACCGCGGGGACGGCCACGGGCAGCAGCAGCAATGGCAGCAGCGCCTCGCGGAGCCGCGCCAGCGCGATCATCGCCCCCAGCAGCGTTCCGATGGCCACGATCCCAGCGGTCCCGGCCACCATGGTCACCGCGAGGGCCGTCCACACCACACCGCCTCTGACATTGAAGAATACGGCGAACACTCCCACGATGACGAGCTCTGCGGCGAGGATGATGATGAAGTTGGCGGCGGCCTTTCCCAGGTACACGACGGCGCGGTCGACCGGCGCCATCGCTAGGCCGCTCCATTGATCGTGCTCCAGGTCGTGGTGAAAGCTGCGGGCCAATCCAAACGAGGCCGCAAACACCACGCTCAACCACAGGACCGGCGCCGCCGCGGCGCGGTCGAGGCCGGCGGCGCTGGCAACGGTCACCAGGAGCACGCCGAGCATCACCATCGAGGGGACGAGCTCGCGGGCCCGTCCTTCGACAAGGAGATCGCGGCGGACGATGGCGAGGAACACCCTCATGGGGAACCGACGGGCTTCGGGCTTCGGGTCTCGGGCTTCGCCGCTCCGGAACCGTAGATGTCCAGAAGCCAGCCCGCGTCGACGTGCGAAGCCCGCTCGCGCGCGACGAGGCGCCCCCCGACGAGGACGGCGACGGTGTCTGCCACGGCCACGGCCTCGTCGACGCGGTGCGTCGTCATGACCACGCATCGCCCCACACCGCGCAGCCGGCCGATGTGCTGGGTGAGGTCGGATGCCGCGCGCGCATCGAGGCCGGTGAACGGCTCGTCCAACAGGACGACGGCGGGATCATGGAGGAGCGACCGGGCCAGGCTCACCCGCTGCGCGGTTCCGCGAGACAGCGTGCGGACCGGATGGCGCGCCAGGTGTAGGAGTCCGATGTCTTCCAGCGCCGCGCGGGCTCGCGCGCGCGGCAGGCTGTACAGATCGGCAAAAAACTGCAGGTTCTCCAACGTGGTGAGATGTCCGGCTAAGAATGTGTCGTGCCCTGCCAGGCCGATGCTCCGTCGGCGGGCCGCCGGCTCGGCACCCAGCACGCGCAGATGTCCCCGCGTCGGCCGGGCGATCCCCGCGATGAGTCGCAGCAGCGTGCTCTTCCCCGCGCCATTGGGCCCCAGGACGGCGAGGACGTCACCCGCGTCCACCTCGAGACTGACATCGCGCAGCACCGGGGCGTCGTAGACTTTCCACACCTTCGCCAGCGCGACTGCCGCGGCGTGGTCAGTGTCCACCGACGCGCTCCTCGAGCTGCCGGGACACGAGCTCATCCATGGTCTGGGGAGAGAAGAAACAGAACGGGTATGTCCGGGATGCGGCGACCGTGTCGCTGCCGTGGGTGTCCTCCAGCGCCGCCAGCCGCCGTTCGACCGCGTCCCGCTCTGTCTCCAGGGCGGCGGACAGCGTCTCGTTGATCTGCCGGATGCGCTGTGTGGCGTGGCGCCGTATCTTCCGCGAGAGCGGCGCCCGCTCGAGGTCGTCGATGAGCTTCCACTTCTCCTCGATGAGCCGGCGCTGCTCTCCACTGGGCGCATGCAGCACCCGCTCGGGATTGTGCTGGAGTTCCAGCAGCCGCCGGCGCAGGTGCTGCAGTTCTGGAGCGGTGTCATCGGCCGCCAGCGGGAGGTGCACGGTCGCCGTCGCCACGGAGTACTGCGGGGGCTCCAGTTCGAAGAAGTCGCGAATGACGGCATCGGTGACCCGGTCGTAGCGGGCGCCGCCGATACCATGCACGAACAGGTCGGCGACGCACAGCCGGGTGAACGCGGTCAGGGTCAAGGCCCGCGGGCGGATCGCCAGACCCTCGAGCTCGTCGGGCACCCGTCGGGTGAGCGCGGCGACCTCAGTCGTGCCCACCATCAACCGGTACGCATCCCCCGACCGCCGCCCAAAGAGCGGGAGGCGGCGGCCGCCGTGGACGAGCCAGAACGGCAGCTCCGCCGCGTCGCCGGCAGCTCCGAGATCGGGAAACGGCTGCGCGGTAGTGCGAATGTTGTTCTCCTGGCGGTACGCGCGCAGGCGACGGTTGTAGATGTCCGCGAAGCGTTCGGCGTCGGCAAGGATGTGCAGAATGAAGCGCCGGAACTCCTCCGTGTCGCTCATCTGTGAGACGGGCAGTTCCAGATACCGCCGGGGCCCCTCGTAGCGGCGCCGGGCTTGCGTGATGAACTCGCCGATGCATTGACCCCCGGGTCTGGGCGATCGCTGCGCGAAGGCGGCAAACGCGCCGGGGATGTCGGTATGCCGGAGCGTGGACAGCGTCGTGCCGACACGCGCCAGGAACGCCTCCCATGCCTGGTCGCTGGGCGCGGGCTGGGCTTCATACGGCACATCGGAGGGAGCCGTCGCAAGGATCTCGCGCACCCGGCGCAACCTGCCGTCGAGCGCAGGCACATCGACGCCGATCTCGTCAAATGTATCGCCGTCCACCGCCATGCTCAGACCGGCCGCACCCATGCCCGCGAGCCGGTCGACGAGCAGGTGCTTGATCCAGATGCCGGGATGAAAGAAAAACGGCTGGTGCCCGGTGACCACGACGAGGTCTCCCGGACTCGATGCCGCCACTGGAATCCCCGCCGCGGCGGTGAACTCCGCGGCCCGGGTGAGCAGGCGCGCCCGAGTCTGCGCCCGGAACTCGCTCAGCGGCACGCCCCCGATCCGGGTGCGCGAGTTCTGCAGCCGTTCGGCGTTCGTGCGGGCCAACTCCAGGAGATCGGGCCCCGGGGGAACACACACGACATCCCCAGACCGCTGGGGAATCTCCAGTTCCGCGATCGAGGGGAGGCGCATGGGGGGACGGCTCAGACGAACTGATCGAGGCTGCGCAGCCCGATCAGCTCACGGCTCACGAACGGCTCACCATACGCGACCCCGATCAGTCCCCCGAAGTACTGGTTCTCGACACGAATCATGTCAAAGATCCACTCGTTCTGGCGTTCCGCGCCGAATTGCGACGCATACGCCCGCACGGCGCGCATCTTCGTTTCGAAGTAGGGCGAGACGTCAAACACCACGGAGGGCTGCACGGCCAGGCGGTAATGGGTCGAGAGAAAATGCAGCACCCGGCGCGGATAGAACGGGTCTCCGGGCATCGCCGTCCGCGTGAGTTTGGCATAGAACCGTGAGGCCTCGGCCAGTGCCGCGGCGGCGACGTGATCGGGATGCGCGTCAACCCAGTACGGTACGAAGAGGATCTCGGGACGGAGCCGCCGGATGACGGTGGCCACTTTCTCGCGATGCTCGATCGTATCCGTCAGGTACCGGTTCGGCAGGTCGAGCGTGATCCGCTCAACGCCGAGGACCGCCGCGGCGTCGAGCGCTTCGCGGGCGCGGCGTTCCGGCGTGCCGATCGGCGTGGGCTCACCGTCGGTCAGGTCGCAGATCGTCACCGTGTGCCCCTGCGCACGCAGTGCCAGGATCGTCCCGCCCATGCCGATTTCGACGTCATCGGGGTGCGGACCGATTGCGAGAATATTCACTCAGCCAGCTCCCTCAATGTCGCGCACTCACACAACCGAGACAACTCACGACGCCCCGCTCGTCATTGTGTAGGTTGTGTGAGTCGTGTGAGTTGCAGCAACGGAAGTCGCTGCGGCAGGTAGTGTGCGACCTCGGATTCCAGCACGCGCCGGTAGTAGGCCCGCCGCGCGTGTTCGTCATCGAGCCCGCCCCAGAACCGCCGCGCCGGGTTCTTGTAGATGCGGGCCACGGGCCGTTCGATCACGGACAGACGGTGGCACGCGGCCTGGACCCATACCTGGAGTGGCATTCCATAGCTCGGTTCGGTGAGGCGGAAGCGGCGCAGACCGGCGACGCGATAGGCCTTGAACCCGCACCAGGCATCGGTCAACTCGTACCCGGTGACCATCCGGAGCAGCGCGATGAACTCCTGATTCAGCCGTACGCGATCCGGAGGGGCGGGATCACCGGGAAGCGTCGGGTCAAGGTAGCGGCTGCCCGAAACGATATCCGCCAGGCCGGTCGCCGCCAGGAATTGGGGAATGCGCGCGGGTTCGTGCTGCTCGTCGCAGTCGACCGTGACGGCGACGTCGTAGCCGCCGCGCATGGCCGCATCGAAGCCGCTGATCAACGACGCGCCGTAGCCCTGATTGTCAGGGTGCCGGATCACCGCGACATCCCTGCGGCCGGCGAGCACCTCGCGGGAGCGGTCCGTGGACCCGTCGTCGACGACGACCACGTCGGCGCCGGGCGCGTGCGCGCGTACCTCATCGAGCACCCGGCCGACCGTGGCTTCCTCATTGAACAGCGGAATGATGATGAGCGCGCGCGTCATGCTCCACCAAGTATAGGCCGCCTACGAAACGACTCGCAACACGTCGGTTTCTTGAGCGCAGCGGGGCGAGCCCCGTACCAAAGCGAGAGTCGTTGGTGCGGACCGCGGCAGAATGTGGCTGCGCTTGGTACGGGGCGAGTGGGGCGGCCACGAGCGGAGATTGGAGGGCGGCAACCACCTTGCAGGCCGTGACGAGCGGGATGTCACGCACCCAGGGAGCGGCGAGAACCACCCAGGTCCGGAGTCATCCGTCGCGTTTGGCAGGCGAGCGCGTCAGGGAACGGGAGGCCTGCGAATGAATCCGAGCCGCCCGACGCGGAGCGAGTGGCCGCCCCCGAGCCCCAGCGCTTACCGAACGGTGGCCGAGTCGTTGGTGTAGTTGGCCTGCAGAATCGCCTTGTCCGGATCCACCTCGACGCGCCGCACCGGCCGCGGAGTCACGACCTCGACGGTCGCCTCGGCGCGGCTGCCGATCGTCACGCGCCGGGTCACCTTCTCGCCGCCGTCCATCTCGAAGACAACATCGACCGGCATCTGCCCGGTCCCGAGGTTGCGGACTTTCACCGTCGTTCGTGTCCCGCCCTCCGCCGCGGCCGACGTCGCCGACTCGATCGTGTAGTCCGGCAGCACGCGCTGATAGATCCACTCCTGGAAGAACCAGTCCAGCGTCTGCCCGTAGACCTCCTGCGCGACCTCCTGGAAGTTGTCCAATCGCACGGACTGCGCCCGGTATCGGGTGGCGTAGGTCTTGAGGACATTCATGAACGTCTCGGTCCCGACGACGTAGCGGAGCATGTGGAGCACGTAGCCGCCCTTCGCGTAGCGGACGGCGACGGCGGCGCTGGTGTCGGAATTCACGCGGGTGTAGGCGGCGATCGGCAGATCCTGGCCGGCGAACCGGGCGTAGCTCCGCCGCTCGTCCGCCAGTTCGCGGGCGAACGCATCCTTCCCCAAGACCTCTTCCACCGTCAGCAGCCCGAGGTACTCGGCGAACCCCTCCGACAGCCAGATGTAGCCCGTGCCCTTGCCGCTGGTTTCCGCGGGGAAGTAGGTGTGCGCCGCTTCATGCGCGACCAGCAGCAGGCGGAACGAATCCCGGTTCAGCGTGGGGTCGGCCGGCTGGAACGCGTCTTCGGTGATCATCATGAGCGCGGGGAACCCGATCCCCAGCAGCGAGCGGCCGAACGGCGCGGCGATCACGGTGACTTTGCCGGTGGGGAACGGGTAGAGGATGCGACTGTAGTAATCCGCGGCCTTGCCGGTGAAATCGACAATCTGATTCAAGAACCGATCATACCGCGGCCGGATGAAGATTGTCAGCGGTACCCGCCCCGCCTGGCGCTCCAGGGCCTGGTAGAAACCGACCTTCCCGCCGACGACGGCGATGTACGGCAGCGGTTCGGTCTGCCACTCGTAGACCTGCATCCCGCCGGAATCCCGCCGGCTCACCGTTCCCGTCGAGGCCAGCAGGTACCCCAGCGGAATGGTCACGGTCGTCTTGATCGGAGCCCGGTTGCCAGAGATATCCCCGAACGGACTGGTCAACACGGGATAGAGGAGCCCGTCCCACGCGAGGATCAGGTCGTCCCAGACCAATCCGACTCTTCCCTCGTACTCAAACGTGAGGGTGTGGCGGGAGCCCGGCACCAGCGGCGGGTTGAAGGTCAGCACGACGTACCAGCGGTCACGCCGGAAGGACACGCCCGGACCGCTGACCGCCTTCACCTGGAGGTCGTCGTCAAGCAGCCAGCGTTGCGTCGCGACGGGTGACGGGGACGTCACCTGCAGCTGCGCGACGGTCTTGCCTTTCAGGAAACCAAACGAGGTGATCTGGCAACTGGCGACGTCACAGACGCCGGCAAACGGAGCCGGCCGCAGTTCCGCGGTAATCTCAAACCCGGTGACGATGGCATCATCCAGAGACAGCTGCGCCGGGGCCGGAAGAGGCAGAAGCGCGAGCATCCCCACAAGCACCAGCGCGAGCACAACCTGACGTCCGAGGCGCATGATCAACCTCTCAACTACGGGTTGGTATTATTCTACTGATTTTTCGGCCCTGGGGCACCAGCGCGTGCCGCCCCGAGCGGGCGACCGCGAGTCGCGGAGCGCCGCGGCGGCGCCGGCCATAGGGAACCATCAGGACGGCCTGGACACGATCGAAATACTCGTCGGCCCGGCGAATGGATTGGATCTTCCGGTCGGGCCGCAGCGGAAGAGTTGCCGACACCGCCCGGACAATCGCCCGCCGGAAGAACAGAAACGCCTCGGTGGTCTCCGCCGGCGAGAGTCCCAACGCGGCGACCTGCGCGCCCAGCGCGCGGGCCGCGCGCTCGCCCTGGCGGCGCGCCGTCTGTCCACCGCCCGCCAGATAGGATGCCAGCGCGGCCAGCAGCCGCCGGCAGCTGCCGCCGATCGCCTGGGCCCGGCGGCCGCGGATGGCGCGGTACCACGGCTGCCTCCGCATCATGCGTCCGGAGCCCGGCGGCAGCAGCCGGTTCCCATGCGGCCCGATCACATCGGGCAGCCGGGCGGTAGCGCTGTGGCGGCGCCGGACGAACGCCGCCAGGTCGGCTTCGGTGAACCGGCGGTGTCCGCCCGGAGTCCGAAAGGTCTGAATCATGCCGGCATCCGACCACCGCCGGAGGGTGGTGACATCGACGCCGAGGATCCGGCTCGCCTCGCCCAGCGCGATCCACCGCGCTGCAGATTTCACGCGAAGGAACGCCGGCTCCGCCGTCACGACGGCGCGGCCTCACTCGACACGACCGGCGCCGCCGCCGTTTTCGTCGTCGCCAGCAGGAATCCGCCAAACATACTCACCGCGCCCACGAACTCGGCCAGGTACAGGTAGTCGCCCAGGCCCAGCCGCACCATGGTGCTGGCCAGACCGAGGGCCAGTGCGCCGGCGGCGATGAGGATGTTCCCCATCACGCGCTGCGGCACGATCTCTTTCCGCCACAGCAGCCACGCGGAGTACAGCGCGCCGCCGACCAGTGTGATCAGTCCGTAGATGTTGAAGATCGGCGTGAGCCGCCGCACGGTGGCGCCGGCGGGGAGGATCTCACGGTACTGTGCGCTCAGGGTGGCGGCAGTGTTGAATCTCGAGGCATCGAGAGGCACCGCGAAGATGAGATACGCTGCGATGAGACTGCCGGCAATGAGCAGGGCCGTGAGGACGCCCGTCACCCGCGCCGGATTCCACCGGCGCACCGCGCGGCGATACCAACCCCACCCGAAGATGATGCCATGAAAGGAAATGAGCAGGGCCGCCGTCCGGACCGTGAGCAGTCCGGTCGCAGAGATCCCCAGGAAGAGCGCGGCGGCGGTGGCATAGCCCAGCACGGCCGCGGCGAGGACGTTGGCCAGGCGCTGCCCGCTGAGCAGGTACACCGTCCCCTGCCCCAACCAGGCGGCGTTGAGCACGGCCCCGGTCAAGTACCACATGCGGAACGCCGTCGGATTCCATGCGAAGGCCGAATACGCCTCGGTGAAGCTGCCGATGCCGAACATCAGCAGGCCGACGCCCCACAGCAGCAGGTGCGTGCCGCCGCGCCGCAGGTAGCGCCGGAACACCAGCAGCGCGAACACTCCAATAACCACCGACGAGCCGATCGGCAGGATTTGCGTCACGTCCATGATCCACTCCTCCTATTTGCCAGGGTACGGGAGGAATCCCATCAGGACCGCCGCCGCCAGCGCGGCAACGACCACCGCCGCCAGCGCCAGCAGGCTCAGCAGCACCGGCACGATGATCCGGAACGCCGGCGTCTGCGTGATCAGCGGCCGCCGGGCTCGCCGGCGCGACTGAGGCGGGTCTATCATGGCGCGTACGCCATGGCCAGATCGGCCAGCACCAGGATGAAATCGTCGCTGTCATTCAGTGACGGCGCGCGCTCCACCTTCAGACCGAGGGCTTGGGCTCTCTCCTGCCCTGCCACATCAATGTCATACAGCACTTCCAGGTGGTCGGCCACGAAGCCGACCGGGCAGACGACGATCTCCTGCCATCCCAGCACGCGGACATCCTGCAGCACCTCCAGGAGATCCGGG